>OINI01000323.1_pt1 | contig 10106 bp, 10 predicted proteins | sample 1585121 | NCBI WGS metagenome assembly OINI01 (sample SAMN02674698, study PRJEB24791) | human gut metagenome, SKBSTL036 | isolation source: stool | host: Homo sapiens | place: USA | reverse complement strand
TCAGCTCCCATTCCTCTGTTCCTAACATCGGACGAATCCCCTGCTCTTCCAGAACCGCTTCCCAGATACTCCCAAACGGACACTCTGGATTCGCTTCCAGCCGCTCTCCTGCCACCAAAAATAGCTTCCCCGCTTTTCCATCCCCGCGTGCCCCCGCCCGGCACAGTACCAGAGGAAGAACTGCCTGTGTATACCCAATCTCTCCCCGCAGTCCCGCGGCAATCCGTTTTACTTCCTCCAAAAAACGCCTCCGGCCAATCAGGCGCAATGCCTCACCCCCGCCAATCCCCGCACACGATACACATACAAGGCAGATCCCAAGCAATTTTATCCACATATAAGCTCCTCGCCAGCTGCATCATATACCGCCTCCACCGTTCCCGGTCCGCGTCTATTTCCCAGCACCACATACCGCTCAAACCGTTTTTCTTGCAAAAAAGAGGACAAGCCCGGTTTTTCCCGGATGTCCTCCATCGAATTTCCATGTACGGTTGCCAGAATCCTGCAGCCACAGTTCATCACATAGCGAAGCGCCTCCAAATCATTCTCACCGCCGATCTCGTCCACCGCGACCACCTCCGGTGCCATCGAGCGGATCAGCATCATCATTCCCTCCGCCTTGGGGCAGGCATCCAGCACATCTGTCCGGCAGCCAACATCGTTTTGCGGGATTCCCTGATAGCAGGCGGCAATCTCCGAACGCTCATCCACCACCCCGACCGTCTGCGCCCTCACTTTTCCACCATGCTGCTTCCTCATCTCCACCATTTTTCCAGCTTTATTTTCATGTCCTGCACCTGCCTTAGGCCGTTCAAAGCTCCCCGTCAAAGCAGAGCCCCTATCCTTTCCCTCTTCTCCATCCGACACCATCCGGATCAGATCCCGCAGAAGTGTTGTTTTTCCGCATCTCGGCGGTGCAATCAGAAGCGTATTCCGGATACTTCCCGTCCCTGGATCCGTCAAAATCGACCGTATTTTTGCTGCACATCCTATCATCTGATGCGAAAAACGGACATTTAAAAAGGTTATCGGATGAATCGCCTTTATATGTCCGTTTTCCAGTATCGTCCTTCCAGCCACGCCAATCCGGTGTCCGCCCTGCACGGTCAGAAACCCCTGCCGGATTTCCTCCCCGTAAGCATAGAGGGAAGAACGAGCCGCGCATTGCAGCGTCTCGTCCACATCCTCCCGGCTGACCCGGAATCCACTTCCGGCTGTGTACTCTTTATTTTTATATATGTAATACAGCGGCGCGCTAACCCGCAGCCGTACCTCTTCCATTCCATCCGCCTCAAGCGGAAGCGCCAGAAGCTGCTCCCGGATATTCCGGGAGAAAAAATGAAACAGCGCCCTCACATCCTGCTTTGATTGTTCCTCCTTCATCAGCCCGTCCTCCTTACCTCAATATATGAGGGACTGGCTAAAATATACCATCCGTCTATGCATGCACGGACGCACTTTCCATCCGCCGCAGCCGTCTCACCTCCACGCCTGCCATCGCAAGCGCCACCACGCCCGCCACAAAGTCCGCGATCGGTCCGGCATACATGATGCCGTCAATGCCGATAAACAGTGGCAGAATCACAATCAGCGGCAGCAAAAAGAGAATCTGGCGCGTCAGGGACAGGAAAATACCCTTTTTCGGTTTTCCAATCGCCGTAAACAGGTTCGACGCAATTGGCTGCACACAGTTTAAGAACGTGAAAAACAGGTAAATCCGGAAATATTTTTCCGCAAATTGGAAATACATCTCCGATCCTTCCCCGAACAGCCCGATGATCGGACGCGGAATCAACTGGAAACACGCAAATGACACCGCCGACACCGCAAATCCCCACCTGAGCGCCAACCCATACACCTGCCGCACGCGCGCATAATTTTTCGCGCCATAATTGAAACTTGCGATCGGCTGCATACCCTGCGAAAGACCGATGACGATCGAAAAAAACACCTGATTGACCTTCGTGATAATTCCGGCACACGCCAGCGGAATCGATTCCCCATAGTCCGAATGCGCACCATAGTAGGTCAAGGATTTATTTAACACGATCTGCACCACCAGCATCGCAAGCTGATTGAAAAATGCCGCCGCCCCCAATGAGGTAATCATGCTTACATATGTTCTCTGTGGTCGAAGATGCGCCGCTGTCAGCCGTCCGTTTTTGTAACGGCGCAGATACCGGATAATCAGGATTCCTGAAAAAATCTGTCCAATGATCGTTGCCAGCGCAGCACCCGCCATTCCCATATGAAATCCAAAAATAAACAGCGGATCGAGCACCGTATTGATCAGCGCCCCGGATAAATTGTAAAGCATCGCATTGCGAGGGCTTCCGTCCGCCCTCACCAGATGCCCGCCGCCGTTGGTCAGAATCAGAAATGGAAATCCCAGAGCCGTGATACCCGTATACGTTTTGGCATACGCCAGCACATTGTCCGGCGAACCGAAAAAGTGCAGCATCGGCGTCAGGCATAAAAGCGCCACAATTCCCAGAATCACACCGCTTCCAAACAGAAGCGTCGCCGCATTTCCAATATAAAATAACGCCTTTTCCCGATCGCCGCCTCCCAGCGTCAGGTTAAAGGACGCCGCACCGCCGATTCCAAACAGAAGCGCCAGCGCCACACAGGAGATCGTCAACGGAAACGCCACGTTCGTCGCTGCATTCCCCAGCTCTCCCACGCTTCTTCCGATAAAAAACTGATCGACGATATTATAAAGGGCGCCTACCAGCATCGCGATAATACTTGGCACCGCAAACTGCCGCAAAAGCCCGCCGATCGGCTCCGTGCCTAGTATATTTTTCTTCTGTACCTGTTCCATGAATCTTGATTCTCCTGTCTACGTTACTGCGAACAATTATCAGTCTACCTCTCGTTACTGATAATTTTTCCTCTTTACATGCCTTCCCCGCGCATGATACACTACCATCAGTTATTAAAACGGAAAGGACTTAATCACATGAATCTTTCATCCTTACTGCAATTTCGGGACGAGTGGGCGCGTTTCAAAGCCCGCCACCCTAAATTTTCCCCTTTTCTGAAAGCCGCCTACACCCGCGCGCTGCGCGAGGACAGCGTCATTTCCCTAAAAGTGACCGCCCCGGACGGAACCGAGGTGGCATCTAACTTAAAGGTCAAAAAAGAAGATCTGGAACTGCTCTCACGCATTATGAATAGCTGATTTTTAATCATCCATCATGCATCATGTCTACTTATGGTACGGTTCTCCTTTTATAATCCGGAAACTCCGGTAAATCTGCTCCAGCAGAATCACCCGCATCAGCTGATGCGGGAAGGTCAGCCGTGAAAAACTGATTTTTGTGTCTGCACGCTTAAGCACCGCCTGCGACAGCCCCAGCGAACCGCCGATAATAAACTGCAGATGGCTCTCACCTCGCACGCCCAGGTCTTCCATCCACGCCGCCATCTCCTCCGAGGAACGCTGCTTTCCATCGATCGCAAGCGCAATCACATACGCGTCCTCCTTAATATGCGCCAGAATCCGCTCGCCTTCCTTGTCGCGGATCTGCGCTTCCTGCAGCTCACTCGCCTTATCCGGCGTTTTTTCATCTGCCACCTGCACGATCTCCAGACGGCAGTAACGCCCCAGACGCTTGCTGTACTCCGCGATCGCCGCCTCCAGATATTTTTCCTTAATTTTTCCTACTGTCACTAACGTAATCTTCACTTTTTAAGCTCCCGTTTTAAAAATGCCAACAGATTCAGACGCGCCCGGTCTTCCGTCTCTTTGCGCCTCGTTTTTACCTTTTTCACGACCGTTCCCTCCGGTTCCCGATGAATCCGGTAGATGATCCGCAGATATTCCGCAACCTCTTCCCACGCCTCGCGGCTCTCCGGAATCAGGTCGAGTCCCATCTGGAATACATGGAACATCCCGTCATAGACCGAGCAGCGCACCTTGACGCCCTCGGCGCGCGCCTTCTTCGCCGCCGCCCTCGTATCATCTAAAAGCACCTCATACGCGCCCACCTGCATCAGCATCGGCGGAAATCCTTCAAAATCTCCAAACAGCGGCGACAGATACGGATTTTTCGGATTGGCATTCCCGATATAGCTGCACTGGTACAACATATTTTCCTTCGAATTGCCAAACAGCGGATCGATCGTATAGTTTTCCTCATACGATGCCCCGCTCAGACTTACATCCGTCCACGGCGACATCGTGATAATGCCCGCAGGAAGCGGCAGCCCATGATCCTTCGCATACAGACAGAGCGCCAGCGCCAGGCCGCCGCCCGCCGAATCCCCGGCTACCACGATCTGGGATGGCTGGTATTTCTTCTCTTCCAGAAGCCATCGGTACGCGTACACCGCATCCTCCAGCGCCGCCGGATACGGATGCTCCGGCGCCACCCGGTAGTCCGGCGTCAGAACATCCGCGCCGAAGCTGATCTGTGAATACTTAACCGCAAACCGCCGGTAAATATTTTTCATCGGACCGATATACCCGCCGCCGTGCAGCTGCAAAATGACGCGCCCCGTCACCGCCTGCTTCGGCTTCAAATATTCCATCACAAACTGTTCTGTTTTTACCAGCTCATAAATATATTCCGCCGGACATCTCCACGCCGGTTCGACCGGATTTTTCCGGAATTCGCCGGTCTGGATCGGCTTCTTTAACGATGTCTCCATCACGTCACTCATCATATCACGCGTCAGATTGCCTATCATGCTGACTGTTTTCCGACTCATGCTTCTTCCCTTTCTTTCATCCAAATTTTCAATCTTCGTATTTTTATAGATCGTTCCTTTACTGTGACCGATTTTCCTGCCATTTACACATGAAACCGCCTCTTCAATTCCCGCTTCACACTCCGGTCGCCCAGAATCACCGTCGCCGCCAGCGCTGCCACCGACACACCTGCTGCCAGCACCGTCAGACGCGGATGATGCGTCCACCCGATTTTCCAGAAAATCAACGGCACAAAGCTCAGAAATGTAATTGTGATCTGATACATAAAATAGCTCTGCCAGTTCATCCGGTTGACTAACATCATCAGAAGAACCGCCGCCACCTCAAACAGTGCGACGCATGGGATCGCGTAGTCCACCGACCACCCCCGAAGCCCTGTAAGCGCGTCAATCAGAAGCAAAATTGCCTGAATTCCCAGGGACTGCCGCACCAGCGTTCCTGCTAGGCTCGCATGCCGCATGACCGAAAACCGCAGCGTCATCGCCACATATGCCGCCGCGCCCGCCGTCAGAAGCGACCATTTAAACGGAATCCGATGATAAGTCGCCAGATTCGTAAGCCCCGCCAGAAGCGATACGAGCACCAATGACACATAAAATCCCCGCACCGCACGGCGCACGCGCTCTCGATCCTGGGCAATCACTGGATAACGTCCTTTATCATGCTTCGTATCCGTGATTCCATTGCTCTCTCGCTCTACCCGGATGCCCTTTTCCTCCAAAAAGTGAAAGAAAAACTCCGGAAGCCGGTTCTCTGCCATCGCGCTCGTAAACGACAGGCATAATTTCCCGTCATACGCCACCGCCCCGCATTTCATTCGCTGCTTCGGCGATGCGCCGACAAGAAGCTGAAAGCCCTCGATCGAATCTTTCAGTTCCTCCCGAACCTGCGCCGGTCCGATGTTGGAAAATGTCATCGTGTGGGCGCGGCTGGTGTGCAGAAAAATCAACTGCATCGCCAGATGTTTGACAAATAGCGGGATCGCCCGCACATACCATTTTTTCTCATTCGACACATTGTAGGAGATCGTCTCCTCCAGCCGCTCCTTCACGATCTGCTCATCCATCTGGCGGCTCACAGACGCAATCACTTCTTCCAATGCCTCCGGCGCCTTTCCCGCCGCCCACGAAATATTCACGACAGCAAAGAAGTTTGCCAGCGTCTCCGACTCAAAAAAACTCCGTAGGTTCACCGGAAGATTGAGCGCCACCGGACGTTTCAGCGTTTTCCCATCCGTCTCCGTCTGGATGATCGCCCAGAGAAGCACCGCCGCCAGATATTTGGTGATGCTGACCCCCACCTTCCTGCATTCCGTCTTCAGTGCCGACACCTCAATCGTCCCCTGCAGCACTGCCATCTGATCAAATGGGAGAAATTCCCCCTGAATCGCAATCGCCGGTCTGCTGTTATAATGCCGATGCGGCAGTTTCCGGTAATGTCGCAGATAATCGTCCTCCCGGAGCGGCGAAAACTCCCGCTCCTGCACCATAACCGGCAATTTTTTCACCAGTTCCAGATAATGTTCTGTAAGCCGTGAAGCAAACCGCAGCGCCCCCAGTCCGTCCGTCAGCCCGTGAAACACTTCAAAATTGATCCTGCATCCATAGTAGCTCACACGGAATGGGAACCGCGCCCCCCGGTGCGGATCAATGAAACGGCACGGTGCACTCTGTTCTTCTTCCACGCCCGGATTCCGGTTGTTCGTCTCAAAATAATACCAGAAAAATCCCTTCCGCAGCTTCACCCGGAAATTTTCAAACTCCGGAAGTGTCCGCACAAGCGCCCTTTGCAAAAGCTCCGGATCTACTTTTTCTTTCAGAACCGCCGAAATCCGGAATACACTGCTTAAATCCTCGCCCGACACCGCCGCAAAGAGCTTCGCCGTGTTATCCAGCCGCCTCCACGCGGCGCCCTGGATGCGGAGACGCTTTTTCTTTGGTTTTTCCTCTCGTTTCTTCTCCACTTTTTCTGAAACTATCTGTCCCGGCTCTTCCTGCTTCCCTGCAATTTCATTCTTCTGATCCTGTTCTTGGTTTTCCTCGTTCATTCTCTGCCCCATCTGCCTTTGCCACCTAAAGAAAAAGAGCTGCTGCCGGGATACACACTCCCCTGCAGCGCCCCTTTCATCCTCTTCTGAGTTCTTTTCTACATTACCGAATCCGGAAGTAGTACCCCACGCCCCATTTCGTATGTACATATTTCGGATCACTCGGACTCGGCTCGATCTTCTCGCGCAGCCGCCGCACATGAACGTCTACGGTGCGGACATCGCCGCCCGCCGCCGCCCGGTTGCCCCAGACAAAGCGCAGCAGCTCCTCGCGGCTGTAAACCTTGCCCGGATTGCACACCAGGAGCTCCAGAAGGTCAAATTCCTTCGCGGTCAGATTGATCTCGCGGGAAGCGATAAAGACCCGGCGGCTGTCCGAATCCAGCGTCAGATCGCCCGCCTCGATGACTTTCTTTGTCTGCTGCGGCTCCTGTCTCGATTTCTTGGAATTGCGGCGCAGGATCGCCTTGATGCGCGCCTTTACTTCCAAAATGTTAAATGGCTTCGTGATATAATCATCGGCGCCGTATTCCAGCCCCAGAATCTTATCCATATCGTCGCCTTTTGCGGTCAGCATAATGATCGGCATCTCGGAGAACTCCCGGATTGCCTGGCAGACTTCAAATCCGTTCAGCTTCGGCAGCATCACGTCCAGAAGAACCATATCATACTCCGTCTCCTTTGCCATCTGAAGCGCTTCCTCCCCGTCATAGGCGCAGGCAACTTCAAATCCATCCTGTTCCAGACTGAAACGGATTCCTTTTACTATTAATTTTTCATCATCTACCACTAATACCTTCGCCATTCTCCACCTCAACCACTATGCTTCTATCTCTCTATACTGTAATCTTATCTTTTATCTTCTGAAATGCCGCGTTCTTGATGCCAGGCACCTTCATAATATCCTCAATCGTCCGGAAACCGCCCTTCTGATCCCGGTAAGAAAGAATCGCTTCCGCCCGCGCCGCGCCGATACCGTTTAAAGTCATCAACTCTTCTTTGGAAGCTGTGTTTAAATTAATCAATGCTGCACTGCTTCCAGATTTCTGCGAAGCTGACTCGCTGCCATTCCCAGCAGCGCCTCCGGCTCCCAGAAGCCCGGAGACATCCTTCCCTGTTTCCTGATATTTCCGAATCTCTTCCCGGCTCGGAATCCGAAGCTGCTGTCCATCCTCGATCGCCTGCGCCAGATTTACAGATTCCTGCGCCGCCTCCGACGTCATCCCGCCCGCCTTTTCAACCGCCTCATACATACGGCTGCCCGCCGGAAGCTCATAGACGCCCGGTGCGGCTACCTCGCCGCAGACGTGGATATATAGGATTCTCGGTTCCGGCGTTTGGGGATTTTCTTTTGATTGCCCCTCAGGCGCAGCGTTCTCTGCTGCTTCATTATCCCCATCCACTGCCCCGCCGTTTGACCGTTTTGCTGAACGTTCGGAGCTTTTCTGCGAATCATCCACTTCTTTTGAAAAACTATTCTGCGTCTCCAGCACCACCGTCTGCTTCTCTCGCCGGCTCTGCACACCAAAACACAAAACAGCCGCCAAAAATACCACGCCGACTGCCCCTGTTCGCATCCATCGTTTCCGATTTACTGTTTGATTTGTCTGTTTCATCTTCTGCACCCCTCTTTTTCCGAGGCGCGTTTTGTCCGTAATTCTATTCTAACCAAAACCCCCTTTAAACACAAGCAGAAAATTTTTATTCCCATCTGAAAATCACAATCCCCGCAATCGCAACTGCCGCCCCGATCGCCTTGCGCCACTCAAATCCCGCTTTCTCCACACCGAACCAGCCAAACACCTCGATCAGGTACGCCACCAGGATCTGTGCCACGACGATCAGAAGCGCTGATTTTGCCGGTCCCAGCGCGTCAAAGCTCTTGATGACCGTGTACGTGATAAATGCCCCGATCACACCGCCGGTCAGCATATACCGCGGTTCGATCTGCCAAAGCTCCGATACCGCGCCGCGCCCCGTAAAAAGCCACATCAGCAGGCAAACCACAAACGCACTTATCTGCACCCAGCCAGCCGATACCCACATGCTGGTCTGCTTCATCACGGCAGAATTAAACACGCCCTGTATACTCATGAGTGCGCCGGAAACCAGCGCGGTTATCATTCCCCACATAAAAAATAAACCTCCGCATTCTGTTCTACATTCTCATGAAACAGCAGCCGTTTCCGACCATTCATTTCACACTGTTAGTATCCCAGATATGCGAAGGTTTATACAATTTGTGTTTATTCCCTTTTCCTGTTTAAAATCCGATTTTTCCTCCGAAACCAGACAACCTTTCATGCAGCTGATCCCTATTGAATGGAAAACGTAGCCGACACCTCTGCCTCAACATCCACCTGCCCCGGCATCAGGTTTCTGCCTGCACCTGCATCTTCCATCGCCGTTTCCTTCATCGCCATGCCGCTGCTGTAAGAAGTGTCATAATAACGCGCCTGCTGCCCGCTGCTGTACTCCTGCACATTCGTCATCGTTCCCAGCTTGCAGCCGCCTGCCTCCGCCATCGCTTCGGCTTTCACGCGCGCCGACTCAATGGCTTTTTTGAGCGCTTCCTGATAAATCTCATCAAAATTGCTGCACTGGTACTGGACCGAATCGATCGAATTGATACCCGCATTGACCGAATCGCTGATGATCGCCCCTGCATCCTCAATCGCAACATCCGATACAACCACCTCCGTCGTCATCTCATAACCAGTGATCTTCTTGCCATTGTCCCAGTCATAGATCGGATTCAGCCCCAGACCGCTCGTCTGCACCGAGGTATCTGCAATTCCCTTTTCCTTCAAAAGCGCCAGAACCGCATCCAAATCCGTCTGATTCTCCGACTGGCAGGTGCTCGCATCCGCCGCCTGTGAATAGACACTGTAGGTAATTTCCGCAATATCCGGCTCCGCCTTGATTTTCTCCTGGCTCGTCACCGTGATCCCCGTATTTTCCGCCGACTGCACCGTCACCGATGCCGGTGCGGACGTACAACCTGCCAAACCTGCCGCCGACGTCATTGTCATCGTGCCTGCTGCCAGCAGAAATGCCATCCTGTTTCGCATCATCCCCATTTTTCTCATAAAAAAATTCCTCCCGTTTTTCTGTTTCATCCGTGAGTTCCAACCCACAATGGGTTCAGACCTTCCGGAGCAACAACTGGTACACTGTCATTCTTACTATAGTTATACCTGAAAACGAGAGGAAATGTATTGCTTTTCTCTTAACTTTCTTTCGCTTATTTATTACTATTTTTTTCCTGTTTCATCCATGCCGCGCGCACCAGATGCTGTGCCAGAACCGCCGTCGTCACGCCGCCGACACCGCCCGGAACCG
>OINI01000322.1_pt1 | contig 10112 bp, 10 predicted proteins | sample 1585121 | NCBI WGS metagenome assembly OINI01 (sample SAMN02674698, study PRJEB24791) | human gut metagenome, SKBSTL036 | isolation source: stool | host: Homo sapiens | place: USA | reverse complement strand
TGTTTTCGCCGGCAATTACTGTTATGCCGTTGATTTCAACTGAAGCTGTCCCTATTTTGCCAATGTTTTTCAAAGTTAGCTTCATAGTGTGTCCTCCTCTATCGCTGGTGCTAAACCAGCTTTAATTCGTACAGTAATCTGTCTTTCAATTGAGAAGAGACATTTTGGGGATTTGCTATTCTATCAGATATGCCGTCAAAGTGGATTGACAGATCATCAATGGTGTGTGGAACACGACATCAAACCGGGAACTTTTTACAACTGGGTAAAAAGGCTGCGTCAGAAAGGTTGTATGGATTTGCCAGCGTCAACCGGACGCAGCTATCGTACACCGGAAAGCCAGGAAGTTGTCAGAATGGATTTTCATGATACTGACCCGCTCCCATATGAACAGCCATTAAATGTGATTCCAGTAACTACGGAAAGAAATAACCTTTCCGTAACAGAACCAATGAAGCTGTCTGTAGGAAGTTTTCATCTAACAATACCAAATGGAACAGATCCTCAGCTTCTGGCTCAAACACTTCGCATTGTGAAGGAGTTGGAATGTTAGGGGATATCACAGCCGCCGATGAAATCTATATCGTAACAGGCAGAACGGATATGCGGAAATCCATTGACGGGCTGTGTGCTATTGTAGAGGATCAACTCCATATGGAGCCAAGGCGAAGCGCCCTTTATCTTTTCTGTGGAAAACGTTGTGACAGGATCAAAGCTTTGCTCTGGGAATCTGACGGATTTGTGTTGCTGTATAAACGTATGGAAGTCCAGGGCAGATTCCGCTGGCCCAGAAATCAGTTGGAAGTAAAGCAACTGACCTGGCAGCAATTCGACTGGCTCATGTCCGGTCTTGAAATCGAACAACCAAAAGCATTCAAACCTACGGAATGATCGTGTAAAATCTCTATGCCAACCAACAAAAATGGAGAGCTTTCCACACCCTGTATCATATCTGCAATCCCTTGTAAATACTGGGTGTCCTGCTTCTTTTTCATTGCTTTTTATGGTATAATAAGAGCAGTAAAAAAGGAGCAGAAAACATATGGCTGGTAATTCAAAAGATTCAAAAATCCTTGCGTACAAGGACATGATCAACCAACTGAATAAAACGATTTCCGCACAGACAGAACTGATCCAGTCTTTACAAAAAACATTGGAAGCAGGCCGTCTGGAAAAAGAAAATCTTCGTCAGCAGATTGAATATCTCACGAAGAAGCTCTTTGGTACTTCCAGTGAAAAACGGAAAGATATCGATGGTCAGCTGAATCTTTTTGATGAAGCCGAGCAGGAAGCAGATCCGACATGGAAACAGGAACTTCCTGATGACATCACTGTTCCGGAACATAAGCGAAAAGCACGACGGACACATGCGGATCTCTTTAAAAATATCCCTTCCTGCGACGAGATCATTTCTCTTCCGGAGGAGGAGCGAAACTGTCCAACCTGCGGAACGCAGATGGAATGTATTGGGAAAGAATTCGTCCGCCATGAATTTCGCTTTACCCCTGCCAAAGGAAAAGTAGTAAATATCTATCGTGAAACCTATAAATGCCCGGAATGTGCCATATCAGAGGAACACCCAGATGATCAGACATTTGTCAAAGCGCCTGTCCAGGAACCATTGATCCCAGAAAGTTATGCATCGGAATCCGTTGTAGGATGGGCAATGCACCAGAAGTACCAGAATGGTCTGCCATTAAACCGGCAAGAATCGGAATGGACGCAGCTGGGTGTCCCATTAAGCCGGGCTACGCTTGCTAACTGGATCATTTACTGTGCCGAGAATTACCTCTGTCATGTTTATGATTATTTTCACCGTCAGTTACGGATGCGTAAATATCTGATGGCAGATGAAACTCGAGTTCAGGTACTGAATGAGCCGGAGCGCAATCCTGAAACAGATTCCTGGATGTGGCTCTTCCGCAGTGGAGAAGATGGGCTTCCGCCGATCCTGCTCTATCATTACACAGAGACAAGGGCAAAGTTCCATGCGGCATCTTTCCTACAGGGGTTCAGCGGATATCTGGAGACTGATGGATACCAGGGTTATAACAATCTGCCGGATATCAAACGATGCTCTTGCTGGGCACATGTGAGACGTTACTTCACAGATGCCATACCGAAAGGGAAAGAGTATGATTACAGCCTTCCGGCGGTGCAGGGAGTACAATTCTGCTCCAAGCTGTTTGATTGTGAGCGGTACTCAAAAGCAAAAAATCATACTGCGGAGCAGAGAAAACAGTTCCGTCTTGAAAAGGAGAAGCCGATACTGGAGGCATTCTGGAATTGGCTGGATCAACAGCGTCCAAACAAGGGAACCCGTTTGGCGAAAGCGGTGAACTATGCCCAAAATCGGAAAGACACCCTGATGACCTATCTGGAAGACGGTCATTGCAGTTTATCCAATAATCTTAGCGAGAATGCAATCAGACCATTCACTGTTGGGCGGAAAAACTGGCTGTTCAGTGCCAGTCCGAAGGGAGCTGCCTCTAGCGCTATTGTGTATACAATGGTTGAGATGGCAAAAGCGAATGACCTGAATACCTACAAATATCTGACATACCTCTTATCACAGCGGCCAGACGCTAAAATGTCAGATGAACAGCTGGAACAGCTTGCCCCATGGAGCGAGACTGCGAAAGCGAACTGTCAAAACTAAACATAGAGTAAAACGCTTGCATCTATCATTTTGGTGCAAGCGTGATTCATGGACAGCGTAGCAATATTTTGCGCTTACAAAATAACAGCAAACCAAAGACACTGACCATCTTCTAGCGTAACAGCATAAGTAAAGGTTTCGTTTTCGTTATAGTAAATATGATTTTTTTCCGTTAATTTATTGCGAATACCTTCTACATCTACAGATACATCCTTTGAAGTATCTTGGTTTTCTACATCAAACTGAAGCAAAAATAAATCTCCCTTTTGGGCTTTTGGAATTGTAAATTCTTTTGTCACTGACTGCCTGCTATCTATCTCTTTATATTGAAATCCAATATCTACTTCCTGTATCTTTGATTGAAGCTGTTCCTTCCATCCGGCACAGGAACTTCTGTTTTTCACAACAGCAAAGTCAAGAAATGCTGTCTGATTATATGGAAATTCCAGGGTATTATAATCCTCTTCCGAAAGATATTGACTGGTCACATATGCAACTGGATAAACCTCTGAATTTTCATAAACCTCCCGCGTGATAACGTTCCATAATCAAAGATAATGTTCCGGATCCAATCTTATACCGATCCATGCTGGAGCTTCTTAATTTTTATATTATATTGGCTTGAATCCTTTTCCACGCACTTCATTCGATTCCATTGTAACAAGAAACGCTGATGAATCTACTTTCTTTACAGCTTCTTGAATCGTATGCATTTCTTTATTGTTACATGCACACATTAATACTTCTTTTTCACGTCCTGTATAACTTCCTTCTGCCTTAATCAAAGTTGCCCCTCGTTGTGATAGCTCATCAATTTTTGCCGCAATTTGTGGTCCCTTTTCTGTTACAATCAAAGCAAGTTTTCCAGCATCAACGCCATACATTAGCTTATCTACGACAAATGATAGAATATACGTTCCTATTAATCCATAAATAATCTTATCAATGTTTCCACGCATCAGAATTCCACCAACAATTACAATAATAAAATCCATAACAATGATAATTTTTCCTACAGAAATATGTGGCTTTGCCTTGTGTATTGCCATCAAAACAAAATCTGCTCCACCTGTAGAGGTATCTCTCATGTAAATTAATGCATATCCGATTCCTGAGAATACACTCATACAAATACAAGATAACATCATATCACCTTGGTAAACTGGAAACAATGGAACAACCCAGTCCATCAGTATATTAGAAATTAACATTGTCTTTATTGATTTTAAAAAAAATTGTTTTCCCAACAACTTGTAACAAATTAAAATAATTGGAATATTCAAAATTGTCGTCATTGTACCAATTGGAATTTTCCAAAAATAATAAAACACGATTGCAATACCTGATATACCTGCTACCGGAAATCCAGATGCCACTGCAAAATTATAGACTCCAATCGCAATGAAACAACCACCTACAATATCAAGTAAAATATCAATTAAAAATGTCTTTGCCTTTGATTTCAATGTGAGTTCCTCCCTATTACGGAATCTTATTTCTTTTGCATCACAATACATTGATATGTTTGCAGTTTTATTGAACCTGTAAGGATTTCATCAGTAATCAAATTTGTATAACATTCATTCAAAACCATCTTCACAGGATGTCTGTTAAAATTCTGAAGAAAATATACATCATCTTTCTGTTCTTTTCCACTTCTTTTTGAAACAGTAACTCCATAAGGTAATGTTTCCGTCAAATTTGCTTCCACATTTGCTTCCTCAATTACATCGCCCAAAAATTCTTTCAAAAATTCCAGATCTGGTTGAACAACAACATAGTAAGCTTTTCCTTTGCCATACGCATTTTCTGTAATTGCTGGAGTATTTGCATTGTAATCTTGCAAGTATGTTCCCAACGGCTTTGCAGTTTGAAGTGTCACAACTTCTCTTAACACACCGGCTTTATATACACCGTCTTTATAGGAGAAAGTATTTGGAAAATATTCATTCCCCACATCAATCTCATCAACTGATAATCCTAGCAATCTCTCATGTGGTCTCTCTCCAATAAAACATAAATCTGTTTCATTTACTACTCCACTCCAATAAGTTGTTACATATATTCCACCTGCTTCCACGTATGCTTCTACTTTATGAATATACTCTTTTTTATACAAGTACAAGGTCGGAGCAACCACAAGCTGATAATCTAACAAATCTCGATCCATGGAAATTATATCAACTTCAATTCCTTTTTCCCAAAAAACCCGATAATATTTTAAAAGTTCTTCCGTATAATCAAATTTTCTCGATATTGCTTGTGCGTCAGAAAGAGCCCACCAATTTTCCCAATCCATAATAATAGCTACCTTCGCCCTATTACATGTACTTAGTATTCGACTGCTTAGCTTTTCTAGATCTTTGCCAATCCAAGCAACTTCTTGAAAAACTCTATTCTTTTCTGACGCATCATGATCAACAACCGCTCCATGAAACTTTTCACTCGATCCTCTGCTTTTTCTCCATTGAAAATAAAGAACACTATCAGAACCTAACGCAATTGCCTGCATTGAAGATAAGTAATTCATCCCCGGTCTTTTTACATTATTTTCCTCATCCCAATTCACAAGTGATGGTGTTGATTCCATCATCAAAAATGGCTTCTTCTGAAATCCTCTCATCTGGTTATGCATAAAGGCTGCCCACACAGCAATCGGTACTTCATCTTCTTTTGTATGCCAACTCGGATAAGAGTCCCAAGAAATCACATCCAACTCCTCTGCCCATTTATCATAATCCAATGGCGAAAAATACATCATCATGTTTGTTGTAACTGGAAGATCCGAATATGTTTTAACAGCTCGAATCTCTTCTCTACAAAAGTCCTGTAACTGTTCGCTCACAAATCTTTTCCAGTCCAATTTCAAACCGTGTAATTCATCCTCTCCCCTCGGAGAAGGTGAATGAATCTGTTCCCAATCGGTATAAGTATGACTCCAAAACGCACTCCACCATGCATGATTCAATGCATCCAATGTTTTGTATTTTTTTTTCAACCATTTCCGAAATGCTTTTTGACATTCTTCGCAATGACAAGAAGCATCCCTAAAATTTCCTCCGTATTCGTTTGATATATGCCAAAGAATTACTCCTGGATGTTTTCCAAAGCGTTCTGATAATTTCAAATCCAACTTTCTAGTTTTTTCTCTCATAACAGCAGACGTGTAACAAAAATTATGCCTTTTTCCTGGTAAATTCTGTATCCCGTTTTCATCTGTCTGCATTACTTCAGGATATTTTTGAGTCATCCAATTTGGCATTGCACCTGTTGGTGTAGCTAGATTTGTATAGATGCCATTGTCATATAAACGGTTAATAATTTCTTCTAAATAGTCAAACTGATATTTTCCTTCTTCTGGTTCTAAAAATGCCCACGAAAATATTCCTAGTGAAACATTATTTACATGCGCTAATTTCATTAACCGGATATCCTCTTCAAGAATATCCGGTCTATCTAACCATTGTTCAGGATTATAATCTCCACCATGCAGAAGACCTGGCATATTTATTTTTTTATATTTCATTTCTAATCCCTTTCTTTATAGATATCATTTATTATTTTACAGCTCCAGTAATACCTTCTGCAAAATTCTTCTGTAAAATAAAGAATACTAAGGCGGTAGGCAATGTACATATTAAGACTGCCAACATAAGCATTCCATAGTCTGTTACATATCCCTCTGTCAGATTTGCTACAACCATTGGCATTGTCATGCTCTTGGATTGTGTCATGATTACTTTCGGCCACAAATAACTATTCCAAGCATTCATAAATGTAATAGTCATAGCCGCTGCATATGTTGATTTCATTGTAGGAATAAACATCTGAAAGAAGATTCTAATTTCCGAAAGTCCATCTAATCTGGCAGCTTCAATAATATTATGAGGAAATGATCTTGCACTCTGCCGAAACATCATGATTAAAAATGGGGTTGATATCGTTGGTAAAATGAATCCCAACGTACTATTTAACATTTTCATTTTTGAAACCATCTGAAACAATGGGACCAATGTCGTAATAAATGGAACCATCATTGCAAGAAGAATCACAACCATCACGGCATCTTTTGCTTTATCATGATAAATTTCAAATCCATATCCCGCCAAGGAACATATCACCATCGAAACTATTGTAAGTAATATTGCATATTTAAATGAATTGACCAATGCAGCCCCTACATCTTGATTTGCCAGCAGATTTTTCAAGTTTTCTCCCAAATGAGAGCCAAACGATAATACACCTCTTGATACATCCACACTTTTGTTTGTGGATGCACTTACCATCCAGTACAAAGGAAATACTGAAATAAAAGTAACCAAAATCAAGAATGCATACATTCCTATATTTTTCATCTTTTTAATCACGTTTATCACCCACCCTCATTTGTATAAATGCTAATACTGCAACCAACAGTAATATAAAGAAGGACATCGCTGCTGCATATCCAAAATTCGGCACATACTTAAAACATAAATTATATATGTAATGTGACATAGAGATTGAAGCATTCGCAGGACCTCCATCGGTCAAGTTAATTGATTCATCAAATAACTGTATCCTGCAGACTGTAACATCATCGTAAGCAAATCACATTCGCCTGCTAACGTTGTCAATAATGGTTTTCCTGTTTTTTCCAGTACTACTTTGCCTTTTTCACCCCACTCATCCCAAGTAATATCTGTAAAATCTTCTAAAGTCATTCCAGCTTCTTGCAAAATATCTGTACGATAACAAGCAATTGCTGCTCCGTTGTCAAAAGGCACTCCATAGTGTTTTCCATCTACAACAGAAAAATCTGTTTTACCAGAGGCAAATTCTGAAAAATCAATTTTCTCTTCAGAAATTTCTGTAAATATATCCGGATAAGATAATACATTTTTTTGGAATGCATGGTCTTGCATCAAAAAAATATCTGGCAATGTGCTTAGATCTCCTGATGTACCAGCCGTAGTAAGTCTAGACTGTACATCTACATCTCCAACTTCGACAATATCAATTTTCACATCTTGATGAGCTTCTTGATAAATTTTTGCAGCTTCTTCCATTGCAAAAATATTAAATGTTTTGTCCCAACACCATACTGTAATTGTATTATCGTCTTTTTTTGCCTCTTTATTGCTTTCACTTTGATTTCCGCATGCTGCAATACCCATTGCCATCGCAGCTGTCAATAAAATTGCCACTATTTTTTTTCTCATTTGTTATATTCTCCTTCTACCATGCTCCTCGATACCCTATTGTTACCGCACTATTCTGAGCTCCTGCTTCCATCGAATCTTGAACATTCAATCCATTCAAAATCCCATATAAAAATCCGGCAATAAAACTGTCGCCTGCACCCATTGTATCAACAACTTTACACTCTATGATTCCAAATCGATACCAAGAATTTCCATCATACCCAATGCTTCCATTTTTCCCCAATGTTGCAATAATGACTTTAGGTCCTTTTTGTTGCATTGCTTTCATGAATTCCTTTAATTGTTCCATACAATTTTCTTTTTCTTTTAAGCCCATGCTATGATATTTCTGTCTAAACTCATTGCGTGATTCCTCGTCAAAAGAGAAGAATGCATATGTCACATATGGAATCGCTTTCTCAACAATTGGATTTGCAAATTTATTTGCAAAATCAAATGCAACTGGAATTTCTTTCGAAATAAGTGGAAGCTCATCTTCAATCATTCCCCAAATTCCTGTAACCGCTAAATCATGTTTCTTTATAAAGGAAATGTCTTGTTCTCTTAGCTTAAAGTCTGCCAAAACACCTTCTTCATATTCTCCAAACACTCTATCTCCATCTACAATGTCAACATGTGAAACTGCGGTTTTTCCATCTAGCACTTGAATATGAGAAGTATCGACTCCTTTATTTTGAATTGCACTTATCATGATTTTTCCGAATGAATCAGTTCCAACAGCACCTGTATAAGAACTTTCTCCACCTAATCGTTTTATGTATACAGCAACATTCACTGGGTTTCCCCCTGGATAAGATTCATTCAATGAATCATAATAATCAATACAATTATCTCCTATTGCTGCTACTCTTATCTTTCTGTCCATTTTGCCACCTTAATAGTCCAGACGTCTGTAATATCTTCTGATTTCCATAGGATGGCAATTGACTTTTTCCATATGTGCATCAATTCTCTGTGTTACCGCATGCATCACTAAATGTGATATATATCCTCTGTACTCTGGACTAATTCCTTTTAATTCAAATTTCTTGGTATCAATAATATTGTATTTTCCACAAATGCGTGGCAAGAAGTTTGCAACGCGCTCGCTCAATGATCTCTGAGAATCTTCCCCAATAAATACTGTAACTGGTGTATCTTTGTCAATTACTTCTAACATTCCATGGAAAAATTCTGCACTGTGGATAGATTTTGTACGAATCCAATGCTGTTCTTCCCAATAACACATTGCATAAGAATATGTGGCACCATACTGGTTCCCAGCCCCAACAAAATAATGAATTTTGTCGTCCTTATGACGATTTGCAAATTCTTCTCCGAAAGCATCTGCTTCCTTTTCAACTTCCACAAGTGCAGTTGCCAAATACTGATCCAACTCCTTGTATAAATCCTCATATTCTGGAAATTCTCCTGCATTGTACATAAATCTATCTGCTACCATATAAAATTTCAATTGTTCATTGGCAGGATATGTAATCACATAGTCTACAAGTTTTGCAAGTTCTGCAGTAGCAACATCAATAAAACCAATCACCCTTGCTCCACTCTTCTGTGCTTTTTTTACTCCATCTACGATTTCAGAAGTTGTTCCTGTAACAGACGAAATAATTACAATAGTTCCTTCTCCAACTTTTTTATTTCCAGTTGTCAAATACTCTGCTGCGTTTTCAACAAAAAATGAAAGTTTTGATTTTTCTTTCATATGAACCTCTGCCTGGAGGCAAGATGCATATGTTCCACCGATACCGAGCCAACAAATATTCTTGTATCCTTCTTTACAAATTCCATCAATCAATTCATTAATTTGATTTCTCAGAGCAAGCGCTCCATTCACACTTTCAATCTGTTTCTGTTCATTAAATTTCAACATAGTGTTTTCCCCTTTCTCTTCCTTTGCATTGGCGACTATTTTTAAATTTAATATACCACTTTTTTTATTTTTTTCAATACTTCATGTAAAGAATATTGAATATTGTTGTATTTTTATAAATATAAATGCATTTTTTTATACACAATGCATATATTTCTTTTATTCTGGTATGAAGCACATTTCAGGTTTACTATACCAGTTTTTATATTTATTTTTTATTTATTCATTTCTTTTTTCCTTTCCATTTGCTTTTTAAGAACTGACAACGTATAATTTGATTATAATTTACAAGTAAATTATAATATTAGGAGTTCTTATGAAAAAAAATTTATTAACTTTAGATGTTGCATTATCAAAAGAAATCAAATACATGCTAAAG
>OINI01000280.1_pt1 | contig 10994 bp, 9 predicted proteins | sample 1585121 | NCBI WGS metagenome assembly OINI01 (sample SAMN02674698, study PRJEB24791) | human gut metagenome, SKBSTL036 | isolation source: stool | host: Homo sapiens | place: USA | reverse complement strand
GCGAAACATATCTTCAGTCATATTGAATGGCATATGACAGGTTATGAAGTGACCGTAGATGAACTGGAGAAGACGAATGAGGAAGGTTTTCTGTTCATTCATCCGGAGCAGATAAAAAAAGAATATTCGATACCGTCGGCATTTGAGAAGTATACGGAGTATGCAGGAATTCGGAGTAAATAGATAAGGAGGTGTATGTTTTGGATGTACACCTCCTTAATTTATATCGTCATGTGTTCGAAAGAAACTGCCAGTGCTAGGTTTTGTAGATCAGAGAGAAAATAAAAAAGCCACAAGAAGAAATGAAAAAATTCTAGGGAGTAATACCAAATGTCAGTTGTTTCAATTGCTGGATGTATTTCTGAATAAGTGTGCGTGTCTGGTTCTCTGGAGTTATGTATTCCGAATCGGCCAATAATTGGAAAAATTCAGAAAATGCATTGCAGATACTACTTTCCTGAATGATGGCGAAAGTAAAGCGTTATCAGAAGCAATTCTTGATAAATACTGTGAAGTTACTGGTTGCAATAAAGAATATGTATGGGAAACAGATACAATGAGCGGAAATAACTGGAGTCAGGTGCCGGTAACGATTGTTGAAATGGGATATATGACAAATCCTGAGGAAGATGTTCTGATGCAGACAGCAGAATATCAACAAAAAATGGTGCAGTGGATCCAGTGAACAATCAACTCAATTTCCTGGTAGGAATATCCGACTTCAAAAAAATCCGGGAAAATGACTACTACTACATAGATAAAAGCGGACTGATCAAAGAACTGCTAAAAAGAGAGTCTGCGGAAGTTACACTGATCACCCGTCCGAGACGCTTTGGAAAAACAATGAGGATGAGTATGCTTGCCCATTTTTTCGATATACGGTCCGATAACAGGAGGTTATTCGATGGTCTTGAAATTATCTACGATGAAGCATTGTGCAATGCATGGATGAATCTTTTTAAAGAGTTAAAAAGTGGAAGTGCGGGAAAGATTCAGGTAGGACAGTCCCTGCATACTATGAGTACGGCATTGAAAGATAATACGACACTTCGGTTTGCGGTGATAACAGGTTGTCTGAAGATTGCAAAAGAAAGTATCTTCACAGGAACGAATAATTTTGTGCCTGATAATATTACGGATTCCAGATTCAATGAATATTTTGGATTTACACAGGAAGAAGTAGATCAGATTCTGACCGACGCAAATGTGTCCGGAAAGGCAGAAGAAGTGAAAAGATGGTATGATGGTTATCATTTTGGACGCTTCGATGTATATTGTCCGTGGGATGTCATGAATTATATGCGGGATCTGCAGCAAAATCCGGAAGCAGCACCGGCAAGTTACTGGAAGAATACAAGTGACGATGCGGTAATCCGTTCTTTTATCGAGTATGCCGGAAGTAATATTATGAAAAAGCTGGAAACACTGCTTGCTCGGTTACGGCATCGCATTTTTCAAAAAGCGCTGTCTGTTAAAGAAAACGGAACAAAAATAAAAGGATACAGGTAACTGTCAATTATATAACAGTTACCTGCATCTTTCTTTTCATAGCATAATATACAAAAAATTGCCAATAGCTAGTCATTTCTATATTCATGTTACGTCGGCTGCTGAGAAAGCTTCGGCGCTTTCTTATCCGCTGTCACATACACGAATGGATAAATAATACATGCCATCGTAACAGCTGCAATCACGTCCGTCACGGAATGCTGTTTTAAGAACATTGTAGACAGGATAATGAGCGCTGCCAGAATATAGGCACTGATCTGGATCCATCTGTGCTTTTTAAGATCATTACTGTGTGAAATAGCAATACTGACACCGATGGAATTAAATACGTGGATACTAGGAAGCACGTTCGTCGATGTGTCTGTCTTGTACAGGACTTTTACCATATCTGTAAATACATTATCGCGTGGAAATACAGTTGGTCTCAAATTTAATGCATTTGGGAAAACCGTGCATATGATCAGGAAAATCGTCATACCTGAAAATAAAAAAGCACATAGTCTGTAAAATCCCCATTTATCCTTAATAAGGAAATAAGCTACCGTTACGGCAATGAATACAAACCACACTAAATACGGCACGATAAAATATTCAATAAACGGAATATGATTGTCGATTGGGGAATGTATCATGTAATGACGTACATTCGTGCGCTTCTCCAGATAAACAAACCATGGCATATAGATCAGAAAGTATGATAATACCCATGCATGACGGTACTTCTTCAAAAAACTCTTTGCTTTATCAATGGCTTTCATATGAACTACCCCTTTTTCAAAGCCTTTGTTATTATCTTATCTCGTTTCAAAGCGCATTATAACATGAAAAAAATGAATCAACAATAAAGTTCATGGAATATTAACATTTTTTACAAAGTTAATAGTAAGTGTTCTTTTTCTCGAATATCTGCATATCATAATGCCGTTTTCCCTTTTTTAAAGCATCAGGTGTCCGCAGAGTCCACACTGCAACCGGAAGATGCAGAATGTGCTTTAAAAACCAGACTTCAAACATCGGAAGGTCTGCAAGCTTATACGAAATAAAATCCGGCCGTCCGAGTACATTACCAAGCAGATGCTTTACAACAAAGGTCAGGATCCATGGCTCCGGAAGATGGTCGGCAGTCAGGTTGGAAGAAAGCTGACCTCTTAAGACATGGGGTACATGACGGCGGAACCACCAGATACCAAGTGTGTTGAAAGACTGTACCATATAAGGTCCGTTATAATTCTTAAGAATCTCCCAGGTCTTTTCACAGATGCCAAGAGAAGACTTTGGAATCTTCAGTTCGATCAGAAGCGGAACATGGCCGCCCACCAGGGATAGTACATCGGTGAAAAGTGGGATAGTCTCATTCGTATTCTGTAACCGGCAGCTTTGTAATTCTTTTAAAGGGAGTGATTCAATGGTTTCCGGTCGTCCACAGATACGAGACAGGTCGTCATCATGGAATACGACAAGTTTTCCGTCGCTTGTCAGATGGACATCCAGTTCGATCCCATATCCATGGGAGATAGCGGCACGGAAAGAAGGTATGGAATTTTCGGGAATCCCTTTTTCAATACAATGATATCCACGATGGGCGAACATCGTGTGAAGAAATGGACGGATCTGTCGTTTCCTAGACAGTCTCGGCCAGATCAGATAAAAGTAAAATAATATAAGAAATACAATAATTCCGGTAATCAGTAAACGCATAAAAGAACCTCCCCGTGAACAATATGATTAACAAGGTGTAATAATACGTAACTTTTCTTTCTCCAGATGTACGTGGATCTCAGATTGTAAAAAGACGGGCTCGCCGTCTGTATGTACAGGCAGTGGGTGATCGCTTATGACAGTCACTTCTGTGCAGGTATCAAGATGGATTCCATGGAAACGTGTGTGCCATCCTTTGAAGGCCGTTGGCAGCAGACAAAGAACTTTAAGTCTCGGTAATTCTGCTACGGTAATGATATCTAACCTGTCATCTGTACCACTGGCAGCAGGACAGAAGTTAAAACCGCCACCTTCATATTTCAGATTCATAACAGCTGTGAAATATACTTTTTCATATGTTTTTGTCTCACCATTTTCGGTTGTGACCGTCATAGTGACTGGTTTTAATGTGAACAGTTTATGAAGGGCAACACCAAGATATGTAAGCTTTCCGAGCTTCAGCCGGTTGAGGAAAGCCTTAAGCGGTGTGACCATCACCTGATGACAGACTGCAGCATCGAAGCCAATTCCGGTACTTACAGCGAATCTTCGGTGCTTATTCTCGTAATCAAGTACACCTACATTCATGGCGGTGTAATGCGTTGGGGCAAGAATCTGCTCCAGGGCACCGTGAATATCCGTTGGAAGACCAAGGCCTCTGGCAAAGTCATTGCCGGATCCAAGCGGAATATATCCGAGTGTTACCTTATCGAGATATACGATTCCGTCGATTACTTCATTCAAAGTACCATCGCCTCCCAGTACAACGATCGTATGGGATGCGCTATCGGAGGTAAGATCATGAACCAGTCTGGTAGCGTGATGCTGGTATTTAGTAAATAAAACTTTATATTCAATTTCTTTTTCCTGTAAGATCTTCTCAATCTGTTTCCAGAGAAGAATCCCTCTGCCAGATCTGGCATTAGGATTGGCAATAAATGTGTACATACCGCATTCATCCTTTGTAAGTTTTTGAAATTCGATAAAATATCTATATGTAATGATCTGTTAGAATAATCCGTTCAGATAAGTAGTAAGGGACCGACGCATATTACCTTCAAAATCAGCATCGCCGCTTTTTAAGCACCATTCGAATACATTTCCGATTACGATCATACGGATGTCAGTTGTAATATCCTCAAGGTCTGCCGACGGGGAAATGATTCCGGATTCGATCACACGCTTCAGATAATCATGAACGGTAACGATCGGGTATGGTCTTTCTGTACGGATCAAAGGATTCAGGGACTGATTCTTAGGTGTATAATAATTGGCCATGAATTCCACTCCGAGCTCTTCGCAGTAGTGAACATAATTTAAATAAACTGAGATGATTGCTTCTTTTGTCTCAGCAGCACTGGACGGAAGTTCAAGAAGATCCGGATCCATACTTGGCTGTTCTTCTATATAATAAGAAAGAAGATCATCTTTCGTCTTAAAATGGTGATAAAAACTTCCGTTGGAAACGCCTGCTTCTTCGCAGATATTTTTGATTGACAGTTGTTCATAGCCCTGCTTTTGCAGAATGCGTTTGGCTGCTTGGAAGATCTTGGCGCGTGTTTCTCTGGATTTGATTTGTTGTTTTGAGAGTCCCTGTGTTTCCTGATTCATAAGTAAAAGCCCCTTTGAGTATTTATATTTTCTAATAAGTTCAAGCAGTTTCAGTATAACATAGAGAAAATGTATTTTCAAGAAAACAGAGTGAACTCTGTATTGCCGGCGGCATTGCATACGGAAGTGAATTCAGTTATAATTATCCGCGTAATAAAGAAGAAAAAAATCTTCGAAATACAGCAAGAAAGGGACAGACAAAACATATGGATATTAATCAGGTGATTACCGGAGAACTTGGTGTCAAGAGATGGCAGGTAGATGCTGCGGTAAAATTAATTGATGAAGGCAATACGATTCCGTTTATCGCAAGATATAGAAAAGAAGTTACAGGAACATTGGACGATGCACAACTGCGGACGCTGCATGAAAGACTGATGTACCTGCGTAATCTGGAAGAAAAGAAAGAACAGGTTCTGGCAAGTATCGAAGAACAGGGAAAGCTTACCGAAGAACTGAAAAAGCAGATCCTGGCAGCAGAGACAATGGTAATGGTAGAAGATCTTTACCGCCCATACCGGCCGAAACGCCGGACACGTGCTATGATTGCAAAAGAGAAGGGACTGGAACCGCTTGCAGCACTTATTACACTTCAGAAAGCGGAGAAACCGATAGAAGTGTATGCAGAAGAATATGTGAATCCGGAGAAAGAAGTAAAATCCGTAAAAGAAGCAATTGACGGAGCAAAAGATATCATCGCCGAATCGGTATCGGATGAGGCAGATTACAGAAGCTGGATCCGTAAAGCAACCGTACAGCACGGAAAAGTAATTTCACAGGCAAAAGACGAAAAAGCAGAGTCGGTATACGAGATGTACTATGATTTTGAAGAGCCGGTGACAAAGCTTGCAGGCCACAGAGTGCTTGCACTGAACCGCGGGGAGAAAGAAAAGTTCCTTACAGTAAAGATCGAAGCACCGCAGGATGACATCTTAAGATATCTGGAAAAGAAGATGATCCACAGTGATAACCCGCATACCACACCGATTTTAAAAGAAGTAGCAGAAGACAGCTATAAGCGTCTGATCGCACCGGCAATCGAGCGTGAGATCCGAAGCGACCTGACAGAGAAGGCAGAAGACGGGGCAATCAGCGTATTTAAGAAGAACCTGCACCAGCTTCTGATGCAGCCTCCGATTGTAGGACAGACTGTACTTGGCTGGGATCCTGCATTCCGTACCGGATGTAAGCTTGCAGTTGTAGATCCGACCGGTAAGGTGATCGGAACGACAGTGATCTACCCGACAGCGCCGACGACACCGAAGAAAATCCAGGCGTCCAAAGACCTGCTGAAGAAGATTATTGCAAAATATAACATTACACTGATCTCCGTAGGAAATGGTACTGCATCCAGAGAGTCTGAGCAGTTCATTGTAGAACTGTTAAAAGAGATCCCGCAGAAAGTGCAGTATGTAATCGTAAATGAAGCAGGAGCTTCCGTGTATTCTGCAAGTAAGCTCGCATCAGAAGAATTTCCGAAATTTGATGTGGGACAGAGAAGTGCGACGTCTATTGCAAGAAGACTGCAGGATCCGCTGGCAGAGCTTGTAAAGATTGATCCGAAATCCATTGGTGTCGGACAGTATCAGCATGATATGAACCAGAAGAAATTAAGCGAAGCCTTATCCGGAGTTGTCGAAGATTGTGTAAATAAAGTCGGAGTTGACCTGAATACAGCATCCGCACCGTTACTTTCTTATATTTCAGGTATTTCCGGTGCGATTGCTAAGAACATTGTGGCATACAGAGAAGAAAACGGAAGATTCACAGACAGAAAACAGCTTCTGAAGGTTGCAAAGCTTGGACCAAAGGCGTTCGAACAATGTGCCGGATTCATGAGAATACAGAACGGTACTAATCCGTTAGACGGAACCAGTGTACATCCGGAGTCTTATGAAGCTGCAGAAAAACTTCTGAAGAAACAGGGATTTTCACTGGAAGACATCAGCGGAGGAAAGCTTACCGGACTTTCTCTTACAATCAAAGACTATGCAAGACTTGCAAAAGAACTGGAGATCGGAGAGATCACCCTCCGGGATATTGTGAAAGAACTGGAAAAACCGGGACGTGACCCGCGTGATGAGATGCCGAAACCGATCTTAAGAACAGATGTCTTAGATATGAAAGACTTAAAAGAAGGCATGATCCTTAAAGGAACCGTAAGAAATGTCATTGACTTTGGTGTGTTTGTAGATATCGGAGTGCACCAGGACGGACTGGTACACATTTCCGAGATTACGGATAAGAAATTCATTAAGCATCCGCTGGAAGTGGTAAGTGTTGGCGATATCGTGGATGTAAAAGTGATGAGCGTGGATCTTAAGAAGAAGAGAATCCAGCTTACGATGAAAGGAATTTCATAATCTGGAAAATGAAGAAAGAGAATCCACATTATTAATATAAAAATGTGGAAAACATGAGTTTACAGGCAGTTATATGGGGATAACTGTCTGTAACGGGTTATATGTATAATTGCAAAATAAAATACGGAGAGAGGATGGGACATATGAAAAAAAGTTGGGGAAAAACAATCAAAACTATTCTGGGTGTGCTGGTCGGTAATCTTGTACTGTCATTTGCTGTGGCTGCGTTTACCGTGCCAAATGGGATCATCATGGGAGGTGCAACCGGTATCGGTCTTACGATCAGCCATTATTTTCCGGTGAACCTGTCGCTGATCATTTTGGCAATCAATGCGGTGCTGTTCGTTCTCGGTGCAGTATTTCTGGGAAAGAAGTTTGCATTGACAACGATCATCAGTTCTTTTATTTATCCAATATTCCTGTCGATGGTACAGTCCATTCCGGGAATAGACAAAGTGACGGAGAATAATGCTATGCTTGCGGCATTATATGGAGGGGTCCTTCTTGGAATCGGTATCGGATTGGTGGTAAGAGTAGGTGCATCTACCGGTGGAACCGATATACTGGCACTTGTGTTACATAAATGGTTCCATGTCCCGGTAGCGGTATTCTTGTATATCGTAGATTTTTCGGTGCTGGGACTTCAGATGCTGTTTTCAGATTCGGAACAGATACTGTATGGTATTCTGAATTTATTTTTAAGTACGGTTGTGCTGAACCGGGTGATGCTTCTTGGAAAGTCACAGATCCAGTTATTTATAATTTCGGACAAATACAGAGAAATCCGTCAGAAAGTCTTAACGGATATTGATGCCGGAGTGACAATGGTAGACATCGAGACCGGTTATGGAGAACAGAAGCAGCAGGGCGTATTATGTGTCATCCACAGCAGAAAGCTGTATTCTGTAAAAGAGGCAATTCAGGAGATTGATCCGAAAGCATTTATCACGATCACGCAGATCAATGAGGTAAAAGGACGTGGATTTACAATGGAAAAGCTGCGTTACGACGAATTGAATCATACGAAAAACTAGACTTTGCAGGCATTGTGAGTTAGAATATTTACAAAGATTTAAGGAAGGATGAGGTATCATTTATGGAGATGTATACTGGCAAATCAATATTTAAAGGAATTGCAATTGGAAAGATATTGTTCTACCAGAAGGGAGAACAACCTGTAAAACGTGTGAAAATAGAAGATACTGCAGAGCAGATCAAACGATATGAGGATGCACGTGCAAAGGCAGCAGAGCAGTTACAGGGACTGTATGAAAAAGCGTTAAAAGAAGTCGGCGAAGCAAACGCAGCTGTATTTGAAGTACACCAGATGATGCTGGAGGATGATGATTATATCGATTCTGTTGTAAATATCATCGAGACACAGCAGGTAAATGCTGAATTTGCCGTTGCTACAACAGGCGATAACTTTGCAAAAATGTTTGCGGAGATGGAAGACGATTATTTCAAAGCAAGAGCTGCAGATGTAAAAGATATTTCCGAACGTATGGTAAATATCTTAAGTGGCAACGAAAGCGGCGGAGCTATCGGTGATGAACCAGTGATCGTTGTGGCAGAAGACCTTGCACCGAGTGAGACTGTCCAGATGGACAAAGAGAAACTTCTTGCATTCGTAACCAGACTTGGATCTGCAAACTCACATACTGCAATCCTTGCAAGAACCATGAACATTCCGGCATTGATCGAAGTAGATATCAAAGAAGAATGGAATGGAAAGATGGCAGTCGTAGACGGCTACACAGGAACATTCTACATTGATCCGGACGAAGATATCTTAAAGAAAATGCAGGAAAAGAAAGAAGAAGACATCAAAGCAAGAGAACTTCTTCAGGAATTAAAGGGAAAAGAAGACGTAACTGTAGATGGAAAACACATCAAATTATATGCAAATATCGGTGGCGTAAAAGACGTTGCAAGCGTACTTGCCAATGATGCAGCCGGAATCGGTCTGTTCAGAAGTGAGTTCTTATATCTGGAAGCAGATAACTATCCGGATGAAGAAGCACAGTTCCAGGCATACAAGACGGTTGCAGAGAACATGGCAGGAAAGAAAGTAATCGTGCGTACACTGGATATCGGTGCAGACAAGCAGGTAGATTACTTCAACCTTGACCATGAAGAGAACCCAGCTATGGGATACCGTGCGATCCGTATCTGTCTGGACAGAAGAGATATCTTCCGTACACAGCTTCGCGCACTTCTCCGTGCAAGCGCATATGGTAACATCGGAATTATGTACCCGATGATCATCTCTGTAGATGAAGTAAAAGAGATCAAGAAGATCGTAGAGTCTATCAAGGCAGAACTGACAGAAAAAGGAATCGAGTATGGTGAAGTTGAACAGGGTATCATGATCGAGACACCGGCAGCAGTGATGATCAGTGATCTTCTGGCAGAAGAGGTAGACTTCTTCAGTATCGGAACAAATGACCTGACCCAGTATACACTGGCGATTGACAGACAGAACAGTAAGCTTGACAACATTTACGATGCACATCATCCGGCAGTGCTCCGCATGATTCAGAAGACGATCGAAAACGGACACAAAGCAGGATGCTGGGTTGGTATCTGCGGAGAACTTGGAGCAGATATGACTCTGACAGAGACATTCCTTAAGATGGGAATCGATGAATTGTCTGTATCTCCGACATTTGTTCTTCCAATCAGAAAACTGATCCGTGAGATGAGCACAAAATAATGGTTGCATAGACGGATATGCCGTACTATAATATAAGACGAAAGAAGATTCTTCGGGGCAGGGTGTGATTCCCAACCGGCGGTAAAGTCCGCGAACTGGTCATTTGAAGAATTTCTGGTCAGAGATATCTGAACAGATGTTATCAATGTGATGATCAGCCGATCTGGTGAGATTCCGGAACCGACAGTAAAGTCTGGATGAGAGAAGGATGATACGATATTTACAGGATTATCAGAATGATATGATTGCCCCGTTGCCCTTTGGGTGGCGGGGTTTTTGCTTGCTATGAGAATATTGTATGGTTCAAAATTAAGAAGTTTCTTCCTTTAGAATATAATTCGGTTTAAAGGAGAAAGAAAGATGAGTACAAAAGTAATGACAAGACAAAATGAAAAGAACAGAAACAAAATCAGGACAATGGCACAGATTGGTATGTTATCGGCAATCGCAACAGTATTGATGTTGTTCGAAATTCCGCTTCCGTTCGCTCCGTCCTTCTATGAGATAGATTTCAGCGAAGTACCGATTCTGATCGGAAGTTTTGCAATGGGACCACTCGCCGGAGCGGCGATAGAATTCATCAAGATCTTACTGAATTTTGCAATCAATGGAACCATGACAGCTGGAGTTGGTGAACTCGCGAACTTCCTGATCGGCTGCTCACTGGTTGTGCCTGCAGCACTGATTTATCGTAAGAAACACACCAGAACCGGAGCAGTGATCGGAATGGCAACCGGAACCGTATTCATGACAGTTGTCGGATGCTTCCTGAATGCATTCGTATTACTTCCGGCATACGCCAAAGCATTCGGTATGCCGATCGATGGACTGGTTGGAATGGGAACGGCTGTGAATAAGCATATTACAGACCTTAAAACATTCGTGATACTGGCAGTTGGACCGTTCAATCTGCTGAAAGGTGTGTTGGTGTCTTTGATCGTGTTACTGGTTTATAAGAAGATCAGTCCGATATTGAAGATGAATGCGTAGGGGTGTTTCATTTATTATATGGTGGCTTACCCAGGGCCTGAATAAAAGTATAGGAGTGATTTCTGTGCTGATTCGATCATGGAGTAACTCTAGAGCAACAAAATTGT
>OINI01000276.1_pt1 | contig 11081 bp, 9 predicted proteins | sample 1585121 | NCBI WGS metagenome assembly OINI01 (sample SAMN02674698, study PRJEB24791) | human gut metagenome, SKBSTL036 | isolation source: stool | host: Homo sapiens | place: USA | reverse complement strand
CGGGCTTGCCCTCTCCGTCACCTTCGGTGACACCTCTCCCAAAGGGAGAGGCATTGCCGACGTGCCAAAAGTCAGCAATGCCCAAATCCGCAGTTGGGCCAGTGGCACTCGGCGCAGCCAAGGCAGAGACCACCCTCGCCCAGACGGGCAATATCCTCGGAGGTGATGGCATCGTCGGCCAGCAGACGGGGCAGCAGCAGGTCAAAGATGGTGCGCTTGGCGTACATGACGCAGCCGGGCAGACCGCAGACCGGCACACCGTCCAGATAGCTCACGAGGAACATAGCACCCGGCAGCACCGGTGCGCCGTAGGTGACGATGTCCGCGCCGGTGTTTCGGATGGCCAGCGGGGTGCGGTCGTCGGGGTCCACGCTCATGCCGCCGGTGGTGAAGATGAGCTCACAGCCCGCCGCTTTCGCCTCGAGAATGGCGGCGGTGATGCCTGCCGGGTCGTCGTCGCAGACCTTGTGGAAGGTCATCTCGCAGTCGTATTCAGCCAGCTTGCCCACGAGGATGGGGGTGAACTTATCCTCGATGCGGCCCTTGAACACCTCGCTGCCGGTGGTGATGGCGGCAAACTTCTTGGCCTGCATGGGCAGCACGTTCAGGATAGGCTCACTGCCTGCGGCAGCCTGCATGGCGTCCATCTTCTCCTGCTCGATGACCAGCGGGATGATGCGGGTACCGGCCAGTTTCTGGCCCTTTTTCACGGGCAGGTCACCGTGGATGGTGGCGATCATCATCTGGGGTGTGCGGTTCACGGCCAGCAGGGCTTCGCGGTTGATCTTCAGCAGGCCGTCGCAGTCGGCGATGAGCTCGATCTTGCCCTCTTTCGGCTCGGTGCCGTGGATGTTCTTGCCCGCAGCGGCCTTGTACAGCAGCGCGGCGGCTTCGTCCTCGTGGAGGATGCCGGGCTTTTTCTCCCAGACGTAGAGGTTTTCTTTGCCGATGGAGAGCAGCACGGGGATGTCCTCGGGCTGGATGATATGGCCCTTGCGGAAACGTGCGCCCTTGAACTCGCCGGGAATGATTTGGGTAATGTCGTGGCAGAGCACCTGGCCTGCCGCGTCTTCGGTACGAATCAGTTTCATATCTGTCTTCTCCTTACAGGCCCGGCATCTGGGCAACGAGCCAGTCGGCCAGAGCCTGCGCATCTTCCAATCCAAAATCTGCCCCCGGAATGTCTCCCACCACCGCCAGCGGCTGGAAAGACACCGGTGTGTCCGAAATTTCTTTGCGGACAACTTCGATTTTCGGCCAGCCGCTGTCCTTGAAGCCTTCCAGCAGCACCAGATCATAGCCGTGACGCTCGAAGAGCGCCAGCAAGTCCTGCTCCGTCAGGCGGAACATCTCGGTCAGCAGATAGCGCTGGCCGGAGTAGACCGCCACGCCCTCGGCCCCCGCTTCCCGCAGACGGTAGCTGTCGGTGCCGGGGACATCGGGAGTGAAATCATGGCCGTCGTGCTTGATAATGCCCACTTTCAGCCCCCGGCTGCGCAGGGCAGGCAGAAGCTTTTCCAGCAGCGTCGTTTTGCCGCTGTTGTGCAGGCCGCTGACGGCCAGCACCGCCGGGCGCTTGAGTTCGATCTCCTGGGCCAGAGCCTCTTTCTGTTCACTGTACAAAACTGAGCACCTCCACTTCTTCGCCCGGAGTCACCGGGCCGCTGCCCGCAGGCAGTTCAACGAGACAGTTGCAGCCGATCATGGCGGAAAGGCTGCCGGACGAGTGGGCTTCGGCGTTGCCTTCGCCGGGGATGGTCACGCTGCCGCCCATGGCCTTTGCCCGCAGATAGCGATTCCCCTTGCTGGGCTTCGAGAAGCCCGTGGTCAGGGTGCGGGTGGTGCGGGGAAGAAGGCAGCTTTCCTCACAGCGCCCCGCCGCCCGCAAAAGGGCCGGGACGGCGTATTGTTCCAGCGTAGCGGCGGCAGCAAAGGGGTTGCCGGAGAGACAGAACACCAGCTTGCCGTCCAATTTTCCCGGCCAGAATGGGCCTTCCGGGCTTCTGGGCCACGCCTGCAAAGAGGATGTCCGCATTCAGCTGTTCCAGCACAGCGGGCAGATAGTCTTTCTGCCCCACCGAGACGCCGCCGCTGGTGATGACGGCATCGCACTCCGCCAGCAGTTCCCGCATCTCACGGGCGATCTCCTCCGGGTCGTCGGAGCAGTGCCGACGGTTTACCGCAAAACCAAGCTGCCGCAGGCGGGCGGCGTTCTGGACGCCGTTGGCGTCGTAAATTTTGCCGGGCGTCCAAGCCTCGCCCGGAGCTAAAAGCTCGCTTCCTGTGGCCAGAACGCCCACGGTCAGCGTCTTGTAAACGGGGACTTCAGCGTATCCCTGCCCGGCCAGCACGCCGAGATGGGCGGGGGAGAGTACCGTGCCGGCTTCGGCGATGACAGCACCGGCGGCGATGTCCCCGCCCCGGAATACCACGTTCTGCTGCGGCTTCATGGCGGCATAGAGCTGTACCGTCTCCTCGCCGCTGTCGGTCAGCTCCTGCATCAGCACACAGTCTGCGCCCTCGGGCAGGGGTGCGCCGGTCATGATGCGGGCCGCACAGCCAGCAGGCAGAGGCGAAGCGGGGGCATCTCCGGCGTAGAGCTTCATGGTCACGGGCAGGGTGACGGGTGTTTCGCGGCTGGCACCGGCGGCGTCGACACTGTGCAGGGCGTAGCCGTCGAAGGGGCTGCGGTCAAAGGGCGGCTGGTCCATCCGGGCTGAAAGCGTCCGGGCAGCAATGCGGCCGCCCGCTTCGTCCAGCGGGACGGTCTCCGTCTCCGGCCTCGGCAGAGCCGCAGCGGCATCCAGCACGCGGCGCAGCGCCTCAGAGGGCGCGCAGAAAGGCTGTTTCATAAAAAATCCTCCAAATGCCCGGCCACACCCGGCCTGCTATGGCTCAGGCGGGGCGCAGCGGGGACTCATATAAAAAGGCAGGTTAAAAAAGAAGCGGAGACGTCTTGATGGAAAATCAAAACGCCTCCGCAGAATATCCGCACATTCCGGCAAAGGGCAGCTTGCAGACTGCCCTGCCGATGGCGGCTCTCCGCTCCCTGCCGCTCTTGCAGTGGCGGCAGAGCATGAAAAGCCCCTGTGTGGATGGGAGGAGTTCTTTTTTTCAAATTGCAGCGTTTCTTCTGCGGGAAGGCGGCGGGGTTTCCCCCTCCACCCTTGAATGCCGGCTGATACAGCCCTTAGCATTGCGGCGCGGTGTCATGCCCGACGGTTTAGACACCTTTGCTCAAAGAAGCTCGTATACCCTATTTGATTGTGTGAGATGCTTTAGTCGGTCCACTCGTCCACGTCGCTGATGGCTTTTGCGTAGCGGCGGGTGAGGTGCTGGGTGGAGAAGAGGAACCGCTCGTTCTGGTTGTTGGTCAGCTCCTCGATGTCGGCGTACTCCGGCTTGCCCTGCATGGACTGCCACGTCTGCTCGATGGCTTCCTCTGTCAGATCGTAGGGCGAGCGGCGGAAGTACCGCAGCGGGGTGGCGCTGGGGTAGACGCGGGCGTTGAACCGCACCATCTCGGCCACCATGGCGCAGAGGTCCTTGTCCTCGATGAGCTGCGCAATCATGGCGTAGTTGTCGCTCATGTTGGCGCTGGAGTAGTAGTAGGCATCCTTTGCGCCGGCGCGGGACACGATATCTGCGCACTGGGGGTCTTCCGGCATCTGGGCCAGAAGCTCATCGGCGTTTTCCACCTCACTCACCAGCAGGGCGTGGGATGTGACCAGCGCCGCCGCCGAGCGGGAGCGGATGTAACCCGCCAGCTCCTGTGCCGGGGTCAACTTGGGCAGCTCCGGCGCGGTGACGGTGGGCTGGTCGGCGTAGGGGTCGCCCTCTGCCTCCGGCGCAGCGGCCAGAAAATCCAGCAGCTGTTTTTTTTCGGCGGCGTCCGGTGCAGCCGTCTCTTCGGGAGCGGGCTGTGCCTCGGCCTGCTTTGCGGCCAGAGCATCCGTCTCCTTCTGCACGGCGGCAATGACGTCCTCGCCGAGCTTTGCGGCGCTGCCGTCGAACATACTGCCCGTTTCCTTCAGGCGGCGGGCAGTCTCGCTGGCCGCGTCGATGTCAAAGACCTCGGCCTTCGGCTTCTTTTTCGCGGCCATCTCTGCCTTCTGCAGGTCGAGGATGACCTGCTCAGGGTCGGAGGCGGCGTCCACCGTGGTGGTATAACCGGGTTTGCGTCTGCCAAACAGCATGATAGTTCCTCTCGTTTCTGTGAAGTTGTTTTTGTAAGCAGAGTGCATCGAACGGCAAAAAGACCGTTCGGGCGGTGTGCAATGCTTATGAAAACGGCTTCTTAATTACTGGGCAGCAGTCTCCTCAGCGGGAGTCTGGGCGTAGATGCCGCGTGCTTCCAGATCGTCGGCCATATCGCCGAGGTCGAACTTCTCCAGCGTCTCGCGGGTCGGCACACCGGTGGTCTTGTCCCAGCCGAAGATGTCATAGAACAGGTCTTTCGCCTTCTCCATGTCGGCGCGGTCCAGCTTGGTGGTGCCTTCCTCGAATGCCTTGAAGTCGGGTTCCTTGTCGAAGACCCAGTCGCAGATGGCGTCGTGCTCCTGACGGAGGTTTGCGCTGCCGCAGTTCTTCTGGAAGCTGATGGCGGTCATGGCGCGCAGCATCTGGGTGATGCGCTCGCCTGCCTCCTGCAGACCGGCCTGGGTGTAGGTCTCGCCGGTGACGGCGGTCATGAAATCTGCCTGCAGGTCCAGATCGCCGTGGTAGGCCCGCTCCTTGGAGGGAGACTGGGTCATGGGCCACATCCAGTTGCAGAGGGTGGCGGAGTCGTGGAAGTTCTTATCGTTGACGCAGTAGGCGGCCAGCTTTGCCTTGTTCTCGTTGATGGGAGTGTAGGCTTTGGCCTTGTCGTAGCAGCCCTCGCCGAAGAAGTCCTCCATGACCTTTTTGGTCACCTCGTAGGGTGCGCCGGAGCCGGTCTCGCAGACGATCTCGTGGATCATGCAGTCTCTATTATACACCAGATTGTACAGCATGCCAACCTGCCATGCCTCTGCGGGGCCGTGGTGGTTGGGGAAGCCGTTGTACATCAGGTTGGAGTTGGTGGCACCGTCGGTGCGGTCCAGCCAGCTCTTGGGCAGGCCGAACTTTTCCATCATGGCCAGCGTACCCTTTGCGATGACGGACAGGTCGCCCTCGCCGTAAGCCATGCGGCGGATGAGCTCCACCTCCCAGCGGGGGTCACCGGCCTTTTCCCATGCCCAGGGCAGAGAGTCGTACTCTTCCTCGCTGATGTACTTGGTGGCTTCCTCACGGGGCATCCGCAGGATCCACAGCAGGTCACGGTTCAGGTTGCCGTAGTTGTCCCACAGGCCCATGTCATCGACGGCATGAGACCATGCCAGGTTGATGACCATGGTGCCGTCGCCCTCGTACTTGAAGTCGTGGACGCCGTCCGGGTAGACGCGGGTGCCGTACAGCACGGGCATACAGGTGTTGGAGTTGTGGGTGGGCAGGTCGTAATCGGCCAGCGGGTCCACATCATACTCGGTGTAGCAGCGGATGGGGCAGGAGGAGCAGCCGCCGTTCTTCACGGTGTACTCCGCAGCCGGTGCGCCGAAGTCGAAGTAGCCCTTGAAGCAGCGCAGCGCAATCTTGTTGATGTCGTTGTAGGGCTGCTCGCCGGTATCCACGGGGCCGCCGGGAGCCTTTTTCCACATACGGCCCGGTGCGCCGGACCAGCGGTTCTTGCCGGAGGTGGCGCTGTACTCGGCCCAGCTCTGGGGCTGTGCGGGGACGTTGTGGTTGTTGTTGCCGCCGATGAGGTTGCCCATCATGTAGTTGGACAGCTCCAGCACCTTCTTGGGGTCGGCTACCTTGACGCTGCCGGTGCCGCAGATGGCCAGGCCCTTCAACTTCTTGTTGCCCATGGCAGCGCCCAGACCGGCGCCGCCGGAGTTGCCAAAGCTGGTGTTCAGGGTGGAGTAGTCCACCAGATTCTCACCGGCAGGGCCGATGGAAGCGGTCTCGAACTCACGGCCGTTCTGCTCCACCATCCACTTGTTGGACGCGAACGTACCCTTGCCCCAGATGTCAGAAGCATCCTCGAGGGAGACCTGGTCGTCCTCGATGCGCAGGTAGACGGGCTTTGCGGAGATGCCGGTGATGACGATGCCGTCCCAGCCCGCATACTTCAGCATGGGGCCGATGTGGCCGCCCATGTGGGCGTCGATGATGGAGCTGCCCTTGGACCAGGTGGAGCGGAAGGTGACGTTCATGCGGCCGGAGCAGGGCACGCCGGCACCGGTCAGGGGGCCGACGCCGAAGATGACCTGTGCCTTCTCGTCGTAGGGGTCGAGGTCCATGGGAGCTTCCTCATACATGATGCGGTAGGCCATGCCCATACCGCCGATATACTTATGGTACTTTGCGTCATCCTGCGTGGTGATCTCGCCAGTGGTCAGGTCAACGCGCAGGATCTTGCCTGCCCAGCCATAACTTTCAGCCATTGTTGTTCCTCCTTACAGGTCCATGTAGGCAGCCTGTGCTGCGCTGGTGACGGCATCCCAGTCCACGATGGACAGAGCGCCGGACGGGCAGCCTGCCACGCAGGCACCGCAGGCGATGCACTTGGACGACTTGCCGGTCTCGGGGTTGACGGTGGGCATATGCCAGGGGCAGGCCTCGTGGCAGGCGCCGCAGCCGATGCACTTGTCGGTGTCCACCACACGGATGCCCTGCTCGTTGGTCGTAATGGCCTTCTGGGGGCAGGCGTTGCCGCAGGCGGGGTCCTCGCACTGGCGGCAGGTATCCGGGAAGTAGACAAAGCAGTTGTCATTGCCGGACAGCAGGCCGTTGCCGGCACCGTCCAGATTCAGACGGCGCTGGATCTTCACGCGGCTGATGTAAGAGGAGCACACACCATCGTTGGTGAGGGTGCAGTTGATCTCGCAGCGCTGGCAGCCGGTACACAGGTCGGCGTTGACCACCAGCAGGCCCTGAGGCAGCGCCCAGGTAGCCACTGCGCCGCTGTCCACCTGCTTCTGCGAGCAGCCGAAGAGGGACAGCATAGATGCGGAAAGGGTGAGTCCTGCAAGGCTCTTGCCCGAGATCTTCATAAATTGACGGCGGGTCATGTCAGCCGTCAGAAAATCAGTTTTTGCCATAGGTTCCATTCCTCCGTTGAGGTCACTCTGCGCGGAGCACCTCAGTTACATAGAAATACGAGTTGTTGACGATGTTGGTGACGGCGGTCGAGGTGATGGTCGCGCCGGAAAGGGCGTCCACCTCGGTCAGGTCTGCGCTGACAGCGCCGGCACTGGTCTGCCCGGTGGTCAGTTCGGCCTGTGCCAGCTGATAAGCGGCCTGCTTTTCTGCGGACCAGTCCGCATAGGGCAGAGCCTGCTCCTCACCGTCCTGCGCACTCTTGCTCAGACCGGCAGCGTAGAGCTTGCGGCGTGCCACAGCCTCGGCGCTGGTATCCATCGGAGGGATCAGCTCGTCGGCCAGAGGCTCGCCGTTCAGTGCCGAGAGGGTCAGACCTGCTGCGTACATCCTGCGGGTGGCCTCGGCCTCGGGAGAGGTGTCGGACACGTTCCACTGCGCGGGGTCAAGATCCTCCGCAGCAGCGGGCTGCTCCTCCGCCGCACCGGCAGCGGCATAGGCGGCACCGGTAAGGGGGTCGGTCACAGTATAGCTTTTGCCTGCCAGCGTAAAGGGAGCTGCGCCCTGATACTGGGACGTGAACTCCGGGTTGACACACTGGCCGCCGAGGCTGTCCGTCTCTGCCTGCGAGAGGATCTCGACAGCGGAAACATTGCCCTCGGCGTCAAGGGTCACGGCAGCCTGCACATCGCTCTGGAAGCCCTTCTGAGAGCCCTCCACGCGATAGCTGCCGTTGTCGAGCTGGTACACTGCGCTGATGCCGTAGGCGGCTGCATCCGCTTCCGACACCGGCAGCAGGGTACCTGCAACCGTGGTGCGTGCGTTTTGCATGGCGATCAGGCCGATCGCCATAGCAACAGTGGCAGCGCCCATGGCTGCGTAGCCCGGCAGCCGCTTGCGCCACAGCGGAACGGGCGCAAACGGGTTGGTTGCCTGCTTCATGTTATCACCTGCCTGTTTTTTTCTGCCCGGGTTTCCCCGGACAACAGTTAAGGCCGCCCCAGCTGCTGCAACAGCGGAGCGGTCTTTTCGTTAATATATTATCATTTGGGCCGGAAGTAAGTCAACGCGAACCGTAAGCTTTCTTTTCTTTGTAACTTTTATTTTGTACGTTCCTTCAAAGTTAAGGGGTGTTTCCGGCCACACACGAATTGCAGGCCGTATTCTGCGGCCAGCTCCAGCGACTGGACGGTAGGCATGGTCTTGCTCACCAGTGCCGGAACGCCGGCCCGGATGGCTTTGCGCACCATATCCATCGGTACGCGGCCGCTGGTGTAGAGCACGCATTCGCTGAGGGGGACACCGGCCAGAAGCATGCTGCCCACGGCCTTGTCCAGCGCATTGTGGCGCCCGATGTCCTCGCAGGCGCAGAGGATGCGGCCCTCGTGCAGCACAAAGCAGCTGTGGACTGCATGGGTGGCCTGATAAAGCGGCAGGCCCGCGCTCATAGCGGCGGCGAGGGCATCCACCCACTCCGGCTGCACATCCAGATGCGGCACCGCGCGCAGCGGCTGCACTTCCACCGGACTGCCCAGCGCGACATTGTCGGTGCAGCAGCTGGAAACCTCCTGCGCCGCTGCGCGGCGGGCCGTCAGCGGGTGGTTCAGGTAGATATTGACTTTCAAGCCTTCCGCGCAGACGGCAATTTGTTCCACCTCCTCTGCGGAGGCGATCCATCCTTCGGTCAGCAGCCGCCCCAGCGCCAGCTGCGGCAGAAGCTGGGGCGTGCATACCACCCGGAAGGCCGACTGCTCATTTACATAGATAACTGCGGCGTGTTCTGTTGGAATGGCCGCTTCCGTGCCGTCCGGCATCCGGACGGTTTCAAAGGCGGCTGCTGCGCCGAAGAGGTCGTTTATCTGCATGGGGCAATCCTTTCTCTGCCCATTGGGGCAGGGGGTCCTGTTTGATGAGCGGACTTGGCGTTTCGCAAAGCCCTGCCTTTGAACGGAAAGAATCAAGTCCTCTTATCCGTTGCGCACCGCCTGACGGGTTGCGTTTACTGATTTTTCTGCAGCCCCTTGGCAGGGCTTTGAAAAATCAGAACGCGGCCCCAACAGCTCCTCCCTGTTTCAGCCGCAGGCTGCGGTCGTCGCTGTTGCTGTTCAAGCCCTCTTATCCGCTGATAGAAAGTTTCCAAAAGGACTACAGGTAAAAGAAAAACGACAGCCTTTTTGAAAGCTGTCGTTCAAGAGTGCGGATAAGAGGACTTGAACCTCCACCGAGTTGCCCCGATTAGAACCTGAATCTAACGCGTCTGCCAATTCCGCCATATCCGCATATTCTGTTTTGTTCGTCGCCGTTCGGCTCGGAACGATGTTTATTATACCACAGGTGCAAAGAAAGTCAAGCGTTTTTTGCAAAAATAGTACGACAAATTTTTTTGCGAAAATTGTTGCATTCCGTATAGGCCGAATGGGGCGAAAAATCCGGCGGAGTATGATACAATAAATATTACCCCTGCGGGGCAGCGGCCCGGCGGGACTATTTACGGAAGAGGGAAACTGCGAATGTTCAACATCATTATCTTTCTCATCGGTGCAGGCATCATGTTCTACATGGCATGGCGGAGCTGGTCGAGACGCCGCAAGCTCATGACCAGGGGCGAAAAGGTCGAGGCCGCTGTGGCAGGCACCGTCCAGAGCCGGGACGGCGAAGCCTACCTGTTGGAGTTCACCACTGCTGGCGGCACCCACCGCCTCCATTACCCCAAGTCTGCCAAGGGCAGAGAGCTTGCACAGGGAGCTGTCGTCACCCTTTATTATAACCCCGACGACCCCGCCGAGATGTACGTCGAGGGCGACAAGTCCGTCCTGGGTGCAGAGGTGCTGTATGTCGTGCTGGGCATCGTGCTGCTGGTGCTGATGGCCGGCATCGTCCGCTGAGAGGGGGAGAAGAAAATGAAACTCGAGCATTTTGGAATGGCAGAACCCGGTGACTGCCGGGTGGTCTTTTCCGCCGCAGCAGAAGAGCTGGAAGCGGCGGTGCAGGCCGAAAAGGCGGCCCCGGACGCCCCGCAGGACGAGGATGACCTGCTGACGGCGGCGGTCAATCGGGCGATTCTGGAGGGTTTCTCGCCCCTGTTCGCCCAGCTGATGAAAGAAAACGATTTGCAGCCCGTCACCGACCCGGATTTTGAACTTCTGGCGGTCAACCGGGCCGAGGGCTTCCGGGCGGGGGTGCAGTTCTTCTGCCTGCCGCCGCTGGAACTGGGAGAGTACACCGGCTTTACCCAGCCCATCCAGCCCCGGCCTATCCGGGAGCTGACCATCGAGCTTGAAATAAACCGCCGCCACGGTGACGAAGAACGCGCCGCCGACGCCGAGGGCAAGCGCGCCCTCCGCGCCAAGGTGACGCAGGACATCTATGCCCAGCGCTGCCAGCAGGCCCGCGCCGTGGCCGAACAGGCCCTCATCGCCCAGCTGGGTACACACGTCACCGGCCCGCTGCCCAAGCAGCTGGTGGCCGGCAACTACTTTGCCGAGCAGCGCCAGTTCAATCTGCGGATGCAGGCCAACGGCGTCAATTTCGACCAGTACTTAAAGGTGCAGGGCCAGACCGTGGAAGAATTCCGAGCCTGGCTCCACGCCGAGGCCGAGCGCAAGCTGCGCAGCCGGATGGGTCTGCTGCTGGTGGCGCAGAAAGAAGAGCTCTGGCCGACGGAAGCCGAGGTGGATGACGAGCTTGCCCACTGGGACGCAAAGCGGGACGGGGAGCACACCTTCGCCTCCAACGACCGCCGCCGCGCCGCCCAGCGCATCGCATCCAGCCGCGCCGCTGCCTTTATTCTGGCCCACTCCACCCTCACACCGCCGCCTGCTGAGGCAACGGTGCTGAAAGCCGAAAACAGGTAAAAAAGAAAATATTGCCGACCCGCAAAAAATAAAACAGAGCAAACAAAAATGGGGCTGTTGCAAAATAGCCCCAACGAAAAAATGAGATAGACTTCCCCGAAAGGG
>OINI01000256.1_pt1 | contig 11558 bp, 9 predicted proteins | sample 1585121 | NCBI WGS metagenome assembly OINI01 (sample SAMN02674698, study PRJEB24791) | human gut metagenome, SKBSTL036 | isolation source: stool | host: Homo sapiens | place: USA | reverse complement strand
GATTCAAATGGAGAAAAACGATGGATCGTAAGATAAAAACACGCCAAGTCCATAAGGATATTAAAGTATTAGATAAGACGGTTACAGTGACAGACCATATTAAGCAGTCCTATGTCAGAACAAAAGAAAATGTCATGCAATCGACAGAAAGACCTAATGACAGAGAGAATAATCCAGTGGGGTATGCAGAAGATGCGGCCAGCGAGTATGCTGACCGCATCTTTCACAAAACAGGGCATCAGGTACGCAGACAGGCAGGAAAGATTATTGAACGGAAGAAAGAGAAAGCTTCTGTTTCTTCGACAGGCGAAGAAACAGTTTACCAGCCGAAAGAACAAATACGACCAGTACCGTCTTCAGGCGAAGAAAAGGCACAGGAGCAGGGGAAAGAACTTGCTGTCAAAAAAATCAAGACCATTGAGCGAGATAAAAGAACCATCAAGACCGGGAGAGCATCGGAACAGGTAGTAAAGAATACCGGAAAAGGTACCATCAAGACTTCTGGGAAAGCGGTCAAGACTGCAGAACAAACAGCAAGGACCAGTATCAAAACATCGGAGCAGACAGCAAATGCTTCTGTCCGGGCAATGCATTATTCCATGAAAAAGGCAGAAAAAGCAATGCAGACAGCAAGACAGACAGCACGGGATACCACGATTGCAGTGAAAAAGACAGCAAAAGCGGTAACACATGCGATAAAAGCGTTGATTGAAGCTACAAAAGCATTACTGAGTGCATTGACTGCAGGTGGTTGGATTGCAGTTATGATTTTGATTATCGTCATTTTATTTGGTGGTTTTCTATGCATGACAGGTGGGGATAATTCCAGTACGGTTTCTTCCGTCAGTGCAGAAGTAGAAGCATACGAACCACTAATCCGACAGTATGCAAATCAATATGGCATTGGAGAGTATGTGGAACTGATCAAAGCCATTATGATGCAGGAATCCGGTGGGAGAGGACTTGATCCGATGCAGTGTTCAGAAGGGAGCTTTAATACAAAATATCCCAGACAGCCGAATGGAATCACGGATCCAGAGTATTCGATTTCCTGTGGTGTGCAAGAAATAAAAAGTTGTCTGGAACGTGCAGGAGTAAAAAATCCTCTGGATATGGAAAATATTAAACTGGCATTGCAAAGTTACAATTTTGGAAATGGATATCTGGAATGGGCGAAAGCCAGGGGTGGATACACCTTTGCAAATGCAGCAGAATTTTCTGATATGATGGCACAGAGAATGGGGTGGAGCAGTTATGGGGACAAGCAGTATGTACCACATGTGCTTCAGTATTATGCATTTGGAAGAATCCCGACAGGTATCGGCAATCAGGCAATCGTTCAGGTGGCAGCATCGCAGGAAGGGAAAAGTGGGACAACTTACTGGAGCTGGTATGGATTTGGAAGTCGGGTAGAGTGGTGTGCCTGCTTTGTGTCCTGGTGTGCAGACCAGAGCGGTTATATTCAGAGTGGAGTCATTCCGAAATTTTCTCTTTGTTCGGACGGTGTGAAGTGGTTTGAAAGTAAAGGTAGGTTCCGTGACGGAAGTTATACCCCGGCGGCAGGAGATATTATTTTCTTTGACTGGGGGAATAATGGAACGATTGACCATGTTGGAATTGTAGAGAGTGTCAGTGGTGGAACCGTCAATACCATAGAAGGTAACAGTGGAGATAAAGTGGCAAGACGAAGTTACAGTATCGGAAGTAGTAATATTTATGGATATGGTGTTCCGGCATATTAAAAGGCAGGAGAAAAAGTGTGATAGTCTAATGGTGAATCTGGAGTATACAATTCCTGAAAATAGACTTGACTTTCAAATATTACAAGAGTAAGATTTAAGAAACAAAAAAATTAGAAGAAAGGAATATCTATGAAAAGAAGACGAAAAAAGCAAAATATCCAAAAATCTTACGTTTGTAAGATTTTTGGGCTGATAGTAGCTATAACAGTAATTGCTGTTTCAGGAGGTGTTTTATTAAAAAGGACGATAACGGAATCACCAGAAGACACACTTGTGGAATATATGAACCATATTGAAAAAAAGGAATATGAAGTAATGTATACTATGATAGATTCAGATGAAAAAGTTTATCTGACAAAAGAAGAATACATACAACGAAATTCTAAGATATACGAAGGAATAGAGGTCAGTGACATTAAAATCAGTCATATAGCTGTGAAAGAGAAAAAAGCAGATACAGTTACGCTTTCGTATGAAACATCATGTAATACAATTGCCGGAACAATACAATTTGACAATATGGCGGAACTGAAGAAGACGAAACAGGGATATAAATTAGTATGGCAGGATAGCCTGATTTTTCCAGATTTAGAGAGTGATGATAAAATAAGTGTTACTACATCAAAAGCGGAGAGAGGAGAAATATTAGACCGAGATGGTAAAATGCTTGCAGGAAAAGGAGTAGCAACATCAGTTGGCATTATACCGGGAAAGCTGGAAGACAGGAATGTATCTATTGAAAAAATAGCGGAGTTATTAGAGATAGATGTAGAAACAATAAATAACAAACTCACAGCAAAGTGGGTAAAAGAAGATTCTTTTGTACCAATTGAAACTATTCCAAAAGTAGAAGAAATAGATTTAATGAAAATACAGCCAGAAGAAAAGACACTTGAGGAGCAGGATTGTCAGAATAAACTTTTGGAAATTCCAGGGGTTATGCTATCAGATGTGGAAGTTAGAACCTATGAGTTAGGGGAAGCAGCAGCTCATTTAATTGGTTATGTACAGTCTGTAACAGCAGAAGATTTGGAAAATCATCCAGGGGAAGGATATTCAGCTGAAAGTGTAATCGGAAGATCTGGGTTGGAAAAGTTATACGAAAAGCAATTAAAAGGAAAAGATGGTTGTGATATAAAGATTTTGGATAGTGATGGGGAAGTAAAAGAGGTTCTTGCAAGTATTTTTAAAGAAGATGGTATGGATATAAGATTAACGATAGATTCCGATTTGCAAAAATCATTATACGAGCAGTTTAAAGAAGATCCGGGGTGTTCTGTCGCAATGAATCCTTATACGGGAGAAGTATTGGCTTTGGTAAGTACCCCATCTTATGATAATAATGAATTTATACGGGGCTTATCATCAGAGAAATGGACATCATTAAACGAAGATGAAAAGAAGCCATTATATAATCGTTTTCGTCAAGTATGGTGTCCTGGCTCAACATTTAAACCAGTTGTGGCAGGAATTGGGTTGAAAACGGAAAGCATAGATCCAAAAGAAGATTTTGGAAATGAAGGTTTGGCATGGCAGAAAGATTCGTCTTGGGGATCTTATCAAGTGACAACACTTCATGAATATGAACCGGTTATTATGAAAAATGCAATTATCTATTCTGATAATATTTATTTTGCAAAGGCAGCTCTTAAAATTGGTAGTGAGAATTTTATGAATACTTTAAATGAAATAGGATTTAATCAGAATATGCCGTTTGAGATTGCGATGCAGGAATCAACATATTCCAATACAGATAAAATAGAAACAGAAATACAATTGGCAGATAGTGGTTATGGGCAAGGGCAGATTCTTGTAAATCCATTACATCTGGCAAGTATTTATACTTCATTTTTAAATGAAGGGAATATGATAAAACCGTATTTGAAATACAAAGAAGAAGCATCCGGTGAAACATGGATAGAAAATGCGTTTAGTAAAGAAAATGTAGAAGAAATTATGCAAGGGGTGGAAGGTGTTGTAAATGATCCGGAAGGAACCGGATATGCTGCACATCGTGACGATATTTTGCTGGCTGGAAAAACAGGGACAGCCGAGTTGAAGGCAACGAAAGAAGATACTTCTGGCAAAGAAATCGGGTGGTTTTCGGTGTTTACGGCAGATAAAAGCGTGGACAAACCAATTCTTCTTATCAGTATGGTTGAGAATGTGAAAGGAATCGGTGGAAGTGGTTATGTTGTTAAAAAAGATGCAACAGTATTGGATGAGTATTTTGAAGGATAAAAAAATTTTTATGGGGAATTATTACGTATGTAAGATATTTGCGATGATATTGATAGTTCTTATTGTTTTTACAGGGTGCGGACAAAATCGAATTACGGAAAAAGAAGAAAAGAAAGAAACCGTAGAATCTGAAATGAATGCAGAAGTAAAAAAAACAGCGCAAACTTTTCGGTCTGTTTATATGAAGGAGAAGTCGGAGTTAAATACATTAAAGGCGAAAAGAAAAATTATCAATTGTCTGGAAGAGAAAGGATATGCGGCAGTAGATTGTGATAATCAGATTGATATGGTCAATCGTGAAAAAGTAGAAGAATTTTGCAAAGCAGCGGAGAAAGAAGAACAGGCAGCAGTTGATATTGTTGTTGTATTTGATGAAGGGGAAATTATACAATATCATTTAGAGTCAATGAATGGAAAGATAAATGTTCGATTATGTCAGGTTAAATGGAAAGATAATAGTCCACAGGCTAATTATTATGATGAATATGAAGCATATGAGTGGAAATATACAGAAAAAGGATATTTGTTTCTGGAGGAATATCACCCACCGGGATTTGATGGAGCACCGGGTGAAACTGGATTCAGAGTGCAGCCATTAGATAAAACATGCCGGGAATTGAATCGAAAATATGTTATGCCGTTGGGGTATGTACTTAATAATCTGTTGATTACAAATTGGGATAACCAGAATTATACGGAACTTGATTTTTATGATCTTTATGAAAAAATGTATTATATGAAATATGGAAAGCAAGTTCCATATGAAGCAAATTATGGTGGAGTAGAATATGAAGTTCCAGAAGATGAGTTTGAAGAGGTTATAAAGACCTATTTACCATTTAGTAATACCGAGATTGAAAAGGGAACTTTTTATAACTCTAATAATAAAACTTTTAGATACAGACCGCGAGGGTTATATGATTGTGAATTCCCATATGAGCCATATCCGGAAGTTATCTCATATGAAAAATTACAAGATGGAACATTAAAACTTACGATAGAAGCAGTATGGGAAATCAGAATGTTAGATCAGGCAATCACCAGTGAATTGATGATAAAACCTATGGAAGACGGAAGTTTCCAGTATTTATCAAATAAGGTAATCAGTTCAGATCAAAATGCAAATGCAGGGTGGTATATGCCAAGGTTAACAGAAGAAGAGTGGGAAGAGAATTACAGTAATAATTAGGGGGCAATATGAAAAGAAAAAGTATTTTGTTAGTACTTTGTATAGGAATGATTCTGACTTCCTGTGAAAGTAAGATATCGTTAAACAACACAGATGTAAAAAATGAGAAGAATCAAAAAAACACTACCATGGAAAATCCAGATAAGGGATATAATCTACCAATCGATGAAGACAAGAAAAAGGAAGTTGTGAACGATTGTGAAGAAGTTATGGGCATTGTCCGAGACATTTATTCTGAATATAATGGAATACAAGAAGCAGATCAGAACACTGCTGAGCAAATGATGAATCGGATGAAAGAAATTATCAAACAAAATGGGAATCCGGTTATTGGTTCCGATCATTATTCTGTTATGGATAATTATCAGAAGATGGAACAATTTTTAAAATCTGCAGAACAAGAAGAAAAAGGAAGTGTAATTTTATATGAAGCAGATACAGATGGTGGAATTACCAGAAAAGAATATAGTTATGATGGAAAAGAAATGAGTGTGATGTCCGCAAAAATGATCTGGAGTGAGGATACAGAGCCTGTACTTACATACATATCGCTATCAAAAATAAAAGAATGGGCATATACTGAAAATGGGAATTTCTGTTATGAATTATGCGTACCTGAACCACCGGAAGTGACAGAGATTGTAGATGGAAGTTGTATTATCCGGGTAAAGCCTTTGAGTGAGGAGTGTCGGGAATATTCAAAAAAATATGTGAGTACGTTCGGCTATCACGGAAACAATCTGTTATGTTCAAACTGGAATGCGGAGGATATGCAGGGGTTGGATTATAATGGACTTTATGAATATTTTTATCAAATGAAATATGGAGAAAAATTTACTGCAGAAAAAGAGGTTGTGGGAATTCCAGCAGAAGAGTTCGAAAATGTAATTATGACATATCTTCCTGTTACAAAAGAAGAATTGAAAGAATGGGCGGTCTACGATGAACAAAGTAATAGGTTTATCTGGGAACGATTGGGATATGGTAATTATTCACCAACACATTTTGGCTTGTCTTTACCGGAAGTAACAGAAGTCAGGCACAATGAAGATGGAACCATTGTTTTGACAATTCATGCAGTATGTGATTCTGTTGTATGTAATGATGTTGTTATTACACACGAACTTACGATGAAAATTCAGGATGATGGAACGATTCAGTATGTTGGAAACAGGATTTTAGATAATGGTATTGATAATATACCGAGGTATCAGTACCGGTTAGGTAATTTGCAGAATTGATCAGTAGAGAAGAAATAAATAAAGAGAACTGATAACGGGAAATTATGCTATCAGTTCTCTTTATTTATTTCCAAATACCAAGATTAGAAAGTACAGATTTTGTTATTTCGGTAGCCTGACTTCCAGTTGCACCAGAAGAGGATTGAATATTTGTTGCGAAGTAGTAAGTATTATTCGATGTTTCAATGTATCCGATAAACCAGCCATTGACATCCTTACCATTGACACGCCCGGTTCCTGTTTTCCCGTAAAGAGAACCGGAAGAAGTAGTGGAAAGCAGCAGAGCTTTTTTTACTGCCTGGATATTTTTACTGTCAAAATGAAAATTATTTTGATAGAAATCCTGTAACAATTCCACCTGTTCTATGGGTGATATCTTCAGAGAGAAATCTGTCCAATAGAGATTTAGATTTGTTCCAGTATTCTGATTCCCATAGTTTATTGTCTGTAAAAATGTTCTTACGGCTTCAAAACCTGCCTGTGAATCAATTGCCTGAAAATACCAGTTTACGGAATTATGTATAGCCGAGGTTAAATCTTGATCGGCTTCCCATGAATTAAAAGGATATGGTTCTCCATTCCATGTGAAAGTGGAATGTTCTGGTGTAATAATTCCAGATTCCAAGCCAAGTAATGCATCATATATTTTATAAGTCGAATTCGGTGATACACGTGTGGAAGCATGATCCATATTATAAATATTCCATTTATCAGCAGACTGATCATATAAAACAAAACTTCCGGTGTAGTCCCCAAAATTGGAAGAAAGATTTAGCTGAGTAATATTCTTTTCGGTTGTGTCAAAATGATAGCCAGTCTGATCAGAAGCATAAGCAGAAAGTATGGGAATGCATCCAATGATGATAGTAGAGACGAATATGCATATAAGATATCCACGAATTTTTTGTTTAAAAGTAGGTTGGTGGAATGATGCAATATTTAAAATGCGTCCTTTTAACTGTTTTATATTTCCACTAATTCCCATAGTAAGAGGGAATGGAGACAGAGCTATTGTTTCGGCAAAGTTAATCAGTGTATTTCCATATGACTTGTATTCTGTTTCTTTCAATAATTGTAATACAGCACTGTCGCAGGCAAGTTCCCGTTCCTGTCGTATTCTTTTTAGAAAATACCAGATTAGGGGATTGAACCAGTAGAAAACATTTACTGTATTTATCAAATATCCAATTAGAATATCTTTATGCTTGTAGTGCTGCAGTTCATGAAGAAGCATATAGCGAATATCAGTTGCGCTTATAGTTCCAGCGTTAAAATCTGAAATCAAGTGAATTGGAAGATAAATGCGAGGATGCAGGAAACCAGCCAAAACAGGAGATTTCAAAAATGCTGTACTATAAATCGGAATGGTATGCTTGCTGTTCACTTCGTTTAAACATTCTATATAAAGAGCGTTTAGTTCTTCATTTTGAAGAGGTAAAGCAGAACTATGTAAGGCTTTTACTTGTTTTACTGAGCGGTAGAGAAGAAAAAACATTATGAATATACCGATACTCCAGAAAAATACAAGTAATGTGTGAATAAAAGTTGGTATTTGGGTGCTGACAGAGACAGCAAAATCATTTATTTTATCCAAATTATAACCATTACCAGAAAGAAAAGTGGTTTGAATGTCACCATTGGTACTTGAACTGGCTGTCAGCAAATGTCTCCACGATATAGAAGATGGGGCAGAGTTTATCGGTAAAAAGGGAACAATTAGAACGGCAAGAAATATAATCGAAAGATTATATTGCATACATGCGGATAATTGCCTTTGCAATAAATTTTTTAATCCCAGTAAACTACCTAAAAAAATACAAATGATGGCATTACAGAGTAAAAATCGAAAACTAAAATATATCAAAATATGCTCCTCCCATGGTTAATGATTGGAAAGAAGATTCCGTAAGCTGGCAATGTCTTCTTCAGACAATTTATCATCCTCAATGTAAGAGGCAAGCATAGAAGTGATATTACCATTATAATATCGCTTTAAAAAAGAATTACTTTCCTGCCGAATATATTCGTCTTCCTTGACCAATGGAGTATAGACAAAAATCCGGCTTTGTTTTTCATAGGTTAGTGCTTTTTTAGAAACGAGACGTTTAATCAATGTCTGAATTGTTTTAGGACTCCAACTGGAAATTTGTGTTAATTTTTCAGTAATTTCATTGGTGCTGATTGGTGCGTATTTCCAAACGATTTTCATAACTTCAAATTCAGCTTCTGAAATTTGAGGCAGATTGCTCATGTGATATTCCTCCAAATCTTACAAATGTAATAAAAATATTATATATCTTAAAAGGTTATTCTGTCAACGAAATAAAAACTTGACTTTAAATCTTACAGATGTAATAATAGATAAAAATTACACTTGTAAGATTTGAAATGTGAAAGGTTTTTATAAAAATGGGAAGGGTAGTTGTTGTAACATTTGATGAAAATGAGGAAGAAAAATTAAATGAATTATTACATTTTCTGTCTGCTAAAAAATACTCTGAGATGCCTGATAAACAAAATAGGGTACTTGATTACGGAGCATTAAAAATAAATGCGGAATATCGTTCTGTAGAAAGTAATGGTGAGCTGGTTCAATTGACGAATTATGAATTTGAAATATTATATTTGCTGGCAAAAAATCCAGGACGGATATTTTCAAAGGAACAAATATATACACAGGTGTGGAAAGAACCATATTATGGGGCAGAAGATAATGTTATGGGCATAATTCGGAGAATCAGAAAAAAGATTGAGCCAGATTCTGCAAAACCAAGATACATTTTAAATGTATGGGGTATGGGATATAAATTTAATGGTGAATTGATGAAATGATGGAATATAAAATTGGGCATAATAAGTAAAGATACCAAAAAAAGCAGGAGAAATTTTTATGGAAAATGATATTTGGAATGAAATATCCTCTTTTTTGAACCAGTTGCGTTGTGAGAATATAAACAGAGAAAGTTATATCTATTTCCAAGAACTTGCAAATATTCAGTTGAAGAAGAAAATGGAAAAAGAAAAGGTGAATAAACTTCTCGATCATATAAGTTATGAGGACAGGGAGAAGTTGAAGCAATATGGAGAAATTTTGGAAGAAGAAGCGTTTGTGTCAGAACAAAGGGCATATTGTCAAGGATATGTAGATTGTATTCAGTTATTGGCTGGTTTAGGACTCTTGAAAAAATCGACGGATATGGAAAAAATAATTAGCGAGATGAAAAGCAATTAAGTGTGTCGTGGAGGAAAATGTAGTATTTGATAGATAAAAGGATGTTCGTAAAGAAGAAACAGTTATGTTATATCAAGTTGTAATGATATAGCATAACTGTTTTTAACATATGGTAATAGTATTTATTCCACTAATTTTAAATATCGGTAATTATCAGCTATTTATCGGTATTTTACAAGTTTTATTTTGTATCATTAGTAGTGTCTACGTTAGAAATAAAAGGATTAGAATCTAGCAGAGCTGTCGTAGTTGCAAGAATTACCTGTAACTGATAATCATTGCATTGATTTAAGAGCCGAAGAATCTGATCATATGTAGAATTATTTTTATTTTGATTTGGATAAACGTAGTCATCAGCAGAAATATTTAAAGTCTGCATGGTTTTACAAAATAATTCCAGACTGGGACCGCCTTTATGGCGTTCGAGGTCTCCAAGATAAGCCGCCGATATTCCGAGTTTTTCAGCAAGAGCTTCTTGTGTTAAATGCATTTCCATACGCCCTTGTTTTACTAAAGTGGCAAATAATGTTTTTGGAATATCCATGTTTGTATACCTCCATAAACTTAGTGTATTACCCAAAATTTGAAAAGTGAAAAGGGTGTAACATTAGAAAAAACACAGGGTATTACCCGATGAATGAGAAAGCATACAAATCTCTTTCGGTTAAAAAAAACAGATTCCGAAAGAGCAGTATTTGTATGCTTATTTTCTTTTCCGGAATCTAACCGGAGAAAATATGGTTCTTAGCAAGAGTTCAGCTAAAAAATTCTGTTCAACAGAAGGTATTCAATTAAAAAAATCTCAACAATTTCATTAGTAAATGTTGGAATTGAAACTAGGGTAAGAGCCAATAATGAATCCAGGGTAATAAAATATCGAATTAAATGCGTCCATAGGAGTGAAATCTGTCAGGGCGTTTTTTGTTACCTAAATATTGAGAATGAGCAATTCAAAATAAGGTCGATTGTTCGTATTCGTGCCCCGCCTACTGATCTGAATTCAAAAAAATTCAGATTGGAGGAAAGGTCATGGAAGGCAGACAGCCTAAAAGAAGAAAAGATAAATATAACCCATATGAAATCTATGAGAAGGACGGAAAATATTATGTTTCATTTCGTAATGGTGAAAAAGAGTACAAGGATTTGGAAATAGGAAAGAATGTATATGAAGCTTTTAATACGTTTGAATTGCAGGATGTGTCGCATATGAATGTTGTGGACAGGCATCTGGAACAGTCAGAAATCTGGGATTCCAGTTTATATGAACGGATATTTCAGAAAGAAGAAAATGTAGAGAATACGGTTCTGAATAAACTGGAAGCGGAACGGTTACATAGTGCAATTCAGCAGTTGTCGGAAATTCAGAGAAGACGATTGATGAAGTATTATTTTGAAGATAAGAAATATGAGCAGATTGCACAGGAAGAAGGATGCTCTTTTCAGATGGTAGCAAAGTCTGTAAAAGCAGCAATCAGAAATTTGAAAAAGATTTTGAGATAGTGGGTTGAAAAATAGCGTTTAAGTGAGGAAACAGGTGGAAAGAGAAATATTCTGATCCGCCTGTTTCTTCTTTTGTCACGAAAAGACTGAGGAGCGGGACGAACCTTGACAAATTCATATACATTCATCAGGCACATTCCTGTTGTTATCGTGATGAGCGTAAGCCACATTAACAGATACGCCATAACACGGATTGGGTAAAGACAGCGAAATCTCACCCGTATACTTCCTTTTGGTTTCAGTTTGTATTGCCCAGACTGTTGAGCGAAAAATATCTGGTTATAGCTGTCAGATTGCTTCTGGCAAGGCGATGACAGACAACAGGCATAATGATACTCCTGTCCGGTCATAAAGTCGTGTATACAAAATATTTCTTTGATGCCGCAACAAGTGAGGGCAGCTTCAGGAGATCC
>OINI01000225.1_pt1 | contig 12670 bp, 9 predicted proteins | sample 1585121 | NCBI WGS metagenome assembly OINI01 (sample SAMN02674698, study PRJEB24791) | human gut metagenome, SKBSTL036 | isolation source: stool | host: Homo sapiens | place: USA | reverse complement strand
GTGGGCGAACCTCATGGCCGCGGTGGACGCCGGCGAGGATCCTGGCGAGCTGGACGTCGAATCGACTGCGATCATCCCTGCGTCTTCGGACGCGTCGGTCTGATAGGCATCAAGGAAGGACGAGAGGCCATGCCGGCTGTTTCCGTGATCATACCCATGTACAACGTGCGTCCCTATATCGAGGACTGCCTGCTGTCGTTGAAGCGGCAGACGTTCGGCGATTTCGAGGCGCTGTGCGTCGACGACGGTTCGACCGACGGCACGCTGGAAGCCGCCATTCCGTCCGCCGTGCGCACCCGCGCCGGGACCGATGTCGATGAGGTAGTCCGCCGCGCGCATCGTGTCCTCATCGTGCTCGACAACGATGAGCGTATTGCCGAGGTCGCGCAGTCTCTTGAGCGTGGCGAGCAGCTTGTCGTTGTCGCGCTGGTGCAGACCGATGGACGGCTCATCAAGGATATACAGCACGCCCATCAGCGACGAGCCAATCTGCGTTGCCAGCCGGATGCGCTGGCTCTCGCCGCCGGACAGGGTGCCTGCCGACCGGGCCAGTGTGAGGTAATCGAGGCCCACGCTCTGCAAAAACTGCAGGCGGTTCTTGATCTCCTTCATGATCTGGCCGCCGATCTGCTTCTGCTTTTCGGTCAGGTTCGGCTCATTGTCAGCGATGAATTTCAGCTCGTCCCGAATCGACATTTCGCAGAAATCGCTGATGTTTTTGCCGCCGATGGTCACAGCCAGCACCACCGGTTTCAGGCGCTTGCCATGGCAGTCGGGACACTCGACGCCCGACATGAAGCTGCCGATCTCCTCCTTCATCCACTCGCTGTTCGTCTCGCGGAAGCGGCGCTCGAGGTTCTCGACGATGCCCTCAAAGGTATTATAATAGACGCCGCTGCCGAACTCATTCGTGCGGTGCATCTCGATTTTTTCTCCGTTGGTGCCGTAGAGCAGGGCGTTGACGGCCTCGGTGCTCATCTCTTTGATGGGAGTATCCAGCGTAAAGCCGTACTTTTTTCCCAGACCCAGATAATACATCTCGGCTACGGAGCCTTCGGCGTAGTACCATCCGCTGGCCTTGATAGCCCCCTCCCGAATCGAGAGGTCCCGGTTGGGCAGGATGCGCTCTTCGTCCACCCGCATGAAGGTGCCGAGGCCGGTACACTTCTCGCAGGCACCCAGAGGGTTATTGAAGGAGAAGAGCCGGGGCGACAGATCGCTGATGGAGATGCCGTGCTCGGGGCAGGCGAAATTCTGGCTGAAGGTCATACATTCGCCACCGATGACATCCACCTCAGCCACGCCGTCGGTAAGGGCAAGCGCCGTTTCCAGCGAGTCAGCCAGACGGCCGCGGATGCCCTTGCGCATGGCAAGACGGTCAACGACGATCTCCACGGTGTGCTTGATGTTCTTTTCCAGCGCGATCTCCTCGTCGAGGTCGTACATGTTACCGTCGATTTTTACGCGGGCGTAACCGGCGCGGCGGGCGGCGTCCAGCTCTTTCTGCTGGGTGCCTTTGCGCTGGCGGACGACAGGCGCGAGGACCTGGAACTTCGTCCCCTCTTCCAGCTTGAGCACAGCGTCCACCATCTCATCCACGCTCTGCTGGCTGATGACCCGCCCACACACCGGGCAGTGCGGCACGCCCACGCGGGCGTACAAAAGGCGCAGATAATCGTAAATTTCCGTCACTGTACCCACGGTGGAGCGGGGGTTGTGGCTGGTGGTCTTCTGGTCGATGGAAATGGCCGGAGACAGGCCGGTGATCTCGTCCACATCGGGCTTGTCCATCCGGCCAAGGAACATCCGGGCGTAGCTGGACAGGCTCTCGACATAGCGGCGCTGGCCGTCGGCGTAGATGGTGTCGAAGGCAAGGCTCGACTTGCCCGAGCCGGAAAGGCCGGTCATAACGATGAATTTTTCACGCGGGAGGGTCAGATTCACGTTTTTCAGATTGTGCTCCCGCGCACCCTTGATGACTATTTTATCGTTTGCCAAGGTACTTTCTCCCTCTTCTCTGTGTCTGTGCATGGTTCTGCTTCCGCTCCGTCTCTGCCGAGGAATCCACGGTGGGGTTCTCGCCCCGGCGCAGGCGGTCGATCTGGTCGCGCAGGAAGGCCGCGTGCTCAAATTCCAGCAGCTTGGCAGCTTCCTTCATCTCCCGGGTCAGGCGGTCAATGGCGGCTTCGCGCTCGAGCTTGCCCATCCGCCGGGTGTTCATCCTGGCATTCTCAGCCTTGTCGCTGATCTCAATCGAATCCGGGATGGCCTTGACGATGGTCTTCGGAACGATGCCGTGTTCAGCGTTGTAGGCCATCTGGATGGCGCGGCGGCGTTCCGTCTCGGTGATGGCACGGTCCATGCTGTCCGTCACCTCGTCGGCGTACATGATGACCAGACCTTCCGCGTTGCGGGCGGCACGGCCGATGGTCTGAATGAGGCTCGTCTCGCTGCGGAGGAAGCCCTCTTTGTCGGCGTCGAGGATGGCCACAAGGCTGACCTCGGGCAAGTCGAGGCCCTCACGCAGCAGGTTGATGCCCACCACCACGTCGATGGTGCCGAGGCGGAGGTCTTTGATGATCTCCATCCGCTCGAAGGTGTCCACCTCGTGGTGCATATACTTGACCTTTATCCCCTGTTCGGTAAAGTAATCCGTCAGGTCTTCGGCCATTTTCTTGGTCAGCGTCGTGACCAGGACGCGCTCATGCCGCTCGATGCGGGTGTTTATCTCGCCCAGAAGGTCCGTCACCTGCCCCTCTACGGGGCGCACCGAGATGAGCGGATCCAGCAGACCAGTAGGCCGGATGACCTGCTGGGCCACCTGGGTGCTGTTCTTCCGCTCGTACTCGCCGGGGGTGGCCGAGACAAATATCATCTGGTTGAGCTTGGATTCCACTTCCTCGAACTTGAGGGGGCGGTTGTCAAAGGCCGACGGCAGGCGGAAACCGTACTCCACCAGCGTCTTTTTGCGGGCGTAGTCGCCACCGTACATGGCCCGCACCTGCGGCAGGGTGACATGGCTCTCGTCTACGAAGAGAAGGAAGTCGTCCGGGAAATAGTCAAGCAGCGTCGTGGGCATACTGCCCGGCGCACGGCCCGACAGAACGGCAGAATAGTTCTCGATGCCCTTGCAGATGCCCACTTCCGTCAGCATCTCAATGTCGTAGTTCGTCCGCTGCTGGATGCGCTGGGCCTCGATGAGCTTGCCTTCCGAGGTGAACTGCTTCACCTGCGCATCGCACTCGGCGCGGATCTTTTCAATGGCGGCAGCCTTTTTGTCGGCGCTGACGATGTAGTGGCTGGCCGGGAAGATGGCAACGTGCTTCACCACGTTCTGTTTTGCGCCGGTGAGGGGGTTGAATTCGGTGATGCGGTCGATCTCGTCGCCGAAAAATTCCACCCGGATGGCCAGCTCGCTCATATAGGCCAGATAGATGTCCACGATGTCGCCGTGGACGCGGAACTTATTGCGGATGAAATTGACATCGTTGCGCTCATATTGCAGCGTCACCAGCTTTTCGCACAGCTCGTCCCGCTCCATCTGCATCCCGGGACGCAGGCTGATGACCATGCTGCGGTAGTCGATGGGGTCGCCCAGCGAGTAGATGCAGGACACCGACGCGACGATGATGACGTCCCGCCGCTCTGACAGCGCCGCCGTGGCCGAGTGGCGCAGGCGGTCTATCTCGTCGTTGATGGCGCTGTCCTTTTCGATATAGGTATCGGTGCTGGGGATATAGGCCTCCGGCTGGTAATAGTCGTAGTAGGAGACGAAATATTCCACGGCGTTGTCCGGGAAAAACGAGCGGAACTCGGTGCAGAGCTGGGCGGCCAGCGTCTTGTTGTGGGCCAGCACCAGCGTCGGGCGGTTGCACTGGGCGATGACGTTCGCCATCGTGAAGGTCTTGCCGCTGCCGGTGACGCCCAACAGGGTCTGGCAGCGGTCGCCCCGCTCTACCCCCTCTACCAGCTGTGCGATGGCCTGCGGCTGGTCGCCCGTGGGGGCGTAGGACGACACCAGATGGAATTTTTCCTCTGCCACAAAAAGCCCTCCTTTTCAAAACTACGATTAGTTGTATCTCTCGCAGCCATTATACCACAATTATTTTATAATGTAAATCATTCTCTTCCATATGGGCGTAACATTGCGCCGGTCTCGAAGTCGTAGAAAGGCAGACGGTTGGATTCCCGCATGGAGAAGTAGTCGTTTTCGGCGAGGATGATGTGGTCCCGCAGGCGTATCTTGACCAGCCCCAGCGCACGGACGATGTTCTCGGTGGCGGCGAGGTCTTCGCGGGAGGGCAGCGGCACACCGTTGGGGTGGTTGTGGCAGAGCACGACGCTTTCCGTCCCGCCCCGGAGCGCCGCCGAGACGACGTCCTTCACCTCGAGGCTCACCATCCGGCTGTCCCCCTCTTTGAGCCAGTACACGCTCTTTACCCGGCTGCGGCTGTCCAGCGAAAGGAGCAGGGCTTTCTCCTGTTTTGCCCCGGCAAAGCGAGGTTTCAGGTAAGCCGCCAGCCGCTCAGTAGTCGTCAATGCACCCTCGGTGCTGGTGCGGCTGTGCTCGTAGTACCGGCTCACCTCGGGCAGGAGATGCAGCATCCGGGCGCTGGCCGGGCCGACGCCCGGCACACGGCAGAGTTCTTCTTCACTGGCTTCCAGCACACCGGCAAAGCTGCCGAACCGTTCCAGCAGCGCGTGGGCGATGCCGTTGGTATCCCGGCGGGCGTTGGTGATGTAGAGCAGATATTCCAGTGCCTCGTGGGGTGCGAGACTTTCCAGCCCGTACTGCTCCACACGGGCGCGCATCCGCTGCCGATGGCCCTCGTGGCTTATGTTCTGTCCTGCCATAGCTGCGCTCCTTTGTTTGTAGTCGTTTCTTTTATAGTACCCCATTTTCGGCAAAAGACAAGAGCCGACAGAAAATATTCTGCGTTGACTTCATGGGAAGAGTAGATTATTATAAAGTAGAAAGAACACTTTTCGGTACGCCAGAGCCTCCCCTCGATAGGGGAGGTGGCATTGCGAAGCAATGACGGAGAGGTTTCATTCCTACGGCAAAGCCATCCTTCGTACAACCTCTCAGTCTCGTCGCAAGCTCCTCGCCAGCTCCCCTTGTAGGGGAGCCTTTGGCAAAAAGGCAAGCAGAATCTTTCCAGAAAAGCAAAAAGGATATACTTTTATGAAACAATACACTGCCACCGCCAACGACGAGGGTGTCCGCCTCTCTCGCTTTGTCCAGAGCGTGACCCGCGACTTCCCTACCAGCCTTTTATACAAGAGTTTCCGCAACAAGCGCATCAAAGTCAACGGCAAAAAGGGTGTACCCGAAGACCGCCTCAAAGCCGGCGACCTCATTGAGCTCTACATCAACGACGAATTCTTCCCGCCTGAGGGCGCAAAGCCGGCCCACAAGCCCGCCCCCAAAAAGCAGCAGAACCAGCCTAAGGTGACGGTCATCTACGAGGATGAGAACATTGCCGTCCTCTACAAGCCCACCCACCTGCTCTGCCACAGCGACCGCACCGGCGACGCAAACCTTGTGGACGCCTTCACCCAGTATCTGGCCCAGAAGGGCGAGTACGACCCCCAGGGCGAAAACCGCTTCAAGCCCGGCATCTGTAACCGCCTCGACCGCGGCACTGAGGGCCTCGTCATCGCGGCCAAGAGCTACGCCGCCCTCCGGGACATGAACGAGATCATCCGCACCGACCTGCTCAAGAAGGAATACTACACCATCACGGTGGGCATCCCCCAGAGCGGGCGCTTCACTGCATGGTGGGAGCACGACGAGAAGAACAATAAGGTGAGCATCCACGCCCACCAGTCCCAGGACGAGCGCCGCAAGCAGATCATCACCGATGTGGACGTGCTGCGGACGGCTGGCCCCTTCGCCCTCTGCCGCATCGGCCTCATCACCGGCCGCACTCACCAGATACGCGCCCATCTGGCCTATCTGGGCAAGCCGGTGCTGGGCGACATCAAGTACGGCAACCGGAAGATGAACGAGCGCACCGGCACCAAGACGCAGGCCCTCTGCGCCGTCCGTATCAGCTTCCTCGACATTCCCGAGGAAAATACCCTCCACTACCTCTCCGGCAAGGTCATCAAACTGAAAGACCCCCAGATCGTAAAGCAGTTCGATGGGCTGGATAAAAATAAGCAGGCCTCCGCCGAGGAGAAGTAAGATGGAAAAAGTCGATAGGACCCACTGGGAACGGGCTGAATTGTTCGAGTTTTTCTCCGCTGTTTCCCACCCTTTTTACAGCGTCACCTTCCGGGTGGATGTAGCAAACCTTTGCCGCTATGTCAAGGAGCGGCATTTGTCGTTTTATTACGCGATGGGGTATCTCGTGACGGACGCCGTGAACAGCGTGAAGAATTTCCGCTACGCCATCCGGGACGGCGAGGTGTGGCTGCTGGATGAGCGCATCCCCAGCTTCACCGACCTCCACCCCGGTAGCGAGCAGTTCCACATCGTCACCATGCCAAAGACCGGCAGCATCGCAGACTTCTGCGCCGCTGCACAGGCGAGGAGCGCTGCCCAGAAGACCCTTCTTGACCAGGACGAAGAGAACGACAACCTGATCTATATGTCCTGCACACCGTGGTTTGATTTGACCGGCTGCACCAACGAGCGGGATTTTGACCGGGACGACAACATTCCCCGCATTACATGGGGCCGATATGCAGAGGCAAATGGCCGCAAGACACTGGGGATGTCGGTGGAGGTCAATCACCGCTTCATCGACGGCCTCCATCTGGGGCAGTTCTACCAGAGATTGCAGGCCGACATCGACGCACTATAAGGAGGCATTCTGATGTATCCTGACCTCAAGACCGCCGAAGCCCTTTTAGCCGAAGCTGAGCCCCACAACCCCGGCCCCTGGGGCGACCACAGCCGCATAGCAGCCCTCTGTGCCGAGGCCATCGCCCGCGCCTGCGGGCTGGACGCAGACAAGGCCTATGTGCTGGGGTTGCTCCACGACATCGGGCGGCGGTACGGCAAGCGGCACCTCGGCCATGTCGTAGACGGCTACCGCTACATGCTCTCGCTGGGGTACGACGAGGTGGCGCGGGTCTGCCTGAGTCATTCCTTCAACAACCAGTCGCTGGCCGACTATGTAGGCAGGCGTGACACGACGCCCGAAGAAACGAAAATCATTGCCGACGGACTGGACGGCATGGCCTACGACGAGTACGACAGACTCATCCAGCTCTGCGACTCGCTGGCCGGAGCCGACGGTGTCATGGACATCATCGAGCGGATGGAGGACGTCCGCCGCCGCTACGGCGATTATCCGCAGAACAAGTGGGACATCAACCTCGCCATCAAGGCACATTTTGAGGCGCTTGCCGGGCGTGACATCTACGACATCGTGGGCCAGCCCACGGCCCGCAGGTAAGTCTCTCCCCTCTTTTTGCATTGGAGGTACAGCACCATGCACAAACCCCGCATCATCTTTTTCGACATCGACGGCACCCTCATCGACATGGAGAAAAAGCGTATTACTGAGCGGACACTGGACGCTCTGCGCCGCTTACAGCAAAACGGCATCCTGCTGGCCATCGCCACCGGGCGTTCCCCGCTCATTGTGCCGAAATTCGACGGCGTGGAGTTCGATGTCTTTCTCACCTACAACGGCTCCTACTGCTACGACCGTCGCGGAGATATTTTTGTCAGCCCCATCCCGCCGCAGGATGTGCAGACGCTGATCCAAAACGCCGCAGCGCTTGGTCGTCCGGTGTCGGTTGCAGGACGGACGCAGCTGCTCTCCAACGGGACGGATGACGATCTGACGGCATATTACGCCATCGGCGGACGAGCGCCGGTCATTTCCGATAAGTTCGATGAAGTCTCCCGAGGCGAAGTTTTCCAGCTGCTGATGGGCTGCCGCGAAAGCGACTGGCCCGCCATCCTCAAAGGCACGAGCGGTGCAAAAATCGCCGCCTGGTGGGACAGGGCGGTGGACATCATCCCCATCTCCGGCGGAAAAGGAGCCGGTATCCAGAAAGTTCTGGCCTATTACGGCCTGACGCCCGAGGATGCAATGGCTTTCGGTGACGGCAACAACGATATAGAAATGTTTCAGTCTGTCGGTCACAGCGTTGCCATGGGCAACGCCTCTGCCGATTTGAAAGCCATCGCCAGCGAGGTCTGCGGCACCTGTGCAGAGGATGGTATTTACCACTATTGCAAAGAAAATAGTTTGATTTAAGAAAACAAAAAGAGGCCGCTGTGTTCAACCTCTCCGTCACGGCTTCGCCGTGCCACCTCCCCTATCGAGGGGAGGCTTTGGCATGGCAGAAAGCCCAATCTCTTCGCCAGAGGCTCCCCTCGGTAGGGGAGCTGTCGAACGAAGTGAGACTGAGAGGTTGCTTTTACAGCGGCCTCTTATTTTTTGCTATTTACTTTTCTTCTCGTTCCGCCTTTTCGGCTTCCCGCTGCCGACGCAGTTTCTTGATGCGCTTTTTCTCGCTCTCGACGCGGGGCCAGGGCCACGAGAAGCCCTCGTTCTCCTTGCACCAGCGGGTCAGCGGATAGAACGCAAACGCCAGCCCGAACAGGTACAGCAGGACGTACAGCAGACCCGAAAGCGTTACCAGCGCGTCCAGCGCACCAATGAGCGCCATGATGAAGCCAGCTTTCAGGAAAAACAGGCCGTTCTGGCGGCAGTACTCGGGGAAATTTTCGGCCTTGACGGCCTGACGGCCCTGGTCGCCCCAGACCCGGGGATTTTTCATGACCGAATAGCCGTAAAAGACCAGCATCAGGCCACAGGTGAGTTGGAATCCAAAAAACATCTGCGTCGTTCCTCGCTTTATTCTGGTGTGATGGAGTCAGAAGCGTGCTCAGTCGTCGTTGTACTCGCCCAGCAGCGGCTTCATGAAGGGCAGGAAGTCCAGCGTTGCAAAGTAGTCCCGGGGAGTCTCGGCACGGCGGATGAGGCGGTGAGAGCCGTCCTCGCAGAGCAGGACCTCGGCGCTGCGCAGCTTGCCGTTGTAGTTGTAGCCCATGGCAGAGCCGTGCGCACCGGTGTCGTGGATATACACGATGTCGCCGATGTCGATCTTGGGCAGCATCCGGTCGATGGCAAACTTGTCGTTGTTCTCGCACAGACCGCCGACCACATCGTACTTGTGGTCGTGGGGTGCGTCTTCCTTGCCCAGCACGGTGATGTGGTGGTAAGCGCCGTACATGGCGGGGCGCATCAGGTTGGCCGCGCAGGCATCCAGACCGATGTATTCCTTATAGATGTGCTTCTCGTGGATGGCAGTAGCCACCAGAGCGCCGTAGGGGCCGGTGGTGAAGCGGCCCATCTCGGTGAAGATGGAGACATCGCCCATGCCGGCGGGGACGAGAATTTCTTCAAACTTCCTGCGAACGCCCTCGCCGATGGCCATGATGTCGTTCTCCGTCTGCTCGGGGCGGTACGGGATGCCGACACCGCCGGACAGGTTGATGTAGGCGATATGCACGCCGGTGGCCTTCTGGACGCGGACAGCCAGCTGGAAGAGGATGCCTGCCAGCTCAGGATAATAGGCGTCAGAGATGGTGTTGGAGGCGAGGAAGGCGTGGATGCCAAAGTTCTTGGCACCCTTTGCAGCCAGCTTCTTGTAGCTGTCGATCATCTGCTCCTCGGTCATGCCGTACTTGGCGTCGCCGGGCTTGTCCATGACCTGGAAGCCCTCTTTGCTCTCGCCCAGCTGGAAGGTGCCGCCCGGATTGTAGCGGCAGAAGATGTTCTCCGGCACACCGGCCACCCGGTCGAGGAAGTCCACCATCGTGGCGTCGTCGAGGTTGATATAAGCGCCCAGCTCGTACGCCTTCTTCATGTCCTCCACAGGGGTCTGGTTGGAGGAGAACATGATGTCGCTGCCCTCAAAGCCGCACACTTCGCTGAGCATCAGCTCGGTCAGAGAGGAGCAGTCCACGCCGCAGCCCTCTTCCTTCAGGATCTGGAGGATGACGGGGTTCGGCAGAGCCTTGACCGCAAAATACTCGCGGAAGCCCTTGTTCCAGCTGAATGCCTTGTTGATGCGGCGGGCGTTCTCTCGAATGCCCTTCTCGTCATAGACGTGGAAGGGGGTGGGTACGTCCTGAATGATGTCCTGAGCCATCGACTCAGTCAAAAACGGTTTCTTTTCCATGATTGTACATCCCTCTCATATATTTTTACACAGCAAAAGTGCCGTGCAGCCAGCGGTTTTACAGCTTGAGGTTCTCGCGGGTGGGGGTAAAGGTAGGCACCATTTTGGCCAACTGCTCCACCACGCTGTCGTCGTTGTGCTCGGCGGCGACGGCCAGCTCCTGGAGCTGCTGGTAGAACTCGCCCAGGTCGATGTTCCGGGGCGGAGCCACGAAGATCTTATTGTGGACGGTGCGGCGCATCTTGTCCTGCTCCTCGTCCATCATCAGCTCTTCGTAGAGTTTTTCGCCGGGGCGCAGACCCACGATCTTAATATCCATGTTCACGCCCGGCTCATAGCCGTAGAAGCGGATGAGCTGTTTTGCAAGGTCCATGATCTTGACCGGCTCGCCCATGTCCAGCACATAGATGCTGCCGCTCTCGGCCAGCGCACCGGCCTGCAGCACCAGCTGTGCCGCCTCCGGGATGGTCATAAAGTAGCGCTCGATGTTGGCATCGGTGAGGGTGACGGGGCCGCCCTTTTTGATCTGCGCCTCAAACAGCGGGATGACGCTGCCGTGGCTGCCCAGCACATTGCCGAAGCGGACGGCGACGCACTTCATGTCGGTGTTGCCCGCGAAGGTCTGAATGAGCATCTCACACAGGCGCTTGGTGCAGCCCATGACGCTGGTGGGGTTGACGGCCTTATCGGTGGAGAGCTGCACCAGCCGCTCCACGCCGTGTTCGCTGGCACTGGTGAGCAGATTCTTGGTGCCAAAGACATTGTTCTTGACGGCCTCGGCGGGGCTGATCTCCATCAGCGGGACGTGCTTGTGGGCGGCGGCATGGAACACCACCGTCGGGTGGTACGTCTCAAATACCTCGTCCAGACGGGCCTTGTCCCGGATGGAGCCGACCAGCACCGTGACCGGCACATCACGGCCATACTTCTGCTGCAGTTCCATCAGCAGTTCATAGGCGCAGTTCTCATAAATATCGAAGATAAGCAGTTTTGCAGGCTTGAAGCGCATGACCTGACGGCAGAGCTCACTGCCGATGCTGCCGCCGCCGCCCGTCACCAGAACGGTCTTGCCGGTGAGGTAGCCGGAAATTTTCTCCGTGTCCAGTGTGACTTCCTCACGGGAGAGGAAATCGGCGGTGTTCAGCTCACGGAACGCGCCCTGCTGAGGGGTGCCTGCACCCACCAGCTGGGGGTCGCTGAGCATCTGCACGGCGCAGTGGGTGGAGACGCAGAGGTCGATGACGTGGTTCAGGCGGTTTCCCTTCAGGGTCGGGATCGCCACGATGATGGTGTGGATGTTGTAGCGGGTACACAGGTCAGGAATTTCTTCCAGTGTGCCGCGCACCGGGACACCGTGGATGGTCTGGCCCAGTTTGATGGGGTCGTCATCCACGGCCACGACGACATGGCCGTAGCTGGTGTTGGTCTTGCAAACATTGATGGCCCACGCACCGGCCTCGCCCGCACCCACGATCATGACGGGGCGGTTGGGGTCCTTGCTGGTGTTGCCGCGCAGACGCTCGCCCAGCGGGTGGTTCAGGAAGAGCCGCCAGGCCAGACGGCTCCCGCCGATGAACAGGAAAATGAGCACCGCCGCCATGGCGTTGGCCGAGTTGAAGAGCACACCGTGGATGAAGCAGCGGTTGACCAGATAGACGATGCCCGTCGGGACGGCGATCATCCCGGCCAGACGGATGAGGTCACGCTCCCCGGCGTACTTCCAAAGGATGGTGTAGAGCCGCCCGGCCAGAAAGCTGAGCAGATAGACCGCCACGATCCAGGGCAGATTCGCGTAGAGCAGGGCGCGGTTATGGGGCCACCAGGATGCCTCGACAGCACCGTCTGCGCGCAGCAGCAGGGCGAAATAAAAGCTGAAGGCTACGATGGCTCCGTCCAGCGCCACCAGCAGAGCCCGGCGGGCCAGTACCTGCAGCAGATTTGTTTTCTTTTCCTTCACAGCATATCCTCTTTTGCATCGGGGGCCGGCATCCGAAGATGTCAGCTGCCGTTTTTCATTTCAAGGGCCTATCACCCCATAATATCTTTAGTATTATACTCGATTCTCTCCCCCGTGTCCAGCTATTTCACTTTTTGGACATTTTTCTTATGCCGCCTCTCCCCTGCCGCCACAGCCCGCAGCTCTTCGCCGAGGCCCAGCGGCCACGCCGCCGCAAAGCAGACCGCTGCCATCCCCGCGCCGCCCAGCGCTACCGCCGCAAGCTGCAAGGGGGCTCCGCCGGTGAGCCAGTCTCCTAAAAGATGCCGCAGGGCCAGCCCGGCCCCGGCGCTGACGGCCCCCGCAAGTCCCGGTGCGCCCAGCCACCGCCAGAGTTGCAGCCGCAGGCCGCAGCTGGACAGCAGCCGCCCCGTGTTGGCGGTGCAGGTGTAGAAGCTGGACAGCAAGATCACAAAAAGAAAGCCCTTCATCCCGAAGCGGGGCAACAGGAGCAGCACGCCCGCAATGCGGAGACAGGAGTCCCACATGCTGTACCGGAAAACGGCTTTCTGTTCCCCT
>OINI01000222.1_pt1 | contig 12755 bp, 7 predicted proteins | sample 1585121 | NCBI WGS metagenome assembly OINI01 (sample SAMN02674698, study PRJEB24791) | human gut metagenome, SKBSTL036 | isolation source: stool | host: Homo sapiens | place: USA | reverse complement strand
TGATCGATGACAGTGACAAGGATCTCCTCCTTCTCCTTAAAAGAGAGGGCGTAAGCCTCGCCGTTGGTACCCATGGGGAAGATGCCATGCACGCCGCCTGCCAGCAGGCGCTCGACCTGCTCGCGCAGAGCCTCGTGGTTGACAGTCTGCTCGTCATCGTTGTTCATCGGGGTGATTACGGGAGGGATGATGCCTTTGATGTCGCTGGTCTTCATAACGTGTTCTCCTTTTCTATTACATGATCTCCTGATACAGCTTGCGGGCGTCGTCAGCGGTGACGGGGCGCATATTGTTCACCAGCAGACGCTGCACCTGCATACCGGACTCGACCAGACCCTCGAGGTCCTCAGCGGGGACGCCGAACTCCTTCAGGCTGGTGGGGATGTCCAGATGCTTGACGATCGCTTCGAGGCGGGCGATCATCCATGCAGCCTTCTCGTCCACGGTGGTGCAGGTCTCGTTCTCGTGGCAGCAGCGGTCATAAGCCACAGCCAGACGCTCCTTGACAGCCGGATGCTCGCTGTTGAAGCGCATGACAGGAGCCAGCAGGATGGCGTTGGAGACGCCGTGTGCGATGTGGTACTTGCCGCCCAGAGGATAGCTCAGAGCGTGGACTGCGGTGGTGCCGGAAGCGGTGATGGCCAGACCGCCATAGTAAGCTGCGATCTGCATCCGGTTCTTCTCGGCCATGGCATCGGGGTCATCGCAGGCTTTCTCAATGTTGTTCAGGATGAGATCGAGGCCCTCCAGAGCGTACAGGTCGCTGAAGGGGTTGGCCTTGTTGCCGGTGAAGCACTCGATGCAGTGTGCCAGAGCATCAACGCCGGTAGCAGCTGCGATCTTGCGGGGCAGGTTCTTGATCATGCGGGCGTCGAGGATGACGTAGTCCGCGATCATGTTCTCGTTGACGATGCCGACCTTCAGCTCCTTCTCGGGGACAGCGACGATGGCGTTGGGAGTGACCTCAGCGCCGGTGCCGGCGGTGGTGGGGATGAGGACGATGGGGACACACTTCTGAGCCATGCCGGGGTTGTCCAGCAGCTCCTTGACGCCGTAGTCATCGGTCACCAGCACGCTTGCCAGCTTGGCTGCGTCCATGACGGAGCCGCCGCCGCAGGCCACGATGAGGTCGGCGCCGGAAGTCTTGAACTCATCCACCAGCTTCTGGACAGCCATGTAGCTGGGTTCGGGAGGCAGCTCGTCCAGAACATAATACTCTGCGCCGGAAGCCTTCACAGCCTCCTCGGGCAGGGCGAACAGGCCGGCGCCCTCAATGCCCTTGTCGGTGAACATTGCCACCCTCTTTGCACCACGGGCCTTGATGATGGCGGTGATGTTGTCCATTGCGTTCTCGCCGCCGTAAACTGCGTGCGGCATCTTCAGATTGTACTGGGTCAGCATAACAAATTTCCTCCTTCAAAAAATCAGCGGGTCTGGACACTGGTGGGCAGCAGGGCTTCCGGCGTATCCATCTCTTCGTTTTTGTAGATCGTACCGTCTCAGGGCAGGCCGGGAAGTCTCTGATAGGCGATGGTTTTCTCCGAATCCATCGTCTATCTCAAGTTTGCTCGGCTGCAATGCGGTCTGCAAGGTCGAGCAGCAGTTTTTCGTGGCCGAAGCCGCCCGACTTGGTGATAACGTAGCGGGTGCAGCCGCAGTAGGTAAAGCGGGCCAGCACGACGCCCTTTTCCATCTCGCACACCGGCTCAAGCTCCTTGATGCCCACGCAGTTCATGCACTGTAACAGCGTGTCGCCGCCGGTGAGCAGCAGGGTCCCAAGCGCGGGGCTGGTGAACAGTTTGCCCAGCATATGGCCGATGCTGCTGGCGATGCCGACCCGCAGGCCCTCGAGGTCGAGGCCCCGGGCGGCGGCGTAATCCGCCGTGGGCTGGTTGCCGCCCTCGTCATTGGTCTCGATGATGCAGCGGGGGTTCGCGGCCAGCATCTCGTTGATGCCCTGCAGGGCCTCTTTGCCGTTCTCGCTCTCCCAGTAGCCGGGGTCGAGCTTCTGGCGCGGGGTCAGGCGCAGGCGGGAGAAGCCGTTCTGTTCGGCCACATCCAGCTGGCGCAGGGTGATGGAGTTGACGCTTCCGCAGACCACCAGCAGACGGGGGTCCAGCTTCGGCATGGTGACCGTCCTGCGCTCGGGCATCTTCATCAGGTCGGGCAGCAGCGCTGCAAAGCCGGCACAGCCTGCCATCAGGTGGGGCTTGCCATTCCGGAACAGGGCGCGGCCCGTGGACGCAAGGTCGTCAAGGCTCCCGGCGTCAAAGACCAGGATGCCCTCCTGCTCCGGCACAGCCTCACCCTCTTTCAGGGTCGGAAAGCTGTAGGCAGGCACATCGGTCTGTTCCCCGATGAGCTCCGTCACTCTGGCGTGGCGCACCGGCTCGAAGGGGTCGATGCCGAAGGGGCTCTCGGTCACAGGCACGCCGCTGATATAATGTACTCCGTCCCGGGTCACACGGTCGATCTGGGGGAAGGCCGGCAGAAACGGCAGCCGGCGCTCCCCGCTGGTTTTGAGCAGGGCCGAAAGCTCTGCGCCGATGTTTCCGCGCAGCGCGGAGTCTGTCTTTTTATAGATGCTGAAAACGCCCGCACTCATCGCCTCCCGGGTCAGTTTTGCGATGACGGCGTAGGCCTCCGCAGCGGACAGATGGCGTGTCTCGGTGTCCACCACCAGCACAGCGGCATCATTGGCTGCAAAATCCACCTGCTCTCCGACCACGACGCGGGTGGGGATGCCGCAGGCGGCGAACTGGACGCCCGTGTCCAGCGCACCTGTAAAGTCATCTGCAAGGATCAGCAGAAGCAGCATAGGTTGCTCCTCCTCTCATGATTTATTCTCTTGATACCATTATGCCTTATTTTGACACGGCGTGCATGGAAACGAGCGGCCTTTTCCGTTTTAATTTGAAACATCGATTAAGTTTTTTGGTTATAAAGTCTTAAACCGTTTCAAATCAGAACAGTCTTTGTTTGATTTTTGGAAGTTTATTTGCTAGAATAGTAGCAAATATGAACGGAGGTGTCCGTTGTGATAGAGACTCACACCCGTATTCTGGGCATCGCCCCCTACGACGGAATGCGCACCGCGATGGAGCAGGCGGCGCAGGCTTATCCCAATGTTGAAATGGACATTTACACCGGCGACCTGGAAGACGGGCAGGCCATCGTGCAGCAGATGCCCCCCAACTCCTACGACTGCATCATCTCCCGCGGCGGCACCGCAGCCCTCATCCGGCAGGTGACCGACCTGCCGGTGGTGGACATCCACATCTCGGTGTACGACGTGCTGCGCACCATGAAGCTGGCCGAGAATTATTCCAGCCTCTACGCCATCGTGGGCTTTCCTTCCATCACCGAGCCGGCCCACACCCTGTGCAGCCTGCTGGACTTCAACCTCGACATCCTCACCGTGAACAACGCCGCTGAGGTGCGCCACACCCTGGAACGCCTGCAGCAGGGCGGCTACCGGATGGTGGTCTGTGACATGGTCACCCACACCATCGCCCGGGAGATGGGCTTCGACGCCTTCCTCATCACCTCCGGCGTCGAAAGCCTCCACGCCGCCATCGACCAGGCCGTGAACATCAGCTCCTGGTTCGGCCATCTGCGGCAGGAGAACCTGTTCCTCCGCAGCATCACTCAGGGCCAGAATGGCCGCGTCATCGTCATGGAGTCCAACGGCGACCTCTTCTACAGCAGCATCTCCGAAGTCCCGGCGGAGCTGAGCAGCGTCCTTCAGTCCCACATCCGGGAGATACCGGCCAGCGGCAACCTCCGCTTTTACTACACCGAGCGGGACCAGCTCTACAGCATCACCGCCCAGCAGCTGCTGATGAACAACGTCCAGCGGTGTCTGTTCTACTGTGTTCCGGCCCGCATCCCGCTCCATTCCAGCCGTCCCGGCCTGCGCACCCTGAACAAGGGCGAGTGCGAATACCTCTTCGCCAACAGCTTCTACAGCCTCAGCGGCGCGATGGGTACCCAGGCGGCCGAGATACGCTCCCTCGCCCTGCTGCGCCAGCCGGTATTCATCTACGGCGAGCCCGGCACCGGCAAAGAGCAGATCGCTCGCTATCTCTATCTGCACAGCTCCCTTGCAAACCACCCCTTCATCGTGGTGAACTGTGCGCTGCTGAATGAAAAGACCTGGGATTTCCTGCTCAACCACTACAACTCCCCTCTCAGCGCCACCGGAAACACCATCTACTTCCAGAATTTCGAGTCCATCCCGCCCCAGTGGAGTTCAGAGCTTCTTGCCGCCATTGAAGAGACCGGTCTTGCCCGCCGGGTGCGGCTCATCTTCTCCTGCTCCGTCGTCGAGGGGGAGCCGGTGCCGGAGGTGCTGCGGCATTTCAGTGAGCGGCTGGGCTCACTGGCCCTTCCCCTGCCCTCCCTGCGCAGCCGCTCCGACGAGATCCCGTCTCTGTCCAGCCTCTACCTCAACAGCCTGAACCTCGAGCTGGGCAAGCAGCTCTCGGGCTTCGAGCCCCGGGCCATCGAGATGCTCCGCCAGTACCCCTGGCCCAACAATTACACCCAGTTCAAGAACGTCCTGCGCGCCCTCGCCGCCCTGTCGGACGGCCCCTACATCCGGGCCGGGACGGTGGCCGATATGCTCTCCAAAGAGCGGACTCTGCGGGCCGTGCCGCAGCCGGCTTCTGCCCGCAAACCCAGTGAGCAGACCCTCGAAGAGGTCATCCGCGATGTCGTCCAGCAGACCGTCGCCGCCCACGGCGGCAACCGCGCCGCCGCTGCCCGTCAGCTGGGCATCAGCCGCACGACCCTCTGGCGCTATATGGAAAAAATCGAGCAGAAACAACAGAATGTAGAAAAAGAGTCCTGAAAAGCACAAAAAAGCTCCGGCTTTCGTACGAAAACCGGAGCTTTTTTGTGCTTTTACACGCCCGAATAGGCGGAGAAGCCGCCATCGATGGGCAGGCAGATGCCGGTGATGAAACCGGCAGCGTCATTGTTCAGCAGGAACAGCAGTGCGCCCACAAGGTCCTTTTCGCTGTCGCCGAAGCGGCCCATGGGGGTCGCGGCGAGGATCTTGTTGGTACGGGCCGTCGGGGTGCCGTCCTCATTGTAGAGGAGGCTGGCGTTCTGCTCACTGGCGAAGAAGCCCGGAGCGATGGCGTTCACCCGGATGCCGACCTTGCTGAAATGGACGGCCAGCCACTGGGTGAAGTTGGTCACAGCAGCCTTGGAGCCGGAGTAGGCCGGTATCTTGGTCAGAGGCAGGTAAGCGTTCATGCTGGAGATGTTGAGGATGTTGCAGCCCGGGCGGCCCACCATCTGGCGTGCGAAGGCCTGGGTGGGCAGCAGGGTGCCGATGAAGTTCAGGTCGAACACCATCTCTACGCCGCTCTCGTCGAGGTCGAAGAAGGTCACGGTATCGTCCTCGAGGTCGGCCATCTCGAAATACTCTTTGTCGGTGTTGGCGCGGGCGTTGTTGCCGCCGGCACCGTTCACCAGAATATCGCAGGGGCCAAGCTCTGCCATCACGTCCTCAGCCACCTGCAGGCAGTTGGCCTTGTTCATGACGTTGCAGGTGTAGCCCCTGGCGATGCCGCCCTCGGCCTCGATCTCGTCGGCCAGAGCCTTGAGCTTCTCCATATTGCGGCCCAGCAGGGCGACTTTTGCGCCCGCCCGGGCCAGCGCCTTGGCGAAAATGGAGCACAGGGTGCCGCTTGCGCCCGTGACGACGGCCACCTTGCCGGTCAGGTCAGTGTTCAGTACATTCTGTTCCATGTTCTTCCTCTTTACAGGCTCAGCTGCGGTACTCGGCGGGCAGCTGGTCCATGCTCTGCCACTTGGTCATGGCCTCTTCCAGCTTCATGCCGTTGGCCACAGCGTCGCGGCGGCAGGCGTTGACCGCCTGGATCTCCTTCATCTTCTCGCCGGTCAGGGTGTAGCCCTTCATGGCGATAAGGGTAGCGGCCCAGGCCACCATCGGGATGATGCAGAACAGCACGATGACCACCCAGTTCATGCCGGGGGTGTAGGGGTCGTATTGGGTGGGCAGGCTCTCGAGGCCGATGAAGCTCACAGCGATGCCGACGACGGTAGCGGACAGGCTGGACACCAGCTTATCCACCAGGCTGAACAGCGTACCCATGATGCCGGGGATGTAGCTGCCGCTGCGGTAAGTCTCGTAGTCGGAGCAGTCGGCGACCATGGGGATGGGCATATCGGCGGTGGCGTAGTATGCGCCGTAGCCGATGCCGAAGAATGCGATGAAGAGGATGGTGTAGAGGTTGATGGACAGGCCGTTGTCACCCATAATGGACAGGGTGAAGGCGTCGCTGCGGCCCCAGAGCAGCAGCAGCACCAGCACGCCGATGTAGCAGATGAATGCCACTCTGACGTACTTCATCAGGCTGGCCTTCTGGCCCTCCTTCTGGCTGGTGCGGACGGTGAGCAGGAAAAAGGGCACGCTGAAGACGTAGCCCAGCACCATCATGGGCAGGTACAGGCCGTCATAGCTGCCCATCATGCAGCCGTACAGCATACACAGGACGGTGGTGTTGGTGGCGATGGAGAGAGCCAGCTTGCAGCCGGCACCAGCCACCATCAGACGCTGCATGGGGTTATTGTTCTTGATGATCTGGACGTACTCGTGCAGCTTGACCTTCTCGCTGACCTCGCCGCCGATGCCGAAGTACTTGGGCTGGTCCTTCTCCCAGATGCCGATGATGGCCAGAATGGTGAGGAGGATGGAGATGACGATGCCCACAGGAGCCAGGGTGCGGAAGAAACCGGCAGAGGCATAGCCGCCCTCATAGTTTTTGGCGAGGATGGGGGCGAAGAACTGCATCACGCCCATGCCCAGCAGAGAGCCGACGGTGTTGAAAATGGTGAACAGGGGGCGCTGCTTGGGGTCGTTGGTCAGAACGGTCTGGCCGGAACGGGTGCAGCTGGTCTGGAAGGTGTAGCCGATGACCCAGACTGCGTACAGAGCCACGAAAGCCGCATAGCGCAGGCCCATCGAGCTGGCAGGGATGAGCGGGGTCAGGCAGTACAGCACGAGGATGCTGGCTGCCATGATGAGGTTGCCGATGACCATGAAGGGCCGGAACTTGCCGAACTTGCCGTTGGTGCGGTCCATCAGGGCGCCGATGATGGGGTCGGTGATCGCGTCGAACAGGCGCATACCGGTGACCATGACCGAAGCGAAGATCATGGACAGGGCCAGCACCTTGCTGCCGAAGGTGGCGATGTAGGAAAGCACCAGCACATAGTACACGTTCGTTGCGCCGTTGTTCAGCGGGAACAGCACCAGCTGGTAGGTCTTGGCGCGGTTCAGGCCCGGCGCCTTTGCGGTTTGTTCACCCATTTGCGGTGTCTCCTTTTTTCTTACAAAAAACGGCAGCCTGCCCGCCGTTCTGGGGGACAGGCTGCCATTTGTTCTTAACAGTTGCGGAAATCTGCGCCGGAATTACTTCTGGTCAGCTGCGGGAGCGGTATCGACCATGCTCTTCTTAGCCTTGAGGGCCTTGCTCAGCTGCCATGCGCACAGGATGGTCAGGACGGCCAGCACTGCGATGAGCGCATAGATGGCGGTCTGCCACCACGGGGTGATGGTCTTCAGGGTATCGGTGGAAGCCCAGCCGTTCATGGCGTTGGAGTTGACCACGGTGTAGAGGATGTGGTGCATCGCATTGCGCATCTGGGTGACGATGTAAGCATCGTTCTCATAGTTTGCAGCCTTGGTGGTGTGGATCTTGGGCATCGGGCTGTCCCAGATGTCGGAGCCGGCGATGAGGCCGTCCACCAGGTCCATGTACTGGCTGGAACCGGAGAAGTCGGTGATGCACATGCCGCGCATCCCCAGCTCGCCGCGCAGGAAGCCGGTCAGCAGGTTGGCGTTCGCGCCGCACCAGGTAGCACCCCAGCGGTTGAAGCCGGTCATGACGCTCCAGGCGCCGCCATCGGTGATGGCCTTGTCAGCGACTTCCAGATAGATCTCACGAGCGGTCTGCTCGTTCAGCCAGGTGTTAACACCGCGGCGGCTGGTCTCGGAGTCGTTCAGGGCGACGTGCTTCAGGTAGACATAGACGCCCTTGGACTGGATGCCCTGCACCTCAGCAGCGCAGATGGTGCCAGCCACGAACGGGTCCTCAGCGTAGTACTCGAAGTTACGGCCGGAGTAAGCGGTGCGGTGCATATTGATGCCGGGGCCGTACAGGCCGGAGTAACCCATGGCCAGGCAGTCCTCGCCGATGCACATGCCGACCTCATTGATGAGGTCAACATTGAAGGTAGCAGCCATGACGTCCTCGGAGGTGTAGCACATTGCGGATGCACCACCGGTCAGGGCAGCGGTCAGACCCTGAGGGCCGTTCTCGTCCTTGGTAGCAGTCTTGCCGATGGAGGCAGCGGCTGCGGTGTTGTGGAAGCCGAGGGTGATGGTGTTGACCATCTCGCTGTAGGTCAGCTGGTCCAGCAGGGTATCCCACTCGGGATCATCGAAGTCCTTGCCGATCATGGAAGCGAGGGTCAGGCCGTTCTTGGCGCCCAGAGTGGGCATCTCGACGCTGTTGGCCTCAGAGCCGTCGTACTGGGTGAAGGCGAGGCTTGCAGCCAGAGTCTCGTTGGCGGTCAGCTGTGCGGGAGCGGTGGGGATGGTGCCGGTCCAGTCGGAGCGGCTCATCCAGGTCACACTGCCGGGGGCGTCGCTGCTCTTGTTGGGGTCGGACTCGTCAAACAGGTTGGTGATGGCAGTGCCGGTTGCGCTGGTGGAGAAGGTGGTGGTGTCGAGGGTGTCGTTGGTCCACTTCCAGACGAGGTCGGTGCTGCCGTTCTCGGTCATGCGGCCATTGGTGTTCTCGACGGTGTAGCCCTTGGCAGCCAGGATGTTGTTGACTGCGTTGTGGGAATCGGTGGCAGCGGTGAAGTAGTAGTCACCGGCGTCCACGATGTAGGTCTTGGCGTTGTTCGCGTCGTAGGTGCGCAGCTCGCTCTTCGGGACAGTGATGGTCACGTTCTCAGAAGCGCCGGGAGCCAGCACGTCGGTCTTTGCGAAGCCGCACAACTCAGCAGCAGCCTTCTCGATGCCGTTTGCCTTGTCGTAAGCGGTGTAGGGAGACTGGAAGTAGATCTGGACGGTCTCCTTGCCGGAGAAGGTCTTGCCGGTGTTGGTGACCTTCAGGGTGACGGTGAAGGCATCGTCAGACTCGGTCACATTGAAGTTGGAGTATGCGAAGGTGGTGTAGCTGTTGCCGTAGCCGAAGGGGTAAGCAACGGTGGTCGCCCAGTTGTAATCGCCAGCCTTGGCGGTACCCATGACGACATCCTCGTAACGGGTCTCGAAGTAACGGTAGCCCAGGTAGATGCCTTCCTGGTAGACACTGTACATACCCTGCACGTCAGCACCCTCGGTCAGCAGGTTGTACTCTGCTGCGTTGGGGTAAGCCTGGGTGTAGAAGTTGTACATAGCGGGGTTTGCCATGTTGTCGTACAGATAGGTATCGACCAGAGAGCCGGAGGGGGTGACAGCGCCGGACAGCAGCTGGCCCACACCGTTGATGCCGGTCTGGCCCACGTCGCCGATCCACATCGCAGCGTCGATGCCGTAGTCCTCACCGCAGATCTCGGGGTTGAGGAAGTCCAGCTCGATGGCGTTGGAGCTGTTGATGAGGACGATGATCTTCTTGAAGGTACCGTTGTCCTTCAGAGCCTTCAGGTTCTGCAGCAGCTCGACCTCTTCAGCGGACAGAGCGAGGTAGTTGCCGTCGCCCTCCTGACCGGAGATCCAGCTGTCGCTGGTGCCATTCTCGCCGCTGGGAAGGTCTGCGCCCTCACCGCCGGAGCGGGAGAGGACCACGATGGCAGCGTCGCCGTACTCAGCAAAGCTGGACTCAGCGCTGGACAGAGCGCTCCAGGGAGCCTCGTTGACAGCGTACTGGGTGTTCGCCTCCAGAGTATCGGAGATGGAAGCGGGGGTCATGCGGCTGTACTTGCTCATCATGGAGTCAGAGCTGTACAGGTCCCACAGGGTCTGGTTGATGGTGATGCCCTGAGCTTCCAGAGCCTGCTTGAGGTTGGGAGCCTTGCTGGTATCGACAGAGCCGGAGCCGGTGCCGCCGTACATCAGGTCCACAGAGCCGTGGCCGAACAGGCTGACCTTAGCGCCGCTGGCCAGAGGCAGGGCATTGTTCTCGTTCTTCAGCAGAGCTGCGCCCTCGGCCTCGACCGTCGCGCACAGTTCGGCCTCGTAAGCCTCGCGCTCCTCATCGGAAGCAAAGCCCTTCTTGAAGTATTCGGTATCGCCGGTATTCTCGCCGTGGATGATCTTATAGGTAGATGCATTCAGAGCGACGTTGATGGTGGTAGCGTACTGGTTTGCGATGATGTTGCCCACGATGGCAGCGACGGTCAGGATGGCCGTCAGGCCGGTGAGAACAGACCACAGCCGTACTTTCGGTTTGGTGTTTTTCACGGATTCTCCTCCTTTTTTCTATAACAACCGCCGGTCGGCGGAATGTTTCACAAATCAGACCCAGTTTGCACTCTTGGACTTGGTCTTGACCAGCTTGTAGCTGGGATTCGGGGTGTCCACATGACGGAAGGAAGCGGTGTCGGTGCAGTCACCGGCCACAGCCCTGACTTCGATTTCGCCGGTCAGCGGCACACGGAAGCTGAAGACGTGCTCGCCGGTCTGCTCGCCGGCCTTCTCGCCGTTGACGTAGAGGGCGACGGACTTCTGGTTGGAGTAGACCTTCACTTCCATCTCGCTCTCCGTGCGGTCGGTGAACCGCTTGGAGCAGATGTGGACAAAGTTCTCGTCGCTCCACCATGCCTTGTAGAGGTAGAAGCTGTCCTTCCGAGTCTTTCGGTCGAAGGTGACGAGGCCCTTATGGTTCATGCCCGGCTCGCCGCCCTGGTCGCGGGCGTCGGCTGCAAAGTCGAACATATTCCAGACGTGGGTCGCCCACATCCACTTATGCCGGTCGAAGCAGCGGAGCATGTACTCGTGATACTTTGCCTGATACTCTTCGGTGTGGTCGCCGCGGCGGGGCTTCGAGCTGTGGAGGTTCGGCATACCCTCGGCACCGTACTCGGAAAAGCCCAGAGGACGGCGCGGGTAGACCAGATGGAAGAAGTCCATCCACAGGTCGTTCAGGAACAGGCCCGGCACATACCAGCCGAGGTAGAGGTTCCAGCTGACGAGGTCGGTGATGTGGGCCACCGGGTTGAAGGGGCCGCACATGGCGTAGCAGGCCAGCGTGGTCAGGCGGGTGGAGTCCATCTTGTGGCACAGGTCGTTCAGCTCGCGGTGATTGTCGAGCATATCGGCCTTGTCCCTGGTGGAGATGGTGATCTCATTGGAGACGCCCCAGCAGACGATGCAGGGGTGGTTGTAGTTCTGGTAGATGAGCTCCTTCATCTGGCTGATGGTGTTGGCGCGGCCATTGGGCAGGTGCTCGGAGATGTAGGGGATCTCAGCCCAGACCACCATGCCGTACTGGTCACAGAGGTCGTAGAAGTACTGGTCGTGCTGGTAGTGGGCCAGACGGACGGTGTTGGCACCCAGCTCCCGGATGAGGGCCATATCCTCATCGTGCATCTCGCGGGTGATGGCGTTGCCCACACCCTTGCGGTCCTGATGGCGGGAGACGCCGTGGAGCGGATAGGGACGGCCATTGAGGAAGAAGCCCTTCTTAGCGTCCACCGAGAAGGTGCGCAGACCCACGCGGGTGGAAACTTCGTCCACCACGGTGCCGTCGCTGCTCAGGCGGACGACACAGGTGTAGAGGTAGGGGTCCTTCACGCCGTCCCAGAGGTGGGGAGCGTCCAGGTGGAGCTGAGCGTCTGCGCCCTCAGCCCTGGCCACGATGCTGCCGGCTGCGTCCTGCAGCTCGACGGAGACAGCGCCCTCGCCTTCCACGATGGTCTCGACCCGGATGTCAGCCTTGCCGTCCTTGAGGGCCGGGGTGATCTTCACGCCGGTGTCACCGAAGTGGCCCAGCGCGATGTGGTCTTTCGGGACCACCATCAGGCTGACGTCGCGGTAGATGCCGCCGTAGAAGGTGAAGTCGGCCTTCTGGGGGTAGACGGTGTCGTTGTCGCTGTTGTCCACATTCACGCGCAGCAGGTTGCCGCCGCTGCGCAGCGCATCGGTAATGTCCACGCAAAATGCAGAATAGCCGCCCTTATGCTCAGCGAGCTTTTGCTCGTTCAGATAGACCTCGGCGGTCATGGCAACGGCGTCAAACTGCAAAACGGCGCGTCCGCTTTCCGGCAGGACGATGTCAGGCAGCACGGTGGTGTAGCAGCAGGTGCCGCGGTAGTAGTCATTGCCACCGTCCTGCCCGTCGATGGCGTTCCAGGTGTGGGGCAGGGTGACGGGTTCGTCGTGTCCTTCTTTGGAAAAAATCCAGTTCTGGTTCAAAAGAATTGTCTTGCTCATAACATGACTCCTTATGTGTGGATTTAACTTCAAAGAGCCGAAAGGGCTGCAAACCCTTTCGGCTTTTGTGGGATGGGCTTACTGAAGCTGCTCTTTATAGAACTCGGACTGCGCAGCGGCCTTCTTCTCGGCAATGCGCTTTTGGACGTTGACCATTTCCTCCTTGGTCAGCGGGCAGCTGCGCATGGCAACCAGCGTAATGATCCAGCCGATGATAGGCAGACCGAACTTGAGTGCCATGGTCATCCAGAAGATGGCCGGGGTGGAAGGATCCGTGGGCTGGGGCATCGTGGTGGTGTAGCCCAGCAGCGCCACAGCGCCGGTAGCGATCACA
>OINI01000214.1_pt1 | contig 12959 bp, 9 predicted proteins | sample 1585121 | NCBI WGS metagenome assembly OINI01 (sample SAMN02674698, study PRJEB24791) | human gut metagenome, SKBSTL036 | isolation source: stool | host: Homo sapiens | place: USA | reverse complement strand
TGAAAAAGCCTCTCCCCTTGGGAGAGGTGTCACCGAAGGTGACGGAGAGGGCAAGCCAGCTTCGATAAAGCCGCTGCGCAGCGATAAGCAGGCTCTTTGTTAAAACGATATTATCGCAGCGCCTGCATATATTTGTCAGCGTCCTTGCCCTCTCAGGCGCTCACGCGCCAGCTCTCCCAAGGGGAGAGCCTTTGACATTGGAAATGCCCCCTGCGTCCTCTCTACGGGAAGAGGCACAGGGGGCATTCATGTTTGTCGGGATTATCCGAGCGGCGGGGGCTTCAGCTTAGCCCTTGACAGCACCGGCGGAGATACCTTCGACGAACTGATCCTGTGCGCAGAAGAACACGATGAGCTGCGGCAGGATAGAGATCAGGGACAGGGCCAGAATACGGTTCCAGGCAAAGCCCGTATCACCGTCCATGGACAGCTTGACGAACAGGGACATGGGGTACTTTGCAGGGGTCTGGACGTAAAGCAGGGGACCCATGAAGTCGTTGCAGCTCCACATGAACTGGAACAGTGCGCAGGACACCAGAGCGGGCATCAGCATCGGGACGATGACCTTGTACAGGGTCTGGAAGGAGGAGCAGCCGTCGATGGCGGCAGCCTCGTCCAGGTCGCGGGGGACGTTGCGCATGAACTGCACCAGCTGGTAGACGAAGTAGGTCTCAGTTGCGAATGCGCAGTGGACCCAGATGGCCAGATAGAACGGGCTGTTGACCCAGCCGAACTTGGTGTACAGCAGGAACTGAGGCACGTTCAGGACGACCTGAGGCAGGAACAGGGTGGCCAGCATGATGCTGAACAGGATCTTCCGGCCCGGGAAGTCGAAGCGGCCAAAGCCGTAAGCTGCAATGCAGGAGGAGACCACGGTGCAGATGACTTTGGGCAGGACGTAGCTGTAAGTGTTCAGCATGGCCTGCAGGATGTTGATGGAACCGCCGAAGTTGTTCAGCGCGTTCTTGTAGCCCTCCAGAGTGGGGTTCTTGATCCACAGGCCGATGCCTGCAAAGATCTCGCTGTTGTCCTTAAAGGTGGCGCTGATCATCCACAGCAGGGGATAGATCATGATGAGGCCCACCAGGATCAGGACGAAGTACTTGAAAAACGTCGCGATGGCGTTAGAAGCTTTCATTCCCATACTGTCACACCTTACCTTTCATCCGAGTAGTAGACCCACTTCTTCTGGCTGGTGAAGGCGATGATCGTCAGGATGCAGACGATGACGAACATGATCCATGCCAGTGCGGAAGCCATGCCCATCTGGTTGGACTTGAATGCGTAGTTGTAGACCAGAATGGAGATGAGGGTGGTGGAACCGCGGGGACCGCCGTTGGTGATGATGAACGGGCCATTGAACTCCTGGAAAGCCTGGCAGATCTGAGTGACCAGGTTGTAGAAGATGATGGGGGTGATCATCGGGACGGTGATGGAGAAGAACTGCTTCCACTTGCCTGCGCCGTCGATGGTGGCGGCCTCGTACAGGTCGGCCGGCACGCCCTTCAGAGCGGCGAGGAACAGCACCATGGCGGAGCCGAACTGCCAGATTCGCAGGAAGCAGATGATCCACAGTGCGTAGCTGGGGTCGCTCAGCCAGGAGGGACCCTGGAAGTGGCCGAAGGTCAGCATGCGGATGAGGGTGTTGACCAGACCGTCATCACGGAACACGGCCTTCCACAGCACGGCGATCGCAACAGAGCCGCCGAGGATGGAGGGAATGTAGTAGACGGTGCGGAACACGTTCACGCAGGCGATCTTGAAGTTCAGGATGTAGGCGATGAACAGTGCGAAGACCAGCTTCAGAGGCACAGTGATGAAGCTGTACTTGAAGGTGGTGATGAGCGCCTTGGTGATCTTGGGAGTGGAGAAGGCGTCCACATAGTTCATGATGCCATACTGATGGATGCCGTTGAAGAAGTCCATATCCGTAAAGCTGTAGTACAGAGACTGGCCGAACGGGATGGCCTTGAAGACGACGAAGCCGATGATCCAGGGGATCAGGTAGAACAGGCCCTGCCATTTGTCAAAAAACTTCTGGGCCGGGGTACGCCCGAGAGAGGGCGCTTTGCTTTCTTTCATCCGGGGATCCTCCTTTTATAAGGATATGTCTCGTACGCCGCATAATCGTTTGGACACATTTTTGTCAAAAAAATGTCATCACCGTCTTGCAAAAAAGGGGCATCCGTCCGTAGGTGGAAGGGATGCCCCTTGCAAGACTCCTTTATGCGGGGCGGCCCGTGTCAACACCGCGCGTGTGCGGGCCGCAAAAAGTCCGTGAGGCGGAAATTAGACGGTGTAGCCGACAGACTCCATGCCGTCCAGCAGGGTATCGACCAGGTCAGCGCCGGAAGCATTGTCGTAATCCAGAGTGTCGAACACTTCCTGATAGATGCCGGTGCCGGTAGCTTTCAGGTCGTTGGACTCGAACAGGGGGTCGAGCTGGTTGGAAACGAAGGCCATGACCTTGCCGTTTGCCTCAGCCACCAGCTCCTTGATCTTGCCGGCGCTCTGAGCAGCAGCCAGACCAGCCTTGGAGGCGGGGATGCCGCACTCGGAGCCCATGATCTCGGCACCTGCGGTCTCGTTCAGCAGGAAGTTGATGAGGGTAGCTGCCTCTGCGGGATGCTCGCAGGTCTTGGTGATGGCCAGACCCATGGAGACCTTGGAGAAGCCGCCGTTGTAATCGCCGAACTTGATCTCCTCGCCCACGGTGAAGCCAGCCTTGTTCTCCTCGTCCAGAGCGTCAGCGTACTTGGTAGCGGAGGAGTCCCACTCGAAGCAGCCGGCCAGCTTGCCGGTGATCCACTCGGTGGACTGGTGAGCGGCGTTGTCGCCGTTGGAGCCGTAGTAGGTGGGCAGGCTCATGATGACGTGGCCCTCGACCAGGCTCTTGATGAAGTCGATGCCCTCAGCGATCTGGTCGGCATCGTAGTTCAGGGTAGAGGTGGTGGGGTCTGCCCAGTCCTTGCCGTACTTGGACTCGAGGTAGAAGACCATCAGGATCATACGGTCGTATGCGCCCAGGTGCAGGGGATAGTAGTCATCGCCCAGCTTCTCCTGGAAGGTCTTGCCGGCAGCCATCAGCTCGTCCAGAGTGGTGGGGAAGGAGATGCCGGCCTTGTCGAAGGTGGTCTTGTTCCAGTAGAAGATACGGCCGGTCATGGAGACAGGCACGCACTGCTGAGCGTTTGCCACGTTGCAGGCAGCCAGCTTGGCCTCATCCCACTGAGTCAGGTCCAGGTACTCGGAGACGCTGTTCAGGTCGATGAAGGTCTGGCCGTTCTTGGAGTAGTTGTACAGCCAGTTCCAGTTGATCTGGCAGACATCCTCAGCCACGCCGCCTGCAAACTTGGTGGACATGGTGTCCTCCCAGCCGGACCATGCAGCGAAGGTGGGGTTGACGGTGATGGTGCTGTGCTCAGCAGAGAAAGCCTTGATGGCCTCCTGGTAAGCGTTGTGACGGGACTCGCCGCCCCACCAGCTCATGGTCAGGGTGACGGGGTCAGAAGACAGGCCGGCCACGGAAGCTGCTGCGGAAGAAGCAGCGGTGGAAGTGGCGGTAGAACCAGCGTTGCTGGAGCCGCCGCAGGCGGCCAGCAGGCCGGCAGCACCCACAGCGCCAGAGACCTTCAGAAAGTCACGACGAGAAATTGCCTTGCTCATTTTCGTTCTCCTCCTATGTAGAAAACATCTTCTTGCATGGACGCCTCTGCAAAGCATCCGTTGTATACAAATATGATACCAAAGGCAAGAAAAAAAAGAAAGATGCAAATTGTAGTGATAGCGGCAGAAAACGTACAAATATTGCGCTTATTTTTTGCCCGGTTTTGACGTCATTGCCATAATGAATAAACTTGGACCGAAAAACTGTGCAACTTGTATACTTCAACGATTTGCATAGAAAACTGGGATGCAACAGGAGAAGATTGGCCTGAATTGCAAGAATTTTGTAGCCATGGCAGAATTTGTTGAAAGAGCGTTGTATACATTAAAAGCAACGATAACAGAAAGTTCCGGCCCTGAGCTGATATATCAATAGCGCAAAAAACGCGCGAATTTGGGCGCGACTGATATATCACGGATGCAGAAAAGATACAAAAATGCCGCCCGGCGTGCGGACGGCATAAAATCAGGAAAAAGAGTCACCGGCGGGCAGCGTAGAAGGCGCTGCGCTCCCGGAAATAGCACTGGGGACACATGCTGACGTACTGGACGTCGTTCTCAAGGTCGATGGCTACCTGTTCGCCCTCAAAGACGAAGCGGCCGTTGACCTTGCGGCAGTTGCAGGTGGCCTTGCGGCCGCAGGTGCAGATGGTCTTCATCTCCTCGATGGTGTGGGCCAGCTCCAGAAGCCGGGTGGAGCCGGGGAAGCCCTTGAGGGAGAAGTCGGAGCGCAGGCCGTAGCAGATGACGGGGATGTTCAGCTCTACCGTCACCATAAACAGCTGCTCGGCCTGCTCTGCGGTGAGGAACTGGCTCTCGTCACAGAGCACACAGGCCAGAGGCCGGCCCTCGCTGCTGGCGGCCCGGACGGCCTCCACCAGGTCCATGTCCGGCGGCACCAGCAGATCGGCAGGGCGGCGGACGCCCAGACGGCTCACGAGGTCGCCGCTGCCCTTGGTGTCCACCTTCGGCTTGAGGATGAGCACCCGCATCCCCTGCTCCTCGTAGTTGTGGGCCACCTGCATCAGCGCGGTGCTCTTGCCGCTGTTCATTGCGCCGTAACGGAAATAAAGCTTTGCCATATCGAAAAAGTCTCCTCATGAAAGGACCCTCTCAGCCAAAGCCTGACGGAGAGGGCCTGTATTATCGGTAGTATCTGCTCAGTCCTGATTGCGCAGCCGGTAGCCCAGGCTCATCAGGCTGTCGCCGAGGTGGACGTTCTCCACCACCACGTCGGGGTAGGGGACAGACAGATCGTAGTGGGAGAAGTTCCAGAAGCCCTGGATGCCCAGAGCCACCAGACGGCCGCTGATCTCCTCTGCGCCGCTGCGGGGCAGACAGAGCACAGCCACCTCGGGGTGGTGCTCGGCGCAGAAAGCTTCCAGCTCGTCGCTGTGTAAGATCTGGATGCCGTTGATCTCTTTGCCCACCTCGTCGGGGGCGTTGTCGAAGGCGGCGATGAGCTTGTAGCCGTTGGTGTCGGTGGTGATGAAGCGGCTCACAGCCTTGCCCAGACGGCCGCAGCCGATAAGGATGGTGGGCAGGAGGTCGCCGTTGCCAAAGAGCAGCTGCTCAAGGATGCTCAGCAGGTTCTCCACCGAGTAGCCGATGCCCTGACGGCCATTCACGTCGCCGATGCAGTTGAAGTCCTGCCGCACCTGAGAGGCAGTGGTACCCATCTGGGCGGCCAGCTCACGGGATGAGATGCTGGTGATGCCGTCGTTCTTCAGGGTGCGCAGGTAGCGATAGTATTTGGGCAGGCGCTTGATGACAGGCAGAGAAGCTTTGCCGGGAGTGTTCATAGGGGGGTCTCCTTTCTTTTTATCCGCAGCATTGCCGGGGAGAAGTGCGCAGCGGCAGGGTGCTCCGGCAAAAGATTTGTACTTTCTTGTACAATAATGATACATATTTGACAAACTTATCTCTAGTATAAAGTATACAGCGCGAAGACAGAATGTCAAACCATTTGGCACATTTTTTTGAGAAAGCAAAGAAATCTTTGCCGAAGTATAACCGGCAGGAATGACGGACAAGCTGAAATGAAGCAAAAAGGAGGATGCGCAGAATGTCACAGGAAGAGAAGAACGTCCCCGTGGAGCAGCAGCGGCTGGAAAAAGAGCAGATCGAGGATATGGGCAGCGTTTACCGCACCCGGGGAGCTCACGCCATCCACTGCCTGACGGTCATCGGGCAGGTGGAGGGTCATGTGGAAGCGCCCCAGGGCCAGAAGACCACCAAGTATGAGCACGTCATCCCCCAGCTGGTGGCCGTGCAGGAGGACCCCGCCATCGAGGGCCTGCTGGTCCTGCTCAATACCGTGGGCGGGGATGTGGAGGCGGGGCTTGCGCTGGCGGAGCTCATCGCCAGCATCTCCAAGCCCAGTGCGGCGGTGGTGCTGGGCGGGGGCCACTCCATCGGCATCCCGCTGGCCGTCAGCGCCCAGCGGAGCTTCATCGTGCCTACCGCCACCATGACGGTCCACCCCGTCCGCCATTCCGGCATGATACTGGGCGTGCCCCAGACCATGCGCTGGTTCGAGCAGATGCAGGAGCGCATCACCGGCTTCGTGGCGTCCCACAGCGGCATCTCGGAGAAGCGTTATACTGAGCTGATGATGCGCACGGGCGAGCTGGTCATGGACGTCGGTACCGTGCTGGATGGCCGAAAAGCCGTGCGGGAAAAGCTCATCGACGAGCTGGGCGGGCTGTCGGATGCGCTGGCATGGCTCTACCGAGAAATCGAGGGGAAATAAATTGCCATTTGACTTTTCCCGTGGTACAATGAAAGAATCGAGTAGTATCGAAATTCTTCCATCGTCACCGACAGAGCCGCCCTGAGCGCGCCCTGCTTCATGATATAAAATAAGGAACGGGTTTTAGGAAACATGGCAAAGAGAAAACGCAAGACCTCCGGGCGCAGCACAGCCTCGCGCCGCAAGAACCGGACACAGGACCGGATGCCCGCGGGGCTCATCACCCTGTTTGCGGGGCTGGTGCTCATGGCGCTGGCTTTCGTGCCGGGCAGTTCGGCCTGGCGAACGATGCACGATGTCCTGTTCGGCGTGTTCGGCTGCGGAAGCTTCGTGGTGGGTGCGGCACTGTGCTATCTGGCCATCCTCTACACCCGGGGCGAAGACCTTCTGCCCCATATCGCCAAGCTGGTGCTGGGGCTCATCTTCGCCAGCGGCACGGTCATCGTCTTTTCTGACATCCCCACCGACCAGACCGCCGCGCAGATGACCGCTGCCTGTTATCAGAATGGGATGAGCGCATGGCTCTCGGGCGGTGCGCTGGGCGCTGTGCTGGGCGGGACGCTCCTGCTGCTCTGCGGCAGACCCGCCGCCAATCTGGTCATGGCGGCGCTGGCGGCCTGCGCCAGCCTGTACATTTTTGACGTTACGCCCGCCGAGTGCTGGCAGTGGCTCTGCAACGTGGGCGGCAGCGTCCACGAAAAGGGCCTTGCCGTCCACGAGCAGAATGCCGCCCGCCGGGCCGAGCGTCTGGCAGAACGCGCCGCCGAGGAGGCCGAGGCGGAGGAATACGAGGCCTATGACGATGACCTGCCGGAAGACGAAGTGGGCGAGGACTGCTGCGGCGGCGAAGAGCCTGCTACGCCCGCCTTCCATATCCAGCCTCCCGGCTGGCTGGCTGGCGTCTTCCACTGGGGCCATCAGGTGATGCAGGGCGGCGAACAGGCAGAGCCTGCCCCTGCGCCCACACCGGAAGCGCAGACCCCGCCTCAGCCCGAGCCGGCCCCTGTACAGGTGGAAAAGCCCCGGCCCCGTGCGCCCTTTGATATTGATTTAGGCCCTGACCATACCACCGTCACCGAGGGCGGCAGTGAGCCCATCGAGCCCATCATCCTCGGCCCCGGCGGCACCTTCGGCATGGATCCGCTCCGCCGTGCGCCCATCCGCGCCACCGTGACGCCCATCGTCCCGGACGCTGTGGATACTGCCGCTGAGGACTTCTTCACGACCCAGCCCGAGCCGACGGTGACGCCCACCGTTACGCCCGCTGCCCCGGCAGAAGAGCCGGAACAGCAGCCTGCGCCTGAGCCGCCGCTCTCCTTCGGCATCCCGCTCTATGATTTGACCCCGACTCCGGAACCGGCCCCGCAGCCGGTCAGCGCCGAGAATGCGGTGGCGTTCCGCTCCGAGCCGGATGAGGACGGCTGGATCAGCATCACCAGCGACCCGGTGGAGGAAAAAGACCTCAACACACTGGTGGCAGCCGCCATGGAAAAGCCTGCTGTCTCCGAGGAGCAGGCCGCGAACGCCCCCGCCGAAGAGGCGGAGACGGAGGAGAGCTTCCAGTATCAGTACCCGTCCATCGAGCTGTTCGAGCGCGCCCCGGAGGAAAGCGACTCCGGCGCAGAAGACGAGCTGAAAGCCAACGCCCAGAAGCTGGTGGACACGCTGGAAAGCTTCGGCGTCCGCACCCGTGTGCTGGATATTTCCCGCGGCCCGTCGGTCACCCGGTATGAAGTCCAGCCCATGGCGGGCGTCAAGATAAGCCGCATCACTTCGCTGGCGGACGACATCGCCCTGAACCTGGCGGTGGCCGATGTCCGCATGGAGGCTCCCATCCCCGGCAAGCCTGCCGTGGGCATCGAGGTGCCGAACCATAAGAAAACGCCGGTCTACATCCGTAGCGTCTTTGAGAGCCAGAGCTTTTTGCGGATGACCTCGCCGATGGGCATTGCGCTGGGCAAGGACATCGCCGGTGTGGCCCAGGTGGCCGACCTGTGCAAGATGCCCCATCTGCTCATCGCGGGCAGCACCGGCAGCGGTAAATCGGTCTGTGTCAACAGCATCATCATGAGCCTGCTGTTCCGCTCCAGCCCCGAGGACGTCAAACTCCTGCTCATCGACCCCAAGGTCGTCGAGCTGGCTGAGTATAACGGCATCCCCCACCTGCTGATGCCCGTCGTCACCGAGCCCCGCAAGGCGGCCGGCGCACTGGGCGGCGCAGTGCAGGAGATGGAGCGCCGCTACCACCTCTTCGCGGAGAACAACGTCCGCGACATCAAGTCCTTCAATAAGCTGGCGGCAGCGGACCCGAACCTCGAGAAGATGCCCTATATCGCCATCATCATCGACGAGCTGGCCGATTTGATGATGGTGGTCGGCAAGGATGTCGAGGACTCCATCTGCCGCATCGCCCAGAAGGCCCGTGCCGCCGGTATGCACCTCATCGTGGCGACCCAGCGCCCCAGCGTGGACGTCATCACCGGCCTCATCAAGGCCAACATCCCCAGCCGCATCGCCTTCGCCGTGTCCAGTCAGGTGGACAGCCGCACCATCCTCGACGGTGCCGGTGCCGAAAAGCTGCTGGGCATGGGCGATATGCTCTTCATGCCCGTGGGCGCACCCAAGCCCACCCGTATCCAGGGTACCTTTGTGCGGGATGAGGAGATCAGCCGTGTGCTGGACTTCATCAAGAAGAGCGCCACCGTCCAGTACGACGAAGCCATGATAGAGGCTATGGAAAAACACGCCATCCAGGACGGCAAGAAGGGCAGCAGCTCTGCCGACTCCGACGAGGAGGGCGGCAGTGACCCGATGCTCAAGCAGGCCGTGGAGGTGGTCATCGACGCCGGCCAGGCGTCCACCAGCCTGCTGCAGCGCCGCTGCAAGCTGGGTTATGCCCGCGCCGCCCGCATCATGGACGAGATGGAAGAAAAGGGCATCATCGGCCCCTACGAGGGCGCAAAGCCCCGCGCTGTCCTCATCAGCCGCCAGCAGTGGCTGGAAATGCAGATGAATCAGCCGGATGAATAACCTCTCAGTCAAAGCCGGACGGCTTTGCCGGCTCCCCTGCTAGGGAAGTCACTGGCGTACCGGACAGGCTCACGCCGGATGAATAGAATGTTTGATTTCGGAAGCAATAGAGCCCTGCTGTATAGGGCAGGCATCATGAAAGAAAAAGGATAACTATGGAACATTACACCGAATTTCTCCCCATCAGCCGGGCCGACATGGAGGCCCGGGGATGGGACCAGCTGGACTTCGTGGTGGTGGGCGGCGACGCCTATGTGGACCACCCCAGCTTTGGCACCGCCATCATCAGCCGCCTGCTGGAAGCTGAGGGCTACAAGGTGGGCGTGCTGGCCCAGCCCCGCTACACCGACTGCGAGGACTTCAAGCGGTTCGGAAAGCCAAAGTACGGCTTCTTCATCGGCGGCGGCAATGTGGACAGCATGGTGAGTCACTATTCCGTCGCAAAGATCCCCCGCGCGGAGGATGAGTATTCCCCCGGCGGCAAGGGCGGCGCACGGCCCGACCGCAGCGCCACCGTCTACACCAGACTTGCCAAGCAGGCATACCCCGACCTGCCCGTCATTCTGGGCGGTCTGGAAGCATCGCTCCGCCGCTTTGCCCACTACGACTACTGGCTGGACACCGTCCTGCCCAGCATCGCCGAGGACTCTGGCGCGGACATCATCAGCTTCGGCATGGGGGAACACCAGACCGTGGAGATCGCCCGCCGTCTGGCGGCAGGGGAGCCGGTGGAGAGCATCACCGATGTGGACGGCACCTGCTACCTGACCGACTTCGACCACCTGCCCGAGCGGTATGTGGAGTGCGCGGGCTTCAGGAAGGTCGCCTCCGATAAGGTGGCTTATGCGAAAGCCTGCCGCATCCAGATGGACAATCAGGACGTCGTCAGCGGCCAAATCATCGTCCAGAAGCAGAGCGAGAAGTACCTCGTGCAGAACATCCCCGCAAAGCCCCTCGTCCGCTGGGAGCTGGATAAGGTCTACGCCCTGCCTTACACCCGCCGCTACCACCCCATCTACGAGGCCATGGGCGGTGTGCCTGCCATCCGCGAGGTGCAGTTCTCCATCATCCAGAACCGCGGCTGCTTCGGCGGCTGCAATTTCTGCGCCATCCAGCTGCATCAGGGCCGACGCGTCACCAGCCGCAGCGCCGACAGCATCGTGGCCGAAGCAGAGCGGATGACCCACGAGCCGGATTTCAAGGGCTACATCCACGACATCGGCGGCCCCACCGCCAACTTCCGTTTCCCATCCTGCCGCGAGCAGATGCTGCGGGGTATGTGCAACGGCGGCAAGCACTGCCTCGCCCCCACCACCTGTTCCCACATGATCGTGGACCACAGCGATTACCTGAAGATCCTCCGCCGCGTCCGGGAGCTGCCCGGCGTCAAGAAGGTGTTCATCCGCAGCGGCATCCGCTTCGATTACCTGATGGCCGACCCCGATGACACGTTCTTTAAGGAGCTGGTGGAGTACCACGTTTCCGGCCAGCTGAAAGTCGCGCCGGAGCACTGCGCCCCCAACACCCTCGCCTACATGGGCAAGCCGCCCATCGAGACCTTCAACAAGTTCAAGGATAAGTTCTACGAGCTGAGCAGGAAGGCAGGAAAAAAGCAGTACCTCGTGCCGTATCTCATGTCCAGCCACCCGGGCAGCACCCTCAAGGATGCCGTCTATCTGGCCGAATACCTCTACAAGAACCATATGCGCCCCGAGCAGGTGCAGGATTTTTATCCCACGCCCGGCACCGTGAGCACCTGTATGTTCTACACCGGCCTCGACCCCTACACTTTGAAGCCGGTGTTTGTGGAAAAGACCGCTGAGGGCAAGGCGCTTCAGCGCGCCCTGCTCCAGTATTATGAGCCCCGCAACGCCGAAAAGGTCATCAAGGCGCTGAAAATGACCCACCGCGAAGACCTCATCCCCCTGCTGGTTCCCGCTGAGGGCCGCATTGCGGTCCAGCGTTCGGCCCGCAGAGCCGAGGCTGCCGATGTGACCATCCACGGCGACGGCACCTACACCGTCCGACCCAGAGGCAAGGGCGGCAAGCCGCAGAGCCGCTCCGCCGCCCCGGCGGGCCGCAGCCCGGCAGGCCGTCAGCCCAGCCCCGGCGCACGTTTTGCGCCCCATTCGGCTCCTGCGCATAAACCGAAAAACAATCAACAGAAAGAGAATACATCGTGGAAAACTTCAAAAAAGAAAAAGTGACCGCTCAAACGCTCATGATCCGCCTCGCTGCGCTGGCACTGGCCGCAGCCCTTGCGCTGGGCCTCGTGGGCTGTGATACCTCTTCCATCGTCCCGGGAGGCAGCGGCGACGTCATGCCGAACCCGGCAGCTTCTCAGACTGGAACGACGCCTTCCGACGGGCAGGACGCCGCCTTCCAGATGCACTTCATCGACGTGGGGCAGGCGCTGAGCGTGCTGGTGGAGTGCGACGGACAGTTCATGCTCTACGACGGCGGCAATGTGGACGACGGCAGTCTGGTGGTCTCCTACTTGCAGAGCCAGGGGGTCGAGCAGCTGGAGTATGTCTTCTGCTCCCATGCTCACGAAGATCATGTGGGCGGTCTGGCCGCTGCGCTGGCCTATTTCCCGGCCTGCCACGTTTACAGCCCCGTGACGGAAGCCTCCACCAAGTGCTTCAAGGATTTCGTCAAGTACACCCAGCAGCAGAACTTACAGGTCGAAGTCCCTGCCGCAGGCACCCAGTGGGCGCTGGGCAGCGCCACTGTGACCATGCTTGGCCCTGTGGCGCAGTACGATGACACCAACGATACCTCCATCGTCCTGCGCATCGACTACGGCGCGACGAGTTTCCTGCTCACCGGTGATATGGAGGCCGACGCCGAGCGCGACCTTGTGAACAGCGGCGCGAACCTCAAGGTGGATGTTTTACAGGTGGGCCACCACGGCTCCAGCACCTCCACCAGCTACGTCTTCCTGAACGCTGTCCTGCCCGAAATGGGCATCATCTCCTGCGGCGTCAACAACAAGTACGGCCACCCCCACGAGGAGACCCTGAGCATCCTGCGGGACGCCGGTGTGAACGTCTACCGCACCGACCTGCTGGGGACGATCACCGTTTCCAGTGACGGCCAGAACTACACGGTGGCAACGGAACACTTCGCCACCGACGCTGAGCTGAACCCCACCGACCCGGCAGCGTCCAGCACGGCCCAGCAGGCGTACATCGGCAACGTGAACAGCAAAAAGTTCCATCTGCCCAGCTGTGCCAACCTCCCGGCAGAGAAGAACCAGATTTTGTTCTCGAGCTATGATGAAGCTGTGGCCGCAGGATACAGCCCCTGCTCGAGCTGCATCAAATAACAAATAGACAAAAGGGAAGCCCCACCGTCAGATGGGGCTTCCCTTTTGTCATACTATCAGTGTCCGCGTCCGGCTCCGCCGCCGTGGCTGCTGCCGCCGCCCATGCCGCCGAAGCCGCCGCCGCTGCGGCCAGCTCCGCCGCCGTGGCTGCTGCCGCCGCTGCGGCCAGCTCCGCCGCCGTGG
>OINI01000212.1_pt1 | contig 13024 bp, 10 predicted proteins | sample 1585121 | NCBI WGS metagenome assembly OINI01 (sample SAMN02674698, study PRJEB24791) | human gut metagenome, SKBSTL036 | isolation source: stool | host: Homo sapiens | place: USA | reverse complement strand
TGTACTTTATTCAAAAAAGTTCATTTTTAGACTTGACTTTTAATAGTTAGTCTTTCATTCTTTTATTTTCCCTCATTTTCTGCTATCATTATTGTATCCATGTGATACAGCTATCTGTATATATTACAGATAGGTAGGTGGCAGCCATTCGTATTACATGGATTTTTTAATTGTTCATATTGCATCACCTCTTATAAAATACATTTATAAATAAAATATTACTTAGTATAAGTTCCACTTGCCGTTACAGTTTTTCCACTACTATTTTCAACAAACACCTCTATATATCCTGTTTTTTGTATTATAAAATTGTGATTGATTTCTGCTTTAACAGTTTTATAATGTTTTACTTTATCTGCATCTAAATATCCTACTTTGACACTTTTTGTTTTTGGAGCTATCTGTAACCTAATATTGATACTACTTCCTTTCTTTTTATAAAATTCTTTAGTTTTCTTTCTAACTCCATTTTTCACTGTCCAATTAACTGTTATCGAATTAGACAACAGTTCAAAGTCTTCCTCTCCAACTTCATCAATAATATTTTCTGATATATCTATCTTTTCTTCTATAACATCATTCGTATCACTTGCAAATATATTTGTCACTGAACAACTAATTAAAAGTGTAAATACTGTTACCATTATTTTTATATATTTTATCATCGTTTTCTCCTCCTATTCCTCCATCTCTTTAATCATCATCAATATTAATCATTCCAACAATTTTTACATCTTTCTTATCCTCCATTTCAATAAACACATCATATTTCCCCTCTTTTTCTATCTTAAATCTATGTTCAACTAAATCTCTCCCTCTGTCCTGTATGTATCTAATCCTATTCTGTGAATCAATAATCCCAACTTTTATCCCCTTAAAATTTTTTTGACTTGTTATAAAAATTTCTATATTTTCATTTCGTTTCGGAGTTAATCCTTTATATCGAAGCCTTTTTCCTGCCTTTACATAAGTCTCCAATGTCATCGCATCCATCTTTTTAAAATTTATCTTCTTTATCGTTTCACTCTTATCATTTCCCAAAACTCCCGTTTTTTCTTCATACGATATTCTCTCCTCTTCCTCATCATCTGGTTCTTCTATTTCTACTTCCGTTTCTTGTACCCATTTTGTATACGCCTTTTGATATCCCTTACTTGCAGCCAAAATACTGGTTACACTCATTCCACAAAATATCACGGTCATTGCAATCACCGCAGCATATTTTATCTTCTTTTGTTTTCGATACATCATTGCATAGTAGATTCTTTGTTCTAAACTATCTCGGCTTTCAAACAGACATGCTGCCCGATATGCTTTGATTCCCTGACTTTTCTGACTCATCTCAAAAATCGTTGTAAAATAACGCTTCGCTGATCCTACATAACCAATCGCTGATAGATCACAGATCACCTCGCTCCATTCATCGTTCTTACGAAATACAGTTCTGATCCATGGGCAATACCAGTGAATACATACCATCAGACATGCTATATAATTCCAAAATATATCGTGCTTCTTATAATGTGTGAGTTCATGGTAAATACACGTTTTTAATTGTTCTTCTTCCATATCTTCCACAGGTAAAAACACACATGGTTTTAATATTCCTGCTGTCATTGGAATCTGAATGCGATATCCTTGTAATACTTCTATTGATCTGCGAATTCCAAGCTCTCTTTTACAATCTTCAAAGATCTTTTGCACATACATCTTGCATGGAAAGCATCTTTCTTTTTCTCTTCCAATTCGGAAAGTTCGTTCTCCAAACTTCAGAACTGTTGCAATTGCTCCAGCCAGCCAGAACAACGCTATAGCATAAAAAACATTGATGATAGTACCTGTAAAATCAAATACATACCCATTATCAAAAAAAATATTTACCAACAGATATCCTGCCGGAACATAGTAAGCAATTAGAATGATCTTTAATATCAAATCATAGACTTTTGGACGAATCTTATCTGCAAAAAACTTTCTTAGTGCCATCCAGAAAACAAACATACAGCTTCCAGTGCACATGGATAAAAATATCGCACTAAATATCCTAACCAATATCTCTCTTATGTCTATCATATCTTCTCCTGTCAATCATCGATTTCTTCTAACAACTTTTTGAGTTTCTTTAGTTTCCCCTCATTTAATTTTCCTTTATATAATGTCTTCACCAGATCAAATCCAGATTCTTTGTACCAGAAATTCTTTGTCTTTTCCAATTCCTGTTCTTTATAATCCTGCTCTTCGATCAGATAATTAATATAAGAATATTTCCCAATCTGATATGTTGTCACATATCCTTTCTCTTCTAAATGAAGGACAAATGTACGGATCGTTGTTCTTTTATAATCTTTTCCGTAATCTTGCTTTAGATTTTCAATCAACTGCTGTAATGGCATATCCTTTCCATAATCCCAGATACATTTCATCACAACCTGTTCTGCACTTGTTAATTCTTTTAATTCCATAGCTAAATCCCCTTTATCTTTGTTATTTATTCTATATTTATAGTCATATCGCATTCAATAATACTTCTACTTTGATAATTATATCATAACAAAAATCTTCTTAAATGTAAATATCCTTTCCTTGCAATTTCGTATGATTTCTTGGAACTTAATTTGTTTGCTTTCATATAAGAAAAAATCGCAGCCAAGATATACCTTAACTACGATCCTTCATTCATTACCCAATTCCGCCTAACGCAATCCCAAGCACCAATACCAAAATACAGATCGGTACATAAATATATTTGCAGATTGGACAATACATCTTTGTAAATTTTGTTTCTCTTCCTTTGTTTACCTGTGTTTCTACATATTTCTTTCCGGCGATCCAGAAGAACATGATTCCTGCGAGTCCTGCTCCTAGTGGGCAGATGTAAATAGATAGGATATCCATCCAGTCAGATACGATGCCCTGGATCAATAAGGAGACGATCACGCCAATCACTGCGATAATCACGCAGGCGGTCTTTCTTCCTACGTGAAGCTTTTCCTGTACGGTTGCGATCGGTGCTTCGTAGAGATTGATCAGTGATGTCATTCCCGCAAAAAGCACTGCAACGAAAAAGATGATCGCGATGATCGTACTTCCTGGCATGGAGCTGATCAGGTTTGGAAGATAGATAAATAACAGCCCCGGTCCTCCTTGATCCAGTGTTGCTCCAGTTGTTGCCATAGCTGGGATGATCACGAGTGCTGCAAGCATCGCAGCAACCGTATCAAAAAATGCAACTCTTGCCGCAGATGATGGGATGTCTTCTTCATCGGATAAATACGATCCATAGATCAATGTTCCATTTCCTGCGACGGATAAGGAAAAGAAGGCCTGTCCTAGTGCAAAGATCCATGTCTTTGGATCTAAGATGGCCGCCTTATCGACTCTGAAAATATATTGATATCCCGCTGCTGCCCCTGGTTGGAATGCCACGTAGATTCCAAGGATCACAAACAGTGTAAAGAAAATTGGCATTAAAATCTTATTGGCTTTCTCGATCCCTGCTCCTACACCAAAGATTAAAATACACATGCATAAGATCAAAGCTAAAATCTGCCAGATGTTATTTCCAAATGCAGATGCCATTGTTCCAAAACGTCCGCCAAATTCTTCGATCGTCTTTGGTGCAAGTGTTGCCCCTGTGAAAGTTCCAACAGCATATTTTAAGATCCACCCCATCACAACTGTATATCCGATTGCCATAGCAAGAGAACCAAGAACTGGTATCATTCCTAACCCTTCCCCGACTTTTCTCTTTCCTTTCTTCTCACAGACCATCCCAAATGCATCAATCGGTCCAGACCTTGCCGCACGTCCAAAACTCATCTCTCCGATCACACCAGTGGATGCGATCACAACGACAAAGATAAAATATGGGATCAAAAAAGAACCTCCCCCATACAAAGATACCCTTGTCGGAAACATCCATATATTTCCCATGCCAACTGCCGAACCAATGCAGGCGAGGATAAATCCCCACCTGCTGTTAAATGATTCTCTTTTATCTTTCATATTTCAATTTTATCCTCCTGATTTTACTTTTTAAACTTCAAGTCTGTCGGTGTCAATACTCCATCATCTCCAAGCTGCTTCCATTTATATGTGAAATTCTTCTTTGCTGAATGTATCTTCTGTCTGTTGATCGTTTGACCTTTCATACCGATCAGCTGTTCATTTATGATAACATATGCTGTATCTTTTTGCATCTGGTATTGTTTTATTTTAGGTGAAATATAGGCTGTTTTTTTGATCTTGACATCATCTTTGTTCATTTCTATGATCTGGATCTTTTTGACTGCACGGTCTGCTTTAAATTCCACTTCATAACTGATTTTTTTATCTCCCACATCCGATGAAAAGTTTAGTGTCATTGACTGACCTTTTCCAAAATCCTGCACTGATGCACATCCCATAAATCCATCTGCATTCTTTAAATAAACTGTTCCATCTGATCTTTTACAAATCATTCCCAGACTTGTTGTTACTATGCCTTTTGTTTCTTGAACATACATTGTTGCCTTTACTTTTTGTTCTTTTTCCTTCGATGTGATATTATTTTTATCATCCATTTGTCCATCAACGTTTGATACGAAATTAAAATGTGTCAACTGTGGATCTCCATCCATACTGACAGTATCTTTTTCTGGCATATATTTATATAGAAAATATCCTTTTATTTTCTTAAAATGCACAAATCCTTTCTTATCTTTCACTCCAGCTATCTTACCGTCTGGTATCCTGTCCCCTACAACTGCATAAGCTCCATATAATTCTTCCTTCGCCTGTCCACTTTCGTCCTTCTTTGCGATCTGGCATCCTGTTAAGACTACTACCGTAAGCATAATCGCTATAAATATTCCTGTTTTTCTGATTCCCCTACTCATCTTCTTCCTCCAATCTCCCGTCAAATTTCAAGATATCTCCAACATCGCACTCAAGATAATAGCAAATCTTATTGATCGTTGAGAAACGCACTCCTTTTGCCTTGCCGCTTCTTAAGATTGACAGGTTTGCTTCTGTAATATGGACTTTTTTACATAATTCTTTGGATGTCATGTTTCGTTCTTTTAAGATATCATCCAAATGTATTTTAATTGCCATAACTATCATTCCTTCTATATAAACTGGTCATTTTCTTCTTTTAACTGTTTAGTCCGCTTGAAGTATTCATGGAAGATCAATGCTCCAAATGCTATGATCAATGGTTCCATGGATACATCTGGTGCAATCGTAACATTTACATTCTGTAAGGTTGCTCCTAGTAAAAACTGGTAAAAATTCAGGATAAAATCTGATATGACTGTAACCACTGCAGTAACCTTTGCGACACTTGCAAGTCTTGCCACTGTCATCATCTGCTGTTCTTCCTTATGATCTTCGATTGCTTTTACTACATGAATGATGTTGATAAATAGCAGGATTGTCATAATGATTGGTAATAACTGTAATACTGATTTAAACCATTCTATTGAAGATACATTTTGCAGTTTATTTTCGCTCTTATGAAGCAGTTCAAATGTCTTTGCATATGTGATCAAAAGCGTGTAATAACTGACTAGCGCAGCAATGAGTCCTTTCATTCCAAAATATAAGCGGCTTTTCCAATTCTTCTGGCTGTCATCTCCAAGAAAACGGATTGCTTTCATAATTAACCACATGATCAGGACGCTGTAAATGATGAATGCGTAAATAATTTTCATTACAATCAGACTACTCTGGTCCATTGAAAAAATGTCTGGCATTTTCTGATACATGAGTCCTGGATTGATGAACATATACAGGGAATAAAATAATAGCCCTGTGAATGCAACAAGTAATATGTCTTCTTTCTGTGTTCTTCCTCTTTTTCTCTGATAGATGATATAGATTGCTGGTATCATTGAAATGGCTGCGTATATGATGATCGCGATGACATTTCCTATTGCTGAACTTAGGGATAGAAATCTTAGCCCTTTTCCTATGAGTTCAAATGGTAAGTACATAATCTGTAGTGCTGCTGTCATATGCAGGATTTTGCTTGCTATGAATGCAAAAAGGATTCCTGCGATGACTTCGATTAGGATTAGTTTATTTATGTTTGATTTCATCCTATCTACCTCCAATTATTGTTTTTCGATAATTTCAAGATTATTGTAGCATAAAAATTATTGAAAAACAATAATTTTTTCAACACCTTTACATATTGCTTCTTTCTGATACACAAAAATCCCCTGACACTATTATCTGCCAGAGGATTTTAATTCTTACTTTATTTTATTTTCAATCACAATTAAGCACGTAATTCAACGCCTAATTTCTTCAGTTCATCAAGAATCTTCTCAACGATCTTAGATACTTCTGCGTCTTCTAATGTACGGTCTTTTGCTCTGAATGTTAAGGAGTATGCTACGGATTTATATCCTTTTTCGATCTGATCTCCTTCGTAGACATCGAATAATTCGTAGGATTCGAGAAGTTTTCCACCTTTATCTTTGAAGATCTTCTCAAGCTGTCCAACGAAGATGTCTTTCTTCATAACCATACTTAAGTCACGTTTCATTGCTGGGAATTTGGCTACTCCTTCGTATTTGCGGTCGAAGGTTGCTTTTGGTACTAATGTTGGCATGTCAATGACCGCTACATAGACTTCACCTTTCATGTTATAGTTATCCATAACTTCTGGATGAATCTGTCCGATGTAGGCGATTTTTTCTCCATTGATCGTCACATCTGCTGCTCTTCCTGGGTGTAAAAATGGATGTTCACCTGTTGGTGCATATTCAGATCTTCCACCTAATCCTAAGGAATCAAGCATATCTTCTACAACACCTTTTAATGTGAAGAAATCACATTCTCCATACATTCCAAGTGTCATCTGCATTCTTTCATCTGGTAATTCTGTTAATGGTAATGATTTTGGAATGTAGATATTTCCAAATTCATATAATCTTACATTTTTATTTCTGTGTGCTAAGTTTGTAGACAGAGATGTTAACATTCCGTTTAAGGAAACTGTTCTCATGATACTGAAGTCTTCTCCTAATGGGTTTGAAATCTCGATTGCCTGACGTTCTTTTGCATCTTCAGCTAATAATAATTTATCGAATACTTTTGGACTTTCGAAGGAATATGTCATTCCACCACAGAATCCGTTCTGTTCTGCTACATTTCTGCAGACATCTTCAACACGGATCTTGAATGGTTTCTTACCGGCTGTGGATTCTCCGTTTGGTAATGTAACTGGGATGTTATCATATCCGTAAAATCTTGCAACTTCTTCTGCAAGGTCTGCCATACGGTGAAGATCCTGACGGAAGGATGGTACGATGACTTCATTTGTTGCTTCATCATATCCAAGGTCGATTCTTCCGAAATATTCTAAGACTTCTTCTTTGGATACATTTGTTCCAAGAAGGGCATTCATCTTGTCTACTTCTAATGGAAGGCGGATCTGTTTGACTGGATTTGGATAAACATCAACGGCTCCTCCAACAACTTCTCCTGCTCCTAATTCTTCGATCAGCTGGCATGCACGATCCATCGCTGCCATTGCATTTTCTGGGTCTAATCCTTTTTCGAATTTACCAGATGCATCGGTTCTTAAACCGATTCTCTTAGAAGAAAGTCGGATATTGGTTCCATCAAAGCATGCTGCTTCAAATAATAATGTCTTGATATCATCTGTTACCATGGAGTTTTCTCCACCCATGATACCTGCGATACCTATTTCTTTTTCTCCATCACAGATCATTAAGACGTTTTCGTCCATCGTTCTTTCTTCACCATCTAATGTAGTGAATTTATCTCCCGCTTTTGCACGGCGTACGACGATCTCTTTGTTTGCGATCGTATCAAGATCGTATGCATGCATTGGCTGTCCGAATTCTTCCATCACGTAGTTTGTGATGTCAACCAGGTTATTGATCGGACGGATTCCCATCGCAGCTAATCTTCTCTGCATCCATTCTGGTGATGGTGCTAATTTGATATTCTTTACAACTCTTGCTGTGTATCTTGGGCAAAGATCTTCGTCTTCGACTCTTACTTTGATGTAATCATTGACATCTTCATTATTTCCAGTCTTTGTGACAACTGGTGGGAAGAAGTCTTTCTTAAATGTAGCGGCTGCTTCTCTTGCGATTCCAAGTACGCTGTAGCAGTCTACACGGTTGGATGTCACTTCATACTCAAATACCACATCGTTTCTGTCAAGCGCTTCAATCGCACTTGCTCCAATTTCGGCATCCTCCGGGAAGATATAGATTCCGTCTTCCGGAGCCTCCGGATACATATCTCTGTTAGAGCCAAGTTCTTCGATGGAACACATCATACCATCACTTTCAACACCACGGAGTTTTCCCTTTTTGATCTTGATTCCGCCTTCTACACGCTGTCCAGGCTCATGTCCGCCTGCTACACGTCCGCCTGCTAATACAACCGGTACCTTGTCTCCTTCTTTTACATTCGGAGCGCCTGTTACGATCTGAATCGTCTCTGTTCCGACATTTACCTGGCAGATGATCAGTTTATCTGCATCCGGGTGTTTCTCAATCTTGTCGATCTGTCCGATCACAATCTTATCAAGATCTGCATCTAATTTCTCATAACCTTCGACTTTTGTACCAGACAAAGTCATTGCATCTGTATATTCCTGAGCTGTTACATCAAGATCCGGAACATACGCTTTTATCCATGATAATGAAGTATTCATTTATAAATCTCCTTTTCGTATTATTACTTGTGCTCGCTAGAACTGTTTTAAGAATCTGATATCATTTTCGTATAACAGTCTCATATCATCGATCTCGTACTTCAGAAGTGCGATACGTTCCAGTCCTACACCGAATGCGAATCCTGTATATTCTTCCGGATCAATTCCGCACATTTCCAGTACGTGTGGATGTACCATACCACATCCGAGGATCTCGATCCATCCGGATCCTTTACAGAAACGGCATCCTTTTCCACCGCATTTGAAGCAGCTTACATCCATCTCGGCACTTGGCTCTGTGAATGGGAAATGATGTGGTCTGAATTTTGTCTTTGTGTCTTCTCCGAATAATTCTTTTGCAAATACTTCCAGTGTTCCCTTTAAGTCAGCAAATGAAATATTCTTGTCGATGATCAGTCCTTCGATCTGATGGAAAGAAGGTGAATGTGTTGCATCTACTTCGTCTGAACGGAATACACGTCCCGGTGACAGGATACAGATTGGAAGCTTGCCCTGCTCCATAATACGTGCCTGTACAGGAGATGTCTGTGTCCTGAGCACGATGTCTTTATTAATATAGAATGTGTCCTGCTCATCCTTTGCCGGATGTCCGTCCGGGATGTTCAATTTACGGAAGTTGTACTCATCATACTCGATCTCAGGTCCTTCTACGACTTCGTATCCCATACCTGTAAATACACGCTCTACTTCTTCCAGTGCGATTGTATTCGGATGACGGTGTCCGACGCAGTTTTTCTTAGCCGGAAGTGTTACATCGATCACTTCTTTTTTCAGCTTTTCTGCACGGATTGCTTTTTCCATCTTTTCTTTATTTTCTTCCAGAACAGCTTCGATCGCTGCTCTTGTCTCATTTACCATCTGTCCAACCTTCGGTCTGTCCTCCGGTGCAACGTCTTTCATACCTTTTAATACAGCGGTAAGTTCACCTTTTTTACCAAGGAACTTTACACGCACATCATTCAGTTTTTCAGGCATATCGGCAGCTTCAATTGCTTTCAATGCTTCCTCTTTGATGTTCTGCAGTTTTTCTTTCATCATTTTCTTCCTTTCTTCGCATATCTTTATGTCAGCGTATGCTTTTGGGTATGCAAGAGAACCTGCCACTGGCAGCTTCTCTTGCATGCTTTGGCATAAAAAAAGCCCCGCCCCAAAAGGGACGAGACATATAACCCGTGGTACCACCCTGATTCCCGCAAAATATTTTTGCGGACACTCATTACTGCGTAACGTGCATCATACGGCATTCTCTACTTTTATTTCAAGAACACAGCTCGCGCGGGAAATTCATTCACCATCTGAACCCAAGGGAACTTTCAGCCTGTCGATTCCCTCTCTCTAGCGGAAAATGGCTCACTACTTACACGGTCATTGCCTTTATCTCATAATACTTAATTATTGTATCACATGAACAGAAGTTGTCAAGTCAGAAATTCTACTCCTGCTCCATATCCTGCAAGATCACATTCACTTCCCCGCCAAACAGCAAAATATACATACAGAAGTACAGCCACAGCATAATCAGTACAATTGTCGTCAAACTTCCATACATAGATGAAAATCCCTTAAAAATATCCAGATAGACCGAGAAGATCCATGATACGATCATCCATCCGACTGCTGAAAATGCCGCACCCATCAACTGAACTTTCAACTGTACAATATGGTTCGGCAAAAATTTATAGATCATCATTGTAAACACAAACAGCAATACCGGTGTAATGATTCCACGTATCTGCATAATCTGATCCACAAAGCGTTCCATAAGCGGATAATGTTCCGTTACAAACAGATTCAATGTATTACCAAATACTGATAACACCAGCAGAAAGATAATTACAATAATAAACGCAACTGTATAAAACGTTGCGCGTATTCTTAAAATAATATAATTACGTGTCTCCTTACAGTCGTAAACGCAATTCAGACCTGTCGTCAGTGCCAGTACACCTTTCCCGGCTGACCAGAGTGCAACGATAATGGTCAGTGAAATGATACCGCCGGACTGATTATATACCTGATTCACAATGGATGTGATCAGGCTGTCTACTGATTTTGGAAACACCTGAAGGACAGCCGTCATAACGTCTGCCTTCGTAACCGGCGTATACTGTACCAGTGTGATCAACAGTAATATGATCGGAATCAGACTGAGCATGAAGAAATACGCTGCCTGTGCAGCATAGGCACCTACATGATCTTTCCCGACTTGTCCGGTTATTTCCATTACTTTATCATATAGAAACTTAACTTTTTTCATCTTTTTCTCCCAAAATATTCGTCTCTATATTCTACCCGATTTTCTTTCGTTTGTCTATTAGAAATCATTCCGTTTCCAGGTGTGTTTTCCTCAACTATTCTTCCATTGATTATACTTATTTTTCAATTGTTGTTCCTGGATAGAACATTTGTAATATTTCCTGATAATTCTTCCCTTTTTTCGCCATTTCATTTGCTCCATTCTGGCTCATACCAATGCCATGACCGTATCCGCCGCCTATGATTTTGAATATATTACCAGCCTTTTTCACTTTAAAAAATGCGCTTGGAAGCAGCGTACCACTTTGGGCAACCGTACCATCCTGTTTCTTTATTTCATATCCATTTCCCCCCAGCGCCTTTCGTATCTTATTCTCTGTATCAACTGTAATACTTCCCTTATCACCGACAGCTTTTATCTGCAGCGCGACACCTCCCGGTCCTGTTTTCGTTACTTCTAATGACTGTACCGTCCCGATATTCTTTTTTACATTCTCCGCCAAAAGTGTACTCAATATATCCTGATCTATATCAGCTTCCCACCGGTACCATGGAAGTGATTTTTCATAATCTCCATTCTTATCTTTTACTTCTACCGACTGAAGATATCCATTACTTTCATTTTCACTCGTTCCCCAGGCTTTCATGGTTGTTGTCTTTCCACAAGATGTTGAATAATAATACGTTGTTACAATATTACCTTTATATTTTAACACCTCGCTGGCAGTTTCCCTTACCGCTTCTGTGGATGCATCCTGCTGTGCCGAATTATTATATACCTGATAATCTGTGCTGTCATTGACATGCGCCTGATATTCCGGATAAGCATAGTCTTCCATCTGGCGTTCCGCGTAATTTCTTGCGCAGACTGCCTGTGCCTTTAAGGCTTCTTTCTGATAGGATGCCGGCATTTCACTGGGAACAACTTTGCATAGATAACTTTCCACCGGAAGTTCATTGATAATTACTATTCCTTCTGATGTTGCATAAAGATCCAGTATTCCGGCATAAGAAGGATTTCCATAGCCTCTCCTGATGCTGCTGACAACCATCTCTCCCCCATCTTTTGCTGTTACTCTGATTTTTCCATTCTGAAATCCGAAATCTTCCTTTGTGATCGTTATTTTCTCATTTTCTGCAGTCTCTTCCCTGATACCAGTTTTTTCTATTATAAGACCTCCCGTTGCACTAACCTTTAATTCTTTATGTACAATCTGTTTATATCCATCGGTCATGAGCAATATCCTGATATTTTTCTGTGCTGCCTCCGTACTCTCTGATTTTTTCTGGTCTTTCTTTTTATCATTTTTCTTTTCAGATACAGATTTCAGTAATTCTTCCCATCTGCTCTGAATAGATATTTCAGAATGCGTTTGCTCTTTTCCCACAGCACTTTCTTCTATGCCTGCTTTCAAGCCTCCGATCACACACAATAACAGTAAAATCCATGCTATATAGATACTGTAATGCTTTTTATTCCGTCTCCGCAATTTTCTTTCCTCTCTTGCCATCACTGCGTATGCATTTTCACCGCCCGCTCGTTCCTTCTTCAATTCTTCCTCATAAAACGTATCCCTCACCCATCTCGTCAGCGTTCCCGCCGCATTCGTTCCGTCTCCGATACAAAATGTTCCCGGTATCGTAAATTCCTTTCCACCTTTTAAAGAACCGTTTCCGTTTGCCGACACATAATCATCAACATAACGATCAACACAGTAGTAATAAAACATAGACGAACCATACTGGAAAAATACAGTTCCCGATTCTACCAATCCTACGCTGATCGCTTCTGCAGTGGAATCTCCTGTACCGACGATCACTGGCGTACCTTTTTTCAAACCACTCTCTTTTGCCGCCTCTTCCGTCACTGTCCCTGCAATTTCAAAAGAATACGCGCACTCCGCGATCTGATCCGGCCGACAATATAAGCTACAATTTTCTTTATTTATCGTGCCGTCCCGATTATAAAGCGGACGAAACGATCCTTTTGCCAAAAACTGATCGATCACATACTTTCCGGTTAATTTTGCAGTGAGATATGAACTTCCCGTCAAAAACTTATAT
>OINI01000198.1_pt1 | contig 13510 bp, 10 predicted proteins | sample 1585121 | NCBI WGS metagenome assembly OINI01 (sample SAMN02674698, study PRJEB24791) | human gut metagenome, SKBSTL036 | isolation source: stool | host: Homo sapiens | place: USA | reverse complement strand
CTTCACCTGTCTGAACAAGAATGTCCTGCTCCTGGGTGAGCCGGAGTTCGAGGCGCTGGGGGAGGGAAAAGTCCTTTTCAATACCTCCATCGGCCCCGGCTTTGACTCCGCCGCGCTGGAAAAGTGGCTGGATAAGCCCGGCACCCACTTCTTCTGTGATACCTACGCCGCCGCAGGCCCCGTCAGCGAGGGCTTCTTCCGGCGGCCCAATGTCCACAGCCCGGGTGTCTCGGCAGGCCGCACCAGGCAGGCTTTCGTTCTGCTGAGCCAGAAGGTGCTGGCGAACATCGAGACGGCGCTGGGAGAATAAGCTGTAATTTCTCTGATGTGTTACACGCCGGGAGCGACCACCGCAACCATTGCCCCAACTGCCTGTCCAGTCTTCATGTGGACGAAGAACCCGGCGACCGCGCCTCCGACTGCGGCGGCATCATGGAGCCGGTGGCGGTCTGGGTACGCAAGGGCGGCGAGTGGGCCATCATCCACCGCTGCAAACGCTGCGGAAAACTCAGTTCCAACCGGGTGGCGGCAGACGACAACCCCATGAAGCTCATGAGCATTGCCATGAAGCCGCTGTGCGCTCCGCCGTTCCCGCTGGATTATATTGAGGAAATGACTGCCTTGATGGGCGGCGATGGACGGATGCGGTAAGCCGCAGCCAAAAACGAAAAGGTCGCTGTGTCGGAGAAGTGCTCTGCGGCACAGATGGAAAGCTGGAAGAAACTGTGCCGGAGAAGGCATGAAAAAGTACAAAGATAGGGGAGAGTGCTTCGATGGACTATATCAGAGTCACCAAAGAAAACATCGACAGGGAACACATCTGTTGTGCCATGTCCGGCAAACAGAGCTTTGCCAAGAAAGAATGGCTCAAGCAGCGCTTTGAGGAGGGACTTGTTTTTTACCGCAGTGCAGAGCGCGGCAAATGCTTTATCGAGTACATCCCGGCAGAAAACGCATGGGTACCCATTGATGCAGCAGGCTGGCTTTATATCAACTGTCTGTGGGTCTCCGGTTCCTTGAAAGGTCACGGCTATTCCAGCGATCTGCTGGAAGAATGCCTTCGGGATGCCAAGGCGCAGGGCAAAAACGGCGTTTGCATTCTGTGTGCCGAGGGACGCAAACGGGAATTTCTCGCTGACCCCAAGTTTTTGACCCATAAGGGCTTCAAGGTCTCAGACATCTCCGATTGCGGCATCAACCTCATGTATCTGCCCCTTGCAGAGAATGCCCGGCCGCCAAAATTCAAGGACTGTGCCAAGCATCCCAAGGTGGAGGAAAACGGCTTTGTCCTCTACTATACCGACCAGTGCCCCTACACCTATTATTGGGTGCCAAAGGTGCAGGAGGTCGCAAAGGAACATGGGATCCCGTTCAAAGCCGTTCACATCACCGAGAAGGAGACGGCCCAGAATGTGCCTGCACCGGTCACAACATACGCATTGTTCCGGGATGGGAAGTTTGTGACCCAGAGCATCCAGTCGGACAAGAAATTTTTGAAATTGGCGGCAGAATAATTGAATCAGGCAAGACGCCAGACGCTCAGACGCAGTGCAGCCCATAGAATTGGGGCGCGCTGCGTTTTTTGGAGGATTTTATATGGAAGAAATTGTTGTATATGTTCACGGAAAGGGCGGTTCGGCACAAGAGGCCGAGCATTATAAAGCCCTATTCCCTAATTGTGAAGTAATTGGTTTCGACTACCACGCACAATCTCCATGGGAAGCCACGGAGGAATTTTCCGGATTTTTTACGGCAGTGCGGAAACGCTGCGGGAAGCTCACACTGGTGGCAAATAGCATTGGTGCGTTTTTATCTTTGTCCTCGTTGAATGAGAAATTGGTGGATACCGCTTATTTTATTTCTCCAGTAGTTGATATGGAGCAACTGATTTGCAACATGATGCAATGGGCTGACGTCTCCGAAGCAGAACTTGCAGAGAAACTGGAAATTCCCACGACATTTGGAGAAACGCTGTCGTGGAAATATCTCTGCTATGTCCGAGAGCATCCGATTTCATGGAAAATCCCTACCCGCATTTTGTATGGGGAAAAGGATGCTCTGACCTCCATGGAAACCATAAAAGCCTTTGCGGAAAAGAACAACGCAGAGCTGACCGTTATGCCGGGCGGAGAGCATTGGTTTCATACGAAAGAGCAGATGCAATTTCTGGATCACTGGATAAAGAATAGGAGACCCTGCAATGAAACAGAAAATAAGGACGGCCTTGCTTCTCCTGCTTATAGTTCTGGGAACCGGGCTGGTGCTGATGGCTTGCGGCACCAAAAGTCTTGCTGACAGCAGCACAGGAGGCTCGGATCCTTACGGACTGAATGTTGAAAGCATGACCGGAACAGACAGATGCCAGATGGAACTGCAGGAGAGCAAAGTGCTTACCCTGCCTGCGGCAGGGCCGTGCTGTTCGAATCCCTCTAGGTCCCAAAGCCAGCGTGTGACTTATATGTACGCAAAAGAAAAGCAGCAGCGTTAAAATTACGCTGCTGCTAAAAGTGGACCTAGAGGGATTCGAACCCTTGACCTCTCGGATGCGAACCGAACGCTCTCCCAGCTGAGCTATAGGCCCATATTTGTTTTTCAGAACGAGAACAGTGTAACTCTTTTAGAAAGATTTGTCAAGGACTTTTCACCCGGGTGGCCTGCGGGGAACATCCGGCTGAATCGGACGCGCCGTTTCTTATAAAAACGGCAGATCCTTTAGTAAAAATAACAGTGGCTCTTGGAGAAAAAGCGTGCTACAATAATGCTGAGACTTCTGTACATAAAAAGTCTATCACCCAAAGTCAGGAGGACAACGGTTATGGAATTTACTAAGGTCGTTGCAGAGCGTTATTCCTGCAAGAATTTCAGCACACGCAAGGTAGAAGCCGAGAAGCTGACGGAGCTCCTGGAAGCGGGTCGGCTGGCCCCGACCGCCAAGAATTCTCAGGAGCAGCGCATCTATGTGCTGCAGTCGGAAGAAAGCCTGGCAAAGCTCGACAAGGTGACGCCCTGCCGCTATGGCGCACCTACCTGCCTCGTCGTGGCCTTCGATAAAAACAGCGTCTTTACTTATCCCGGCGGAAAGCGAGACTCCGGCATGGAGGATGCCGCCATCGTGGCGACCCACCTGATGCTGGCTGCCGCCAACGCAGGTGTGGACAGCTGCTGGCTCAACTTCTTCGATCCGGATGAGCTGGCCAAGGAACTGGGCTTGCCGGAAAATGAAGAGGTCCTGATGATCCTCGACCTCGGCTATGCCGCAGAAGGCGCAGGGCCGCTGGCAAACCACGGCTCGAGAAAGCCCCTGTCCGAGACGGTCGCATACCTGTAATACAAAAAAACACCCGGAGATGCTTCCGGGTGTTTTTGCGTTATTGTCCGACGATGCGCCAGTGTTCGGGCCTGTTGTGATCGGTGGTCACGCCGTCGTCGGCATACATCCGGTAGGGCGCAGGCAGGCCGTCGGGCGCGAAGCGCCAGAAGGTGAGGGCCGTATCGTCCAGCTGGGCGGTGTTGGCAGCGGGCTGTGCCACCGGTACGGTGTGGCCCGGACGGATGAAGAGCAGCACCTCGCCAAGTTCGCAGGGCAGATAGTGCCGCCCGGCGGGCAGAACTTCCTCATCGTAGTCGGAGACGCTGCGCAGACGCAGCATCTTCATCCCCTCAGGCAGATAGACCGTCCGGCCATGGGCGTTCTGGGTGTGGACGGGTGCGACCATCAGGCCCTCGCCAAGAAGCAGCTGGTCGTCCACCTCCCGGGCGTCGGGGTCGGCAGGGTAGTCAAAAGCCAAAGGCCGGAAGTAAGGTGCATCCTCAAGTGCGGCCTTCATGAACTCACTGTAGAGGTAGGGCAGGAGGGCATACCGCAGATTCAGCATATTGCGGATGGCGGGCAGAACATCGGTAAAGCGGTAAAATTCCTGCTCCCGGCTCTCGGCGTCGGCGTGGTTGCGCATGAGAGGTGTGAACAGTCCGAACTCGAGCCAGCGGAGCGCCAGATCTGGGGTGGTGTCCTCACTGAAACCGCACAAATCGGCACCGCTGTAGAGGAAGCCGCACATCTGGACGGCAGGCATCATCTGGATGTTGGCCAGCAGCTGGCTCCACGAGGAGTGATTATCGCCCAGCCAGATCCCGCCCCAACGGTGGGCGCCGATGATGCTGCTGCGGCAGTAGAGCAGAGTGCGCTGGCCGGGACGCAGGGTCTGGAACGCCTCGCCGGCAGCACGGGTCATGCAGCCGCCGTAGAGATTGTGGACGCGGTCGTGGCGCACCCGCCCGGCAGCGGTATCGTGGTAGAAACTGCGGTAGTCCTCGGGGGCATTCATCAGGCCCATCACCGAGCGCACCAGCCCGAAGAAATCGTTCTGGTCGAGGTTATCCTTCCGGCTCAGGGCGGCGGCATTCTCGAAGAAGGCTTTCAGCCGCTCAGGGGAGTAGAAGAGGGCGGGCTCGTTCATGTCGTTCCAGAAACCCTCGATGCCGAGGTCGGTGAGCATCTTATACTGTTTGCCGAACCACGCCCGGGCATCGGGACGGAGAAAGTCGGTGAAGTAGGCCTTGCCGGGCCAGACCGCCGCCACAAAGGGTGTGCCGTCTTCCTTGGTGCAGAAATAGCCCTTCTCGAGGCCCTCGCGGCAGACGGGGTCATTGTCGTCGCAGCGGATGCCTGCGTCGATGATGGGAACGAGCCGGATGCCCTCGGCTTTCAGGTCGGCGGCAAGCTTGCCAAGGTCGGGGAAGCGGGCCTTGTCGATGGTGAAATCAGCGTAGGACTGCATGTAATCAATGTCCATGCAGATCATGTCCAGCGGCAGATCGTTGGCCTTGTACTGCGCGGCCACCTCCCGGATGTCGGCCTCGGTCTTGTAGCCGAAGCGGCTCTGGGCCAGACCGAACGCCCACTTGGGCGGGATATAGCTGGGGCCGATGAGCTGCCGGAACTCCTTTGCGACCTCTGCCGCTGTAGGGGCTGTGATGAGGTAGAGCGCATAGTTCGGCTCTGCCGTGGCGAAGCGGAGGGTGTCGTGGCGGGTATAGCCGATGTCGTAGCTCACTTTGCCCGGGAAATCGACGAAGATGCCGATGCATTCGCTGCCGTCGGCAGGGGAGATGAGCAGGAAATTGTGGGCGGCGTAGTAGGAAAGCCGGTTTTCGCCGTGCTCACTCTCGTCGGTGTTGTTCGTCTCGTAGTGCCAGCCGCGCTTGTTGAGGCCCCGGGGCATCTCGCCCAAGCCATAGACGATGTCCTTCTCCTGCATGACATACTGCCAGCCATCGCCGTTCGGTGTCAGGTAAGGCACGGGGCCGGTCTCGGCGGGCAGGTCCAGCACGACGCTCTCGGTGGGAAAAGGCTTCCCGATGACAAAACGCTGTATCATAAACAGAGTGCTCCTCTCAGATGATCTTATGTCTATGGTACGCCGTCCGGCCCGGCGGGGCAAGAGAGAAAACCGTCAGAACGATACAACAAAACCAGCATTTTCGCCCGGGAATGCGGCCCGGGGCTTGTTTGGACAGGGGAAAATGGTATATAATAAGTATATTCTAGGAATAAAAGGGAGAACCATCATGTATCAAAAAGGAATCAAGCGGCTGCTGGACGTGGTACTGTCGGCCTGCGGGCTGCTGGTGCTGTCGCCGCTGCTGCTTTTGCTCTGCCTTGCCATCAAGCTGGACTCGCCGGGGCCGGTGTTCTTCAAGCAGAAGCGGGTGGGCATCCATAAGAGCTATTTCAACATCCTGAAATTCCGCACCATGCGCATCGACACCCCCCACGACATGCCCACCCATCTGCTCCACGACCCGGAGCAGTATATCACCCGGGTGGGCCGTTTCCTGCGCAAGACCAGTCTGGACGAGCTGCCCCAGCTGTGGAATATCCTTGTGGGCGATATGGCAGTCATCGGTCCGCGCCCGGCCCTCTGGAACCAGTACGACCTGCTGGCCGAACGGGACAAATACGGCGCAAACGACGTCCGCCCCGGCCTGACCGGCTGGGCGCAGATCCATGGCCGCGACGAGCTGGAGATCGCCGAGAAAGCGAAGCTGGACGGCTGGTATGTGGAGCATATGAGCTTCTGGCTGGATGTCAAATGCTTCTTCGGCACCATCAGGGCCGTGGCCGACCACGACGGCGTGGTGGAGGGCGGCACCGGGACGCTGCACGAAGAAGGAAAGTGATTCGTCCTTTCTCTTGATTTATCCCCCGAAAAGCGTATAATAAAACAGTACACAAGACACAGAAGGAGGATTTCCATGGAACGCACCTATATCAATGAGGTACAAAAGGAAATTGGCAGCACGGTCAAGGTGCAGGGCTTTATCGAGAACCTGCGCAACAGCAAATATATGGCCTTCATCGTGCTGAAGGATATTACCGGCAAACTTCAGATCACCGTCGAGAAGGAGGACCACCCTGAGCTGGTGGACACCATCGACAAGCTGACCCCGGACTCTGTCATCACCGTCACCGGCAAGGTGATGGAGAACGACTACGTCAAGATGGGCGGCATCGAGATGATCCCCGAGACCATCGAGATCGAGAGCATCGCCGACGCGCTGCCCATCGTCCGCAAGGAGATCGCCGCCACCAAGAAGAAGAAGGCTGTGGAGCGTTCCAGCATCGACCAGCGCATCGACTATCGCTGGATCGACCTGCGCACCGATGAGAACCAGCTGATGTTCAAGGCACAGAGCTGCTTCGTCAACGCCATGCGTCAGTTCCTGCTCGAGCGCAGCTTCATCGAGATCCACACCCCGAAGCTCATCGCTGCTGCCAGCGAGAGCGGCTCTGAGGTGTTCAAGGTGGACTACTTCGACCGCAACGCCTATCTGGCCCAGAGCCCTCAGTTCTATAAGCAGATGGCCATGGCCGCCGGCTTCGAGCGCATCTTCGAGACCGGCCCCGTCTTCCGCGCTGAGAAGAGCTACACCAACAAGCACTCCACCGAGTTCTCCGGCTTTGACCTCGAGTTCAGCTACATCACCTCTTACAAGGACGTCATGAAGATGGAGGAAGAGCTTCTGACTGCCGGCCTGAAGGCCGTCAAGGAGCAGTACGGCGAGCAGATCAAGGAGATGTTTGGTCTGGAAGTCGTCGTCCCCACCACGCCGTTCCCTGTGGTCAAGCTGGCCGACCTGTACAAGGGTCTGGAAGAGGAGTTTGGCTACACGGTCGATGAGAGCGAGAAGGGCGACCTGACCACCGAGGCCGAGCGCCTGAGCTACGACTGGGTCAAGAAGCACTACGGCCACGAGTTCCTGTTCATCACCGACTACTCCGCCGAGAAGCGCGCTTTCTACCACATGCGCGACGAGAACGGCGTACCGCAGGGCTACGACCTCATCTGGCGCGGCGTGGAGATCACCACCGGCGCACAGCGTGAGCATCGCTACGACGTGCTGAAGAAGCAGGCAGAGGAAAAGGGTCTGGCCGACGACGTCAAGTTCTATCTGGAGTTCTTCCAGTATGGCTGCCCCCCGCACGGCGGCTTCGGTCTGGGCATCGACCGTCTGACTATGCTGCTCTGCGGCCAGTCCATCAAGGACGCCGAGTTCCTGTTCCGCGGCCCCAACCGTCTGACTCCGTAACCTCTTTCAGGTTCTCCCTTTGGGAGAGCTGGCGCGCAAGCGCCTGAGAGGGCAAGGATGCCGACGGAAAATCGCAGGCGCGGCGATAGCATCGCTCTGACAAAGAGCCTGCTTATCGCTGTGCGGAAACTCTTTTATACCGGGCTTGCCCTCTCCGTCACCTTCGGTGACACCTCTCCCAAGGGGAGAGGCTTACAGCAACAACAAAAGCCAGCGCACATTTCTCGTGCGCTGGCTTTTCTGCATTTTACAGCTTACTGGATGCCGGTGACCTTGTAGTCCTGTGCCTCGACGGCGTTCTTGAGCACGTCGTCGGAGACCTCGGCGTTCAGGGTGACGATGGCGGTGCCGGCCTCGTGGCTCACGACAGCCTCGTCCACCTCGGGCAGGGCTTCCAGAGCCTTCTTCACGCGGGCTTCGCAGTGGCCGCACATCATGCCTTCCACTTTCAGGGTCTTCTTCATGGTATTATCCTCCGTTTTGACTTCGGGCGCTTCGGCGTCCGATTTTTTGTTATTTTCAGCCGCAGACTGCACCGGGGCAGCAGCGGGAGAAGCGGTTTTGTGGTCGTGCCTGGTGCTGTGCAAATCGAACAGGTTCAGCCGCAGGGCGTTGCTCACGACGCAGAAGCTGGACAGGCTCATGGCAGCAGCACCGAACATGGGGTTCAGGGTCAGGCCGAAGGGGATGAATAGACCAGCCGCCAGCGGGATGCCGATGATGTTGTAGATGAACGCCCAGAACAGGTTCTCGTGGATGTTCCGCAGGGTGGCGCGGCTGAGGCGGATGGCCGCAGGCACGTCCGAGAGCTTCGAGTTCATCAGCACGACGTCGGCGGCGTCGATGGCCACGTCGGTGCCTGCGCCGATGGCAATGCCGGTGTCGGCACGGGTGAGGGCGGGGGCGTCGTTGATGCCGTCGCCCACCATGGCCACCTTGCCGCTGGCCTGCAGCTGGCGGATGACGGCCTCCTTGCCGTCGGGCAGGACGCCCGCGATGACCTCGTCCACGCCCGCCTGCCTGCCGATGGCGTCGGCGGTGCGCTGGTTGTCGCCGGTGAGCATCACGACCCGGATGCCCATGTTCTGCAGCTGACGGATGGCTTCGGGGCTGTCCGCTTTGATGGTGTCGGCCACGGCGATAACGCCCAGCAGACGGCCTGCGCCGCCGAAGAAGAGGGGAGTCTTGCCCTCAGAGGCCAGCTTTTCAGCCTGCTGTGCCAGTGCGGCGGGAAGGGTGAGCTTGGTCTGGATGAAGGCGGCATTGCCGGCATAGATGTCCATGCCGTCCAGCTTGGCCGCCAGACCATTGCCCGGCAGGGCTGCGAAGTCAGTGACTTCCGGGGGAGTGATGGCCTTTGCCTCGGCGTCGGCCAGAACAGCCTTTGCCAGAGGGTGCTCGCTGCGGCTTTCCAGCGCGGCGGCCAGCGTCAGCAGCTCCGTCTCGGTGACGCCCTCAGCGGGCAGCAGGTCGGTGACGCGGGGTGCGCCCTCGGTGATGGTGCCGGTCTTGTCCAGCGCCACGATCTGGGTGCGGCCTGCGGCTTCCAGCGAAGCGGCAGTCTTGAAGAGGATGCCGTTCTTTGCGCCGAGACCATTGCCCACCATAATAGCCACAGGCGTTGCAAGGCCCAGTGCGCAGGGGCAGCTGATGACCAGCACGGAGATGCCGCGGGCCAGCGCATAGCCCAGCTCATGGCCCAGCAGCAGCCAGACGATGGTGGTGACGACGGCGATGGAGATGACCGCCGGGACGAAGAAGCCCGACACGGTGTCGGCGATTTTGGCGATAGGAGCTTTGGTGGCGGCGGCATCGCTGACCATCTTGATGATCTGAGCCAGCGTGGTATCCTCGCCCACGCGGGTGGCCTCGCAGCGGAGGAAGCCCGACTGATTGGTGGTGGCGGCGCTGACTTTGTCGCCGACGGCCTTGTCCACCGGGATGCTCTCGCCGGTCAGGGCGCTCTCATTGACTGCGCTGGTGCCTTCCAGCACCACGCCGTCCACCGGGATATTCTCGCCGGGGCGGACCACAAAGACGTCGCCCTTCTGCACGTCGGCGATGGCCACGGTCACTTCCGCGCCGTCCCGCACCAGCGTGGCGGTCTTGGGGGCCAGCTTCATCAGGCTCTTGAGGGCGTCGGTGGTCTTGCCCTTGGAGCGGGCTTCCAGCATCTTGCCCACCGTGATGAGGGTCAGGATCATGGCGGCAGACTCGAAGTAGAACTCCATCATATAGTGCATGACGAGCTCGTCGTTGCCGTCCACCTGAGCGCGGGTCATGGCGAAGAGGGCATAAGTGCTCCACACGAAGCTTGCCATGGAGCCGAGGGCCACCAGCGTATCCATGTTGGGTGCGCCGTGGATGAGGCCCTTGAAGCCGTTGATGAAGAACTTCTGGTTGATGACCATGACGATGCCCGCCAGCAGCAGCTGGACAAGGCCCATGGCGACGTGGTTGCCGTCGAACCAGTGGGGCAGGGGCCAGCCCCACATCATGTGGCCCATGGAGAAGTACATCAGCACCAGCAGGAAGCCCAGCGAGGCGATGAGGCGGCGCTTGAGCTTCGGTGTCTCGCGGTCAGCCAGTGCGTCGAGGTCGGCGCTGGCGTCCGAAGTCTTACTGGCAGAGGCATTCTTCGGGCTTGCGCCGTAGCCTGCCTCCTGCACAGCCGAGAGGATGGCGGCAGGGGAGGCTGTGCCTTCCACGCCCATGGAGTTTGTCAGAAGGCTCACCGAGCAGCTCGTGACGCTCGGCACCTTCTTCACGGCCTTTTCTACCCGGGCAGAGCAGGCCGCGCAGCTCATGCCCGTGACATTGTATTGTTCCATTGCGGATTCCTTTCCCTCTTATAGGATGCCCGGAACGGGATCATTTCATGAGCCGGGGCAGCAGCTGCAGCAGTTCGTCCAGCTTCTGCGTCCCGCCGGCTCTCAAATCGTCGGCCACGCAGGTGCGGACGTGCTGGCTCAGCAGCTCTTTGGAAAAGCCGTTCAGTGCAGCGTTCACCGCAGCCACCTGCACCAGAATATCGGCGCAGTAGACGTCCTTGTCCAGCATCGCGTGGATGCCGCGCACCTGGCCCTCGATGCGGCTCAGCCGGTTGGCGAGGGCGCGGTACTCCTCAGGGGTACGGTCCTTGTGGCGGCAGCAGGAGGGGGCAGTATCCTTTTCGGCAGGCTCAGTGGCGTAGCAGGGCTTTTTTTCAGCATCAGTCATAGCAGATGACTCCTTTCCGGGTGTATCAGTGTGAAGAGGAAATGTACCCTGTGGGGGTAAATCTCCTGATATTCTGATTTTACCACTTGGGGGTATCTGTTTCAAGTGGGTAGAATGCGCTAACTGTGAAAACTTTGTGAAAATAAGAGCCCCGAAATGCAGAAACGGGAGCCTCCCGGTAAAGGAAAGCTCCCGTTTCTGTTTAGGATAGGAAAGAGAATGTCATAAATAGAGGGAGGGGGTCACAGGTTGGTGTAACCCATCAGATAGCGGTCCACCTCGGCGGCGCAGTCGCGGCCCTCCCGCAGGCCCCAGACCACAAGACTCTGACCCCGGCGCATATCGCCGCAGACAAAGACCTTGTCTACATTGGTGCGGAAGCCGTGGTCGGCCACATTGCCCCGGGCGTTCCGCTCCACGCCGAACGCCTCGGCCACATAGTCCTCGCAGCCCACGAAACCGGCGGCGATAAAGGCCAGCTGGCAGTCGTAGGTGAACTCTTCGCCGGTGGGTACCATGCTGGTACGGCCGGTGTCGGGGTCACGCTGGGGCTTGAGATAGGAGATGACCGCGCCGGTCAGATTGCCGGCGTCGTCCTTCAGAAACTCTTTGACGGTGGTCTGGTAGACGCGGGGGTCTTTGCCGAACTTGGCGAGGCACTCGGTCTGGCCGTAGTCCACCTTCAGCACCTTGGGCCACTCGGGCCAGGGGTTATTCGCGGCCCGCTCTTTCGGGGGCTGGGGCATCATTTCCAGTGCCACGAGGTCGGTGCAGCCCTGCCGCAGGGCGGTACCCTGACAGTCGTTGCCGGTGTCGCCGCCGCCGATGACGAGGACATTCCTGCCTGCCGCGTTGATGGCCCTGCCGTCGGCAAACTTGCTGTCCAGCAGGCTCTTTGTCACGCTGGTGAGGTAATCCACGGCAAAGTGCACGCCGTTGGCATCCCGGCCCGGAACGTTCAGGTCACGGGCCTTTTTGGCACCGCAGCAGAGCACCACGGCATCGTAGCTGTTCAGGATGCTCTCGGCATCCACGGCACCGCCCACATCCATGCTGGTGCGGAACTCCACGCCCTCGGCCTGCATGATCCTGATGCGGCGCTCAATGACGGCTTTGTCCAGCTTCATGTTGGGGATGCCGTACATCAGCAGACCACCCACCCGGTCAGCACGCTCGAAGACGGTGACGGCATGGCCCCGGATGTTGAGGTATTCGGCCACCGACAGGCCCGAAGGGCCGCTGCCGATGACGGCCACGCTCTTGCCGGTGCGGGCCGGAGGCGGGGCGGCGTGGAGCCAGCCCTTGGCGTAGCCCGTCTCCACGATGGCGTGTTCATTTTCCCGGACAGTGACGCTGCTGCCGGTGACGTCGCCGCAGGTGCAGGCGGCCTCACACAGGGCAGGGCAGACCCGGCTCGTGAACTCCGGGAAGCGGTTGGTGGTGCGCAGGCGGCGGAGCGCCAGCTCCCACTTGCCCTGATAGACCAAATCATTCCACTCGGGGATGAGGTTGTTCAGCGGACAGCCGGAGGCCATGCCGCCGATCATCATGCCCGCCTGGCAGAAGGGGACGCCGCAGTCCATGCAGCGGGCTGCCTGGGTCTGCTGCTCCTCCCGGGAGAGCCAGATGTGAAATTCGTTAAAGTTTTCAATGCGCTCCAGCGGCGGAACATCCGTGCTGGTCTTGCGCGTGTAATCCATAAAACCAGTGAGTTTTGCCATGATGTTCCCCTCCTTACTTGTTCTTCTGCACGGCGTAGAATGCTTCGATCTGCGCCTGCTCGCCGTCGAGTCCGCGCTCTTCCATCGAGGCGATGACCCGCAGCATATGGTCGTAATCGTAGGGGAGGACTTTCTTGAACTTGGGCAGGAACTCGCTGAAATCGTCCAGGATCTCCTTGCCGCGGGGCGAGCCGGTCAGCTCGACGTGCTCCCGGATGAGCTCTTTCAGGGTGGCGACGTCGTACTTGTGCTCCACCGGCTCGAGGCTGACGGTCTCCTTGTTCACCCGCTGGTAGAAATCCCAGTTCTCATCCAGAACATAGGCGATGCCGCCGGTCATGCCGGCTGCAAAGTTCTTGCCGGTCTGGCCCAGAACGACGACGGTGCCGCCGGTCATGTACTCGCAGCCGTGGTCGCCCACGCCCTCGACGACGGCCACAGCGCCCGAGTTGCGGACGCAGAAGCGCTCACCGGCCACACCGGAAACAAAGGCTTTGCCGCTGGTGGCACCGTAGAGTGCCACGTTGCCGATGATGATGTTCTCTTCGGGCTTGAAGGTGATGCCCTCGGGCGGGCGGACGACGAGCTTGCCGCCGGAGAGGCCCTTGCCCATGTAGTCGTTGCAGTCGCCGGTCAGCTCCAGCGTCAGACCCTTGGGAATGAATGCGCCGAAGCTCTGGCCGCCTGCACCGGTGCAGTGGACGGTGTAGACGTCATCGGGCAGGTCGCTGCCGTACTTGCGGGTGATCTCGCTGCCGAAGATGGCACCAAAGGCGCGGTCGGTGTTGGAGACATCCAGCTTCACGCTCTGAGGGGTCTTGCTGCTGAGCTTGAATTTCTTCATCAGCACCTTCATGTCCAGAGTGTCTTCCAGATGGAAGTCGTAGGTGTCTTCCTTCTGGAAGTGGACATTGCTGTTGACGATGGCGGGGTTGTGCAGGATGCAGTCGAGGTCCATCTTGGCCAGACGGCTTCCGGCA
>OINI01000187.1_pt1 | contig 14007 bp, 7 predicted proteins | sample 1585121 | NCBI WGS metagenome assembly OINI01 (sample SAMN02674698, study PRJEB24791) | human gut metagenome, SKBSTL036 | isolation source: stool | host: Homo sapiens | place: USA | reverse complement strand
GGCTGCTCCTGCACCCGGATTTTCACTGACAGCACAGACAAGATTTCCAATTACTTTTCTGTCAGCAGGGAGAGCATCCTGTGTCATAAAGATCATAATATCTGCATTCGAAAGTTCTGCTGCCCTTCTTCTGGTTCCGCCATGATCAAAATCCTTCTGTTCCAGGTGATGAACCTCAAGGATCGGACATTTCTCCCATTCTCTGTTCCAGTACTGCTCTCCCGTATTCATAACCAGAATCCTGCGGGGACGATATTCCTGTTCTTCCAGTCTGTGCAGCAGTTCTCCAAATTCTCTGCCGGGACGATAGGCAGGAATGATTACATCAACTGTCACAGTGTCATTATATTTTTCCTTATGCGTCATCCTCAACACTCCTTATCTGAAAAGAGGACCATCCTTTCCAACAGATGGTCCTCTTTTCTATTATTTATATTTTTATAGCAGTTCCCTGTTACTGTTCTTCAGAACTTGCTCCGGAATCTGCTGCTGAATCATCACTGAATCCATCGTCGCCGCCGGTCTCATCTCCACCGGTGTCATCGCCGCCGCCGGTCTCATCTCCACCGGTGTCATCGCCGCCGTCGTAGTCTCCACCACCGGTGTCATCGCCGCCGTCGTAGTCTCCACCACCAGTGTCACTGCCGGTGTCATCGCCGCCATTATCATAACCGCCATCATAACCGCCGTTATCATAATCACTGTCATAATCGCCGCTGTTATCCGTACTGCCGGAGGTATTATCGCCGGACCATACAAAAGTGTCATTTGCATTTGTGGTATCAGTGTCCTGTGTCGTAGTCTTGGCTGCATCATCCAGCTTACCTTCTCCGCCGACGATCTCAAGTATCTTATTACTGCGGGCCACTACCTCAGAAGACGGAGTATAATCCTGATCATCATACAGGAACTTGTGAAGTTCAACTACATTGTTCTCAAGATCAGTAGGAACAATAATACTTCCCTTGATATTAGAGAATTTAAACTTCTGCGGGAATCCCGTACTGTCTGTAAATTTATATCCGATCAGAGTCGGAATAAGTCCCAGAATATCCTGTTTTGAAAGAGATGTTGTAACCATCGGGAATACATCATCCATAATCTTAAAGATAGAAGAAAGACCTGCTATCTTCGCCTTATCAAAGAGCATTCCAAGTACTCGTCTCTGACGCTCTGTACGTCCCATATCCAGACTTGCAGTATAACGGATACGGCAATAGGATGTCGCCTGTACACCGTTCAGATGATAAGTTCCTACAATGGCTTCCTCATCTTCCGGCTTTGGCTCCGGTTTCTCGATTGGAGTGTAATCTTTCCCTGTCAGCTTGGATGTTTCCACGCAATAGTTATTCATATGTTCAATTTCCGCATAAGATAACGGAATATCAAGACCGCCAAGATCATCTACCACTTCTACAAGTGCAGAAAAATCGGCCGTCGCATAATCGGAAATATCCAGATCCAGGTTTGTATTTAACATAGTGATCGCCTGTTCCGGACCACCCAGCGCATAGGCTGCATTTGCCTTCGTATAGGTATCATCTCCAACATTGAGAAGTGTATCTCTGTATACGGAAACCATACGCACTTCTTTTGTATCGTTGTTTACACTCACAATGATCATGGTATCACTGTTCTGTGCAGAATACTGGGAGCCTTCCCCTCTGGTATCAATACCAAACAGCACATAGGTCTTGTATCCTGTCATCTTTGGTGCTTCCTGGTTTACGACTATTTTTTCCTTTTTCAGTTCCGGCTGCTCAATCTTATCCAGCCTGGAAGAAATCTGTCCATACACATACAGCCCGCCAATAAACAGCAGCAGTACAATGATTTCAAGCACAAACAGTACTTTTTTCTTTTTTCCTGGTTTAGCCATGCCTTTTTCCCCTTATCTTAATATGCATTTTTGTTTATAAATCCCTTGAAAAATGTAAGGAATATAATCTTGATATCCAGCCCTATGCTCCAGTTTTCAATGTAATAAAGGTCATATTCGATTCTTTTTCTTATGGATGTGTCTCCGCGGTAACCATTCACCTGAGCCCAGCCGGTAAGTCCCGGGCGAACCTGATGTTTCACCATATATCTCGGGATTTCTTCTCTGAATTTCTCTACAAAAAACGGCCGCTCCGGTCGTGGTCCCACAAGACTCATGTTACCCTTCAGTATGTTGAAAAGCTGTGGCAGTTCATCAATACTGGTGTGACGCATAAACTTTCCGATGGGTGTTACTCTTGGGTCATTCTTTACTGTCCATGCCTTCTTCTCTTCCGATTCCGGCTGTACTTCCATGGAACGGAACTTGTACATCCGAAAAGTCTGGTTATGAAGTCCAACCCTCTCCTGTTTATAGATCAGTGGTCCCGGTGATGTCAGCTTAATGATAACACACATTAACAGCATCAGCGGTGAGGTTACTATGATTCCAACAATAGATCCTGCAATGTCCATCGCCCGCTTGACCAGTGCATTGAATGTATTGTTCAACGGTACATAACGGATATTGATAACCGGAAGTCCCAGTATGTCTTCTGTATATGGTTTTGTCGGAATGATCTTATTATAATCCGGGATAAACTTGGTGTGTACTCCGGATTTTTCACACAGTGCTACAATCTCTTCCAGGCGGTAATATTCACTTAAGCCCAGAGTGATCGCTATTTCATCCAGCCGGTTCTCCGGAAGTATTATATTCAGATTGGCAATCCTTCCAAGAACTTTGATTCCCTTGTACTCTGTTCCTGCCGGAACATTGTCATCCAGTATTCCGCGGATCACATATCCCCACTGAGGATTGGCAAGAACTCTGTCAATGTATTCCTCTGCTGCGCGGCTGTATCCCACACAGATCATCTGTTTCTGATTCAGTCCCTTCTCTCTCATATTTCTCAGAAGAGCGAAAATCAACATTCGGGCACACCACTGAAGCACAATATTGATCACATAAAACATAATATAAGTAGAACGGGAAAAATCGCTCTCATCTATCATGTAAAATGTAAACATCAGAATAAGGAGCCCAAGCGAGTTGGCCTTTACAATATTAGCCAATACAAGCCGACGCCCCTGCATCCGCATGGGAGTATACAATGTGAAAGCCTGATACAACAACAGATAAACCGGTACAATAAAAACCAGCATCAGCATATACTGCTGAAAGCTTCTGGTTCTGACTGCTGTTGCTGCCATAGGACCAACAAAACGGATCAGCCATGCCAGAAAATATGACAGTACCAGTACAATTGCATCAATGATCATATGGAGACGACTGAAATTCTTTTCATTGTCCTTTAGCAATCTTTTGTCACCTCATTTTTTTATCGTTTCTATATTATAATAGTTGTTTTATAAAAGCAATAAAAATTTATCTTTCTTTCTTATCATCCGCACAAACGCCTGAAGATATTCACCCACAATTCAACTTGAATCCTAAAATAGTTTGACAGATTTTGAAATTTAAAAGGTATTTTATGATTTTTTTTACTGATCTGGAATCCATTCTTAATTCCCGCAATATACTCTCTTCCGAATCCTTTCAGCGTAAAAAACAGAATTTTGATTCCAAATCCTGCAACAAGAAACGGAAGATTGATAATAATCTGTAACACCGGCATATTTTTGTATATCAGATAAATATTATTTCTGGAAGAATACCGGATCTTGAACTGATTATATCTGGATCCGCTGGTACCGCTTCCCACATGGTATACCATGGCATCAGGTGCATACCAGTTTTCATATCCGTAGATCCTGGCCCGGTATCCCACGTCCATGTCCTCCAGATATGCAAAATGTTCTTCGTCAAAATATCCCAGCTCATCAAAGATCTTCTTTCTGTAAATAGCAGCTCCTGCGCAGGAAGCAAAAATCTTCTCTTCCTTTTCATAGGTATGGATATCTTTCCCTTTACCTCTCGCATAAGCCCATCCAAGTGCGCAGTAATAGTTTCCTGCGTCATCCAGCCTGTCCCTGTCATGAAACTGAATCATTCTGGCAGCACAGGAAAAAGCTTTGGGATGCCTTTTGATGGCTGACAGCATTTCTTCTATAAAATTCTCCGTTACTTCAATATCATTGTTTAAAAGCAGTACATAAGGTGAGCGTGATGCTCTGATCCCTTCATTGACCGCTTTACAGAATCCGAAATTCTCCGGCAGTTCGATCAGATGGACCCATGGATACCTTGCAGCAACAAAAGCACAGCTTCCGTCATTGGATCCATTATCCACAAGAATTACATCAAAATTGCTTACAGTCTGACACTCCAGACCTGCAAGTACGCCATCCAGATAAGCCATCCCATTAAAATTCGGAATGATCACTGATACTTCCTGCATGATTTCCTCCCTGTCTTCTCTTTTTTCTGTCCTGCTTCTGTCTCCATTCCCGGGATTGGCTTCAGAGAATAATTCCATTTGGTAAGAGACAGGTTTTTGTTATAACAGGGATCTCCGTTTTTGAGAATGTCTATCCAGTGACATCGCATATATTCAATCTCCGTCTGAAAACGGCGCACTTTCTCCTTGCTGTCCTCAGCTCCTCTGGTCTTTGATTCCATATGATAAAGCTTCGCATAGGGATCATATACGATCAGATAGCCGTTTTTTCTTACTTTCAGGCAAAGATCCACATCATTAAATGCCACAGCCAGTTCTTCTGTAAATCCTCCTGCCTGCTCAAAAACCTCTTTCTTCATCAACAGACAGGCGGCAGTCACTGCGCTCATATCCTGAAGAAGGGATGCCTTATGCAGATAACCGGTACGGTCCGCAGGCATATCTACGAACATATGCCCCGCAATACCGCCCATTCCGATCACACATCCTGCATGCTGGATCGTATTATCCGGATAAATGAGCTTTGCTCCGACACCGCCCACTTCCGGACGCTGACACACTCCAAGCATTTCTTCCAGCCAGTCCGGATTGATGGATTTTACATCATTATTCAGGAAAAGCAGATATTCTCCCTTTGCATGCGCCGCAGCAAAGTTATTGATGGCAGAATAATTAAATTCTTTTCCCCATCTCAAAAGATGGATCTTCCGGTTTCCGGAAAGCTCTTTATAATATCGGAAAATCTCATCAGTGGTACTGTTATTCTCCACGATTATGATTTCAAAATTCTGATAACCGGTATTCTTCTCCAGCATTTCCAGACAGGTCTGAAGAGTCTCTTTCTCGTCTTTGTTTGGTATGATAACAGACACCAGAGGTTTTCCCTGCACCGGATATTTCACCCGGTAAAAGCCCAGATCCTGTGTATGGCTTACCTCGCCTTTTGTACCTGTTCTCTCAAGATGAGCTTCTATTGCTCTCTTGCCGGCTTCAAATGCGTACATTTTACTGGCAGGATTATCTGCAGTGGAGGCTTTGTGTGTTCTCCAGTGATACAGGATTTCCGGAACATGTAAAACCTCTCCGGCATTCTCCGTACAGCGGAAGATAAAATCGTAATCCTGGGCTCCGTCGAATTCTTTTCGGAAACCTCCGGCCTTTTCTACAATACTCTTTCGCACTACAAAAAAGTGGCAGATATAATTATTGGAACGCAGGAGATCCAGATTAAAATCCGGTTTCAGATGTGGCTGAAAATGCTCGTCCAGTTCTGTTGTAACCTTATCCTCGTCTGTATAAAGCGCATCTGCCTGCGGATGATCCTGCAGTATTTTCACGATCTCATATAATGCATTGGGTGCCAGCAGGTCATCATGGTCAAGAAGCCCCACAAATTCACCTTTTGCCATTGCAAACGCGCGGTTTGTGTTCTCTGCAATGCCAAGGTTCTCTTTGAGATTGCAGAATCTCACCCGGGAATCTCCGGCTGAATATTCTGCCAGTACTTTCTGCATCTCCTCATTGTCAGGACTTGCATTTACGATACACAGCTCCCAGTTTGAATAAGTCTGAACGATCAGTGATTCTATCATCTGTCTCAAAAACTCTACAGGTGTCTGATAAGCCGGAACTGCAATGCTGATCAGCGGTGAATAATCAAATTTCTGTTTCCTCTGTGTTTCCAGTGTTTCCTCCGTCGGAATGTAAGCCCGGTACCATGGACCATATGGTACTTCTTCCGGTTCAAAACGTTCATGCAGCCTGATCCAGAATTCCTTTGGTCCATAATGCTTCATGTAGCGGAACCCTTTCCGGATCGTATAGGGGGAAAGCTTCCTGAACATTTTCGTCCACTGGATTTTTCCTCCTGCAGATGGTTTTTTACTCATATGATAACCTCGATTTTTACTATGATTTTTTATTTTAACATTGTATGATATTTTTTGCAAGAAAGGAGAGAAATGTGTTATACTGTTATTGTTTTTATGGTTACTGTTCACTTACAATGAACAGTAACTTTTCAATATTTTTATACACAGGAGTATTATATACCATGATGATAAAGAAAAAAAGAATCACTGCAGCCCTGATGGCTCTGGGACTTGGTGCTGTCACCATGTTTTCACAGTTTCCGGTATCTGCTGCTGAAGAAACAGCTCAGAATACAGACGCCGCCGCACAGACAGCAGATCCGTCTGTCGTAGTCACCAACGGTATCGACGGATGGCCCCAGGCTTCCGATATTTCGTCTGCCGCAGCAATTGTGATGGAAACTTCCACTAACACAGTCCTGTATTCCAAAAATGCAGATCAGCCCCTTTACCCTGCAAGCGCAGTCAAGATCATGACCTGCCTGGTTGCTCTTGAGAACAGTAGTCTGGATGAACAGGTAACCATGACTGCAACCGGTGTTTCCGGTGTTACTGACGGAGGAGCCAATATTTCCTCACAGTTAGATGAGGTTTTCACCATGGAAGAATGTTTATATGCCATCATGGTTGCCTCTGCCAATGATATCGCACTGCAGGTAGCTGAACATGTGGGAGGTTCTGTGGATGCTTTTGTACAGATAATGAATACCCGGGCACAGGAACTTGGCTGCACCAATACTGTCTTTACCAATCCTACCGGTCTTCCTGATGAGAACCAGCATATCACCGCCCATGATATGGCTCTGATCATGGAAGCAGCTATGGCAAATGACACTTTCCGCACCATTGCAGCAACTACTTCCTATACACTTCCGGCAACAAATGTTTCCGGCGGTGAACGTGTACTTACAAACAATTTTACCATGATAAACAGCACCAGCGACGGTTATTATAAACCCTGTATCGGCGGTAAGGAAGGGTACACAGAAGCTTCCGGAAGTACCCTGGTATGTGAAGCTTCCAAAAATAACATGAAGCTGGTATGCATTGTATTAAATGGCGCATCCGGTGTTACCGATGATGAAGCGATCGCGCTTCTCAATTATGGTTTTGACAATTTTGCACCCCTTACCATCGCAGACGATGATTTTAACCGTCTTTCCGGTGGTACAGTCATTGCACCAAACGGTGCCACAGAAGATAATCTGACCACAGAAGATACTTCTTCTGACGGACAGATCACACGCCAGTATTACTTTGGAGGAACTCCTGTAGGAACTGCTATTCTGGAAGACGCAGAGCAGCAGACAAATGATGCCGCAGTAACCGGTCAGAAGAATATGGAGGCAGCACAGGCATATTCTGCTTCCCATACAACTGCTCCTTATTATATCATCGGGGCGATCGGGGCAGCATTCCTGCTGTTTTTCCTGTTCCTGATGATCAAAGTGATCAAATCCTGAAGCCTGCTTCTGAATACCAGACAGTAACCATTTCTTTGATAGATAAAATAGATAAATTTAAGGGACTTCCGCAAAAGCTTTTCATGCGGCAGTCCCTTTATTTCTTTTAAGGCAAGATTAAAAATGCCCAGCAGGCAAATGGCGAAATCACCAGCAGTACAGTCAGTACTCTGTATATCAGACTCCGCACCTTTTCATTTTTCACTGTTTTTGTCAGAATATTATTCCAGCCCAGCGTAACAAAGTACATCAGAGGATATAATGCAGGCATAAGATATCTTCCCTGTGGCTGATTATCACTGTAATAAACATAATACAGAAACAGAAATACCGGAATCATAATCAGAAATACCATCATCAAATGGAAAATACCTTCTTTATTCCACTCTCGGGATATCACCTTTGTTTTAATCTTCCATCTGTCATTTCCAACTGCTTTCCGCTGTGCAACATACATTTTTTTTCTCAGATCAAATGTCTCTTTTACAAAAAATACACTGATGATCCCAACAGCAAAGAACAGCATATACAGTTTGCTGACCGTATATGGCATATAAATTTCCATCTGTCCAAAAGTACCGATGAAACTTACACACACTGTCAGAATCCAGTTATGATACCAGCCCGGATCCTGATAAAGGATAATATCTTTCCAGTTCCATCCCAGCTTTGCAGGCGTCGGATACAGTGAAGGTCTGTAATCCTTCTGAGCATATTTTTCCGCACATTCCGCACAGGATTTCCTTCCCAGGAAATCTCCGTTATACAAAACTGCGTTACGGATGAACCACCAGCCGCAGAGAACTAAAGTAACTGCTGCGATCACTGCTCCTCTGCTGAAAAGGAAACGAACTCTCTGTGAAAAAGCTTCTTCTCTGCAGAGTAATACCGTAAAACAGAAGAAGAAAAAACTGCAGAGTATCCAACCGTATGCATTATAATAAGACAATGCACATACGGCCATTCCCACTGCAAGGAGTATACAGTTTTTCCATGTCCAGTCTTCTCTCAGATAAGAGCCCCATGCATACAAGATCATGGCTGCTGCCAGCAGTGCCAGTGAGTCTGTATTCACATAAGTTCCCATAAAGATTGCCTGCGGCATAAATCCTGCCAGTGCTGCAAACAGCCATCTAACTTCTCTGGAATATTTTTCTTTCGGAAACAGTTTGCCCGAAGCTTTTACAACAAAATACACTGCACCTGTGACAAACAGTACATCTGCCATACGTGCAATTTTGAACATGGAGTATCCCGGATCTGCAAAAAGCCGGGATATTCTCATAAATAATGCAGACACCATATAAGATACAACCGGATAATATGCATAGGAAATTCCCCACACTTTATTCCTGACAGCCGGATCATCTCCCCCCGGAAGAGCTCCATGATGTTTATAAATGTAATCTGCAACATAATATCTCATCTGTTCATCCGGCCCTGAATTAAAAGGCTGTGTCATCGCCCAGGTTGTCAGCAGGATAAACGCCAGAAATACAAAAATGAAAATTTCTGTTTTTTCATTGATCTCTTTCTTTTTCTTTAACATATCTTCTTTCACATTCATTTTATAGCAATTTCATCTTCAGATTCTTTTCAGAGAAAAGTCCTGGCTCTTCAGAGTGAGATTGGGGTTATAATAAGGATCTCCGTTCTTCAGGATCTCCGGCCATTTTTTTTCAAAGGTGGCAATTTCTTTATTAAATCGTGCCACTTTTTCCGGAGTATCCTCAAGACCTCTGGATTTGGATTCATAATGGTATAATTCCGCATATGGATTATACACGATCAGATATCCCGCCTTTCTCAGCTTCATGCAGAAATCAATATCATTAAATGCAACCGCCAGTTCCTCTGAAAGTCCTCCCACTGCATCAAATGCAGATTTCTTCACCATCATGCAGGCAGCTGTAACCGCACTGTAATCCTGTGCACAGATAATTCTGTGACAATATCCGGTGGTACCTCTCTTCTGCTGGACAAAACAGTGTCCTGCAATTCCGCCAAAACCGATCACAACACCTGCATGCTGGATCGTATCATCCTCATAATAAAGTCTTGCCCCCACTGCGCCTACATCTTTACGCATGCAATAACCCAGGAGTTCTTCCAGACAGTCCGGATTAATGATCTCTGTATCATTGTTAAGCAGAAGCAGATACTCACCCTTTGCAAAAGATGCACCATAGTTATTAATGGCAGAATAGTTAAAGACTCCGTCCCAGTATACCATGCGGACCTTCGGATTCTCTGCCTCCAGTTTTTTGTAATATTCAAAAGTAGCAGAATCTGTACTGTTATTCTCTACAATAATGTACTCATAATTTTTGTACGTAGATTTCTGTTCAATGGATTCCATACATCTCTTCAGATCATCAATATGGTCTTTATTCGGAATAATAATAGAAATCAGCGGATCATGATCTCTGATAAACTTCGTTCTGTACAGCCCCAGATATTCACCCTTAAAAACCTCTGCGTGGATTCCTGTTCTCTCATAGTGAGCCTGTACTGCACGTCTTCCGGCTTCAAAGGCATAAAGCTTGCTCTCGGGATTCTCTGCTGTGGAGTCCTCATGGCAACGCCAGTGATACAGGATTTTTGGAATATGACAGATTTCTTCATCCTTTACTGTTTCCACACAGCGTAACACAAAATCATAATCCTGTGCACCGTCAAACTCACTTCGCAGCCCGCCAACTTTTTCAATTACTTTTCGTGATACCACAAACAGATGGCAGATATAATTGACCGTACACAGCAAATCCGGATTATAGTCCGGTTTAAAATGCGGCTGAAAGAATTTATGTCCATCCATAGACATCTTATCTTCATCTGTGTAGATCACCAGTGTCTGCGGTTTCTCATTTATTGCTTTCACACATTCAAATAATGCATTCGGCGTCAGCTCATCATCATGGTCTGCAAAGGCAATGAAATCACCTGTTGCAATTTCAATGGCACTGTTGGTATTCTCTGAAATCTGAAGCGGCTCCTCATGAGAAACGTATTTAATTCTGTTATCCTTCGCTGTCAGTTCTTTTAACAATTCCGTCAGCGGTGACTGTGCGCCGCTTCCGTCAGAGAAACAAAGTTCCCAGTTTGAATAAGTCTGTTCCTGAAATGATTCTGTCAGTTTTCTGAGATATTTCTCCGGTGTCTTATACAGCGGTACTACAAAAGAAATCTTAGGTCTGTATCCAAAGGATGTTTTCTTCTGTTTCTCCAGTTCGTTCCTGTCCGGCAGATGATGTCTGATCCATTTCTGATAGGATGGCGGTCCCTGACGTACATTTTTAACCTTTGTCACTACCTTCTCAGCAAGAGCCGCCGCACCCTGAGATTTCCAGTAGCGGATTCCTTTTTCTACATATTTGTCTAATTTCTTTGCCAGAATATCAGCTTTTCTCAGAGGAACCACATGTACAGTTTTCTTCTCGCCTGCATAAAACACTACATACAGGCATTTTCCCGAAACGTTGGTGATCTCAGAGAAGAATCCTGTCTTTCCCGGATCCTGTGCTTCTTCAAACAGTTGGTTGACATCCACCCTGTCTGTTCTCTGGATTTCAGCGGCAACCGGCTTTTTATCCGCATCAAAGATACGGACAGTCACAGGCTTCGGTGCAATGGCCCACCCTCTGATCCGTACAGTTCCCTGTTCTGCACTCTCTTCTTCAAAATATACCTGCGGTTTATCTCTTTTTTTATCCAGTTCACCGACAGTGATGGAAAACCAGACATGTTTTTTATCCGGAAACTTCTCATAGATCACAAGCTTATGATACCCCTCCAGATTTTCCGGTATCTGAACAGTTGCCGTAATCTGTATTCCCTGCATTTTCTCCGGATCTTTAAAACGTTCCAGTGCACTTACATTTTCATTTTCTTTCACAAACACCTTCAGTTTGTGCTGATCCAGATATGCCTCCATCACCGCATCTTTCGGCCAGTGTCCCTGCACAATATACTGTGTCCTGTCTGATAAATGAAATCTTTCTCTTACTACTTCAAATATTTCCTTAGGCATGTTAATCTCCGTTCTTCTCCTGTTTTCTCAGAGAACAGTCTGTGTTGTTTAATGTCAGATTGGGATTATAATAGGGATCTCCTTTCAGGAGCTCTCTTTCCCATTTTCTCCGGAAACAGTTTACTTCTCTGGAAAAACGCAGCTGTTTCTCCGGTGTATCTTCCATTCCTCTGGATTTGGATTCATAATGATACAGTTCTGCATACGGTGTGAATACAATTTTCATTCCATATTTTCTCACTTTCATACAGAGGTCAATATCATTAAATGCAACCTTCAGCTCCTCGTCAAATCCTCCGACTGCTTTAAAAACAGAAGTCTTTACCATCATGCAGGCGGCAGTGACTGCACTTATCTCCTGCACACAGCGCAGACGTCCCATATATCCTTCCGCATCCCGGGGAAGTTTACATAATACATGGGCAGCAACTCCACCAAGACCAACTACCACTCCTGCATGCTGAATGGTATCATCCGGATAATACAGTTTCGCACCGACCATTCCCACGTCTTTTTGCTGACAAAGCTGAAGCATTTCTTCAAGCCAGCTCCCTGTAATGATCTCCACATCATTGTTAAGAAACAGCAGATACTCTCCCCGTGCCTCTCTTACTGCAAAATTATTGATCGCAGAATAATTGAATTCTTTTTTCCATGTAAGGATCCTTACATTTGGGTATCTGTTTTTCAGTGTCTCATAGTATACAAAGGTTTCTTTTTCCACACTGTTGTTCTCAACAATAATGATCTCGTAATTCTTCCATGTTGTCTTCTCTTCTATGGATGAAATACACAGTTCCAGATCATTAATGTGATCTTTACTTGGAATGATCACAGAAATCATCGGTTCGCCGGAAATAGTCAGATGGCTTCTGTACCATCCCTTCTTGTCTGCAAGTTCCGCTGTTGCAGGAACCTCTGCCCTGCGGTAATGCTCCTCCAGTGCCTTTCTGCCTGCTTCCCAGTTTTTCTTCTCCTGTTCTTCTGTGATCAGGTTCTCTGCTTTCATGGAATGACAGAGGATTTTTGGAATATGCACAATATTCTCTGCCTGCTCACTGCATCTTAAGAGCATATCATAATCCTGTGCACCATCATATTCCGGATCAAACTTTCCGGCCTGTTCCAGAATTTCCTTCCGGATTGCCCAGAACTGTCCGATATAATTATTTTCCCTTAATCTGAACAGATTGAAATCCGGCTTGAATTCCGGCTCAGAATAATGTTTTCCGTCTGCGCTGATCTCATCTTCATCTGTATAGATCATATCCGCTTTTTTCTCTGTGATCGCTTTGACCATCTGAAAAAGTGCATCAGGTTCAGGTATGATCTCCTGACCGGCAAACAGAACATACTCTCCCATTGCAAGTTTCAGAGATGCATTAAGATTTCCCGAAATGCCATTATTTTCCGTAACCTTCTTATAGGAAAGGCGAATCTCTTTTTTATATTTTTTCCGCAGAAACTCTCCTGTTTCCTCTCCCTCACATGCATCTGCCAGACACAGCTGCCAGTTGCCATAGGTCTGTTCTGTATAAGCATCGATCACACTTTTTAACCTTTGTTCATCTGTATCCGTCACCACCATCACAATACTGATCAGCGGTGAATAAGAAAAAACAGCAGTTCTCTGTCTTTTTAATTCCTTTCGGAATGCGACATGATCTTTCAGCCAGTCTTCATAATCCTGATCTCCGTCCTTAAGCTGGGAATTTCTCACATAACGGATAAATCTTCCAATGCCGTTTTTCTTTATATATTCCTGATTCTTCTGCCTGTTCTTCAGAGACAGCAGTTTCATCTGCTGATACAGTCCGGTATTTTCCCGTTTTATTTTTTTTACATTTACAGTATAAATTTTCTGTACATCTTTTCCCCTGAAACAGATGCAGATATTCTGATCGTTTGTATTCTCCAGATTGACAGTAATACTGAATCCCAGATTTCTTTTCTCTTCTTCGGAAATCCCCTTTGCCTCTTCCACGTCCGGACGTCTTTGTCTGGTGATCGTACATTCCAGAACCTTCCCATCTGTGCCCTGTACAAATATCTCATCCGGCTCCAGCTGGTTTACAACCCAGCCTCTGACTGTCAGGATACTCTCCTGTGTGATCTGTTCCTCATCAATATGATATTCAATAAGACTTTCCTCACAAAAGTCCTTCACTTCTGCAGCTGTGGCTTCCCAGATGATTTCTTTTTCATCTCCTGCTCTCAGCGCAAGCTGCAGTTTCTCATGTTCTTCTGCAAGTTTTATAATTTCCGGTATCTTTACTGTGAATCCGACATTTCCCACTTCTTTT
>OINI01000184.1_pt1 | contig 14042 bp, 9 predicted proteins | sample 1585121 | NCBI WGS metagenome assembly OINI01 (sample SAMN02674698, study PRJEB24791) | human gut metagenome, SKBSTL036 | isolation source: stool | host: Homo sapiens | place: USA | reverse complement strand
GACGTATTGGAGTACTTCATGTCTGCACATGGAGCTCGAAAAGGTATGTCAGATACTGCTCTTCGTACAGCCGATTCCGGATACCTGACAAGACGTCTGGTAGACGTATCGCAGGAGCTGATCATCCACGAAGTAGACTGTGCAAAACCTGGAATGCCGATTCCGGGAATGTATGTAAAAGCATTCATGGATGGAAACGAGGTCATCGAAAGCTTACAGGAACGTATCACAGGACGTTACATCTGTGAGAACATTGTAGACAAAGATGGAAATATCCTTGTAAAAGCAAACCATATGGTAACACCTAAGCGTGCAGAACTGATCTGCAAGAAGGGTGTTGACGAGAAGGGTGAACCGCTGACACAGATTAAGATCCGTACAATCCTTACATGCCGTTCACACAGCGGTGTATGTGCAAAATGTTACGGAGCCAACATGGCAACTGGTGAGCCGGTACAGGTTGGTGAAGCTGTCGGAATCATCGCCGCACAGTCAATCGGAGAACCTGGTACACAGCTGACTATGAGAACATTCCATAGTGGTGGTGTAGCCGGTGGAGATATCACACAGGGTCTTCCTCGTGTCGAAGAACTTTTTGAAGCAAGAAAGCCGAAAGGTCTTGCTATCATCACAGAAATCGCAGGTGTTGCAAACCTGAACGATACAAAGAAGAAGCGTGAAATCATCGTTACCAATCAGCAGACAGGTGAGACAAAGACTTATCTGATTCCTTATGGATCACGTATTAAAGTACAGGATGGAGCTGTTCTGGAAGCCGGTGACGAGCTTACAGAAGGTAGCGTGAACCCACATGACCTTCTTAAGATCAAAGGTCTTCGTGCTGCACAGGACTACATGCTTCAGGAAGTACAGAGAGTATACCGTCTGCAGGGTGTAGAAATCAATGATAAGCATATCGAAGTTATCGTTCGTCAGATGTTGAAGAAAATCCGTATCGAAGATAACGGAGATACAGAATTCCTTCCTGGAACACTGGTTGACTTCCTTGAATACGAGGACGTTAACGAGCAGATGGAAAAAGAAGGCAAACAGCCTGCAGATGGAAAACAGGTTATGCTTGGTATTACCAAGGCATCTCTTGCTACAAACTCCTTCCTGTCAGCCGCTTCCTTCCAGGAAACAACTAAAGTTCTGACTGAAGCCGCTATCAAGGGTAAAGTTGACCCGCTGATCGGTCTGAAAGAGAATGTAATCATCGGTAAACTGATTCCTGCAGGTACCGGTATGAAACGCTACAGAGATGTAAGGCTCAACAGCACAATGCCTGAACCGGAAGTAAAGGTTGAAGATATAGCCGAAGAACTTACGGAAGATGAAGAAATCAAAGATGATGAGATGGTCACAATGGATGAAGAACTTCCGGAAGACGAAGAATTCGATGTTGAAGAATCTGATGAAGAAGAGGCTGCTGAAGACGAAGCTGATGATCAGGCTTCAGACGATGCAGAAGACAACGAATGATCCAACGGAGTAGATAACTTATCCGGACTGATTTGATATGAATTCACAAGAGAACTATCTGTGCCGACAGATTTTGCCGGCGAGGTAGTTCTCTTTTATTTTCCGGAACATTCCATTGCCGAAAAAAGAGAAAAATACAAAGAAACTGCTTTTTGTGTTATAATACCAGTACATTATGAGCAGGTAATGAACTGTGAAGTATTTTTACAGTTATGATAAATATACATTTTTGTTTCCGGTAACATCTTGTAAAAAGCATTGACCGGGACAGGGAAGGAAATAGAAATTGAACAGAAATGGAGGTGCAATATGGATAAAGAACTTCCGGTTTCAGCATGGCCGGAATGGAAAATCATAGAGAAAATCGGCGAAGGCTCTTTTGGAAAGGTGTATAAGGCACAGAGAACAGAACGTGGAAAATCTTTCTATTCTGCTATCAAGATCATCAATATACCCGGAAGCCAGAGCGAGTTGAACAGCGTACGTTCTGAAACAGGGGATGAGCAGTCCACAAGACAGTATTTTCAGAATCTGGTTGAGGAATGTATTCAGGAAATCAGTACCATGGAATACTTTCGAGGAAACTCTTACATTGTCTCTGTAGAAGATTTTAAGGTTATGGAATATCTGGATGTCATTGGATGGGAGATTTCCATAAGGATGGAATATCTGACAAGTTTTATGGATTACTGTGCGGAAAAGCAGCTTACTGAGAAAGAGGTAATAAAGCTGGGAATGGATTTGAGTAAGGCACTGGAATATTGCCGGAAACTTAAGATCATTCACAGGGATATCAAGCCGGAGAATATTTTTGTATCCAGATTTGGCGATTTTAAGCTTGGAGATTTCGGAATTGCACGTGAACTTGAGCGAACCATGAGCGGATTTTCCAAGAAAGGTACTTACTCTTATATGGCGCCTGAGATGTATAAAGGTGAGAAATATGACAGCAGGGTAGATATTTATTCTCTTGGGATTGTGCTGTACAGGCTGATGAATCATAACAGACTGCCATTTATGAGTCTGGAAAAACAGTTTATCACTTACAGGGATAAGGAAAATGCATTAAATAAGCGTGTTGCAGGAGAGCAGATGAGTGCACCTGTGGATGCAGGAACACAGTTTGCCCGTATTATCATGAAGGCCTGTGCTTATGATCCTGCACAGAGATATCAGACACCGGAGGAGCTTTATAGTGCGCTGGATGATCTGAAAAATGGAAGATCTGGCAGAATCCGGCAGTTACAAAACGGTGTTCAGAAAGCAGGAACGGATAAAACAGAATCATATAGTGCAATTGCACAGAACGGCAGAGCAGCACAGAATGTTACATCAGATGCCGAAAATGTACGAAAAAGTACAGTGCAGAATACGTCAGTACAGAATACCCGGGGAAATAAAAAAACATCAGATTTTCAGAATGCTGCAAAAAGAAAACGTGCTGTAAACAATGTTCCGGCGAGCAGCTTTACAGATAAAGAAACAATGTCAGTTGTAGCAGAACAGAAAATACAGCCACAGGAAACGCCATCAGAAACAGTTGCGATAAGATCTGCGCGTGCTGTGGAAGCCAGAAAGCGAAGACGCAGGAAGAAACAGCTGCTGCGCAGGGCATTGCTTGCAATTGTGGCAGGTACAGCGATACTTATGATGGCCGCCGTCTATTACAGAGTAAGTAAAGATCATGCTCAGGAAGGACAGGAGGATAATCCGATCGCAATTCTGGATGATGAGAAATACAGCTCCACAAAATCCGGATCCAAAGATTTCTCCAAAGCTCTGGATACGATCAAGGAGCAGGCAACAACTATCACAGATAATCTGAACAGTTACGACTGGGTTGGAACAGAAGGAACTGTTCTGCGATATCTGAGAAGGGTAAAGACCACTCAGCAGGCAGATGGAAATCTGGATATTGAGAGTGAATGCATGAAAGCTCTGGTCTATCCGGCAGAATCCGGAGATGGAGTTTATGAAGAATATTTCTACTGGGGAGAGAAGTTATTCTTTGCATATATCTGGTATGATGAAACTTCAGAATATTATTATTATAACGACGGCGAACTGATAAGATGGATCGATTCCAATGGAAAGTGTCACGATAACGAAAAAGATAATGAGGAATTCGTGAAACGTGGCGAGAAATACTGGAACAATTCATTGAAAGCATTGAAGGGAGAAGGAACAAAGACAGATAATGGCAATGTATCAGATTGAATGTGCATATACCTGCCATACAGGAAATATCCGGGCAAATAATGAAGATAATTTCTGGTGTTTTGGGGAATCCCTTCCGGTGAACAATGAAGGAACAAAGGGTATCTGCTCAAAGATTATTTCGGGTAACAGAGTACCGGCAATGGCGGTATTTGACGGTATGGGAGGAGAAAGCTGCGGCGAGATTGCAGCCTTTCTTGCATCAGAAGAATTTGGAAAATTTTATAATGCGAATAAAAGAATGCTGAGGGATATGCCGGAAGATTTTATAGACGATGTATGTGAGAAGATGAATCAGGCAGTATGCAGATATGGAACAGAGCATCATATTTGGAGCATGGGAAGCACAATGGCGATGCTCCTCTTTACACCAGAGTCTATGTTTGCCTGCAATCTTGGGGACAGCAGGATTTATTTTATGGATGGTGGTAAGCTTCAGCAGATTTCCACAGACCATGTTTTTGGTGGTACGGCAGTTGGGAAAGCCCCGTTAACCCAGTATCTTGGACTTCCTGAAGAGCTGCAGAGACTGGAACCTTCTGTGACAGAAATCGAGCATAAGGAGGGATACAGATATCTTCTGTGTTCAGATGGAGTAACAGATATGCTTTCGGACAGTGAGATAGAGGCGATTCTGTCACAGGATATGGAAATCCCGGAGATTGTAAATGATCTTCTTAAAAATGCTCTCCAAAAAGGTGGGAGAGATAATGTGACGATCGTGCTCTGTGAAGTACAGAAGCTGGATACAGTCCGCAGAATGAAAGAATGGATGAAAAATCTGAAAGATAAAAAATGAGAGGTGGGGCAGCATGAAGAACCGTATGCAGGATCTGGATTTTGAACAGAATGTTGCGTTTGATAAAGTACAGGAGTATGAATTTACCAGAAGGGCGGCACAGAGATTTTGGCAGGTGGTAAGCCTGGACAGTTTTGAAGACGAAGATGCGGATGTTATTTTCCACTATTTATATAAAGAGATGGAACTGGTGTCCTTTGGCGACCATCTGAAGAGATATATTTATGAAAGGGCAGAGCTGGAAGAACCTTTCTCGGAGATTCCACAGGAAGTGTATAAGGAGATCGTAGTAGATTCCTTTAAGGAAACCTATACGCCCAAATCCATGAATCCTACCTCTACCAAGTTGTCGGCACTGGTGAATAACTGGCTGAATCAGGCATCTGTAAAAAGAGAAACTGTTTTTCTTCTGGGGTTTGGGTTGAAAATGACCACAGAGGATGTGTCGGATTTCCTGACAAGAGTACTGAAAGAACAGGATTTTGATTTTTACAATCCGGACGAGGTGATCTACTGGTATTGTTACAGTACGCAGCAGGGTTATCATAAAGCAGAGGAATTGAAAAAAAAATATGAGATACTCGCTCCTGTGGAAGTGGAAAATACTCAGGTTTTATACGGAAGCAACCTGTGCCTTGATACGGAGGAGAAACTGATCGATTATCTTGCCCGACTGAAATCAAAAAGAGTAGATCCCATATCTGAGAAAAGTCAGGCATTTCAGGAGTTTACAAAGCTTTTATATCATGCGAAGCAGATTATTGCCGGACTGTATCAGCATGATGAAGAGGAAAAAGGTGGGGATAAGGTGTGGACAGCAGAAAGAATTACACCTTCTGATGTGGAAAAAGTAATCTGCAGCGGAATCCCCATCAACAAAATGGGCAATCTGAAGAAAATGTCTGCCTCCATTCTGGCAAAGCATTTCAGCCAGAAGCGTTTCAGCAGGCAGAGGATTACAAATATTTTAAGCCACAAACTCCCGGTGGAGCGCTTTGACCTGATCACACTGGAATTCTTTATCGTATCCCAGGAAATGGAGGATGATGATCCTTTTAACAGATACAAGCATTTTCTGGATGAGATTCAGGATATTCTGCTTCGATGTGGAATGGGAGAGATATACATAGTAAATCCATACGAATGTTTCCTTCTCATGTGCCTTCTCACAGACTGTCCGCTGGCAGTATTTTCGGAGATATGGGAGAAGTCCTATGAAGAGGGGGAAGCTGAAGAGGCATAATGGTATAAACAATTGTACAGCCGGTGCCGGATATGGCACGAAAGGCTGTGGAACTTTTATTAAAGAAAATAAAAGGGGAAGTGATTGAGACATTGACGATTCTTCCTGTTGAATTTGCAGAAGGAGGCACAACCCGTTAAGGGATGTGCCTCCTTCTTTTAACCGAATCAAGTAAGTCCCCTGCGGAGGTTGCGAATATCTGTCTGATTTATGACAATTATCTGGATAGACTGTAGATTCAGAAGAGTGTGTTTATTCATTATAATATCCGTAGATAGCACGTGCATCTGCAGCAATGGTGCTTTGGGCTGCACCGGTATCAGTAAGATTCTGTGACATAAAGCATACTACAAGATCAATTCCTTTGGCTGTATCATAGATGATCGCTGCATCATTTTCTACAGTGTCAAGTTCGCCGGTCTTATTGGCAGTACCGACGCCTTCTGGAAGTTGTGCAGGGATCTTGTTTTTACGCTGCTGCATTTTTAAGTGATAATACATTGCATCTGCGTTTGGAAGAGTAGAAGCGGGAAGGGTTCCGTTGACAGTCTGGTATATCTGCTTTAAAAAGGTTCCACAGTCTTTGACGGATGTATAGTTGTCGCCGTTTTCTTTACCTGCGAGAAGCAGGCGGTTCATCTGGGTGCTGGTGAAACCATGTTCCTGGCAGAAGCCATTTACTTTTGCCATACCTGCAGAGTTATCGCCGTTTCCAAGCCAGTTTACCAGAGTGTTAGCAGCATCATTATCACTGACAGTGATCATGGCTGAAATATTACTGTCAATTTCGTCTCCATTGTGAGACTGGGAGAGTGTATCGTAGTTTTCGTATACAGCTCCCATAATATACAGTTTGATCAGGCTTGCTGCCTGCATGGGAGTATCGTTGATCATGCCTTCAGAATCTTTCGGCAGGTTGCAGACATAGACGGACCAGGTTCCGTTATCAGCCGGCAGCAGGGACTGTACCTGTTTCAGGAGATTGTCCATGCTGGAATCAGTGTTGTCGGTAAATGTGTTGTTGGAGGAAGGGGAAAGTGTTCCGTTCTGCTGTTCGGATTCTGAAGAGGGTTCAGCGGATTCTGACTGCGCAGGAGATGTTTCTCCGGTGGCTGCCTTGACAGAACTTTCCTGTTCTCTTAATTCATCTAACTGATCTGCCTGACTGATAAGGGTATTTGCATCAGTGGAAATCTCCTCTACGGTTTTGGAGAGTGTCTGTACTTTTTGCTGTAGTGTGACGAGATGGTTCAGTGATAAAAATGAAACAGCTGCCAGTGCAATCACTGCAACAGTCAGTATGCCGATCACTATATAGAGAAAAATAGGTTTTTCATTTGGCTTTTTATTCATTGCGGTTTTCCTTTCGTAATTATTATTATTGTAATCAGGATTGCGGGAACTGCGAAGCTGCGTAGCAATCCGCAGATATCAAGTCAAGGGCAAAATGCTTTTTGACACTTACATCATCATGATGCAAAGTAGCTGTCAATGCCATTTGCGATTCCCTGTACCATTGTTTTCTGGAATTCTGCATCATTCATTTTCAGATCGTCATTCTGGCTTGTCATAAATCCCATTTCGAGGATCGTAACAGGAACAGTGCTCCAGTTAATTCCTGTCATCGTGTCAGTGTACTGGATTCCAAGGTTCTGAAAACCTGTTGCAGCACAGTAGGAATCGATGATGCATCGGGATAATCGATCAGACTGTTCAAACAGTTGTGGGATATAAGGGTTATTCTGGGAGGGTGACATGGTCAGTGCCCCTGATGCAGTATGGGAATCATCGCCGTTTGCATGGATGCGGACATAGATTTCTGCGCCCTGTGAAGCAGCATATTGTGCGCGTTCCATGTTGCTGATGGCTGTTTCATTGTCTGTTCGTGTCATGACTACCTGATAGCCTCTCTGTTCCAGTTCATCCTTTAGTTGAAGAGAGACCTCCAGATTGAGCTGGTATTCGGGAACACCGCTGTAGGTTCCCTGAGTTCCGCTGGTACATTTTGCTTTCATTTCAGAAGAACCGGGACCGTTGGGCTCCGGGGCACTCATATCTACGGACTCACTCTGATGCCCTGGATCGATTCCTATTATATGTCCGTCTGTTTCGGCATCGGAGGAGAAAACGCTGGCACTGGAATCAGAAGAGGCACTGGTGCTGTTCTGGCTGAATACAGAAGGCTTTGATGAAGCTTCTTCCGGGATTTCAGCTTTTTCTTTGGTTTTCTTCTGTGTGGCTGTCTGTTGTTTTTGTTTCATGCGATTGATATTTGACTGGACTGTGTCTATGGCGGTAGTGTACTTGTCTACTGCCTGTTTGACTTCGTCGTGTTTTGCAGTGATCTGTTCGGAGATTGTATCGACTTCTTTTTCAGTGGTGAGGATCTGGTGCAGTGTGGTCCTGTTAAAGAAGATCAGGGCTATGATGCACAGGAGTCCTGTCAGAAACAGAAGGATGCTGATCATGCTGGGTTTCTTCATATATTATAGTGTCCTTTCCTGAGTTTATAGAATGTTATAGTGTGTCTGCAAGTTGATTTGCCTGCTTTGGTTGTTATTATAATAAAAGGGAGGGGGAAATGCAATTGTTAGTGAAGGGGACGCGCCGGATAATATTTATTTTGTGTGCGGTTTCGGACGCTAAGAGATACTAAATCTGCAGAAATCTGCTAAAAGCATGAGCAGCCCTCTCAAACTCGCTACGTTGCAAACTTCGCTCAAACACGTGAGACGGTCTGCTCATAACGCAGATTTCCGCAGACTAAGTATCTCTAAGCATCCTGCAAATGCACACAAAATAAATATTATCCGGCGCTGGGGCTCGTAGATAACTATATCAATTGAGTAGAATACGGATTTGAGTTGCAGATGAAAAAACGTAGCACTGAGGCTTTTTTTTATCTGTGTATGAGGATTTGCAGATAAGTGATTGGCATAGTTATTTCGATAGGATAGGGGAAGTGGCAGTAAAGTGGTGGAAGGGGGAGTGTATTGTCAGATAAGTTTAATGTGGTGATGTGGTGTATGAAGAAAGGATTTTTTGGTTATGATAAAAATATGAAAAAATACTGTAAAATTCAGGAGAAATGCCTTGACAGTGTGAGTTTTACGGGATATAATGAGCAAGCGTGCAAAAGGAACGTTTAATTTTTTTGTGCGTAATTACACGAATAGCAACCGCAAGGCCCCATAGAAAAATCTATGGAGAAATAAATCGGGAGGTGAAATGGAATGCCAACATTCAACCAGTTAGTAAGAAAAGGACGCCAGACATCTGTAAAGAAATCTACAGCTCCGGCTCTCCAGAAAACATTCAACTCTTTAAGAAAGAAAGCAGTTGAACAGTCTGCACCACAGAAACGTGGCGTTTGTACAGCAGTTAAGACTGCAACTCCTAAGAAGCCTAACTCAGCTCTTAGAAAAATCGCCAGAGTTCGTCTTTCCAACGGAATCGAAGTAACAAGCTACATCCCAGGAGAAGGTCACAACCTTCAGGAGCATAGCGTTGTTCTTATCCGTGGTGGAAGGGTTAAGGACTTACCTGGTACAAGATACCACATCATCAGAGGTACTCTTGATACTGCAGGTGTTGCTAACAGAAAACAGGCCCGTTCTAAATACGGCGCTAAGAGACCGAAAAAGAAATAATTCTAAAAAGGTTTCATAAGAATTTTAAGAACTGATCCTATTGTTTAGGACAGCAGGAATTAATCAATCGAAAATTCACGGAAGACTAGAACTATGAATTTGTACGGTATTCCATATACCCTGCCGGTTGCGGGTTAAATATAGGACCTTACCAGTGCGAACATGCAATAGTTATCTGCGTGAGTACCGATGATTTAATCACAATGATTAAGGAGGGAAGTAACGTGCCACGTAAAGGACATACTCAGAAAAGAGACGTTCTGGCAGATCCAATGTACAACAATAAAGTGGTTACCAAACTTATCAATAACATCATGTTAGACGGTAAGAAAGGTGTAGCACAGAAAATTGTTTACGGTGCATTCGCCAGAATCGAAGAAAAAGCTGGTAAACCAGCACTTGAAGTTTTCGAAGAGGCTATGAACAACATCATGCCAGTTCTTGAAGTAAAAGCTAGACGTATCGGTGGTGCTACTTATCAGGTTCCGATCGAGGTAAGAGCAGACAGACGTCAGGCACTGGCTCTTCGCTGGTTAACAATGTTCTCTCGTAAAAGAGGCGAGAAAACAATGGAAGAAAGACTTGCAAATGAGCTTTTAGATGCAATGAACAACACAGGTGCATCCGTTAAGAGAAAAGAAGACATGCACAAGATGGCTGAGGCAAATAAAGCATTTGCTCACTATCGCTTCTAATATAGGAGGAAAATCCATTGGCTAAAGAGGGAAGAGAATATCCATTAGAGCGTACCAGAAATATTGGTATTATGGCTCATATCGATGCGGGTAAAACAACTCTTACAGAACGTATCCTGTATTATACAGGTGTCAACTATAAGATTGGTGATACTCATGAAGGTACTGCTACCATGGACTGGATGGAACAGGAGCAGGAGAGAGGTATCACAATCACTTCAGCGGCTACAACATGTCACTGGACTCTGGAAGAGAACTGCAAACCGAAGCCAGGTGCTCTGGAACATCGTATCAACATCATTGATACCCCAGGTCACGTTGACTTCACAGTAGAAGTTGAGCGTTCTCTTCGTGTACTTGACGGTGCTGTCGGCGTTTTCTGTGCTAAGGGTGGTGTTGAACCGCAGTCTGAAAACGTATGGCGTCAGGCCGACACTTACAATGTACCACGTATGGCATTCATCAACAAGATGGATATCCTTGGTGCAAACTTCTACGGTGCAGTAGAGCAGATCAAGACTCGTCTTGGTAAAAACGCAATCTGCTTACAGCTGCCAATCGGAAAAGAAGATGATTTCAAAGGAATCATTGACTTATTCGAAATGAAAGCTTACATCTACAACGATGAAAAAGGTGATGACATCTCCATCGTTGACATTCCTGAAGACATGAAGGAAGATGCTGAGCTTTATCATACAGAGCTCATTGAGAAAATCTGTGAGCTTGATGACGACTTAATGATGGAATATCTTGAAGGTGAAGAACCAACTGTTGAGAGACTGAAAGCAACATTAAGAAAAGCGACATGCGAGTGTACAGCTGTTCCGGTTTGCTGTGGTTCTGCTTACAGAAACAAAGGTGTTCAGAAACTTCTTGATGCTATCCTTGAGTATATGCCTGCTCCAACAGATATTCCTCCAATCGAGGGAACTGACCTGGACGGCAACCCGGTAGTAAGACATTCTTCTGATGAAGAACCGTTTGCAGCACTTGCATTCAAGATTATGACAGACCCATTTGTTGGTAAACTGGCATATTTCCGTGTATACTCCGGTACAATGAATTCTGGTTCTTATGTACTTAATGCTACTAAGGACAAGAAAGAACGTGTTGGACGTATTCTTCAGATGCATGCTAACAAACGTATGGAACTTGATAAAGTATATTCCGGTGATATCGCTGCAGCTATCGGATTCAAATTCACAACAACTGGTGATACAATCTGTGACGAGCAGCATCCGGTAATCCTGGAGTCCATGGAATTCCCAGAACCAGTTATCGAGCTGGCTATCGAGCCTAAGACTAAAGCTGGACAGGGTAAACTTGGTGAAGCTCTTGCAAAACTTGCAGAAGAAGACCCGACATTCCGTGCACATACAGATCAGGAAACAGGACAGACCATTATCGCTGGTATGGGTGAGCTTCATCTGGATATCATCGTTGACCGTCTCCTTCGTGAATTCAAGGTAGAGGCTAACGTAGGTGCTCCTCAGGTTGCTTACAAAGAAACAATCACCAAACCTGTTGATGTAGACAGCAAGTATGCAAAACAGTCCGGTGGTCGTGGACAGTATGGTCACTGTAAAGTTAAATTCCAGCCTATGGATGCCAACGGAGAAGAACTGTACAAGTTCGAATCTACAGTTGTTGGTGGTGCTATTCCGAAGGAATACATCCCTGCAGTTGGCGAAGGTATCGAAGAGGCTATGAAAGCCGGTATCCTTGGAGGATTCCCGGTAGTCGGCGTATATGCTAACGTATATGATGGTTCTTACCATGAAGTCGACTCTTCTGAGATGGCATTCCACATTGCAGGTTCTCTTGCATTCAAGGATGCTATGCAGAAAGCAGCTCCTGTACTTCTTGAGCCGATCATGAAGGTAGAGGTTACAACACCTGAAGATTACATGGGTGATGTAATCGGTGATATCAACTCCCGTCGTGGACGTATCGAAGGTATGGAAGATATCGGCGGTGGTAAGATGATCCGCGGATATGTACCGCTTTCCGAAATGTTCGGATATGCTACAGATCTTCGTTCCAGAACACAGGGACGTGGTAACTACTCTATGTTCTTTGAGAAATATGAGCAGGTTCCGAAGTCTGTACAGGAAAAAATCCTTTCTAAGAAAGACTGATAATTATTGATCATCTGCAGTCTGCCGGTGTTTAAAGCCGGCAGGGTGTAGGAGATATAAAGTTACTGTTCACTATGTTCTCAGTAATGTGTGGACTGTAATGATACAACAATTGATAATGATACACTGTTTATAGTGTGAAACTTATCAAATTGTATAAAATGCTTGCAAATATTCCGGTTATGCAATATAATCAAGGATAGCAAGTTTAAAACCGAAAAAGGCGCTCTATAATAATATAAGAGCCAAATGTTTTAAGGAGGACGTTTTAAAATGGCAAAAGCTAAGTTTGAGAGAACAAAACCGCATTGTAACATTGGTACCATCGGACACGTTGACCATGGTAAAACAACTTTAACAGCAGCTATCACAAAAGTTCTGTCTGAAAGAGTTGCTGGTAACACAGCTACAGATTTCGCTAATATCGATAAAGCTCCGGAAGAAAGAGAACGTGGTATCACAATTTCTACAGCACACGTTGAGTATGAAACAGAGCATAGACACTATGCACACGTTGACTGCCCAGGCCATGCTGACTACGTTAAGAACATGATCACAGGTGCAGCTCAGATGGATGGTGCTATCCTCGTTGTTGCTGCTACAGATGGTGTTATGGCTCAGACTAAAGAGCACATCCTTCTTTCCCGTCAGGTAGGTGTTCCTTACATCGTTGTATTCATGAACAAATGTGATATGGTTGATGATGAAGAACTTCTTGAACTGGTAGAAATGGAAATCCGTGAACTCTTAAGCGAGTATGACTTCCCAGGAGATGACATCCCGGTTATCCGTGGATCAGCTCTTAAAGCTCTTGAAGATCCGAGCAGCGAGTGGGGAGACAAGATCATGGAACTTATGGATGCTGTTGACAGCTACATTCCAGACCCACAGCGTGACACAGATAAACCATTCGTAATGCCTGTAGAGGATGTATTCTCTATCACAGGTCGTGGTACAGTTGCTACTGGTAGAGTAGAGGCTGGTGTACTTCACGTATCTGACGAAGTTGAAATCGTTGGTATCAAAGAAGAAACACGTAAAGTTGTTGTAACTGGTATCGAAATGTTCCGTAAACTCCTTGATGAAGCTCAGGCTGGTGATAACATCGGTGCACTTCTTCGTGGTGTTCAGAGAAACGAAATCGAGCGTGGACAGGTTCTTGCTAAACCAGGAACACTTACATGCCATACAAAATTCACAGCTCAGGTTTACGTTCTGACAAAAGATGAAGGTGGACGTCATACTCCATTCTTCAACAACTATCGTCCACAGTTCTACTTCAGAACAACAGACGTAACAGGTGTTTGCGAACTTCCGGCTGGTATCGAGATGTGTATGCCTGGAGATAACGTAGAGATGACAGTTGAACTGATTCATCCGGTAGCTATGGAAGAAGGTCTTCGTTTCGCTATCCGTGAGGGTGGACGTACAGTAGGTTCCGGTAGAGTTGTATCTATCGTAGAGTAATTAAATCGTTACAGGCCATCAGGCCGTACGAACGTGATAAATGATATATCTGAATGGATATTGTGCCCAAACGAGTTGGCCCCCGGAGTTTCCGGGGGCTTTTTATAATACAGAAAGGGAAATGCAGCTTATGTATGAACGTATGGTAGCAGTAACCAATCACAGGCTCTGCAGAGTGCCGGAGGGGGCGGATCAGACAGAAGATGGCTGTTTTGAACCGGGAATGGGACTCTGGGAGAGCTATCTGGATCAGATTCGGAAGATTGTAAGTGTCAAACCCAGAGCAGTAGTGCTCAGGGAAAAGGACTTAAGCCCTGAGATTTACAGGAAGCTGGCAGAGGAAGTGGATCA
>OINI01000181.1_pt1 | contig 14205 bp, 10 predicted proteins | sample 1585121 | NCBI WGS metagenome assembly OINI01 (sample SAMN02674698, study PRJEB24791) | human gut metagenome, SKBSTL036 | isolation source: stool | host: Homo sapiens | place: USA | reverse complement strand
AATATTTATTTGGTAACTAGATACATGTATTTATGTATCTAAAAGATATTATACGAGGGAGAGTATCAATGGACAAGACGAGACAAGAACGATATAACATGATCTATGGCAACACAGCAAGGAAGATAGAAGATCTTGCTGCAGAGCCAGTGCGCAGACAGCCAAGGAAGACAAGAAAGGCAAGACCAAGAAGAGAACATCAGGTAAAGGAGTCAACAAGACAGAATCAGAAGAGAGCGATGTCGATCGATCTGGCCTTTATCAAGGTATTAGTTGCGGGACTTTGTGTGATCGCAGTTGCAAGTTTCTTTTATCTGTCAGAGCGTACGAAAGTTTTGAATCAAAAAGCGGCTCTTACGGATGCAAAGACACAGTTGAACACGCTGCAGGTAGAGAATGAAGATCTGAATCTTGAGATTGAACAGAGTATTCGTTTTGATACTGTAGAAACTGCGGCAAAGAAATATGGAATGGTGAAACCAGATTCCAAACATACTCTTCGTTATGAGAGCCAGGATGCAGAATACATACGCCAGTACGGGAAGATACCAAAAGCAGACTAAGAGGTGGCAAACTTGAAGAAAAGAAGAAAACCTATCAAACGATTAAATGATGCTATGAAACGACGTACGATGATCGCGTGCGGAATCATAGCACTTCTTTTTGTTCTACTGATTGGAAGATTGATCTATTTTAGTATATTTAAGAACGGAATTTACAAAAGACAGGTATTATCACAGCAGAATTATTCTAGTGAAACGCTTCCGTATAAAAGGGGAGATATCTTAGATCGTGATGGAAATACATTAGCAACCAGCCAGAAGATGTATACATTGGTTTTAGAACCAAAGAATATTTTAAGATCCGAAGAGGTACAGAAATCAACCATTGATGCACTTCATAAATATATGAAGTTAGATGAAGATAAGCTGTTAAAATTTATAAAAAGACATAAAGATTCTTACTATTCTGTATATCGAGAAGAACTTTCTTATAGTCAGATCGCAGATCTGAAAGATTTTATCGCTTCAGACAAAGCAGAGAATGTCTCAGGGATCGTATTTAATGAAAAATACAAACGTCGTTATCCGAATCAGTCACTGGCAAGCCAGGTCATTGGCTTTATATCAGACGGTACGATCGGAACTGGAGGGATCGAGCAGTATTATAACAGTACTTTATCAGGCGTCGATGGAAGAAAATATAAATATTTAAACGAAGAATTAGAACAGGATAGCTCCATTGTGGAGCCAGAGAATGGGAAAACAGTTGTCACAACGATTGACTCCAATATTCAGAAACTGGCAGAAGATCAGCTTTCTAAGTTTGAAAAGAAATATGGAAGTAAGGGAAGCAGCATTCTTGTGATGAATCCCAATAATGGAGAGATCTATGCAATGGCAAATTCTACTTCCTATAATCTGGAAAGCCCAAGAGATGATAAGAATCTCTTAAAGAAATACTCACAAAGTCAAGTTAATAAGATGAGTGAGAAAGAAAAGACAAAAGCATTTAATGAAATCTGGAAGAATCCAATTGTATCAAATGCTTTTGAACCAGGTTCAACATATAAGCCATTTACGGTAGCAGCTGGTCTTGAAGAAGGAATCTTAAAGGGCAATGAAACTTATTATTGTGATGGATACCAGAAGGTTGGACCGCATACTATCCACTGTTCTCATAGAAGCGGACATGGATTGATCACGTTGTCTCAGAGTATTTCATTATCGTGCAATGATGCATTGATGCAGATTGCAGCCAAAGAAGGCAAGAATGTATTCGCAAGATATCAGAAGAATTTCAATTTTGGGAATAAGACAGGGATTGATCTTCCTGGAGAAGCACAGACAGCATCGCTTCTTCATGATGCAAAAGATATGACAGCCGCAGATCTTGCCACAAGTTCTTTTGGACAGTCATTTAACTGCTCTATGATCCAGATGGGAAGTGCATTTTGTTCTCTGATCAATGGAGGAAATTATTACAAACCGCATGTGGTCAAACAACTTCGAAGCAGTAATGGAGAAGTTGTCAGCAATATAGAGCCGACGTTAGTGAAACAGACGATCTCAAAAGAGACATCGGATAAATTAAGAAAATACATGAAAGAAACTGTTGATTCAGGAACTGGAACAAAGGCAAAGATGAAAGATTATACAGCTGGTGGTAAGACTGGTACTGCACAGAAGATTCCAAGAAGTGCAGGAACTTATATCGTATCTTTTTGTGGATTTGCTCCAGTGGAGAATCCACAGGTGCTAGTTTATGTTGTGATCGATGAGATTCAGAGGGATTCTCAGACGAATACAGGACTTGCAGTTGAAATCGCAAAGAAGGTATTAGAAGGATCACTCAAGGAATTAAATGTTGCGAAAAGCAGCAAAAAGTAATATCATCATTTTATTTTCATAATCTTTATATTAAGACAGGGATCATGGAGATAAAATGAGGACGAAAGCAAAGAAAAAACTGTTGCTTGTCACGGCTGCATTTTTCACAGGGTTTTTGGTTGTGACGATAAAACTTTCTTATGTGATGATCGCTCAGGCGGATAAATATTTAAGTTTAGCCAGAAACCTGCATCAAAGAGACCGGGAGATTAAAGCGCCAAGAGGCAGTATTTACGACAGAAATGGCGTAAAGATCGCTTCGAACAAAGCAGTCTATTCGATCTCTGTGATATATTCTCAGGTGACCGACAGGGAAAAAGTAATAAAGGTCTTATCTGAGAATCTTAAGATCAAAGAATCTTTGATCCGAAAAAAAGTATATAAAAATTCAGTAAGGGAAAAAATTAAAAGTAATGTAGAAAAAGACATCGCAGACTGTATCCGTAAGTTTAAACTTGATGGGGTCAAGGTGGATGAAGATTACAAAAGAGTATATCCATATAATAACCTGGCATCGAAAGTTCTTGGATTTACAGGAGGAGATAACCAGGGAATCATTGGACTGGAGGTTTTTTATGATCGATATCTTAAAGGAAAGTCCGGAAGAATCCGGACACTGACAGATGGAAGCGGCATAGAAATCGATGGAGCATATGAAGAGAGGGAAGAACCAGTTGCCGGAGGGGATCTTTATATTTCGCTTGATGTGAATCTGCAAAATTATGCCGTGCAGGCATGTAAGAAGGTGAAGAAAGAGAAGAAGGCAAAACAGGTATCCATGATCTTGATGAATCCACAGAATGGAGAAATCTATGCAATGGTCAATGTTCCAGAATATGATTTGAATGATCCTTTTTCTTTGTCGGCAAAGAAAAGAAAGGCAAATAGTAAGAAACAACAGGAATATCTCAATAAGAAGTGGCGGAATTCCTGTTTAAATGATACTTATGAACCGGGATCGGTCTTTAAAATCGTAACGGCGACTGCAGGACTGGAATCATCGAAAGTCAGCGTGAATGATCATTTTAATTGTCCAGGATTTCGGATTGTGGAGGATCGCAAGATCCGGTGTCACAAAGTCGGAGGACATGGAAGTGAGACATTTAAAGAAGGTGTTATGAATTCTTGCAATCCAGTATTTATGGATGTCGGTGCCAGAGTTGGTGTGGATGGAATGTATCAGACATTCCGTCAGCTTGGACTGTTTGAAAAAACAGGGATCGACCTTCCTGGAGAAGCATCTTCGATCATGCATCAAAAGAAGAATGTCGGTGCAGTTGAACTTGCAACGATGTCTTTTGGACAGTCCATACAGATCACACCGTTACAGCTGTTAAGAGCAGTCAGTGCGGTGATCAACGGCGGGAAGCTGATCACACCGCATTTTGGAAGATATGTTCAGAAGCAGGATGGAACAAGATTAAAAGCTTTTTTTTATTCAGTGAAAGAAGGTGTCATAAAAAAACAGACATCGGAGACGATGAAAGAATTGTTAGAAGCAGTTGTTTCCGATGGATCAGGAAGAAACTGCCGGATGGATGGTTTTTCCATTGGGGGAAAGACGGCAACCAGTGAGAAACTTCCAAGAGGAAATGGAAAATATATTTCTTCTTTTTTAGGATTTGCGAAAGCAGACAATCCTGCGATCATTGGGATCGTGTTGATCGATGAACCACATGGAACTTACTATGGAGGAACGATCGCAGCCCCTGTGATGAGAAGTGTGTTTCAAACTGCACTTCCATACATGGGGATTTATAAAGAATATACGCCAGATAAAAAAGAACCGTAGACGAAACAAGAACAAATGAGGTGGCGACATGAATTATGGTATTGTAAAACCAGTTTTAATTGCCTTTTTTATCAGCGTACTTCTTAGCCCGATGATGATCAGGTATTTACACAAATTAAAATTCGGTCAGTTTATCCGGGGAGAAGGACCCGAATCACATCTGAAGAAATCAGGGACTCCGACGATGGGAGGACTGATCATATTACTTGGAATCGTAATCGCATCGTTATTTTATGTTAGAAGATATCCGATGATCATCCCGGTGCTGTTTGTGACGCTGGGATTTGGATTTATCGGATTTATCGATGATTACATCAAGGTAGTTATGAAAAGGAACCTGGGACTGCGGGCCTGGCAGAAGATGTTTGGGCAGATCATAGTCACAGGAATCTTTGCGTATTATTTGATAAATTACACGCAGACAGGAACTTCGATGCTGATTCCTTTTACACATGGTAAATATTTAAACCTTGGAGTATTTTTTATCCCAGCGGTTTTTATCATTTTGTTAGGAACTGTGAATGGAGCTAATTTTACGGATGGATTGGATGGACTTGCATCAAGTGTTACGGTATTGATCGCAACATTTTTTACAGTGGCAGCCATTGGAATGGGGCATAATGATCTGGCAGCTGGAATCTGGCCGGTATCTTGTGCGACGGTTGGCTCACTTCTTGGTTTTTTAGTATTTAATGTATATCCGGCGAGAGTGTTTATGGGAGATACAGGTTCGCTTGCACTTGGGGGATTTGTGGCAGCAACAGCATTGATGCTTCGCCTGTCTTTATTTATCCCAATTGTTGCATTGATCTATATGATCGAGGTATTATCTGTTATGGCACAGGTATTATATTTTAAAATGACAAAAGGAAAAAGATTATTTAAAATGGCACCGATCCATCATCATTTTGAATTGTCAGGATGGCCAGAAACAAAGGTTGTAGCAATCTTTGCGATCACCACGGCAGTTTGTTGCCTGATCGGACTGGTAGCGATTTAGTAAGGAGAAAGAAATGATAGATACAAGCAAGAAATTTTTAGTAGCAGGAGCAGGAAAAAGTGGAATTGGTTCTGTCAATCTGCTTTTAAAAACAGGTGCAGATGTCAGTCTGTATGATGGAAAGGAAGACCTTGAGAAAGAGGCACTTTATGAGAAATTATATGAAAAGAAAGAGATTCCATTGATCTTAGGAAATATCACAAAAGAAGATGTAAGTAAGTTCGATCTATTAGTGTTAAGTCCTGGGATTTCAGTAAATGCACCGATCGCACAGATGTTTCGTGATCAGGAAAAGCCAGTATGGAGTGAGATTGAATTAGCATATCAGGCATCCAAAGGAAGAATCGCAGCGATCACAGGAACCAACGGAAAGACAACGACAACAGCGCTGACTGGAGAGATCATGAAAGGATATTATGAAAGCAGTTTTGTTGTCGGAAATATCGGAATTCCTTATACAAGTGTTGCGCTTGATACAAAAGAGGACAGTGTAACAACTGCAGAGATCAGCAGTTTCCAGTTAGAAACGATCGTTGATTTTAAACCGGATGTATGTGCAGTTCTTAATATCACACCAGATCATTTGGATCGTCATGGTACAGTAGAAGTTTATGCACAGACAAAAGAATCCATTGGAAAAAACCAGACAAAAGACCAGGTAATGGTATTAAATTATGAAGATGATACAACAAGAGCTATGGCAGACAGAGCGAATGGAACAGTTCTGTTTTTCAGTTTGCATCATAAAATAAAAGAAGGGGTTTCCATGGAAGGTGATGCATTTATCATCGAAGAAAATGGAAAGAAACAGATCGTATGTACATTAGATGATGTGAATCTGTTAGGAGACCATAATTATGAAAATATTTTAGCAGCGATCGCAGTGACTTATTCTATGGGAGTTCCAGTTTCATATATCAAAGAAGGAATCAAGAGGTTTAAAGGTGTAGAACATCGTATTGAATATGTGGATACAGTGAAAGGTGTTGCATACTATAACGATTCTAAAGGAACGAATCCAGATGCAGCGATCAAAGGAATCAAAGCAATGAACCGCCCAACATGGCTGATTGGTGGTGGATATGACAAGAAATCTACATATGATGAGTGGATCGAAGCATTTGACGGAAAAGTTAAAGAACTGATCTTGATGGGTGTAACAGCACCAAAGATCGCTGATTGTGCAAAAACACATGGATTTGATAAGATCAAGTTTGTTGATTCTATGGAAGAAGCAGTTTCATACATTGCAGGAAAAGCCCAAGATGGAGAAGCAGTTTTATTATCACCTGCATGTGCAAGCTGGGGAATGTTCCCGAATTATGAAGTCAGGGGAGATATCTTCAAAGATTGTGTCAGAAAATTAAAGGAGAACTAAAAAGTGGCAAATCGCATCAAAGAAAAATATATGGCCGGCAAAAGATACTTTGATTATCCGATGTTGTTTCTGGTAATATTTCTGATATGTTTTGGTCTGGTTATGATCTATAGTACAAGTTCATATAAGAGTACTGTCACATATGGAAATTCCTATCACTGGCTGTTAAGGCAGGCAGTTGCGATAGTGTTAGGTGCGGTTGCAATGGTTGTATGCTGTAAACTAGATTACCACATCATAAAAAGTGAGAAGTTTGGAAATGGCTGTTATTGGGCTAGTATCGTACTGTTAGTTCTTGTGTTGATCATAGGTGCAGCAAAGAAGGGTGCAGTCCGCTGGATCAGCATCGCAGGATTTCAGTTTCAGCCATCAGAAGTATCTAAGATCCTGGTTGTGATATATCTCGCGAACAGATTATCAGCAAATGCTCATAAGATCCGAACATTCAAAGATAGTATCGTGATCGTTCTTCCAACGGTCCCGATCATTGCTCTGATCGTTACACAGAACTTAAGTACAGCACTTGTCGTGTGTTCGATGATCGGTGTCATGCTGTTTGTGGTAAGTCCGAAGATGAAAGAACTTATGTTAACAGCAGGCGGTGGAATAATACTCTTGTTCGTGTATCTGTTGACGGCAAATAGTTATCGAAACGAGCGTGTACAGATTTGGCTGCATCCAGAAAGTCACAAAAAGGGATTTCAAACGATGCAGGCATTATATGCGATCGGTTCCGGTGGGATTTTTGGAAAAGGACTTGGGCAGAGTATGCAGAAGATGGGATTTATTCCAGAATCACACAATGATATGATCTTTTCGATCATTTGTGAAGAATTAGGATTGTTCGGGGCAGTTTGTCTGATCCTTGTGTTTGTGGCACTGATCTTTCGGATGCTCTTAATTGCACTGAATACAGAAGACTTATTTGGATCACTGATTGTGATCGGTTTTATGACACATATCGCAATTCAGGTATTTATCAATATTGCTGTTGTAACAAACACGATCCCACCGACAGGAATTCCACTTCCATTTATCAGTTATGGAGGTACATCGATCCTTGTTGTCATGATCGAAATGGGAATCGTATTATCAATTTCTAAGAAAATTCACATAAGATAAGGGTGAGTGTGATGGAAGAAAAAAAAGTCATTCGTATGGATGAGCATAAAAACAAGAATAAAGTACATAAACTATCAGGGAAGAAAATACTGCTTGGTATCGTTGCAGTTTTGATCCTTACGGTTGTGATCATTGCAGGGACGTGTAAAACAAAACAGATCAAAATTTCTGGATTAAGTTATTATACAGAAGCAGAAGTTAAAAAGGCAGTTGTAGAGAATGGATATATTGATAACTCGGTTGCATATTTCTTAAAATGTAAGATTGCGTCACCAGATCTTCTGCCGTTTATAGATTCGATTCATGTAAAGATCAACCGGCCAGATACGATCACGGTCGAGGTAAAAGAAAAAAAGAGGGCTGGATGCCTTCTGTATAATGGAAAATACGTCTATTTTGATAAAAATGGTTATGCATTGGAAAGCTATGAAAAGAAATATGACGATGTTCCATTGGTTACTGGACTTAAATATGATGAATTGGTCATGCAGGAGAAGATTCCAGTCAAGAAAGAGAAAGTTTTTTCTTATCTTTTAGAACTTACGACTGCAATTGATAAATATAATCTTCCGATCGATCAGATTTATATCAAAGAAGATGGAAATGCCTTATTGATCAGCGATAAGATAACGGTTGATCTTTATAATAAAAAGGATATTGATATCAAGATTTCTGAATTAGCAGGGATGCTTAAGAAAGTAAAAGGGAAAAGTGGAACTATTGACATGAAGTACTTTAGCGAGGACCACAAAATTGCTGTTTTTCAACCAAAAAAGAGTTGAAAAAACTTAGTAAAGAAGGTATCATTAAGTTAGTGTACAGAATTTAAGGGAGTCATTTTAACATAGATGGCGTGAAGGAGGAACAACGTGGTTGAGATTATGCCTAGTGTTGAGAACACACAAGCAAGGATTTTAGTAATAGGAGTCGGTGGAGCAGGAAACAATGCGGTAAACCGAATGGTAGATGAGAATGTCCAGGGTGTTGAACTCGTGGGTGTGAATACAGATAGACAGGCTTTATCTTTATGTAAAGCAGGAACAAAGATTCAGATCGGGGAGAAACTGACAAAGGGACTTGGAGCAGGAGCAAAACCTGAGATCGGGGAAGCAGCGGTTGAAGAGAATCGTGAAGAGATCACAGAATTGGTTCAAGGATCAGATATGGTATTTGTAACATGTGGAATGGGTGGAGGTACCGGTACAGGTGCAGCACCGATCATTGCAGAGATTTCCAAAGGACTTGGAATTTTAACAGTAGGAGTTGTGACAAAACCATTTACATTTGAAGGAAAGCCTCGTATGAACAATGCAATGTCAGGAATTGCACGCCTTCAGGATCAGGTGGATACAATGATCGTCATTCCGAATGACAAGTTGTTACAGATCTGTGATAAGAGAACAACGATCCCAGATGCACTGAAGAAAGCAGATGAAGTACTGCAGCAGGGTGTACAGGGAATTACAGATATGATCTACAACCCAGGATTGATCAATGTCGATTTTGCTGATATTCAGACAGTTATGAGAGATAAAGGTATTGCACATATCGGTATGGGTGTTGCAGACGAAGAACTTGAAGCAATCAAGACAGCGATGGAAAGTCCATTGCTTGAGACAACTGTTGCAGGAGCTACAGATGTGATCGTCAATTTCGCAGGAGCGGTTGGAATGTTAGAAGCACAGCAGGCTGTGGAATACTTAAAAGACGAAGCAGGAGACGATGTCAATGTCATCTTCGGTACAGTCAATGCAGATTTTGGAGATCAGATCAGTGCAACGATCATCGCAACAGGAATCAAATCCGCAGATATTACAGGGAATGCAAGAACTGGATTTGCTGCAGCGAAGAAGCCAGTACAGCAGACACAGCAGGCTCCGGAATTTTCAGGGCAGCCATTACATAATGGAAAGGTCATGGAGGAAGAACAGCCAGTACAGACAACAAGCTATGTTTCTGAACCTGAGATGAAAGAGATCGAACAGGAAAGCTCTAAGATCAACATTCCAGAGTTTTTATTAAAGAGCAGAAGAAGATAATTTCTTAACAGATAAAAGACAGAATAAAAGCGTGTAGGATTTCAAAGATTCTACACGCTTTTTATATCATAGGAAATTCCGATGGAATCCCCTATGCAAGGATTCTTTCTTAACTGCTGATAAGCAGGTTATTCGATATAATCTCCACGGCTGAATACAAGCTGATAATCAATACTGGCAAGACGTCTTCCAAGACAGCCAGCACATTCAGCAGCTTCCTCTCCAGTGCAGATCTTATTGTCATATAAAGAATAATCTTTTCTTACTGCAACAGGAGAAAGATTCGGCATAACAACATTTGCACCTGCAAGAATTCCTTTTTCTCTTCCACGAGGATCGATCGTACCAAGTGCTGTTGTGGAAGGAAGCAAAAGATGAGGGTTCATCAGACGAAGAATACTCACAAGGTATGTGGTAAGTTCCACACTTCCAGAAGGGAATTCCTTAAATCTTGTATCGTGATGTGGAACAAAAGGACCGATTCCGACCATCTGTGGGTCAAGTTCCTTGATAAATAGCAGGTCGTCTGCAAGATTCTCAACCGTCTGATAAGGGGCTCCAACCATAAATCCAGTTCCTACAGCATAGCCGATTTCTTTTAGATTCCACAGACACTGGATCCGGTTTTCTAAAGAAAGACTTTCTGGATGGAGTTTCTGGTAAAGCTCTGGGTTAGCAGCTTCATGTCGAAGCAGATAACGATCAGCCCCTGCATCATATAATTTTTGATAACTTTCTTTGGAGCGTTCCCCAAGAGAAAGTGTGATGGCACAATCAGGGTAGCGCTTTCTGATCTCTGTCACGATAGGAACCATAACTTCATCTGTATAATGAGGATCCTCACCGCCTTGAAGAACAAAGCTTCGATATCCAAGCTGGTAACCATTCTCACAGGCAGAAAGGATTTCCTCTTTTGACAGACGATAACGATTTGCATTCGGATTGCTGCCTTGAATTCCGCAGTAATAGCAGTTATTTTTGCAGTAATTCGTAAATTCTACTAATCCACGTGGGAAAACACCATTTCCATAGATATTTACAGCTTCTTCTCTGGCAAGAGAGGCAAGATAAGATGCGCTTTCTTCGTTCCGTTCTTTAATAAGTGTGATAAATTCTTCTTTTGTCAATGTATGCTCTTTATGCAAACGATCAATTAGTTCGTGTAAATTCATAATGTCCAACTCCTTTTCTAGTCTATAAGAAATATAACATATAATAGAAGAAAAGCCAAAGAATATCATTGGTACAAAATAATAAAATTGCAACTTTTCATTGAGTGTGATAGAATAAGAAAGTTAATCTTGGCATGCTTTATAAATGCCATGGAAACTGATACAGAAAGATACTAGAAAGAAGGATATAAATGAAGCGCGAAGATGTGAGAAATATTGCAATCATTGCCCATGTCGATCATGGTAAGACAACATTAGTAGACGAGATGTTAAAACAGAGCGGAATCTTCCGTGACAATCAGGAAGTCGCAGAGAGAGTCATGGACTCAAATGACATCGAGAAAGAAAGAGGAATCACGATTCTGTCTAAGAATACAGGTGTTATGTATAATGGAATCAAGATCAATATCATCGATACACCGGGGCATGCTGACTTTGGTGGAGAAGTAGAACGTGTGCTGAAGATGGTAAATGGTGTTGTATTAGTTGTTGATGCATTTGAAGGACCAATGCCACAGACAAAGTTTGTATTAAAGAAAGCATTAGAGCTTGATCTGTCTGTGATCGTATGTGTCAATAAAGTAGATCGTCCAGAAGCAAGACCAGATGAAGTTGTCGATGAGACATTAGAACTATTAATGGAATTAGATGCAGGGGATAAACAGCTTGACTGTCCATTTGTATTTGCATCAGCCAAAGAAGGATTCGCAACATTAGATCTTGATGGTGAGAAGAAAGATATGAAACCATTATTTGAGACGATCATTGAACATATCGAAGCACCAGAAGGTGATCCAGAGAAACCATTACAGGTATTGATCAGTACGATCGACTACAATGAATATGTTGGACGTATCGGAATCGGTAAAGTAGATAATGGTGAGATCGCGGTCAACAAAGAATGCATCGTAGTGAATGCTCATGACCCAGAACGTAAAGAAAAAGTCCGCATCACAAAATTATATGAATTTGAAGGACTTGATAAAGTAGATGTAAAGAATGCACAGGTAGGATCTATTGTAGCGATCTCAGGAATCTCAGATCTGTCAATTGGAGATACGATCTGTGATGTGGATGGAGCAGAAGCAATTCCATTCCAGAAGATCTCAGAGCCAACAATCTCTATGCAGTTTATGGTAAATGACAGCCCTCTTGCAGGTCAGGAAGGTAAATATGTTACATCAAGACATATCAGAGACAGATTGTTCAGAGAATTGAATACGGATGTCAGCCTTCGTGTGGAAGAAAGTGAGAATCAGGACAGCTATAAAGTATCTGGACGTGGAGAATTACATTTATCTGTATTGATTGAGAATATGCGTCGTGAAGGATATGAATTTGCAGTCAGTAAAGCAGAAGTATTATATCATTATGATGAGAATGGTAAGAAATTAGAGCCAATGGAGATTGCCGTCATTGATGTTCCAGAAGAATTTACAGGGGCAGTTATTGAGAAGTTAAGCCAGAGAAAAGGTGAACTTCAGAATATGACAGCAGCCAATGGAGGTTATGCAAGACTTGAATTCTCTATCCCATCCAGAGGACTGATCGGGTATCGTGGAGAATTTATGACAGATACAAAAGGTAATGGTATCCTGAACTCTGTATTTGATGGATATGAAGCATATAAAGGAGAAATCCCTACACGTTCTCAGGGCTCTTTGGTTGCTTTTGAAAGCGGCGAAGCTATCACTTATGGTCTGTATAACGCCCAGGAAAGAGGCGATCTGTTCATCGGTGCCGGCGTAAAAGTTTATGAAGGTATGATCGTCGGCAGAAACGCAAGAGCAGATGATATGGACATTAACGTATGTAAGAAAAAACAGCTGACCAATACACGTTCCTCTGGTTCTGACGAGGCGCTGCGTCTGACACCGCCCATCCAGATGTCTTTGGAACAGTGCATGGAATTCATCAGTGATGATGAATTGCTGGAAGTAACTCCTGTGAGCCTGCGTATGCGGAAAAGAATTTTGGACTGCAACCAGCGCAGAAAATTCAGAATTCACGGGAAATAAACATGTTGTGACAATAATAAGAGGTGCGATATGGCGGCAAGAACGAAAGGAAAAAGTTCATTTGTAAAACAGGCAGCGATTCTGGCATCGGCAGGGATGCTGGTGCGTTTTCTGGGCTTTGTCTATCGTCTGCCCCTGACCAATATGCTGGGGGACGAAGGAAACGGCATCTATGGCATGGGGTATTATATTTATACCTTTTTGCTGATTCTGTCTTCCGCAGGTTTGCCTGCTGCCATTTCCAAACTGGTTTCCGAACGTTTGGCACTGCGGCAGTACCGTAACGCCCATAGAGTATTCCAAACCTCTTTGATTGTTTCGGCATCACTTGGCACGATTTTTGCCATTTTGATGGCTTTGACAGCCAGACAGACAGCAGCACTGGTGAAAACACCGGACAGCTATTATTGTATTTTGTCCCTCTGTCCGACACTGATCATCGTTGCCATCATGTCCGTGTACCGCGGATACTTCCAAGGTATGAATACCATGGTGCCCACAGCCATTTCTCAAATTGTGGAACAGATTTTTAACGCCTTTTTCAGCGTATATCTGGCATATATCTTCCTGGGAATGTTTATTCCCGAAGGAGAAACGAAAAATATCGCTTTGGGTGCAGCCGGCGGTACCATGGGTACCGGTATTGGCGCATTGGCAGGTCTGGTTATTGTATTCATCAGTTATATGATGATTCGTCCTTATCTGCTGCGTCGGGCGAAAATCTGTCGTCAGCCTTATGAAGAAACCAGAACAGAACTGGTGAAACGGCTCATGGGTACAGCTTGGCCCATTATTGTTGGTACGGCTGTATTCAGTATGACCAACCTTATCGATATTGGTATGGTTATGCGGATTTTGACAGCTTCCGGCTATTCTGAAACCGATGCTACTGTTTTATATGGTCAGCTTTCCGGGAAATATGTAACACTGACAACACTGCCCGTTGCTATTTCCTCATCCATTGCCACAGCAGTGCTGCCCAGCATTGCGGCATCCAACCGTTTGGGTGAGCGAAAACAGGTGAATCGGAAAATGAATCTGACTATGCGTATTTCCATGATTATTTCCGTTCCTGCGGCAGTAGGTATCGGTGTGCTTGGCCCTCAGATCATTGCTATGTTGTTCCCGAAGGCTTCCGACGGCGGCGTTTTGCTGACAGTTGGTGCCATCTCTATTATATTCCTGGCTTTGTGCCAGACAGCAACGGGGATTTTGCAGGGCATTGGACACATCCGGGTGCCTGTTGTAGGTGCGCTGTTGGGTGCGGTGATGAAAGTGATCCTCAACGCAATTT
>OINI01000175.1_pt1 | contig 14585 bp, 12 predicted proteins | sample 1585121 | NCBI WGS metagenome assembly OINI01 (sample SAMN02674698, study PRJEB24791) | human gut metagenome, SKBSTL036 | isolation source: stool | host: Homo sapiens | place: USA | reverse complement strand
CTCTTACTTTCAGTCCTTTTCCTAATGCCGTCCTGACTACCGCACGAATTGCCGCATTCATTCCCGGCGCGTCCCCACCGCTTGTCAATACGCCTATCGTACGAATTATTTTCTCTGCCATCTTAATTCCTCCATTGTATTAGCGTTCTTCTTAATTCCTTACTATCCTCGTGCTACATTGTACATGAATTAACGAATGTTTTCAATGGGTTTTTCTATAACTTTTACACAACTTTCACCCAGATAATTCGTCAATCTGCTCAACAATACCTCATCTGCGGTCACATTCCAGCCCTTTGCCAGGCGTTTTACCGCTTTTTCCTTCCTGCAATAGATGATAACTTCATCCATTCCTTCAGATACTTTCAGAATGTCCTGAAGCATTCCTTCCTGCTGAAGATAAGTCGCTTTATCCGGATATTGAAGCCATAGTTCCTTCTTCGTCTGTTCAAACGGGATCACCTGCTCACAGATCAGTTTACTTGGTGCATCATCTTCTTCGGATACCCTTCCCTTTATAAATACTTTGGCTTCTTCATTCAGATACATCTGATTTTTTTCAAAATCTCTCGGAAAGATCACAACTTCGACTGATCCCACCAGATCTTCCAGTGTAATAAATGCCATAACTTTATTGGTCTTGGTATATTTGATCGTCTTATTGGTGATCATGCCGCCGACGATCTCTTTTGCACCGTCATGTACCTTTGTCCTTCCCGTCTCATCATCTATCTGGAAATCTAATGTCGTTCTGGAAATGTTCTTCTTCCATTTTTCCTCATAATCCTCCAGCGGATGACCGCTTAAGTACACACCCAGCACTTCTTTTTCAAATGCAAGCTTTGTCTCTTTCTCGTACTCTCCTACATCCGGAAGTGGAATGTCGAATTCCGATTTCTGGTCATCACTTACGATGTCAAATAATGAAAGCTGTCCGGTCATGGAGTATTTCCGCTCACGGTTCACCTGATCCAGGATCTGTACATAAACTACCATAAACTGCTTTCTTGTACCACCCAGACTGTCAAATGCTCCGGATTTGATAAAGCTTTCGATCGTACGCTTATTGACTTCTTTTCCCGACAGACGTTCGATAAAGTCTTTCAGGTTGCTGAATTCTCCTCCATTTTTTCGTTCCTGGATGATCGACTCGATCACTGGCTTTCCGATACTCTTGATCGCCGCCAGACCATAACGGATATTGCCGCCGTCAACGGAGAAGCTTCCTTCTCCTTTATTAATATCCGGTGGAAGGATCTTAATTCCCATCTGTCTGCAACTGTAAATGTACTCTGATACTTTTCCCGGATTGTCGATCACGGAAGTCATAAGTGCTGCCATGAATTCCACCGGATAGTAATATTTTAACCAGGCAGTCTGATATGATACCACCGCATAGGCTGCCGCATGTGATTTGTTAAATGCATATTTGGCAAAATCGATCATTTCATCATAAATCTTATTCGCCGTCTTCTCGTCGATTCCGTTGGCGATACAGCCCGGCACGCCTTCGTCCGGATTACCATATACGAAATTCTGGCGCTCTTTCTGCATGACATCGCCCTTTTTCTTCGACATCGCTCTTCGCAGAAGATCGCTTCGTCCAAGCGTATATCCAGCCAGATCACGCACGATCTGCATAACCTGTTCCTGATATACGATACATCCATAAGTCGGTGCCAGGATCGGCTCTAACTGCGGGCAGTCATAAGTGATGCTATCCGGATTGTTCTTTCCCTTGATGTACTGCGGGATGAAATCCATCGGTCCCGGACGGTATAAGGAGATACCGGCAATGATATCCTCCAGATTCTGCGGTTTCAGTTCCTTCATGAAGTTCTTCATTCCGGCACTTTCAAGCTGGAATACGCCATCGGTCTTTCCTGTTCCGATAGACGCCAGAACTGCTTTATCATCATAATCGATTTTATTAATGTCTATTGTCTTACCACTGCTGATGCTTGCCAGACGCTCTGCATCCTGTATAACAGTCAGGGTACGCAGACCTAGGAAATCCATTTTCAGAAGCCCCAGTTCTTCCAGTGTTGTCATCGTAAACTGTGTCGTCACTGAGCCGTCCGATCCAAGAGACAATGGCACGAATTCTTCGATCGCACGCTGACCGATCACAACTCCCGCTGCATGCATGGATGTATGTCTCGGAAGACCTTCCAGTCTTCTCGACATATCGATCAGTTCCTTAACCTGTTCATCTTCCTGATACAGTTTCTTGAATTCCGGATTCATCTTCAGTGCCTTATCAAGCGTAATATTCAGCTCTGTCGGCACCATCTTTGCAATGCTGTCTACAAATGCATACGGAAGGTCCATGACACGTCCTACGTCACGGATGACTCCACGTGCTGCCATCGTACCGAAAGTTACGATCTGTACTACCCGGTCTGCGCCGTATTTTCTTCCTACATAATCAATGACTTCCTGGCGTCTCTCAAAGCAGAAGTCCACGTCGATATCGGGCATGGATACACGTTCCGGATTCAGGAAACGTTCGAACAGAAGCTGATATTTGATCGGGTCGATACTTGTAATTCCCAGACAGTACGATACGATACTTCCGGCCGCCGAACCTCGCCCCGGTCCGACCTTGATCCCCTGTGTTCTTGCATAATTAATGAAATCCCACACGATCAGGAAGTAATCTACATATCCCATGGATTTGATGACCGACAATTCGTATTCCAGACGTTCTTTCAACGAATCATCCCCGTCCGGATACCGTTCTTTCAATCCGTCAAAACAAAGTTTATTCAGATATTCCCAGGAAGTATATCCTTCCGGCACATCATATTTCGGCAGTTTGGTGACACCGAATTCAATCTCTACATTACAGCGGTCTGCAATCTTCTGCGTGTTCTCCAACGCCTGCAGTGCATATGGAAATAACTGCTTCATCTCTTCTTCGGACTTAATATAATACTGGCCGCCTTCGTAGCGCATACGATCTTCATCTGCCAGCTTTTTACCCGTCTGGATGCATAACAGAATGTCATGCGGTTTTACGTCTTCTGCGTAAGTATAATGCACGTCATTCGTCGCAACCAGTTCGATCCCTGTCTCCTGTGACATACGAAGCAGTGACTGGTTCACGATCTGCTGTTCCTGCATTCCGTGATCCTGTAATTCCAGGAAGAAATTTCCTTTTCCGAAAATGTCCTGATACCTTAGTGCTGCTGCCTTTCCTTCTTCATACATGCCGCGCAGGATATTCTTCTGTACCTCACCGGCCAGACACGCACTGAGCGCAATGATTCCTTCATGGAATTCCTGCAGCACTTCCAGGTCTACTCTTGGTTTATAATAATAGCCTTCCGTAAATCCTCTGGACACGATCTTCATCAGATTATGGTATCCCAGATCATTTTCCGCCAGAAGCACCAGATGATAATAACGGTCATCCCCGCTTCCTACAGCTTCTTTATCGAATCTCGATCCCGGTGCAACATAGACTTCGCATCCGAGGATCGGCTTAATCCCTGCTGCTCTTGCCGCACGGTAAAAATCGATCACACCATACATGACACCATGATCCGTGATCGCCACGCTGTTCATCCCGAGTTCTTTTACCCTGGCTACACACTCTTTGATTTTATTTGAGCCATCCAACAGGCTGTACTCTGTATGGACGTGGAGATGTGCAAAGCTCATAGCTTTCTCCTTTCCTGATTCTATCCACAATGATAAAAAAAGGTGCTCCCTTCAGGGAACACCCTCTCAAACATTCATGTTTGCCTTAGTCTTCTTTTCCAGTTCCAAGAAGCATGAATTTTACAAGTTTATCGATATCCTGTGGCTCATGAGCAACGATTTCCAATTCCGGAATTTCTCCGTTAGAGAAGATATTTGCCATAGATACATACTGAGATAATTTTGACTTTAAGTTCAGTCTGTCACCTTCACCTGTTACAAGTTCAACTTTTCCTTCACAAGAATCAACTACTTTGAAAAATCCTTCGACATCTGTAATATTCTGTACTTTCATTTCTCATTCTCCTTTTTATTCATTTTATTATTAACAATCTTAATGCTTTTATTATACCTTATTTCTTTTTCATTTCAATATTCTTTTCAGAAATTTTTATATGTCCTTCTTTAAGAAGTCTTCCAACGGCACGTTTGAATGCATTTTTACTTAATCCGAATTCCTGTTTGATTACTTCCGGATCTACTTTATCGTTAAATGGAAGCTTTCCACCGTATTCTTCCATACGTTTCATGATCATCGCCGCATCGGCATCCATCTGAAGAAATGCTTTCTCTCTGACACTTAAGTCAAGCTTTCCGTCTTCTCTTACTTTCAGGACTCTGGCGGATACACGGTCTCCGACTCTTAACCTGCCAAATGCTTCTCTCTTCGGGATCAGTGCACTGTAGCAGTCATCCACTGCCACGAACACTCCGAAGTTATCACTCGTCTCGTAAATGATTCCTTCTACATGATCATCCTTTTTATATGGAGAATCTGTACGAAGCTTTTCGTATACTTTCATTGTCGCACAAAGTCTTCCGGACTTGTCCACATACAGTGCGACAAGCACTTCATCACCTTTTTTTACTTTTGCAGTCTGTTCTTTGAACGGAAGCAGAAGGTCTTTTTCCAGTCCCCAGTCAAGGAACGCCCCGATTCTTCCGGTATCTGCAACTTTCAATACTGCCAGTTCATCTAACGTGATCTTTGGCTCCTGCGTTGTTGCGATCAGACGGTCAGACGAATCTTTATACAAAAATACTTCTACAGGATCTCCGACTTCTACATCTTTTGGTACCTGTTTTTTCGGAAGCAGGACTTTGTCATCTTTATTACCAAGATATACCCCGAACTCTACTTCTTTAACGATCATCAATCTTCTTTTCTTTCCTAAATAATCTGTTAATCCCATATTTTTCCTCTCTGTTTCCTTTTCTCTTTTTCCAAAGTGTATATGTTTTCTTATTGTATCAGCATCTATATAAGAATGTCTATGCAAACTTAAATTCGATCACTGCATACGGTCTGGCCTTTTCATTGCAAAGCTCTATAACCGTTCTGTCCTCTTCTATGGCAATCCTTGGATAGATCACATCACCATATACCGCTGATTTCTTATATTCCACACGCATCTGGTGCACTTCTTTATCTTTTGGCAATGATTCCAGCGCCATCTGTACATATTGGCAGTTGTTGACATGCTCATTCGTATCAATATGATATCTGCGTACCGGAAAACTTTCCAGTTCTTTCGCCTCTTTCGGAAGTGCGATTTTTCTTGATTCATATTCCATCTCATACGGATCTCCTACCCCGTATGGTGCAATCTCCGATTCTTCCGGTCTTGACGGACGTCCCTTTTCCATGTCCATATATACCCACAGCGAATTTGCATATGCTACATCTTTTCCTTCACTGTCTGTCATACAGAAATTACGTTCTCCAAACAAACCGTTAAAGTCCGTCGCCCATGTACTTGTCTGTATCTTTTCACCGATCTTCGGATAACGTTCTACCACTACCTGCCAAGATGACAGGATCCATGCCCGCTTTTTTTCGCTGCAGTGTTCGATTCCAAGTCCCAGATCTTCTGACTGGAATGTACTGCAGTCCTGAAAATAATTTACGATTCCCGGCAGGGTAATTCTTCTGGTATGATCCACTTCACTGAATCGTATTCTTCCATCTATCGTATATTGATTGTCTCTCATTTTAGTCTGACTCCTTTGCATGATCTTTTCCGAAGAAAAACCACTTTATCTTAAATTCTGAAGTGGCCGTTACCATTTCATATTCTTCTGCACTTAATGCTTCTTTCAGTTCTTTCTTTCCATCTTCATCTACCACTGCACAGGTTGCATTGGTAAAACACAGATTTGGATAAAGTACACACCACCAGTTATGTCCATTTCCCTTCCCAAGTACAATTCTCAGTGCTTCGTAATTTCCCTCGGGAAAAATGATATCTCCATACCGTTTGTCCGGAAAATAGCAGGTGGTCACCTCCGCTTTCGCCCGATATGATACTTTCTCTTTTTTCAATATTTTATCTGCTGTATCCGTCAGTTCTTTTTTGTGGGTCAGGGTCCATGCTTTTGTCGCCTTTGCATCCCTTCTTTCGGCTCTGGTCATATGTGCTTTCATATACTTTAGAACCGCATCCCGCACTTTCAGTTTGATTTTCTGATCATTTGCACTGTCACTTTCTGCGATCACATGAAAACGGAAGACTTCTTTGGCCAGTGACTGCTGTGTATCGCTAAGTTCTGCATGTACAATTTCCATACGCCAGTTCATAATGCTCGATGTCAGTATGAACGATATCAGACAGGCTATGATCAGGCAGATCGTTTCTCGTTTCATCTATGTATCTCCTTCCTGTATACTGCATTTTTCTGATACAGGAAGTCTTGACACAGCTTATCTTATCTATACACTTTTACAGTCTTTTAATTCTGTTTTGTGCGGATCACATCAATCACAGTGGTCACCTGGTTATCAATATGTTTACACATAATATCTGTTGCCGCCTTCTTCTCACCTTTACTGATGTATTCTATGATTGCGGCATGCTCTGCGATCAGCTGTGGATGTGCTTCTTCACGTTTCAGATATTCCACACGATAACGATACATCTGTTCTCTTAAATTATTCAGAAGCTGGATCAGTTTCTGATTGTCTGTTGCCATATAGATAATGTCATGGAAACGTACATCTGCTTCAGCGATCTCTGTAATATCTTTACTCTTTAAGATCTTCTTAAAATCTTCCGCAGCTTTCTTCATCTCTTCGATCTCTTCTTTCGTGATCTTATCACATGCAAGCTGCACAGCCAGTTCTTCCAGTGCTTTTCTTACTTCCAGAACGTCCCGCATATTCTTTTCTGTGATCTCTGCTACCTCAGCTCCTTTTCTTGGAATCATCAGTACCAGGCCTTCCAGTTCCAGTTTGCGGATTGCTTCACGGATCGGGGTACGGCTTACTCCGAGTTTATTTGCAAGCTGGATCTCCATCAGTCTTTCTCCCGGTTTTAACTCTCCTCGCAAGATCGCCTGTCTCAAAGTATTGAACACGACATCTCTAAGCGGCAGATATTCATTCATATTTACTTTAAAATTCGATTCCATGCTTATTTCCTCCTTGCATTATGTATGCCTGTCACATACACCTGCTTTGCCAATTGCTTTTCTCTTATCTTTGCTGCTGCTTTTCTTGCTTTCTCTTTGCTGTCATAAATTCCAAAAACGGTCGGCCCACTGCCACTCATCATAGCATTCAGAGCTCCATGTTCTTTCATTACATTCTTGATCTGTTCAATAACCGGATATTCTTCGATCGTTACCTTTTCCAGTACATTTCCCATGCTCGAAGCAACTTTTTCGATATCATGAGCCTTCAGTCCGTCTATAATACCATCAATATCCGGATGATCCTCTATCTCATGCGAATCCAGTTTTTCATAGACCAGCTTCGTCGATACACTGATCGGCGGTTTTGCGATCAGCACATGACATTTCGGGCAGGCCGGAAGTGGTGTCAGTATCTCTCCGATTCCTTCCGCAAGAACAGTTCCCCGCATAACGCAGTACGGAACATCCGCTCCCAATGTCACTCCTCTTTCCATCAGTTCTTTCTGTGAAAGACCAAGTGAAAACATACGGTTAATCCCGAACAGAACTGCCGCTGCATTCGAGCTTCCTCCTGCCATTCCTGCTGCCACCGGTATGTGTTTATCAAGGGTGATCTTTACACCCTCTTTTACGTCGAACTCTTTCATCAGAAGGTCTGCTGCCTGATATGCCAGGTTATTCTCATTCACCGGCAGATAAAAAAGATTCGTCGACAACTCTATTCCCGGCTTTTTCGTCTTTTCTATCCGGATCTGGTCGTACAGGTACACTGTCTGCATCACCATACGTACATCGTGATATCCGTTCTCTCTCCGTCCCAGAACATCCAGACCCAGATTGATCTTTCCAAGTGCCTTCAATTCCATTTTATCCATTCTATTTGTCTCCTTACATTTTGTATACAATGTGCTTATAGTATACTCAAATTTTGCTTAAAAATCAATATTTTATCGCCTTTATTTACATCTTCTTTTTCCATATGATTCACTTCTTTTATATTTTCCACAGTCGTATTATATTTTTTCGCCAGATTCCACAATGTATCCCCGTTTTTCACAAAATATCCCACAATGCCGGGTCTGTTTTCCAGCTCCTCGGTACTCATCGGGGTGAACTTTGCGGATTCAATATTTTGCACCATAACAGGCTCTTTCTGGAAGCAGTTGAATGCCAGCACAGCCTTTACTTCCACCTCTCCGTTTCCCATAAGTCCTACGGAAAGCTGCTCAACTGTCCAGTCCAGTTCTTCTGCTTCAGGTTCTCCGCCCCCATTCTCTAAAAGATATGTAAACGGCACCATTCCCTGCCATACACCAAACGGCATCTGATCATCTTCCCTGACATACAAAAACATCAGATGAAGAACACCTTCGATATGGATTCCATCTTCTTCTGCTTTCGTAGATTCCAGCTGTATCTTTCCTTTACAGTAACAGATCTGAAGAATATTGTCTTTTAGTTCCGGAAGTGTCAGTTCTTCGGCGATCCTGCATTTTGAATGGTTCTGAAGCTTTAAGCGGAAGCACTTCTTTTCTTTTATATCCGGAACGCAGACATGATCTAGCATATACATATCTTCAAGAATCTGGATTTTTTCTTCTTCATATACAACAAGACGTACTTCCAGTGTCGCCTCTATACCAAGAATACGCATTTCCCCGTTTTCATCCATGCGGGCTTCAACATTCACATCTGTAAGATTCAGACTGGCCTGATGATACATTCCCGGCACAGTTCCCATACATTCTATCCTTCCCTCATATGGAACCGTCCTGTTTATCCAGTCTGTCTTTTCTTCCACACTTTCATAGAGGCAGAATATATTCAGTTCTCCTTGTATCAGGAGTTCATCCGTTCCAATCTGTGTATCTGTTTTTCCGCCTGTCACATCCGTCCAAAGAATCGTACCGATATTCTCTTTTGTCCCGCTAAGAGACACCTCTTCTTTAATCCGGTACGTATCCTTTCCTGTTGCAAATACCTTCAGAAGTTCTTCTTCTTTTGTCTTTTTAAATACAGGATTTTCTCCTTCTATATCTGTTGTGAGCTCTTCTCCCACACATTTTTCCATTCCGATCGTAATCTCTGCAAGTGTCTTGATATTCAGTTTTCTTGAATGGATTACCGTTACCGTAAGATCAACATCTGCTGTCTTTAGTACCAGATTTCCATCCGGCTCCTGTTCAAGATAGATCATTTCTTCAAATGGAATCCTTCCTTCCAGGCTTGCAGGCTCCGGTATCGTTTCATCTGCAGTATACAAAACTCTGAATTCCAGTTTGCCTGTCACTTTCAGATAATTTTCTACCTGTTTCATCTCTTCCACCTGTAATGTCCCGTCACTTATTATAATCCTGCCTACATCCTTCTTTGCATCCGGAACATTATAATCATCATCAATATAGAACTGGTCATTTACCGTCTTTCCGTTCTGAAAAGTACGGATCTCCTTTTTTAAATACTCCATTGACACTTCCTGCCTCCTCTTATTCATATATGATCTGTTTATCCGTATATGGTATCTTTATGACAATATATGGATATGTCTTTTTCTTATGCATCTTTTCTTTCTTCTGTGGCCCGAGAAGTGTTGTACGTACGACCACTGTATGTTCCGTCTCATAACACTCATTCACTTCGATGCTGTATCCTGTCGTTTCCTGCCGTCCGTATCCTTTTACTATATAAAGGTATCTGCCTTCATTCCCCGTATCTGCATAACTGATCCACATCTCCGACTTTTCGGCTTCTGCAATCTCTTCTTTTAATTTTTCGGGGATTTCTTCTTTCTTTACGATCTCATATTCTATCTCTCCTGTTTTCTGTTCTTTTAACGTGCCAAAACTACAGCCGGTAAACAGCAACATCACTGCGACGGCTGCCGCGGTCCATCTTCTTTTTTTCATGCTGCCCTTCTTTCTGACACTTCTATTTTCTCTTTACTATCTTACACACTATGGGTGTAAAAAATGCCGGATTTATGCTATCATAGAAAATACACAGAGAACCTGGCAGCCATTACAGAATCTTTGACAACTGGCAGTTTCTCTTGCATACTTTGGTAGCAAAATGAAAATAAAGGAGATTAATTATGATAAGACTTATTTTTGTCGCCTTATTCGTAGTTCTATTTCTGATCATCGGTATTCCGGTTCTTGGAATTGAATGGCTGATCGGCAAAGTCAGCAAAAAAACTATGGATTATTCCAGTCTGCGGCTGGTTCAGTGGGCATTTAATATGATCATTAAGCTTGCCGGTATCGAACTTACCGTGATCGGAGAGGAGAATATATCGGAAGGACCGGTTCTTTATATCGGAAATCACAGAAGCTTCTTTGACATCGTTATCACTTACGCCAGATGTAAGAATCTGACCGGTTATATTGCCAAAAAGGAGATGCTTTCTATCCCGCTTCTTCGCACATGGATGAAACGCCTCTATTGCCTCTTCCTTGACAGGGAGAATCCAAAAGAAGGACTGAAGACCATCCTGCAGGCAATCGATTATGTAAAACACGGTATTTCCATCTGCATCTTCCCGGAAGGCACCCGGAATAAAGGGGAAGAATTATCCTTACTTCCGTTCCATAACGGTTCCTTTAAGATTGCAGAAAAGACCGGCTGTCCGATCATACCGATGAGTCTTAATAACACCTGTGATATTTTCGAAGGACATTTCCCGTTCATCAAAAAGACTCATGTCATCTTAGAATATGGCAAACCGATCTATCCGAAAGAACTGGATAAAGACGAGAAAAAGCGTATCGGAGAATATTGCAGTAATATCATCAGTGAAACCATTCATAAGAATCAGGCACTTGTATAGTGCCTGGTTTTTTTCTTTTACATTTATTCCCTTAAGTGCTATAATAAAACGGTATAACTAAAAAAAGAAATGTACTGCAAACAGCAGAAAAAAGGAGTTTGAAAATGAGCAAACGAAATCTTACCTTGCTGACAGATCTGTACGAACTTACTATGATGCAAGGATATTATGAAAAAGGGCAGAACGAAAATGTCATCTTCGATGTATTTTTCCGCCAGAACCCTTGTAACAACGGATATTCTGTATGTGCAGGTCTTGATCAGGTAATCGATTATATAAAGAATTTGCATTTTACTTATGATGATGTAGACTATTTAAGAGGTCTTGGAATCTTCAAAGAAGATTTCCTTCATTATCTGAGCGGCTTCCACTTCAGCGGTGACATCTATGCCATCCCGGAGGGAACAGTCGTATTTCCGAAGGAACCTCTTCTGAAAGTGGTTGCTCCGATCATGGAAGCACAGCTTGTTGAGACGGCGATCCTGAATATCATCAATCATCAGTCTCTGATCGCAACCAAGACTTCCCGTATCGTATTCGCAGCCAATGGCGACGGTATCATGGAATTCGGCCTTCGCCGTGCCCAGGGACCGGATGCAGGATTATACGGTGCAAGAGCAGCGATGATCGGCGGATGTGTCGGTACTTCCAATGTACTTGCCGGACAGATGTTCGACGTTCCTGTTATGGGAACCCACGCGCACAGCTGGATCATGAGTTTCCCGGATGAGTACACCGCATTCAAAACTTATGCAGAGATGTATCCGGACAATTGTACACTCTTAGTTGACACTTACGATACTTTAAAATCCGGTGTTCCGAATGCCATCCGCGTATTCCAGGAATTTAAAGACGCCGGAAAACCTCTGATCAAATACGGAATCCGCCTGGACAGCGGTGACCTTGCATATTTATCAAAAGAAGCCAGAAAGATGTTAGACGAAGCCGGATTCCCGGAAGCTACCATCTGTGCTTCTAACGATCTGGACGAGTTCCTTCTCCACGATCTTAAGATGCAGGGGGCAGCCATTGATTCCTGGGGTGTCGGTACCAATCTGATCACTTCCAAGGACTGTCCTTCATTCGGAGGTGTGTACAAGCTTGCTGCCATCCAGAATGAAAAAGGCGAATTTGTTCCTAAGATAAAAATATCTGAAAATACTGAGAAGATCACCAACCCTGGCAATAAGACAATCTACCGTATCTACGAAAAAGCAAGCGGAAAGATCAAAGCTGATCTCATCTGCTTTGCTGATGAAGTCATTGATCCAAAACAGGATCTGCTTCTTTTCGATCCTATGGATACCTGGAAGAAGACCAAGCTTGCCGGTGGTACTTACACCGTACGTGAAATTCTCTTACCAATCTTCAAGAACGGCGAGTGCCTCTACAAATCTCCTACATTAAAGGAGATCGCAGCATACTGCCGTGAGGAGAAAGATACGTTATGGGACGAGACCAAGCGTCTCTTCTACCCGCACAGAGTTTACGTGGATCTTTCCCAGAAACTCTACGCTGTAAAACAATCATTACTTGATCAGATGACTATGACAGATTAAAGGAGGACTTATCGATCATGAAAATTATAGTATTAGCAGGCGGACTCAGTCCGGAAAGAGATGTATCCTTACTTTCAGGAGCTGGAATCTGTAAAACTCTCCGTGAAATGGGACATCAGGCATTCCTTCTGGATGTGTTCTTCGGCCTTCCATGCGATTCTGATAAATTAGAAGAAGTATTCGACCGCCCGGACGGCGGACTTGAGATTTCCAAAGGAATCTCTACTTCTGTACCGGATCTTGATGCACTGCGCAAGTCACGTCCGGACCAGTCACCTTCCGAGATCGGACCAAATGTCATTGAACTCTGCCAGATGGCTGATATCACATTCATGGCACTTCACGGTTCCATCGGTGAAAACGGAAAACTCCAGGCAACATTCGACAACCTGGGAATCAAATATACAGGACCAAACTCTCTTGGATGTACACTGTCCATGAACAAACTGGTTACAAAACAGATCTTCAAGACCAGTGGTGTTCCGACTCCAAGAGGAACTTCCCTGACATCTAAGACAAAAGATACCCCTCTGGACGAGCTTGGTTACTATCTTCCACTGGTTGTAAAACCATGCTCTAACGGATCTAGTATCGGTGTATACATCTGCCACACAGAAGAAGAATATTACGATGCAATCCACAAATCCTTCGATGTTGACAACACAGACGAAGTTGTCATCGAACCATTTATCAAGGGCCGTGAATTCGCCTGCGGTATCCTTGCCGGAAAAGCTCTTCCGCTTGTTGAAATCGTTCCAAAGGACGGACTCTTCGACTATGCGAACAAATATCAGGCAGGCGGCGCTTCCGAGATCTGTCCTCCTGTATCTCTCGATGAAGAGACGCAAGAATTGATCCAGCGTGCCGGAGAACGTGCATTTGAAGCACTTCGCATGGATGTATATTCCCGTGCCGACTTTATCGTATCCGATGCAGACGGTGAATTCTACTGTCTGGAAATGAACGCCCTTCCTGGAATGACAGCAGCAAGCCTTCTTCCGAAAGCTGCCAAGGCTGCCGGATATGAATACAGTGAACTTTGCGAGGCTATCATTCAGGAATCTATAAAAGCCCGCTATTAAGGAGGATGAAGATCCATGAAAAATCTTTCAATCGAAAATATAACCAAGGCCTGCAGAGGTACCTTCCATGGTGATGAAAGTATCCTCAGCCAGGAAGTATCCGGCGTCGTGATCGACAGCCGGAAGGTGCAGCCTGGTTACTTATTTGTTGCCATTGACGGAGAACGTGTCAATGCACACAAATTCATCCCGGATACTGTAAAAGCCGGTGCCATGTGTGTCGTATCACACGAAGATCTCGGTGAGACGGATTTCCCTTATATCCTAGTAGAATCCACAGGCCAGGCACTGCTCGACATTGCCAAGCTTTACCGTGATTCTTTCGACATGAAGGTTGTCGGAATTACCGGAAGTGTTGGAAAGACCAGCACCAAAGAGATGATCGCATCCGTTCTGGCTCAGAAATATCACGTACACAAAACACTTGGCAACTTCAATAACGAATGGGGACTTCCGATCACCATCTTCGATATGCCGGAGGACACAGAAGTTGCGGTCCTTGAGATGGGCGTCAATCATTTCGGTGAGATGCGCCGTCTCTCTTCTGTAGCCAGTCCTGACATCTGTGTGATCACCAATATCGGTATCGCACATCTGGAATTCTTCAAGACAAGAGAGGGAATCCTTCAGGAAAAATCGCAGATGATCCAGGATATGAAGAACGGTGGTTCCATTATCCTGAATGGTGACGATGACCTGCTGTCCAAAATGAGTCCTGTCAAAGGTGTGACTCCTGTCTTCTTTGGAATGGGAGACAACTGTGCATTTCGTGCTGACAATATCGAGCCACAGGGACTTCGCGGAACTTCCTGCACCATCACATTAAAGGATGGCTCTTCTTTCGACTGTCTGGTTCCTGTACCGGGTATCCACATGGTAAGCAATGCTGTTGCAGGTGCTGCTGTCGGATACACACTGGGACTGACTGCTGATGAGATCAAGGCCGGCATCGAATCCCTGCCTTCCATCCCTGGACGTAACCACATCATCGAGACCAATCAT
>OINI01000171.1_pt1 | contig 14817 bp, 12 predicted proteins | sample 1585121 | NCBI WGS metagenome assembly OINI01 (sample SAMN02674698, study PRJEB24791) | human gut metagenome, SKBSTL036 | isolation source: stool | host: Homo sapiens | place: USA | reverse complement strand
TTGAAACCTTCAAGCCAAATTCTTTCAGCACATAATCTTTGATTTCCTGATAGGTTGCTTTCAACTCGGCACTGGTGGCATCCAGCTCGTCCAGGTCTAAGTCGATCTCTATCGTGTCATCTGGTTTTTGTTGGGACAAAAGAACTACCGTCTCCACGTGAACAGTCATCCCAAATTGATCAACCGGGCATACTTTTCTAAGCTCATATCCCCTCTCACACAGATACTTCAGATCCCTTGCCAACGTCGCACTGTCGCAACTTACATACACAATCCTATCCGGGTTCATCTCAATCATGGTCTCCAGCAGAGTTTCATCACAGCCTTTTCTTGGCGGGTCTACAACGATAACATCTGCATAAACACCATTTTTCTTATACTCTCTTGGCAGCACTTCTTCTGCCTTACCCACAAAGAACTCTGTATTCTCCAGGCCATTAAGTTTCGCATTTTCTTTCGCATTCTCTATAGCTGCAGGAACAATTTCCACACCACGGACAAATTTTGCTTTCTGTGCCAGGAACAGGGAAATGGTTCCGATCCCACAGTAGAGATCCCATACTGTCTCTTCCCCATGAAGATCTGCGTATTCCAGTGCCTTTGCATAAAGCTTCTGGGTCTGCATAGGATTTACCTGATAGAAAGACAGAGGAGAAATCTGATAGGAAATATCTCCGATCCTGTCTGTGATATATTCCTGACCCCAGAGCAGACGGATTTCCTCACCAAGGATTACATTGCTATGTTTCTTATTTACATTGATGGTGATGCTTGTCATTCCCGGAATCTCACACAGAGATTTTACAAGCTGTTCCTCTTTCGGAATCTTATTTCCGTTCAGGATCAGACAGACCATCACTTCTTTTGTGAAGTATCCGTAACGGATCAGGACATGGCGCACCAGCCCTTTGCCTGTTGCTTCATTATATGGTTCAATCCCGTATTTCTCCATATGTGCGATTACACAGTCCAGAACTTCTTTATTCTCAGCTACACCAAGTGCACAGTCACGGTTTTCGATAATGTTGTGGGTTCTTCCCGCATAGAAACCTGTAACGATTTTTCCCTCTTTATTTCTGCCTACAGGAAACTGTGCCTTATTTCTGTAATGAAAAAGTTCATCCATGCCAATGATCGGCTCCATGGGGATATCTGTAAAGCCACCGATACGTTCCAGATGTCCCTTCACCTTATTTGTCTTAAATACAAGCTGCTGATCATAGGAAAGTGCCTGAAGCTGGCATCCGCCACACTGGCGGGCAAATTCGCACTTGGGCTCAACTCTGTACGGAGATGGCTTCAGCACCTCCATAAGACGTCCGTAACCATAATTTTTCTTTGCTTTTATAATTTTGGCTGTTACTGTATCTCCGATCACTGCGTCCTTGACAAAAACGGTGAAGCCATCGGCTTTTCCGATACCTTCACCGTCAATTCCGCAATCTTCTATCTCTAACGTAACAAGATCGTTCTTACGAAATTCCATAAAGATTACACCTCATCTGTTCTTCTTAAGTTGGATTCAAACAATTTATTATATCCAAGCCATTCTTTTTTGCTCTTGTTTGCTGCAAAAATCTCTGTGATGGTTTCCATTCTTGCATCTGTATTATCTGCAAGATTGAGGGCTACGGCCTCCACCAGTGCAGGTTTTTTCGGGGAACCATATTCCAGTTCTCCATGGTGGGACAGGATACAATGGATCAGTTCATTCTTAAGCACCTCCGGAAATTCCGGTATCTGGCGCGCAAGATCATTGATCATCTGCGCTCCCATATAAATATGTCCCAGAAGCTGACCTTCATCTGTATAATCATTTAACGGAAATGCAGATAATTCTTTTGTCTTTCCGATATCATGAAGAAGTGATGCTGTGATCAGTAAATCCCTGTTGATGACCGGGTATGCCTTTGACATATAATCGCAGAGTCTGGTCACTCCCAGAGTATGCTCCATCAGACCGCCGATAAATCCGTGATGTACTGTCTTCGCTGCAGAATGTCCTTCAAACGCTTTCACAAAAGCTTCATCTTCCACAAATAATTTCTTCAGAAGTGCAGACAGATAAGTATTCTCCACACTGTCAATAAATGCTCTCAGCTGGCTGTACATATCATCTGTGCTGTTCTCACTTACAGGAAGATAATCTGCCGGGTCATATTCATCTTCGGCAGCCTTGCGCACACGCTTGATATTCAACTGCATAGCCCCTGCAAAGCTGGTCACATCTCCCACAACATCAATATAATCCAGGGCATCGAAATCATCAATTCCCAGCGAATTTGGATCCCAGATCTTGCCATCCATGATTCCGGTTTTATCCTGGAGGATAATATTCTCATAGGGTTTTCCATTCTTCGTTACCGCAGACTGTTTCTGCTTGCACAGATAAATCCCATTAATTCTGTCTCCCTCATGTAACTCATTTAAAAAACGCATAAAGCCTGCCTCTCTATCCTTTATTTTTAGTATTATAACAATTCCACAAGAAAGAATCCCGCTTGCAGGATTCTCCGCCTGTCACTATCTCTCTCCAACTGTTACCTTATAATCTTTCTCCGCATACTCACCATCGGAATTTTTGCGAAGAACCGTTATGGTAAGATTTTCTCCCTGCTTTTTTGTCTGAAGATATGTATAATAAGACTGCATACTCTCTGTGGGAGTTCCATCAATCTTACTTATGATATCTCCACACTGTATCCCTGCCTTCATCGCAGGAGATTCTTCTTGTGTACGCTCCACGTAAAGTCCCTGATCAATTCCCAGTTTTCTACATTGTGCCTGAGTTATCTCTGTTCCATAAATACCTGTATATCTGATTGTCTCTTTGTTAGCCAGATGTTCTACCAACGGAAGAATCTGCGAAATGGAAACTGCATGAATATTATCTCCGTCGTTTTCATTCTTCTTCAGTATCATCCCTGCCACATTTCCGTCAACTACCGCTACTCTTGAAAAAGTATAGTTTGTTAAGCAACTGCTTAGAAATACTCTTGCTAATTTGACCGCCGTTTTTGATGTACTAAAATCATCATAATGCCAAGTTTCTCTGATGATAGTTTCTAAAACTTTAAAATCTTGTTTTTGATATTCTCGTAATTCTATTTGCATTGTTCTTCTCCTTGTTTTCATCATTTATATCATGTATGATAAAGTATACAGTAACTGTAATGTCAATAAGGAGATATACGAAAATGAGAAAAGAAATTAAAAGGCTAACAACCGCACAATTCGCAAAACTACACGAAGTAAATAAGCGTACATTACATTATTATGATGAAATCGGTCTTTTCCGTCCGCTTACCAAGGCTGAAAATGGATATCGCTATTATGATATTTCACAAAGCATAGATTTTGAATATATTCGTATGCTGAAAGAATTAAATATGAGTATTGAAGAAATTGAAGCATATCGAAAAAATCCTACACCTGCCAACTTCTTAAAAATTGTGAATGAGAAAGAAAAAGAAATTGATAAGCAAATTCAAAAGCTGAAAGATATTAAAACTGTAATGCAAAGGAAGAAAGCGAAAATCGCTTTTTGTGAAACTTTGCAAGAGCAGGAAATCAGAATTGAAGAATGCAAATCAGAAAGGCTTTTAGTCTATCCTTATGATTTCTCAAAAGATGATATATCAGAAATTTTTTCCCACTTGAAAGATATATGGGGAATCGAACAAATACGCATGGGAATGGGACGTCTGTTTGTTGTTGCGTGCATCAGAAATTTTTTCCAGGTTCTTCTTCTGATTATTCACCAGACCGTCCACCATATCATAGTTAGCTTCTGTACCAGATTCTCTGCTTCGTTCATAAGTGCCGTTCTGGTAGAATTTCTGGTAATGTTCCAGACGGATTTTACCATCTTGTTTTAGCTGTTCGACCGGATTTAGCGTTACCTGCTGTTGGATGTAATCATGAATCTTTTGTTTTGTCTTTTCATCGAATTTCTTACATTCTTCGACAACCATTTTTCCATAAGCATCCAGGATAACACCCTGGGCCTGATCTCGGTATACCTGATGTTCCATCAAATAAAACTGTTTTCCATCAATAATGATGGTGTCTGTTGCAATCCAGTTCCCCTTTTTCCCATCAATCTGATAATTCTCAGTTTCCATAGTGATCAGTGCGCCCGATGTATTGATACGAATGAATCCGGCCCGATACTGTGGATAGTTTTCATCTACATAGTAGCAGCTGATTTCTCCATTCTTGTTCAATACGAGCACGTCACTGACTTCGCATTGATTTTTCGTCCGTTTCCAGATGTCAGCGACTTTTTCATTTTCCTGCATTTCATGAATCGAGATTAATCGGTAATTTTCGACAGTAATCGACACATTCTGCTGTCTTGCCTCTTGATATGGCAGATGCCACAGTGCTTTTCCTGCTGTCTGCTGATCTACTCGGTAGACTGCAAATTGATTAAGCTTCATAGGCATCGTCCTCCAAGTTATTCAGATAATAATTCAGATCCAGAGAATAGTAGTATTTGTCTTCGATCTGCTGTAATTTTCCAACTGTAGAATTGATGATCTCAATCATTTCATCATTCTCAGGATCACTTTCTTCCTGTTCCAAAACTTCCAAAGCTTCTTTCAGTGTTTGGATTGTTTCTTCCTTTGTGTGCTGCTGGAAGATAGCAGTAATAGTCAGTTCGTTTTCTTCCAGGTTTACATTTCTCATAGGCTCATTTCCCCCCTTTTCTTTTTCGGTATTGGTTTCATCTGTATATTCAGCTCCTTCTCGTTTTTTTCTTCGCTTATATTTTTTTCGTTATCCACTTTCTTATTGGATTCCAGAGGATTTTCCACATTTGGATGTCTTTTTTCCAAGTATTTTTCCACACGACTGATTGCATTTTGCACATAAGAATTTTCTCTAAATCCAGGAATCGAATTCAAAAATTCTTTCTGTATTTTTCCTTCAATCATCAGACTCTGCATTCCTTCATAATCACTTCCGTCTTTCAGATCAAAGCCAACACATTTCAGTCCATGCATACGTTCTGATGGGATTTTCTCATAAGCTTCCAAGGCTTCTGGTAATGTCAGGTCATAATGTACTTCACCCATTACAGGAAATTCAGCACATTCAGCCGCATAAAAGCTGATACATGTAAGATCATTTTCATAATCCACATTTTCTATTTCCGGGACAATATCGAGTATTTTTTCTCTTTGTGCTGCAAAGTCTGGAAGTTCTGCAAATCCAAATCGATCCACGTAATATGCCTGCATATCCCCACCACGGTTTGTAATGATAACATCACTGACCGACATAGAATGTGCTTTATAATCTGCCGGTGGATTATCGTTGAACATAGCGTACAAATCATCCAGCTTTTCATTTTCATGTAATCTGCCGGAATAGACACACTTATAATTTGCTGCATCGATTGTAATGCCATCTTCTTTGACCATTGCCATATTCATAAATAAATGTTGTTTTCCCGGTGTGTCTTCATCCACATGATAAATCGCATAGCGGTCACCATTACCTCTGAACATTTCTTCCTCTAGGGTATAATCATACTTAAATGGGTACATAGCCCGATCAACTCTCTCCGAAATATCCGTCCCTTCTGTAATCGTGTCTTCCAGCCAGTTTTGGATATCTCCCCATGATTCAAACTGTAGATAGCCGGCAATTTCATGCGTCCCATCCGGTGCCAGTACAATATGTCCCGGTTCGCTTTCCCGATAATCATAGCGGTATCCAGCTGCTTCCAGTGCATCTACCAGAATCCCGTATTTTTCATGTAATTCTGTTTTCTGTTTTTCTTCGAGAATGATTTCAAGCTCTTCTGTAAGCTGATCGATCATTTCACCGGCTGTCTTGCGGATCACATCCATAGATGCTTTCATTTCCTTCATTTCCCGGCTGCTGCTCCAACCTGCAATATAAGGAAAACTGTAATCCGATGTATCCAAACCAAAGGAAGAACACACACAGTAAGCAACGGATTCTGCTTCAACCTCTTTTGTCAGACGGTCTTTTTCTACACCCAGGCTTTCCATGATTTCCTTGTCATGCAGTTTAGCATGGGCTGTTTCATGAATAGTAGTCTTTAAGGTCTGACTTTCACTGAGCCCTTTTTTGATCACGATTTCCTTGTCTGCATTGTGATAATATCCATTGGCATTGCCATCGATCTCATCGAATCGAATCGGCACTGGGGATATTTTCTGAATAGCCTGCATGAAAGAATCAAAATCCTGTACAGCTGCAGTCAGTAATTCCGGTGCTAGTGTCTGGATTGGTTCCCCGGATGTCTGAGCAATATCAAAGACGGTAACTGCTTTAAAATGCGGAACTGTAACTTCCACCTGTTCAGTCTTAGGTTTTCCATCAGTTCCCATGATTGGTCGCTGATTTTCATCCAGAACCTCTTTTTCCTTCATTTTCTTATATGGTGCCGGTGCAATGATTGTAATTCCTTTTTCCCCTTTCATGACCTGTCTACCCATGGACTGCCAGTTTTTGTAACTGGTAACAAGTGTGGCATCCGGTCGTTGCATGGCGATCAGCATTGTATTATTAAAGGAATAATTGTGAAACTTTGCCATGGTTTTAAGAAATTCCTGATAGCGGTTACTTGTAAAAAGTTCTTCCACACCGGATTCCAGTGACTGCATAATGCTGTCCATATCTTTTCCCTGGACCGGCAGTGGAATAGTAGTAGTTTTATTTTGTTCTGTCATAATACTCCTTTCCAAAAACGCCCCACGACATTGTGCTTATGCCGCAGGGCTTTTTATTAGTTGATGAGATGATTATTTTTTATTAGAGTTCCATATCGTGCTTCTTTGTTTTCGGTTTCTGATCCGGCTGTTCTTTTTCAACTTTCTCTGTTTTTGCAACCTGCGCTTCTTTTTCTTTCTGACGTTCTGTGAACCTGTCTGCCTTTTCAAAGACGTGATCCTTTGTGTCAAAGTGATATACATCATTGGTAAGGCGTTCTGCTGGTGCTACCTGAGTGGCATTAACTTCTTTTACCATATCTCTTAACATTTCCGCATCCACTTGACCGTCATCCGGCAAGATCAGCATTTGATGGATGGATGATGGCAAAATGAAGAAATCATTTCCCAGAAGTTCCCCCATGTTATCCATGAATTCCGGATAAAAGATCACACCGGCTCCATCAATTCTTTCTGTATTCGTAACAACAAAGAATGTCGGCATCTCGCTTGATTCCTGCAATGTTTCCTGCAGCATTTCACGTTCATCTGGTGTCAGCATGAGAATATTTTTCTGGTACATTTCATCTATCAATGCACCTATACTTGATACCTCCGGAATCATGACATGCGGTGAACTTTTCATCGCATCTTCATGAAGCTGTTCTGCCGAGATTCCATACTGTTCAAGCAGATCATTCTTGATAAACATGGAACTTAATCCATCCTGATCCTTGCCTACTGCCACATGATAGGTAATTGCGAGGTCTTCCTTCAGCTGATGCGGCGCATTTTCGAGGACTTCCTTATTTGCTTCGGCTGATGATACACGGATAAACAGCTTGTCCTTCACGTCTTCATAATTTAAAATGGATTTCAGATCAACCTGTATCGGTGCCTCAATGACTATATCTGCAATCTTTCTGCATACAGTTTCCATTGTTACGCCAGGCTGTGCTTTATATGCTTCATACAGCTGATTAAGATTGATCGTCGGGGTAAGCATCTCACCTTCTTTTCTCACCATCAATCCCGTATAGGCACGGTTCAGTTTCTGACACTCCATCGTTGATACTTCTGCATTCTCATAATCCTTTGGTAAAAAGAGTTTGATATTGTCCTTTACTTCATTTACAAATTCATTAAAATTCATTCTTCGTTTCCTCCTCTAATCTGTTTTTCTTATTTCTTTTTGCTTTTGTTTTTTGGTTTCTTTTTTGGAAAGGATAAAGAAAAATTCACCCTTCCGGTTTCATCTGCATCCATATGAAGATCTGCCTCAAAGTACATATTCTTCTTTTTGGAATACAAGTCTTTTACATGCACACTTCCACTTTTCAGAAGTTCTGCAGCCATCTTCTTATCCATGGCTTTTTCCATGCTCTGCAGATAGCGATTCTCTTTCCAGAGAGCAAAGTGGCAATCGTGGTTGCTGCAATAGAAGTTGGTTTTGCTTTCGTATACCAGGCTGCCACATACCGGACAGGTTCCAATGCTTTCTCTGGTCTGAAATCTTCTTGTTTCTTCTTCGGAAATCGCATCGCATCCATTCAGCATCATGGTCAGCATGTTTTTGATCCCGGTCATAAACTGTTCCGGTGCAATCTCTCCATGCTCCATCAAGAGCAGCTGATTTTCCCATTCTGCAGTCATACTTGCAGATTTCAGAAAGTCTGGCAGGATCTCCACAAGGACTTTTCCATCATCTGTTGGAAGAATCTTTTTTCCTTTTCGGGTAGCATATTGGGAATAGATCAGTTTTTCGATGATACCGGCTCTTGTTGCCGGAGTTCCTAATCCTTTCTTTTCCGTATCTTCATCAAATTCCTTATTTCCAGCTGTTTCCATTGCCGCAAGGAGAGTATCTTCGCTATATGGTTTTGGTGGGGACGTAAAATGTTCTGTCTTTTCTGCAGCTACAGCATAGAAAGTCTGTCCCTGGGTTACTTTCGGCATTCTCTCTTTCATTTCCTGATCCGGATCTACGATTGCCATGCGATCCTTATTTTTGAAGCAGTTTTCAAAGAGTTTCCATCCATCCTGCAGAACAATCTTTCCTTTTGCTTTGAAGATTTCTCCCTGGCATTCCACTTCAATCTCTGTTTCCTGGTAAATGTGATCCTTACTCATTGCCATGACCGTATGGACTGCGATCAGGAACAGAATCTTTTCTTCCCAGGATTTCAATTCATCCAGATGGCAGGATGCAAGCTCCATCGTTGGAATGATTGCATGGTGATCCGTCACTTTGCTGTTATTCATGACTTTTTTCACATCCGGCTGTTCTGGCTGATCAAAAGGACCTGTCAGCTGATATTTCTCATAAATCTGACGGACCACATTTCTTGCTGTCTGTTCCATATCTTCGGTCAGATACTGGCTGTCCGTTCTTGGATAAGTAATCAGCTTCTTTTCATACAGGCTCTGTGCGGTATCCAGTGTCTGTTTGGCTGTCATTCCGTAGATGCGGTTTGCCTCTCTCTGCAGTGTGGTCAAATCGTAAAGCCTTGGTGCTTTTACTTTCTTTTCTGTTTCTTTTACTGCATTGACAATGGCTTCACTTCCCTGGCATCTGCTTCTTAACTGTTCTGCCTCATCCGGATCAAAGATCTTTGGCTTTACTGCCGGAATTCCGTCACAATCCAGTTCCACATTGAAATACTTTTCTTTCTGGAAATTGCTGATCTGTCCGGCTCTTTCCACCAACATGGCAAGTGTCGGTGTCTGGACCCTTCCAACAGTTAGCTTTTTGAAATACTTTGTGGTGTAAGCTCTGGTTGCATTCATTCCTACCAGCCAGTCAGCCTGAGAACGGCATACAGCAGCTTCGACCAGATGTCGGTATTCCTCTGCGGATCTCAGATGCTGCATTCCATCAAGGATTGCTGAATCTTCCAGAGAACTGATCCATAATCGTTTCACCGGCTTTTTACTTCCGGATAAGTCATAGACATGTTTGAAGATTAATTCTCCTTCACGTCCGGCATCACAGGCATTTACGACGTATTCAATTTCCGGACTGTTGAGCAGTCTTTTTAAGATATAGAACTGATCTTTCTTATCTTCTGAGACTGTAACTTTCCAGTCTTTCGGGATGATCGGGAGATCTTCATATCTCCACTGGTTAAATTTCTCATCGTAAGCATCCGGTGAAACATATTCGGCCAGATGTCCGAAGCACCAGCTGACCATACAGTCGGTTCCTCGTAAATATCCGTCTTCTCGTTCCTGTGCTCCAATCACTTCTGCGATTGCTCTTGATACACTTGGTTTTTCTGCAATTACTAAATACATGATGTATAACCTCCTTCATATAACGAAACGGAGAGAGCATGTTTTACAGCCCCCTCCGCTAAAAAAGTTTATTTATTTTTCATTTTCTTCAAAATCTTCGTCTTCAGACTCTTCCTCATCCGGAACTTCTTCCAGTCCACCTGTTTCCAAACCTTCCGGCTGATCATCCTCATCTTCCTCTTTTTTAGGTTTATAGATCTTGAAGTAGTAGTAAGCTGCCACACCGCCGAGAGCCAAAATCAGGATTGTTGCCATTGCACCCATATTGGTTTTTGCAGATGCTGTTTTCTCCGGATCAATGGTAGCTTCCTTGTCTACATCCTCATTATTTGTTTCATCCAGCACTACCTTTGATTTATCTGGCTGTGGTGTTACGACAGTAGCAGTGCTGTCTTTATCCAGAAATTCGGACAGATCATTCTCATCAATCTGGGATAACATATAGACATTCTGTGATGTGGCACTACGGTCGATCACGATATAGAAAGTGTTGTTATTCTTCGTTGTAACCGTAAGAAATTCCTTTGTGGAATCATCGGTAATGTCATCCTTGACTTCACCATTGCCAGGTGTCGTAAATGCAGTTCCCTTGTCTGTTCCATCTTCCGGCAGCACCTCGTTTGTGTTTGTCGCCTCGTCCTTTTTCTCTTCTTTGTCTGTTGACTGTTCCGTCTGAGTTGTCTCTACTTTGGATGCCTCTGCCGATTCATCCACATAGGCAAATGCTGTGGTTGATGCTGTAAAAAGCATCATGACTCCCAACAGCAGTCCTGCTATTTTCTTATTCATTTTCTTCCATTTCACCATTCTGATATTCCTCCTTATTTTCTTCTGTGAATACAAAGGAGACTGAACCTTCATCGTCAGACTCCCTGCTTACCTGAAATTTAACTTTTCCACTCTGGATACCATCCAAAAGATCATATAACTGATCATTATCCATCTTCATACCACGGATGCACCTGATCATCTCATTGTCCTCTTCCTGCTTTAATGCAGCCTGGACACCCCTAAGATATTGCTGCAGATCCGCGATCTTTTTCTCTGTCTTGGCAATTTCATCCAGATATTTTTTAATCTTTTTATTCAAACTTTCACCTCCCTTCAATCACCCATTTATGGCAGTCTTCCAAAGCACATGAAGTGTTGCTGCCAGTAGGATGTGCTGATATTTGAGTAATGGATCGGATCCCCACAATGGATCATCATATTGTTACCGACATAGATACCCACATGGCTTGCACCGGATGTGTTATACGTTCCCTGGAAGAAGATCAGATCTCCTGGTTTTGCTTCTCCCGGTGATACATAAGTACATACGCCTCTTAATCCATCCGCGGTCAATCGTCCATAGTTCCATCCATTACCACAGTGGTTAATGACATAAGATACGAATCCTGAGCAATCAAATCCGGACGGAGAGTAGCCACCCCATACATAAGGTACTCCCAGATATTTTTCTGCTTCCCGGATCATCCGGGCAAATTCTTCATCCTGCAGTGCTTCCGGTGGAATCTCATAGCTCATTCCATTACCGCCTGATCCACTGGTCACATTGTTTACATCCCACAGATAATTTCTGTTTCCATATGTCGTATTTAATGCATTATAGATGATCAGCTGCTCCGCATTCAGATTGGCTCTTGCCACAGCGTCAAAGCTTCCATTTGTCAGTGTCACATATAGAATCTTCTTAGTGCTTGTACTGGTAACCGTTACTTCCTGACTGCCATTGTCATCTGCGATATAGGCTTCCCAGGTCTGATGTCCATGAGCAGAAGCGGCAGCATGGTTATCATAGTAAACGTCAAACTGCACACCATATCGTGCAAAGGCTCCGGTATCCTCAACTGTGTATTCCACACCATTCATTACTACCTTAGTGCCAATCGGCACAAATGGATTGGAAGCATCTACAGCAATGGTATGGTTTGCTGTTGGATATGCACCACTGGCAGTTGGACCTCCGGACCATACACCACAACAGATTCGACAGTTACAATATCCGCTGGTCACTACCTGTCCTAATGATTCTCCGACTCGAACATTTCTGGTTTCTGTCACCGTTTCTGTTCGACCTTCTGTATTCAGATGATATTGTGCTTCAAAAAGAGATTGCAGCTCGTTTTCAACATCTGAGTACGTCCAGTCCCCGTATTTTGCGGTAAGATACGAGATAAGATGGTATGGATTATGACCAATCTCAGCAATGTTGTACTGATACTCGTCATAATTTGGATGTCTTCGTTCCATCTCATTGATCTGCTGATTCAAGGCACTTTCCAAAGCAGCATATCTGTTTTCGGCAGCATAGATATCCTCGTCTGAACTTGGATACGTTGTAATACCGATCACAGATCCAGCACCCTCAATAGAGGCACTGCAGCTCCCCAGAGATACTGCTATGACAAGAAAAAGAAGCGCAAAAATACCGATGCCTGCGAACATGGCACGATTACGCTTTATAATCTCTTTCAAGGCAATCTTTGCTTTCACCGTCATGTTCTCGACACCGGTAATGGTTGTCGCTCCACCTAGACTGCCAGCGGATTTTCCGGCTCTGGCTGCCCGGTATGCATCCTTATATCGTTTTTTCTGAAAGAAGCGGTTATAGAAATGTCTCTTTTGCTCAGCGTTCTTTACCGATTCTGCATGTTTGACTCCTTCCATACTTTCTGCAGAACCAAATTTCAGTTTCTTTTCTACAGTAGCCTCACGATAACCTCTGCGATGGGTTTTCACATCCGTCCGTTTGCTACGGATCTGAGCATGACGCAGACCACGTAACGCATCTTCTGTTTCACGCTCTGCAAGTCTGGCACTTTCCACACCTGCATTTTCATCTGTTTCTTCCTCTTCGGAAGTGACTGCTTTCATGCCAGATATAACAGCTTGTGTAGCAATGTATTTCCCGGCTGTCCCTCCCGGTTTCATGCCAGCACCTTTCACCATCTGATTTCCTTCATCATCAAAAGATAATCTTCCAGCTTTTGCCTGTTCTTTGGTCATCTGTTTTTGCAACTGTTTCTTCCGAATGGATTTCTTTTGGCTGTTCAGATTATTATCATCATCCGGGATTTTTTCATAACGATGCAGTTTCTTTCGATATCCGGATACTTTTTCTTCCGGTGTAACTTCAACTGTATCCTCAACAGCTTCCTGCCGGACAGAAGATTTCCGGATTTTTTCCATCTGCAGTCGTTTTCCTTTTCCTGATTTTGAATCTTCATTCTCAGCCTTTTTTCGTTCCCGTTCAGGAACAAATTCTTCTTTATTTTCCGGTCGCCCTCGGCTCCTGTGACTGATGTCTTTTACACTACCATCACGGAGATTTTCTTCTGTCAGACCATCTCTGGTCATCTTTGCGACCTTTTTATCTTTGCCTTTAAATTCTTTTCCGGCTATAGGTCATCACCTCCTGGCACAACTTTTCTTTCTGTACTCATTTAGTTCCTGGCGTCCAATAATCGGGATACCAGGATAACCATCTGCCTGTGTCCTGATTGCCGGAGAGCTCGCCTGGATATGAAATACCCAGTTCAATTCACTCGGATCTCTCGGCCAGAAACCATTGATCAGCATAGCCTCCTTGAACTGATTGTTGTGCAGATGGATCTGGGTACGTTTATACAGAACTTCTTTCAGATCATCACTGGTAAGATGCGGATAGATTTTCTGTGCCGGATAAAAATTCCAGAATACCCAGTCAAGGATAATGTTCTGTGTTTCCAGCGGAAGTTCATACAGATGATGATCATCATTGACTGTATGAACACGGTATCCAGGCTGTGCATTTTCCAGATTTTTCATCTGAATGTAAGGATTATCCTGGTTCCACTGCCTGATTCGGATCTTATCGATTTCCTTCATGCTTTTCCGCCTCCATTTCTTTCTCTCGTTTTTCAACTTCTTCCGGTTTTGTAGTCATCAAACTGTACAGCTTCAAGTTCTTATCGAACTTGTCCTTAAATGGAATAATTGTTGTTCCATAGAAAAGAAGTCCTTCTCCTTCCCTGGAATTCGTCACATAAGACAACTGATATGGGGAAATATTCAGCTGTTTTGCGAGGATCTGTCTGTCACCTGCCGCCTGGTTCAGCATCAGGATAAAATCACTGTTCTCAAAGATATTTTCAATTTCCCTGCTGGCAAGAAGATCTTTGATATTCTGGGTGATACCACTTGGAATACCACCCCATTTTCTGAATCTCTTCCATATTTCTACGGAATAAGCTGCTGTCTGTTCTTCTTTGAGCAGAAATCTCGATAGGTCAGACGCTTTCACGCCTTTCGCCCCGAGCCACACCGTGCAAGCAACTTTCATTGCACACGGCGTTCCATGGGATAAGTCTTTATTGCTAATACAGTTACTTCAAAGTCTGGTTAATTGTTATAAGGTTAATTGCTTCCAATCCTGCTTTAGCTCTCCATTTGTTGAGCTTTGCAATCTTGGCAGGTGCCCTACAATCGAATAAATCGATGAGGGACTTGATGATTTTCACGTCATTAGAATAGATAAGGCTCTTTATATCTTTGTGTACGATTCTGAGGTTTGCATATTCATCCGTACCACCTTGGCTTGGTGGATTAAGATATATGCATTCCACATCTTCAAACGCAAGAGACACCTTTGAGAGTTCACACTTACCCTTTGATGCCACAAATCTTGATAGGCGGTTGTCACAGAATTCGATACTATGATTCGTGTCGTTATCTCCACTCAACTTCAACAGCGTTTCTCCATATTCAGATTTAGCAAGCATGCGGTGAATACGTTCACGTCCCTGTGGGGTGTAACGATTGGTGTCCACTCGGTAGAACATTGGATTTTGCG
>OINI01000157.1_pt1 | contig 15916 bp, 15 predicted proteins | sample 1585121 | NCBI WGS metagenome assembly OINI01 (sample SAMN02674698, study PRJEB24791) | human gut metagenome, SKBSTL036 | isolation source: stool | host: Homo sapiens | place: USA | reverse complement strand
TCGCATTGACACGCTTTGCAATCTGATTGATGTTGACCCCGATTTTCTGTATCTCTGCTGTCATGGCTTTTATGTCGCTATGGTCTGTCTGAATGATATACCCGTCAATGGCAATCTTGCGAAGATACGCCGCCATGTTCCGGGTGGGGACGAGCTTCATTTTCTGCTCAATCAATGCCCTTTCTTCCTCTGTTACATAGAATTTGATTTGTATTTTTCTTTTGCGTCCGTTCATGCAATCGCTCCTTTCCATTCCGAGGGTTTGGGACACTTCCCAACAAGCAATTTTCAACCGACGCACCGCAGGACGGGAGGGCGAAAATACGGAAAAGGGTACTCTTTTCCTATGCTTGCTACGAAACTTTATCCCTTACTACCTACAACACCGGGAACGGCAAATTTGACGAACTTTCCCAAAAGAAAAACGCCGCAATCTGCGACGTTTCAATCACTCTATATAAACAAAAACGAGAGAACTTTATTCCCCCGTTTCGTCGTTGTTGGCTTCCTCTATTCCTTTTGCAGTAGCAGACAGGATTTTCAAATCTTTTTCGCTCATACCGTCAAGCATAGTATCGAGCTGACGGCGGCGCGTGGATTTCTCCTGTTCCCGTTCCGGGAAAAAGAACTGGTCTACTGATACATCAAGCAGGGTTACAAGCTCATATAAAATCTGTAAACTTGGGTGCTGCCCGCTGTTCTCAATGGACGCGATATATCGGGGCGCAATATTCAGCGTATCGGCTAACTGATTGCGTGATATTCCCTTTGCTTTTCTTGCTGCTTTAATGGCTTACCCGAAAGCCTTAAAATCAAATTTTTCTTTGTTCTGCTTCATAGTCATTTCACCCAACTACATTGTATATTTCATCTTCCTTTCGAGATATGATTACACACAGCACATTATTGACTGAAATAGAGCATATCATATACTTGATATTATTCGGCTATCCGAGTATAATTATACTGGTAAAATTTGAGGAAAGGGCGTTTTGATTATGGAATATATGTCTTGTCCCGAAGCGGCAAAGAAATGGGGAATTTCTGAAAGACGAGTACAGATACTTTGTAGCGAAAATCGCATACCGGGCGTTTCAAAACTGGGGTATATGTGGCTGATACCAAAAAACGCGGAAAAACCTTTTGATATGAGAAAGAAACAACATAAAATGCAGATACAATAAACAAACAAATAAACCTTACAACAACTGTAAGTGGTGTGGTTGCTTCTTATGCAGTAAAATTATATTCGTAAGATAAGCGTAAGCAAAAAATGTGAGGTGTGAGATATGAATGATACAAAAAAACTATTAGAAGTACGCGACTTGCACAAAGCATATTCCAAAGAGGGGGTTCCAACAAAAGCACTAAACGGAATTACCTTTGATGTTCTGAATGGCGAATATTTGGGAATTATGGGAGCCAGCGGTTCTGGAAAAACAACATTGTTGAATTGTATTGCTACGGTCATTAAACCAACCTCTGGACAAATTTTACTTTCAGGTGCCAATATAAGCTCTTTTGATGGCACGAAGTTGGCTGAATATCGTGGCAACAAGATTGGTTATCTATTTCAAGATTTTGCTTTACTTGATAATCTAACTGGTAAAGAAAATATTATATTGCCTTTATCAATTCATAATATTGACATTGTTACAGCGGAAAAAAAGCTAAAAGATATAGCAGATTTTCTTGGAATTACAGACGTTCTTTCTAAATTTCCGTCACAAATGTCGGGCGGTCAAAAACAACGCGTAGCTGCTGCACGTAGTTTGATTTCTGACCCCGATATTATTTTGGCTGATGAACCTACAGGTGCATTAGATACAAAATCAGCACGTTTACTCATGGAGAAGTTACAGGAAATCAATCTTAGGCGTGGACGCACAATCCTAATGGTCACGCATGACCCTAACGCCGCGAGTTTCTGTTCTCGTATTTTGTTCATTCAAGACGGTGTTATTTTCCATGAGTTACGTCGTAAAATTCCAAATGAAACACAGGAAGATTTTTATGCACGTATTTTACAAGTGATGGCTCAAATGGGGGGAGGAAGTGCAAATGTTCTTTAATCTCACATGGCGAAACGCCAAACGGAGCCGTAGCGAAAACCTAATTTATTTTCTGACAATGATAACAGCCGTAGCAATGTTTTATATAGTGCTTTCTCTTGGACAACAGGACGTAATACGTTTTTTAAGTGAAATTGAGAGCGACGCAGTAGAACGGTTGCTTACTAATCTTTTACCGACGGTTTATCTTTGTGCTTTATTATTTGTGTTCTTTCTCGTAGTATTTGCAAACAAATATCAACTTGAATGTCGTAGTCGAGAACTGGGGCTTTATTTGATGTTTGGAATGACAAAGATTAAATTATTTATTCAAATAATGACAGAGGGGCTAATCACGTCGTTTTTAGCTCTTTTAGGAGGGCTTGTATGCGGTGGCTTTTTATCCGAAGCTATAAGTCTTACAACCGCGCGTTTAGTAGGGCATGGTATCATTACACACCAATTAAGTTTTTCTGTAAGTGCCGCTATTTTCACATCGTTAGGCTTCTTGATTATTCAGTTTGTAGCATTGTTTGTTCTATGCGGAAAGCTGTTCCGTAAAGAGCTACATCAACTTGTTTATGGAGAGATGGCGAAAAAGCAACGCACAGGGAATCCATATGTAAGTTTCGTATCGTTTGCTATAGGCACCGTAATTTTGCTTGTCGCGTACTGGATTGTTGTAGAGCATTTTATGGCTGCGAGTGGGGCAATGCTGCTTATTGCCGTTTTACTTGGAATTATCGGAACAATTCTATTTATTCGAGGACTTGCAAGAATTTTGAGTATATGGGCAGCTTCTATAAAACACAAAGCCACAAGAGGACTTTATGTATTTACTTTACGGCAGTTGCATGAAAATGTCGTTAATAAATATATTTCAATCAGCGTAGCGTCCATTCTGATGATGCTTACTATTATGTTAATTACCGACGGCTCAGTGCGCATAATGTCATATGGAAGTGAATTGACACGAGGTACTTCTGTTTATGACTTTACTGTAATGGGCAACGACCAAATTGTTGAGAAGTATCTTTCCAACGAACAAATTCGTCCTTATGTATCAAATCTGAACCGTATGGAAATAGGAAATATAAAATCCACTGCTTCGGATGGGATAAGTTCTCCTGTTGATTGGTCGAAATTTAGGAAACAAATCGTGCAGCATTTACCTCAAGATGTAGTAGACCCTGCCACACAAGAAGATGGTATGTATAGTTTTGGCTCCGACCAACCTGCTGCCTTAAACCTTTTAGGTCTTATTGATACTGGTAGTTCTTCTCCTTATTTGCTTCCTGTATCTTCCTATAATCGGTTATTGGATGCCGCGGGAGAAAAACAGATTAGCCTTGGGAACAATGAAGTTGTCTATTATCTCAACCCAGATTTTTTAGGTAATGCTCAAGATGAAACGGTTACACTGTTAAATCAAATTGCAGCAGACGCACAGGCGAATAATGAAGCGTTGCTTTCTATCAACGAAAGACCATTTTATCTTGTTCCCTCTGTACCGATGAAAGGGTTGACCGCAGATGAAAATATCAAGATTATAACTGCATTGATTGTTTCAGATGAGATATATTCAGAATTTGTAAATTCAGACACTTGTATGGTTTATTGGAACTTTTGTATTCCTAATGAACTTGTTGAAACAAAAGGTTTAATGTTACCGATTATGGAAGCTCGTGATTTGTTAAAACCATCTGGTCTATATTACGAAAGCTATCTTAATAATTTTGGGCGACAATTATTTTATGTTATTTCCGGAAGTTATACAACACTATACATGGGATTTATGTTTTTGATTATTGCGTGTGCATTACTTGCCCTGCAATTCTTGACGCAAATGCAAACTACAAAATCAAGGTATCTAACACTCTCTATTTTAGGAGCACGACGTGAACAAATTAAGCGTTCTATCAACCAACAAGTATTATGGTATTTCCTGCTTCCTCTTATATTAGCGTGTATCAGCGGAGCAGTAGGGATATATGCCATGCAGCTATATTTATATTCAGGAGCGGCACACCTTGAACAGTCCTATCCTCTTTTAATTGCTATGGCTGTTATTGTTGTTCTTGTTATGGTAATTTACGGTGTGGCTGTTGCTCGAACAGCTAATCGTGAAATAGGAAAGCTCAATTACAAGCCCAATTCTTAACAGGCTTATAAATATTATGGGAAAGGAGGCGGACATATTGGCAAAGATAGTTGTGGTTGAAGATGATGTTTATATGCGAGAAGAACTGTTGAACTTATTAGAAAAATCGGGATATGATACGATTGGATTATCGGATTTTGAAAACGCAGTATCAGAAATAGCAGCATATTTTCCCGACTTAATTTTGCTTGACATCAATCTTCCCTTTCGTTCGGGTTTTGAAATATGTAAAGAGTTGAAAGCTAAACAGATTGGTACGGTACTCGTATTGACTGCAAGAGATAAATTGCAGGACGAACTGCACGCATTAGACTTGGGGGCTGATGACTATTTAACAAAACCTTGTAATATGTCACGTTTACTTGCCCGAATTAAAAATCTTCTTCGACGTAAAGAAGAACAGGTACAGCAAGGGTTACTTGATGGAGGTGGTTTTTTACTTGACCCGAATACCTTTACAATTTATGTAGGGAATAGCTCTTACCTTATGCCACCGAACGAAGGAAAAATATTACTTGCTCTCTTGAAAAATAGCCCTAAGATTGTTTCTAAAAAAGAATTATGCATTAGACTATGGGGAACAGAAGAATTTATAGACGAAAATGCATTACAAGTAAATTTTACTCGGCTGCGAAAAACGCTTCGTGAATTTGGTCTTGAAGAACGTATAGAAACAGTGCGCGGTCAAGGCTACCGCTTGAAAGAGCAGGTGCGCTTATGAATAAGTTGAAAATACTTTTAATCTATATTTCCTCTAACCGGGTATGGATTATTACACTTGCCTGTTTGGACTTGTTCTTTATATTTCTTGCTTGGTTGGCTAACCCTGATTATTTTATAAATTATGCTGCATTGATAATTTTTGTGTCATTTGCCGCACTTGCTATTCCTCTTGCTATATCAATCAGAAAACGTAACAAGGCAGACGCTATTTTTCGGCGTTTTCTATTAGAGCCGGACGATACCAACGAATACTTACTGTGTGAAGCTGTTCCCGCTGTAATACGCCCTCTTATCTGTGAATTGGGAAAACATTTGAGGACGCAGCAAGAATATATCAACGAACAGAAAATTACAGTTACAGACTATGAACACTATGTTGAAAATTGGGTGCATGAAATCAAAAAACCACTATCCCTTATGACCTTGCTACTGGATAATCGAAAAGATGAAATGTCCCCTTTGGTTCATACTCGTATGCTTTATGTACGCGACCATACCCGACAGGATATAGAACAAATTCTATACTTTTCAAGGCTTGGGGCTACACATAAGGATTACTCTTTTGAGTCGCTTTCAATTCTTGGAACTTGCCGTGAAGCAGTTGAAGATAATTTAACGCTTCTTGAAGAAGCCGGATTTTCTATTGAATATACCGAAAACGATTATCAAGTGATTTCTGACAAAAAAGGTCTGATGTTCATTTTAGGACAGATAATCAGTAATAGTGTGAAATATGTGGGAAACAACCTTGCCCCACGGCTCATATTTTCCATAGCTGATAGTATGAATAGTGAACAGATTTCTTTATCTATCAAAGACAACGGCACAAGCATACCATTGTCTGACTTACCCTTTGTTTTCGACAAGGGGTTTACCGGAGATACGGGCAGTTACCTTAGTCGTTCTACAGGTATGGGCTTATACCTTGTTCAGAAAATGGCAACTGACTTATTTATCACGGTGGAGCTTAAAAACAATTCATACGGTGGAACAACCGTAACCTTGACGTTTCCAAAAGTGTAACGTCTATTTGGGAGGTAGTGAAATGCAGTTACAGAATGAAATAGTAAAAAAGCACACGCCAATAAAAAGCTTGCTCATTGATTGGTTAATTATATTTGGAACGTATCTTTTTATCCGCATATTCTTTGCCCTCTTTGGGCTTCATCAGAATATTGTCCTCTTGGGCTGTTGCCTTGCGATATTGCCCTATCTTTTTGGGGCGTTATATTTACAGAAATCCCACAAGCAATGTCAATTATGGCTTGCTGCATTGGCTATTTTAATACCGTCGGTCGTTGAAAAAGCAGCAATATATTTATTTGGTGCGTACTTATACAATTTAAGACCGATAAATGTTGTAGGAGTTATGGAAGCGATTAAGAGTAACGCACCATATACAAACTTCATTAAAAATCAATCAGCACAGAATTTAATAAATCTATCATATTTTAATTGGACATATATTCTATGCAGTATAGCTATTTCTGTTTTGGTTATCCTGCTTTTACATAAGACAAAACAAAAAAGTAATAAAGGATAATGAGAAATTTTTGAAATTGACATAGTATAGAACATCTGCCGGACGACGGCAAAGAAAAAAAGCCGTCGCAACGCAGACAGGTTTTCACGCGCCTATTCTATTTCGGCGGCTTTGATTTTCAGAGCCGCCGTTTCTTTTTATCTATCTAAATTCTAACGATAACTCTCCTACTAGATAAAGACATGGCGGTATCAAGGAGGTATCGTCATGTCCTTTTTCCTATGCCCTAATAGACTGTTATCAAAAAAAGCCATTACCCGCCAACGGGTTATTCTGGCTACATAGATGAACTCACAAATCATACATATACTTTTGATAATTCCTTTGCGCCTGTCTGCAATTTGCAGACGGGCGCATTTTGTATTTTATCAAAAAACTTTTTCAAAAAATTTCTAAAACCAACGTCCATTTTGAAGTGCGTTGGTTTGAGGGTTTACGAAAGGGGACATTTCAAACTCCACCGCTTTCGCGGCAGCGAAAGGAGGTGAGAACATGAACGAGCCTATTCGTACCCAATGGCAAATCCGTTGTGCTTTTAACGGCTTTTGCAAACTGGCGTTGAAGCGAGAAGCTATGAATGCCCACAGGGACACAAAGCAGCGACAATTACGCGAGGTTACTTTTTCTGACCTGTCGCCACTGGAAGAAAAACAGCTCTACGTCTGCGACGAGTATTTTGCAGATGATGAAGCAGAACAGTCTTTCGTTGTCGGCGGCAAAGAAATTACTGCGAAGCTGCTTGCCGAAGCCCTGCACAGTTTGCCGGAAGAAAAGCGGGAAACCGTACTGCTGTATTATTTCTTTGACATGAGCGAACGCGAGATTGCAAAGTTTTGTAATCTGTCAAGGACAACGGTACAGTCCCGCCGGACAAGCTCAATGAAGCTGTTAAAACGCTATTTGGAGGAAAAAGCCTATGACTGCACAGATTAGTAAATCAGAACAGGACGAACGCGGCTTGTTGCCTTACCCGGTAATCATAGCCGCTACTAAGGGCGACCCGGAAGCTATGAACATTGTCGTACAGCATTACGAAAGCTACATAGCGTCCCTGTCTATGCGAAAGCTGCGTGATGAGCGCGGAAATATCTATTGGGGCATAGATGAGGATATACGCGACCGCTTGCGTTCGCGTCTTATGCGGGCTGTCCTTTCATTCAAGGTTTGAGATAACCACAAGCAGCGTCCCCCTTTCCGCTGCCTGTTGACTTGACCTTACTTGCTCTTTGACAAAGAAAGCGACGCAAGATAACGGCGACGCAGTATAGGGCAAATCGGATACGTCCTTTTTGCGTTGAGCCATACGGCAGGTGCGCCATGACGCTTTTCTTCTATTGGAGAAAGTCGAGCGACCACCACCACGCCGGGGAACAAGTGTAGCGGCTTGTGGGCGACGACACGCACTAAGGGTAGACAAGCCTTTATAGCCATAGTCCGAGCGTTAAAAGCGTCGCAGGCATTGGGTAGAGCTGCCTTAACGGGCAGGGGTGGAACTCCCGCGAGGTTGTGCTAACAGCCGTCCGATTAAAGCCCCTTTTACTATTCACTTTTCCTAATATTGAAAGGGGGACGATACTATGAGTAACGCCGACGTGCCTATTTGGGAAAAATACACGCTTACGATAGATGAAGCAGCTAAATACTTCCGTATCGGAGAAAACAAGCTGCGTAAATTAGCCGAGGAAAATCCTGCCGCCGGGTGGGTTATTATGAACGGCAACCGTATTCAAATCAAGCGCAAACAGTTTGAAAAAATGATTGATACCATAGACACAATCTGATAGTGAAATTGAGCCTTGAATGTGCTATAATGGGATAAGCATATCAAGGCTCTTTCCGTCTTGGAAAGGAGCATTGAAAAATGTCAAAGAAAAGACGTGACAGCAAAAATCGAGTTTTGCGGTCGGGAGAGAGCCAGAGAAAAGACGGAAGATATGCTTACAAATATATAGATACCTTTGGTAATCCGCAGTTTGTGTATGCGTGGAAGTTAGTACCTACGGACAAGACCCCTGCCGGAAAGCGTGAGGATATATCCCTACGAGAAAAGGTAAAAGAGATACAGAAAGACCTTGACGACGGGATAGACACCATAGGCAAGAAAATGACGGTCTGCCAACTTTATGCAAAGCAGATACGCCACCGGGGAAATGTAAGGTACAATACGAAAAACGGACGCAAGCGGCTGATGAAGCTACTGGAAGAAGATAAACTTGGGGGCTGCCCGATTGACAGCGTGAAGCTGTCCGACGCGAAAGAATGGGCAATCCGCATGAAAGAAAAAGGAATTTCCTATAAGACTATCAGTAATGACAAGCGTTCCTTGAAAGCTGCCTTTTACACAGCGATACAGGACGATTGCATAAGGAAAAATCCTTTTGACTTCCAGTTAAACACTGTCATTGAAGATGATACAGAACCAAAGGTTCCGCTAACACCAGCGCAGGAAGAAAGTTTTTTGTCCTTTGCTCAAAATGACAAAGTTTATCAGAAGTATTATGACGAGCTTATTATTTTGCTTGGGACAGGGCTTCGTATCTCTGAACTTTGCGGGCTGACCGATACTGACATTAACTTTGAGAATAGGATAATCAATGTAGACCACCAACTTTTAAGAAGTGCGGAAACAGGATATTACATTGAAACACCAAAAACGAAAAGCGGTATTCGTCAAATTCCAATGAGCGAAAAAGTATATGAAGCATTTAACCGAGTGCTGAAACGGCGCAGGGGTGCAAAAGCTGTTACTATTGACGGTTACAGCAACTTCCTTTTCCTCAACCGGGACGGCTACCCGAAAACAGCTACCAATTATGACGGTATGTTTAGGGGGCTTGCAAAGAAGTACAACAAGTACCATGAGGAAGCTCTACCGAAAGTAATGACACCGCACACCTTACGTCATACGTTCTGTACCAACATGGCAAATGCCGGAATGAACCCGAAAGCATTACAGTACATTATGGGACATTCCAACATTACTATGACGCTGAACTATTACGCACACGCTACTTTCGACAGCGCAAAAGCTGAAATGCTGCGGATAGCAGCTTAGTAGTAAATCAAGGTTTTACTACTTCTTTACTACTTTTGAAAGCAAAAACCTAAGCGGATATAAAAATATATGTGAGTTTCTTCCGATACGAAAAATGCCGGAAAAGCCTGTAAATACGGGCTATACCGGCATATAAGAACTTCTAAAAAGATAATCAAAATTCATATCTAATTTTGAAAAGAAAATCCGTCTGCTTTTTCGTAAGTGTGGCTATCTGTCTGGGACACTTTGTCCCATAGTTCGGCGTAGGACGAGGGACGGGGGCTTTCATATACGCCCTGTCTGCTGATGAAACCAGTCCTGCGCTTGCGGCTCCACGCCACGCAATCACAGCCCTGTTTTCCTGCCGTTTCAAATGCCCTTGCCCTCCCCGGCGGCAACGGCATTTTCGCAGCAACGCCGACAGAGCGTATAACAACACTACACTTTGCAAGCAAAGTCGTGTGCCAAGGGACAAGCCCCTTTGGAAACCCCGGACAACAAAACAGGCTGAATACCTCGCACTTTTCCTGTGCTTGGTGTTCAGCCTTAATTTGTTGTCAGCAGCCCGTTTCTCGGTCTGCCTTTTGTGCTCTTGTCCATAATGTTTCGGTGAAGTACCCGGTCCTGGCCGGCGGCATCGCCGTCAGTACCAGCCCCTCCGGCACCGTGAAGTCGATGGTGCAGCTGGTCCCCGCCAACATCGACAAGCTGGGCGCGGCCTCGGCCATGAGCGGCTCCAAGCGCTATGAGCTTGCCGACGATATGCAGGTGTACCTGTGGTACAAGGGCCAGTATTACGCCACCACCCTCTCGCAGGTCAATGCCGAAGCTTATCACCTTATCGGCTGGTACGACAGCCTCGGCTGTGCAGCCGGCGGAAAGATCCGCGTGCTCATCGCCGTGAAGAACGACTGAATCAAATAAATAAACAGCAGCGGGTATCCGGCTCTCACCGGATACCCGCTGCTGTTTTATGGTTCAGGGCATTTATTGGGCTTTTCCCTTCTCGTAGTAGTGCTGCATCTCTTCGCGGGGCACCATGTTGCCGCCCGTGGCCCAGACAAGGTGGATGGCGTTGGCCATTGCCCCTGCGGGGACAGCGCGCTCCGCGTACCCGCCGAGCGCCCGGCCCTGCTGTGTCAGGACCGGGCCATACATCCCGGCGAGGGCGCTCGGCTCGAGGTAGATGCCTTCGGCGTCCGCAAGCTCGGCAAGAAGCTTGTACATCCGCTCATCCTGGATCGAATAGCAGCCGCTCATGAAGGGGCGCATGAGCGCGCCGACGAAACCGGAAGCGCGTCCCACGGCGAGGCCGTCGGCAGCGGTCAGGTTGTCAACGCCAAAATCCTGCACACAGACGTTGTTATTTTCACCTGTCGCCATGCCAAGCATCATACACGGGGAATGCGTGGGCTCTGCAAAGAAACAGTGCGCCGCATTGCCGAACACCATTTTCAGTCCAAAGGCCACGCCGCCGGGTCCACCGCCCACGCCGCAGGGCAGGTAGACGAAGAGCGGATGCTCTTCATCGACGATGATGCCCAGAGCGTCGAACTGCTTTTTCAGTCGGAGCGCGGCCACGGTGTAGCCGAGGAAGAGGGTCTTGGAATTTTCGTCGTCCACAAAATGGCAGTAAGGGTCATCTGCGGCCAGCCTGCGGCCCTCGGCCACGGCGATGCTGTAATCGGACTTGTACTCCACCACCTTGACTCCGCGGCTGCGCAGGAGGTCTTTTTTCCACTGCCGCGCGTCCGCAGACATGTGGACGGTGACTTTGAAGCCGAGTTTTGCGCTCATGATGCCGATGGAGAGGCCGAGGTTGCCGGTGGAGCCGACAGCGATGGAGTAGCGGGAGAACAGCTCCCGGAACGGCTCGGTGTCCAGCACGGCGTAATCGTCCGTCAGGTGGAGCATCCCGCTCTGGAGGGCGATGTCCTCCGCCGTTTTCAGCACCTCATAGATGCCGCCGCGGGCCTTGATGGAGCCGGAGATCGGCAAATGACTGTCCAGCTTTATCCACACCTGCCCGGCGATGGCGGTGTCCGAAGTTTCTTCCAGCACCTTCTGCATCGCGGGGATGGGGCGGACGGCAGACTCGATGATGCCGTGGCTCTCGGCTGTCTCGGGGAAGACCCTGCACAGGTACGGGGCAAAGCGCTCCAAGCGCGCAGCGGCATCCTCGATGTCCGCCATGCCGAGGGGGCAGGCGGCTTTGGCCTGTTCAAACGGCTGCTTGTCGGGGTTGAGCCACGCCGTTTCCTTCAGCTCGCAGATGTCGCCCACGACCGGACAGGAGCTTATCCAGTCGGCAGCAGAGCGCCCTGCGATGATCTTATTTGGTGAGAGCATAATATTTTCCTTTTCCTATTCCTAAAGCGACGTTCAGAACATTCCGGGGAGGACACCGGAGAAGGCGTTGAGCACGACCAGAATGACCATGCCGATGGCACCGGACAGAATGCAGGGGATCGTCGTAGTGGCGAGGCAGTCTTTGGTATCGAGGCCGTTGTAGGTGGACGGAAACCAGAAGGTAACGTCCGTCGGGAAGGTGGCGGCGTTGGCGCCGAGACAGACAGAGAGGCCTGCGATGATGGGCGACATGCCAGAGGCAAGGCACACCGGGCCGGCGATGGCGATGGAGGTGAGCATGGCAGCGGTGGCAGAGCCGACAGCGGCGCGGATGCAGAACGCCAGCAGGAATCCCAGCAGAATGACGGGCATCTTGGTCGCGGACATGATGGCGACGAGGTCGGTGCTCATGGTCGTTGCCCCCAGCATGGAGGCGAAGCATCCACCGGCACCCACGATGAGCAGGACATTGCCGGTGCGGTCTGCATAGGCGTCGATGTACTGCATGACGGTCTTTTCAGGCATATACGGATGCAGAACATAGCCAGTGACGAGCATGGCGATGAAGAGGGCGATGTTGGAGTTGCCGACAAAGTTGATGACGGTGTAGACAGGGCCCTCCGTGACGAACAGCGAGAAGATGGCTGCGAAAACGATGAGGACGATGGGGAACATGACGAGCAGGAAGGCTTTCAGCGCGGAGGGCTTGGTGGGGTCGGGAGCGAGGAGGTCTTCGTCCTCCACGATCTCCTTCATCGCGTCGCGGGCGCGCTGCTTTTCTTCCTTCGAGTTGACGAGGTTCGCATACACCCAGCCCACGAGGAGGCTGGCGGGCAGGCAGACGATGATGCCCCAGATGATGAACCAGCCGACGTTCGCGCCAATCTGGCCTGCGACGGCCAGAGGGCCGGGAGTAGGTGCGACGCAGCTGTGGGTAAGCATCAGGCCGGTAAAGATGGCGATGACATAACCCTTCATGCTCTTTTTGCTGATCTTCTGCAAGGCAGTCACCAGCGGGGCCGTCATGATGTAGGCACAGCCGAAGTAGATGGGGATGGAGAGGATGAAGCCGACGAGGTTCAGCGCAAGGTAATCGTTCTTCTTGCCGAACAGCCGGACCATACCTTTTGCCAGCTCCTCGGTCGCGCCCGAGTTGCCAAGGAAGTCACCGAAGATGCTGCCGAACACGATGAGGAGACCGATGCTCGTCATCATATTGCCGAAGCCGGCGGGCAGCTTGCTCAGAATATCCGCAGCCGGCATCCCGACCATGAGGCCGAAGATGATGGCGGCGGCAAACAGACCAACAGAGGGGGTGACTTTAAGCTTGATGAGCGCAATGAGCAGGAGCACGAAGACGATCAAAAACGCGATCAATGGAGACATGATCATTTCCCTTTCTGTCGTAGATTTTGTTCGGTGGAAAGACGTATTTATGCGTTGTGGCGCAGCATCTTGCCCGGAGCAGCACCGGTGAACTGCTTGTCCTTATAGACGAGCACGCCGTTCACATAGACGGAGTCGATTCCCTCGGTGATGCTGTTGGAGTTGCTGTAAGTGGCGGTGTCCTGAAGCTTGTCGTAGTCGAAGATGACGAGGTCGGCGTCATAGCCTTCCTTGATGAGGCCCTTGTTTTTGATGCGGAGGTACTCGGCGGTGCGGCCGGTCATCTTGTTGACAGCCTCTTCGAGGGTGAGGATCTTCTTTTCCTTGACGAAGTAAGTGATGACGTGCGGGAAGGTGCCGCTGGCTCTGGGGTGGCCCTTTTCCTTCCAGCTGCGTGTCAGACCGTCGCTGCCCACGATGCAGTAGGGGTCGCGGATGATCTCGCAGACATCCTCGTCGCACATGCTGCTGTAAACGCCGCCCGTCTCACAGTTGTTGGCGACGCACATATCGAAGAATGCCTCCCACGGGTCTTTGCCGATAGAGTCGGCGTACTCTGTGATGAAATGGCCCTCGGCCTCCGGCGTCTTGGATGCCGAATAAACATAGACGCCGCCCCAGCCGCCGGCGTTGAGGTAGTAGTTATCGTAGGGGGTGGCGGGGTCTTCCATCTCGGCCTTGAGCTTTGCGCGGAAGTCCTTGTCCTTCAGCTGGTCGGTCATGGCATGGAAACCGTTTGCGAAGTACCACGGCGGCATACAGGCGTTCAGGGTCGTCATGTTGCAGGTGTAGGGGTACTGGTCGCAGATGACGGGAATGCCCTCGTCGCGGGCCTTGTGCATGAGGGCGAGGGTCTGCTTCTGCTTGCCCCAGTTGGGCTTGCCGAGCATCTTGTGGTGGGAGATGTCCACGAGGACGCCCGCCTGACGGCCGATGTTGATGGTCTCTTCCACGGCCTCGACGATCTTGTCGCTCTCGTTGCGCATATGGCTGGCGTAGATGCCGTTGAAGGGGGCGATGACCTTGGCCAGTTCAATGATCTCCTTTTCCTCGGCGTAGCAGCTGGGCGTATAGATGAGGCCGGTGGAGAAGCCGGCTGCGCCGTCTTCCATCGCCTCGCGCAGGATGCCCTTCATCCGGTCAAGCTCCGCATCTGTTGCGGGGCGGTTGGCCATGCCCATCACGGCGATGCGTAGGCTGCTGTGGCCGATGTACATCTTGGCGTTTGCCGTGAGCTTCTGCTGGTCGGCGTAATCGAGGAAACGTGCGAAGCTGCTCCAGTTCTTCATGTCGTCTGGGAACCATGTCGTTCCCATCGAGAGCATGTTCTGGACGGCGGCCAGATTCTCCGGCATGACCGGTGCCATCGACAGGCCGCACTGGCCGGTCAGCTCGGTCGTGACGCCCTGCGTGGTCTTGAAGAGGTGCGCATCTTCCGAGCCAAGAATGAGGTCGCCGTGGGAGTGGGCGTCTATCCAGCCGGGGCTGACGTACTTGCCGCTGGCGTCGATGACAGCGGTGGCTTCCTCACTGCCGTCTGCCATGACCAGCTTTCCGCCGGAAATACCGATGCTGCCCTTATAGGCCGGCTTTCCGGTGCCATCGATGATATTCGCATTCTTGATCAACACATCCAACATATTATATGCTCCTTTCCATTCTGTTCATTTTCACTTAACGAATTGTTAAGTTCCATTGGCATCAATATAAATGTTTTTTCTGTGTCTGTCAACGGAAAACCCGCATTTTCCAACGTGTTCAGTGCGTTTTCGTCTATTTTTACAAAAGCAGGCTCCCGTTTTTAGGCAACATTACGTCGTTCATGTGTTCAGTGTAAATGAACGAAATGCATTTTCAGAGTTTTCGCAGTACTCTCAGCTTCTCCCTTGATAAAGTCACGAAAATCCGATATAATACAAATGAAATACATTCAGGAGAAGAACAGTGGAAGAATTGAATCTCGGCAAAAAGCTTCAGGCTATCCGCACCAGCAAAAAAATCAGCGTGCGCAAGCTTGCCGCCATGACGAACCTGACGGCCTCCATGATAAGCCAAATCGAAAACGGTGCGGTCAACCCGTCCATTCCCACTCTCCGCACCATCAGCTCGGCGTTGGAAACGCCCATCTATTACTTTTTCAAAGACGAAGACAATGCCTCTGTCGTCGTCACCCAGAGCACCCGTATGGTGCTGGGCAACAAGCAGGAGCCTTCCGTCGTGTACGAACTGCTGACACCGGACACCCGCGGCGAGATTGAGTTCTGCATGATGGTCATCCCGCCCAAGGCCTACTCCTGCCGTGAGCCGAAGGGCCACTTCGGCGAAGAGGTTGCCTTCTTCTACTCCGGCGAGGAAGTCCAGCTCGAGATAGACGGCGACAGCTATACGCTGCACCACGAGGACAGCATCCGCATCCCCGGAGGGGCCATGCACCGATGGTATAACCCCACGGACGAAACCGTGCAGGTCATCTTCGCCGTCTCGCCGCCCTCTTTCTGATACTCAATAAGCACAAAACCGCCCTTCCCGAACGGGAAAGGCGGTTTCTTCGTTTATTTTACTGCATCTACTGCATCAGGCTGGACTAACAAAAGTGCAAAAAAAGAAAGACACCGCACAAACTGTGCAGTGTCTTTTTGGTGGAGAATAGCGGGATCGAACCGCTG
>OINI01000147.1_pt1 | contig 16617 bp, 17 predicted proteins | sample 1585121 | NCBI WGS metagenome assembly OINI01 (sample SAMN02674698, study PRJEB24791) | human gut metagenome, SKBSTL036 | isolation source: stool | host: Homo sapiens | place: USA | reverse complement strand
CAACACTTGGTGAAAGAGAGTAGGCAAGATCAGACAGATTATGAAATCAGAAATATTACGTTTGTTAAAAGAAAGCGATACATATATTTCCGGACAGCAGTTGTGCGAACAGTTTCAGGTATCCAGAACGGCCATCTGGAAAGTGATCGACCAGCTTAAAAAAGAAGGTTATGAGATAGAGGCGGTGCGCAACAAAGGCTACCGCCTTATCGACAGTCCGGATGTTATGTCAAAAGCAGAGATTGAAAGTCTTGTAGACACAAAATGGGCAGGAAAAAATGTCGTATATTACGATGAAATTGACTCGACCAATAACCGCGCCAAAGAAGCCGGAGATAACGGGGCTGCTCACGGTACTTTATTCGTGGCAGATATGCAGGTGGCAGGAAAAGGCCGCAGAGGCCGTGTCTGGAAATCACCGTCCGGAAGCAGTATCTATATGACGATCCTGTTGTATCCGGATATTCCGCCGGTAAAGGCACCACAGCTTACGTTACTTATGGCGATCGCTGTGGCAGAAGGTATCCAGGAAGTGACCGGACTTGAGACGAAGATCAAGTGGCCGAATGATATCGTGGTGAACGGCCGGAAGATCTGCGGTATTCTGACGGAAATGAGTACGGAGATCGACTATATCAATCATGTCGTGATCGGTGCCGGAATCAATGTGAATCAGGATACATTTTCGGATGATATTAAGGCAACGGCTTCCTCACTTAAGCTGGAACTCGGAAAGAGCGTAAAGCGTTCCGAGCTGATTGCAGCAGTGATGAAGAGCTTTGAAAAATGCTATGAGATCTTCATTGAGACGGAAGATCTGTCTGGCTTACAGGAACTTTATAATTCCATGCTGGTGAACCGGGATCAGGAGGTCAAGGTCCTGGAACCAGGAAATGAATATAAAGCGCACGCCATCGGCATCAATCAGACTGGAGAACTGATTGTAAGAATGCCGGATGGGAAAGAAAAAGAAATCTATGCCGGAGAGGTATCAGTTAGAGGTGTTTATGGGTATGTATGATGAAAAAGTGGTGCTTTGCGGCGCCAATTCATATGAAGAAAAATATTATCTGAATCCGGATTTTGAACAGCTCCCGGATGATGTAAAGAATGAACTGAAGATCATGTGCGTGTTGTATGTGCATGATGTAGGAGGAATCCTGACGCTGGTATTTGAAGAGAACGGGGAATTATGCTTTGAAGTAACCTCCGATGATTTTGACCCGATGTTCGATGACATCGGAAGCCAGCTTAAGATCAAGCAGCTGCAGAGAGACAAGCAGGATCTTCTGCAGGCATTGCAGTTATATTATAAAGTATTCTTCCTGGGTGAAGAGATAAACAGCGAAGAGTAACTATAAGGAAACAGACAAAACAGGAGGAGAAAGATGCTTCTTGTAATCGATGTAGGAAATACGAACATTACACTCGGAGTGTTTAACAAAGACGAATTATTTGGCACATTCCGTATGAAGACAAAGCAGCCGAGAACATCGGATGAATATGGAATTACTTTACAGGAACTGGTAGAAAGACACGGGATCGAAAGCTCGAAGATCAATGCAGTAATCCTTGCATCCGTAGTGCCGGATGTGATGCATTCACTCGGCAGTGCGATTATCAAATATTTCGGCGTAAAGCCGGTGGTTGTATCTGCAGGAATTAAGACGGGAATCCGTATCGTCACGGAGAACCCGAGACAGGTCGGCCCGGACCGTATCGTAGATGCAGTCGGTGCTTACACCTTATATGGTGGACCGGCGATCGTGGTAGACTTCGGAACGGCAACGACATTTGATGTGATCGGCCCGGACGGAACATTTGAGGCGGGCGTGATCGCACCGGGAATCCGCACTTCGGCACAGTCTCTCTGGGGAGAGGCAGATATGCTTCCGGCAATCGAGATCCGCAAGCCGAATTCCATTCTCGCAAAAGAGACGATCACGGCAATGCAGGCAGGCCTTGTATATGGTCAGATCGGTCAGACTGAATATATCATTAAGCGTATGAAAGAAGAGTCCGGCTACCCGGATGCAAAGGTTATTGCAACCGGCGGACTTGGCAAGATGATTGCGAATGAAACAGACATGATCGATGTGTATGATTCACAACTTACGTTAAAAGGACTTCGGTTCATTTACGAAAAGAATAAAAAAAGTAAATAATCTACGGTGTTGATAATGTAGACTTTCAGAGAAATGTGCAGCACTATATATCAAGATGGTTCCGCCAGTGTAAGAGTGGGGCTATCTTAGCTGATATATAGTGCTGTGTGTTTCTTGGAGAAAATGAAGTATAATTGTGAGAAGAATGATAAGTATCCTGGAATAATCGAAAATAGAAGATGTTTGTAAATTGTTCAGGGATAACCAGGATAGAAGATAATAGTAATTAAAATTAATTAACAGGAGTAGAAAGATGAAAATCGGGAATGTTAATCTGGCAAATCCATATATTCTCGCGCCGATGGCGGGAGTAACGGATCTGCCGTTCAGATTGCTCTGTAAAGAGCAGGGAGCCGGACTTTTGTGCATGGAGATGATCAGCGCGAAAGCCCTGCAGTATAAAAATAAGAATACCAAAGCATTACTTGCAATCCATCCGGAAGAGTATCCGGTGTCGTTACAGCTCTTTGGTTCCGATCCAAAGATCATGAGCGAGATGGCGAAAATGATCGAAGAGCTGCCGTTCCAGATCCTGGACATCAATATGGGATGTCCGGTTCCGAAGGTAGTACGGAACGGCGAAGGTTCTGCACTTATGAAGAATCCGAAGCTGGTACATGAGATCGTATCGGCAGTGTCGAAAGCAATCGAAAAGCCGGTAACGGTGAAGATCCGGAAAGGATTTGACGATGATCATGTCAATGCTGTAGAGATCGCAAAGATCATTGAAGATGCAGGCGGTGCGGCAGTTGCCGTGCACGGACGGACAAGGGAACAGTATTATTCCGGTAAAGCAGACTGGGATATCATCCGTCAGGTCAAAGAAGCAGTATCCATTCCGGTGATAGGAAATGGTGATGTGATTTCAGGAGAAAAGGCACTTCAGATGAGAAGAGAAACCGGCTGTGACGGCGTGATGATCGGAAGAGGTGCACAGGGCAATCCATGGATCTTCCATGAACTTCAGGAATATGAAAGAACCGGTGTTGTTCCTCCGAGACCGACGCCGGAGAAAATCAAAGAGACAATGCTCAGACATGCAAGACTACAGATTGAATTCAAGGGAGACTTTATCGGGATCAGGGAAATGCGTAAGCATGTTGCCTGGTACACAAAGGGAATGAAAGGTTCTGCAAAACTCAGGGATGCGATCAACCAGGTGGAATCTTATGAAGAGTTGGTGGAACTTCTGGACAAGGCGATTGTATAAACAGAGAATCTGAATAATAGATACCGTCGGAAAATGAAAAGAACAGGCGTAAAATAGGGATATACAAGAGACAAAAACATTGACATAAAACACGCATTTATGTATAATAATGAAATTGTGAAAGTATTTTTATTCTATGACAGATTAAATATTCAGATAGATGATTCAGGCATAAAAATGTCAGAGTAATATGGAACAGAAAAAGGAGCAGGAGACAGATGGAAGCAAAGAAAAAATTACTTACTTATGCTGGTTTAAAAGCACTGGAAGACGAACTTGAAAACCTCAAGGTTGTAAAACGTAGAGAGATCGCACAGAAGATCAAAGAAGCAAGAGAACAGGGAGACTTATCAGAGAACGCTGAGTATGATGCAGCAAAAGACGAGCAGAGAGACATTGAAGCACGTATCGAAGAACTGGAAGCAATTCTTAAGAATGCAGAAGTTGTAGTAGAAGATGAAGTTGATTTCGATAAGATCAACATCGGATGTACTGTAAAAGTATTCGACATCACATTTGACGAAGAGATGGAATTCAAACTGGTCGGTTCTACAGAGGCGAACAGTCTGGAAGGAAAGATCTCTAACGAATCACCAGTTGGTCAGGCTCTGATGGGCAAACAGATCGGAGATGTCGTAACAGTAGAGACACAGGCTGGAGTAATGGAGTACAAGGTACTGGACATCAGCCGTTCATTATAAGAGACAGGCAGATACCCGTCGAAGAATAACCAGGACACAAGACTCAGGCCTCTCTTACACGGGAGGTCTGAATTCAGATAAGGAAGGAGAATAAAAAAGTGGCTAAGCAGCAGAACAATGGACAGGAACAGGACGTGAACCAGTTAAGAAAGGTTCGCCGTGATAAATTAGCAGAACTGCAGCAGAATGGAAAAGATCCGTTCAAGATCACAAAATTCGATCAGACACATCACTCACTGGAAGTGAAGAGTCTGTATGAAGCACATGAGGCAGAACTTTTAAAAGATCATCATACACCAGATGTAGAAGGTATGGATGAAGAGCAGGCAAAAGAGGTTCTGAAGAAAGATTATGAAGAGAGAAGAAGCATCATGGATGCCAATCCAATCCACGTAGCAATCGCAGGACGTATGATGTTCAAGAGAGTTATGGGTAAAGCTTCTTTCTGTAACATTCAGGATCTTCAGGGAAGCATCCAGGTATATGTTGCAAGAGATGCGATCGGAACAGAATCTTATGCAGATTTCAAACGTTCTGACATCGGTGATATTTTCGGATTAGAAGGATTTGCATTCAGAACAAGAACCGGAGAGATCTCTATCCATGCAGAGAAGATGACGCTTCTTTCCAAGAGCTTACAGATCCTTCCGGAGAAGTTCCACGGATTAACAGATACAGATACACGTTACCGTCAGAGATATGTAGACCTGATCATGAATCCAGAGTCAAAAGAGACATTTATCAAACGTTCTCAGATCCTCAAAGAGATCCGTAACTTCTTAGACGGACGTGGATTCATGGAAGTAGAGACTCCAATGCTGGTAAGCAACGCAGGTGGAGCAGCTGCAAGACCATTTGAGACACATTACAATGCTCTGAACGAAGATGTAAAACTTCGTATTTCTCTGGAATTATATCTGAAGAGACTAATCGTCGGAGGACTTGAGCGAGTATACGAGATCGGACGAGTATTCCGTAACGAAGGTGTAGACACACGTCACAACCCGGAATTTACACTGATGGAATTATACCAGGCATATACAGACTATGAAGGAATGATGGAACTGACAGAGAGTATGTTCCGTTACCTCGCAGAAAAAGTGTGCGGAAGCGCAGTTATCAGCTACAACGGAACAGTTATCGATATGGCAAAACCATTCGAAAGAATTTCTATGATCGATGCTGTTAAGAAGTATGCAGGTGTTGATTTTGCAGAAGTTAAGACAGACGAAGAAGCTAAAGCATTAGCAGATGAGCATCATGTAGAATATGAAGAACGTCACAAGAAGGGTGACATCCTGAACCTCTTCTTTGATGAGTTCTGTGAAGAGAAGATGATTCAGCCAACATTTGTAACAGATCATCCAATCGAGATTTCACCACTGACAAAGAAGAATCCGGAAGACCCGAATTATGTAGAGCGTTTTGAGTTGTATGTATACGGACGTGAGATGTGTAATGCATACTCAGAGTTAAATGACCCGATTGATCAGAGAGAACGTTTTGCAGCACAGGAAGAAGCATTTGCAGCCGGTGATGAAGAGGCAAACCACACAGATGAAGATTTCCTGAATGCACTGGAAATCGGTATGCCACCAACAGGTGGAATCGGATACGGAATTGACAGACTGGTAATGTTACTGACAGATGCACAGGCTATTCGTGATGTGTTATTATTCCCGACAATGAAATCACAGGGTTCTGCAAAAAATGAAGCAAATAATGTAGCTCAGACAGCTGCAGCTGCTCCAGCAGAGACAGCAAAAGTTGACTTCTCTAACGTAAAGGTTGAGCCTTTATTTGAAGAAGAGGTTGATTTTGATACATTCAGCAAATCTGATTTCCGTGCCGTAAAGGTTAAAGAGTGTGTAGCAGTTCCGAAGAGCAAGAAGCTCCTTCAGTTCACACTGGATGACGGAACAGGTACAGACCGCACGATCTTAAGCGGAATCCACTCTTACTATGAGCCGGAAGAATTAGTTGGTAAGACACTGATTGCAATCACCAACCTTCCGCCAAGAAAGATGATGGGAATCGAGTCTTGCGGTATGCTGCTTTCAGCAGTGAATAACCTGAAGGATTCAGAGGATGAAGAACTGCATCTTCTGATGGTTGATAACCATATTCCGGCAGGTGCTAAGCTGTATTAATCCAGAAAAAAGAGTTCGGTTTGGTAGTCATAGACGTCCAATCAGGAAAAGTGGTTCCACGGATTGACATGGAGCTACATGAAACGGCTTGGAGCTGTATAAGTTTAAATGGTGACGTACGGATTATAAGAGAATAGAATAAGGGGTTCTATGGATTCCTGACTGTTTATCTTATATGTCTAAAGAACAAAATATCGATTATTTTTGAGGAGCATTTTTCGAAAATATAGTGTTAAACAAGGACACATCACTTTTGGTAGAAATACCATTTGGATGTGTCCTTTTTGTTTTTTAAGATATAACATCCTTTCACGTACCTGCCAAATAAAATGAGTATCTGGTAATATACAGATTTCTGGAAATAAGGAGGAAGCCATGAAAAAACGAAAAACACCTGACTTGGAAAAATATCTGGAAGGAAAGAAACGCAGATTTGTAAATTACACACAAGGAGCAAAGATTTATAAGATGTCCTACTGGCCTTTTGTCAGACTGGCGAAAAAAGCAGAAGCCAATTATCCGATTCGAAAAACAGCCATTGTGGATCTGAATATTCTGGATGATTTTTTAGAAGGCAATCCTGAGGTTGTATCAGAATTAAAGAAGAGAAGGAGGAAGCGTTATGGGAAATAACCGAAGCAAGGTTCCGGATTTGGAAAAGCTTGTCAAAGGAGGACGCAAGAAATTTGTCCGTTATGAGGAAGGGGCAATGCTTTATTCCATGGGAGTCCATACATTTCAACAGTTAGCAAAAGATGCCAGAGCAGTATACCATGTCAAAAGAATCGTGTTAGTTAATTTGGATCTTATTGATGAATATCTGGAAGCATTCCGTGATGAAGAATTTTGATGAAAGAATACAGGAGGAACAACATATGTGTAAAGTGATATCCATTACAAACCAGAAAGGCGGAGTCGGAAAAACCACCACAACCGTAAATTTAGGAATTGGCCTGGCAAGAGAAGGAAAAAAAGTATTATTGATCGATGCAGATCCACAGGGAAGTCTGACAGCAAGTCTTGGATATGTAGAGCCGGATGAACTGGGAGTTACTTTGGCAACCATCATGACGAAAGTGATTAATGAAGATGAAATATCAGAGGAAGATGGTATTCTGCATCATCAGGAAAATGTAGATCTGCTTCCGGCAAATATTGAATTGTCAACTTTGGAAGTGACGATGGGAAATGTAATGAGTCGGGAAATGATCATGAAGGAATACATCGATACGATACGATCCCGATACGATTATATCTTGATCGATTGCTTACCTAGCCTTGGAATGATGACGATCAATGCCTTGGTGTCTTCGGATTCTGTTTTAATTCCGGTCCAGGCAGCCTATCTTCCGGTGAAGGGATTACAGCAGCTGATCAAAACAATCTCTATGGTAAAGAAAAGGCTGAACCGGAAATTGACGATAGAAGGAATACTTTTGACTATGGTAGATTTCAGAACCAACTATGCGAAGGATATTGCGGCACTTGTACAGAAAACTTATGGAAGCCAGATTGCGATCTTTAAAAATGTAATTCCAATGTCAGTAAAAGCGGCAGAGACAAGTGCAGAAGGAATTAGTATCTACACGCATTGTCCGAAAGGTAAAGTATCTATGGCATATATGAATCTGACACAGGAGGTTATGAGTGATGAAAAATAGACCGGGTGAGAAAATTAAACTGGCAAGTCTTGATGAATTATTAGGTGTTGTTAATGAAGAATCAGCAATGGAGATCGAGATCAATAAGATCCATGCATTCAAGAATCATCCATTTAAGGTTCTTGATGATGAGAAGATGCAGGATCTGATTGAAAGCGTAAAGCTTAGTGGTGTGCTGACACCGGTATTGCTTCGAGTGGACAACAATGATGAATATGAAATGATCTCCGGTCACCGAAGATTACATGCAGCAAAGATGGCAGGACTTACTACCATCCCAGCTATCGTAAGAGAATTATCGGATGATGACGCGGTAATAGCGATGGTGGATGCCAACATTCAAAGGGAGGAGTTATTGCCGAGTGAGAAGGCATTTGCGTATCGGATGAAGTTGGAGGCAATGAAGAGACAAGGAAGCAGGACAGATTTAACTTTGTCTCAAAATGAGACGAAGTCGAGATCTGACGAAGTGTTAAGTAAACAAGTGGGTGAAAGCAGAGCTCAAGTTCAAAGATATATTCGTTTAACAGAACTGATACCAGAGTTACTTGATTTAGTAGATAGTAAGAAATTGAAATTCACAGTAGCCGTGGATATTTCCTACATCGATAAAGAAATCCAGAAATGGATTTACGAATATATCAAAGACACTGGCTTCATTAAACCACAGCAGATCACTGCTCTCAGAAATCAGTTGAATGAAGGAGCGGTTAATCAGGTGGGAATGCTGACAATCTTTAATAAATGTATGATGGTAAAGACACCATCAAGATCTATTACGTTTTCAGAAAAGAAGCTGACGAAGTATTTTCCAGAGAGCTACAGTGCTGATGATATGGAACGGGTGATAGAATCCTTGCTGGAAAAATGGTCTCAAGAACAAAATGATTAAGTAAGAAACAGAAGAAGAAAAGAGACACAGAAGTTTAGAAAGAGGACTTCTGTATAGAAAACGAAAGGAGGAAGTTATGGATAAAAAGATGAAATTCAAATATTTCTACGGAGCGGAAGCTGATCAGTTCAGCTTCTACCGTATACCAAAAGCATTATTTACAGATAGTTACTTTAAAGATTTATCAAGCGATGCTAAAATTTTATATGGATTGATGCTGGATCGTATGTCCCTGTCCATTAAAAATCAATGGTTTGATGAAAATAACAGAGCATATATTTACTTTTCGATAGAAGATATCATGGAATTACTGAATTGCGGTCGAAATAAAGCAATAAAATCCATGCAGGAACTGGATGATGAAACAGGAATTGGTTTGATTGAGAAACGCAGACAGGGATTTGGAAAGGTGAACATTATCTACGTGAAAACCTTTATGCCGGAAAAAACGGAAGAGAAATCACTGGAGGATGAATTGAAGAAGTTTAAAAAACAAACTTCTGAGGAAAATGAGGAATCTACAGAAGTTTACAATTCAAACTTCATGAAGTCCCAAAATCAAACTTCTAGAAGTCCCGAAAACAAACTTCAAGAAGTTTACATTTCAAACCCTAATAATACTAATCTTAGTGATACTGAAATGAATGATAATAAATCTAATCAAATCGTATCTGCAGATGAGAATCGATCCGATGGCGATAACCGCTCTGAGGATTATCAGGCTTATGAAAACCTTGTCAAAGAGACCATTGATTATGAATCACTGGAAGTAACCCATCATGACGATATGCGGCAGGTAGATGAAATCGTGAACCTGATCGTAGAGACTGTGATGTGTAAAAATGACAAGATCTTGATTGCCAGCAACTGGTATCCGGCATCACTGGTGAAGAAAAAATTTCTGATGCTGACCTATTCACATATCGAGTATGTCTTACACTGTATGAGTGGTAACACCACAAAGGTGAAGAACATCAAGAAATATTTATTAGCAGCCCTGTTTAATGCACCGTCAACGATGAACGGGTATTATCAGGCAGAGGTGAACCATGATATGCCAGGACTGGTAAGATAGGAGGTGCACATGTTTATTTTAAAATTTGCTGGGAAGATATTATTACTGCCGGTATGGCTGATTCTTTTTGTGATCGGCCTGGCAGTGAAGATGACAGTACAGACTTATGCGGTTGTCAGAGGGATCCTTGGGTTTATATTCACTTTGTTGATTATAGCGACTGCATACTGTTATCATGACTGGGTACAGGTTGCATTTCTATTTTCGCTGAGTGTAATTCTGTATCTGATCCTGTTTGCAGGAGTGTTTGTAGATACTGTACTGGACATGACAAGAGAACGTATTATTGATTTTATTATATCGTGAGGAGAATATGAAAATGAGCGAAAACAATGATTATATTCAGTTACCACCACTAAAAAAAGACACACCAGCCGATGTGGTAGCATTTATGTGGGAGTACATGAAAGTACCGGAGGATTCAAGAGAAAAAGTTAAGAATCTGCTTAAAGATGCAAATGAAAATGGAGTAAAAATAAGTCATCAGGCACCAACACTGTATGATGTTGTTCCGAAAGAAGAAATTGCTGAATTTGAAGAGCTTATGCGCAAAACCATAGCTGACATTGTATCAGAAGCCAGTAGCGTTGCCTGTTGGGTGTATGTGCAGAAATATGTGAAGCACAAAACCCTAAACGAAATGCTGCAAGAATTGCCAGACGTAGGTCAATTCATCCTAGCTATGGATACCTGGTTTGAAAAACTGATGGAGAAATAATCTAGGAAAATAGTTTAAAGTTTACATGTTATGATCATGTATGAAGTTGGAACAAAATAAAAGAATTGTGCTATAATATTGTTCAAGAAAAAGCTCATTGACATATTTCAATCTATTTAGGAGGATAAACGATCATGTGTACAGCAGCAACTTATAAAACAAAAGATTTTTACTTTGGACGAACCCTCGATTATGAATTCTCTTATGGTGATCAGATAGTAATTACACCACGTAATTATGCGTTTAATTTTCGCCATGTTGGCGATATGAAAAATCATTATGCAATTATTGGAATGGCTCATGTTGCAGAGGATTATCCTTTGTATTATGATGCTATGAATGAAAAAGGAGTGGCAATGGCAGGACTGAATTTTGTCGGAAATGCTGTTTATGCCGCGATTAAGCCAGATGTGGAAAATATTGCACAGTTTGAATTTATTCCGTGGATTTTAAGTCAGTGTTCTTCTTTAGTTGAAGTTCGCGAGCTTCTTGAACGAATTAATATTGTTAATACTCCTTTCAGCGAGCAATTGCCATTAGCACAATTACACTGGATCATTTCTGATGAGAATGAGTCAATTACGGTAGAATCTATGTCAGATGGTTTGCATATTTATGACAATCCAGTAGGAGTGCTTACGAATAATCCGCCATTTCCACAGCAGATGTTTCAACTAAATAATTATATGTATTTATCTCCTAAACAGCCCAGAAATACTTTCTGCGAAAATTTGGCTCTTGATGCATATAGTAGAGGTATGGGAGGATTAGGTCTTCCGGGAGATCTCTCATCTTCATCACGCTTTGTACGTGTAGCTTTTACAAAGGTAAATGCAATTTCAGGTGAATCAGAGGAAGAAAGCGTTAGCCAATTCTTCCATATTCTCGGATCTGTGGATCAGCAACGAGGATGTTGCGAAGTAGCGGATGGAAAATATGAAATCACATTGTATACGTCGTGTTGTAATGTTACAAAAGGTATTTATTATTACAATACTTATGAAAACCATCAGATCAGTGCAGTAGATATGCATGTAGAAAATCTGGATAGTGATAAAATGATTTGTTATCCAGTAATTCAAGGAGAACGAATCAACTATCAAAATAAATAATGTTTTGAAATCAGGGATGAGGTAGAAAGGAAAGTTCCATGACAAAAGATGAAGTAAAAAAACTCAGGATGAACAGTCCGGAATCACTACAGTTTTTAAATAATGCTACAAAATTTTATAATTTAATGATGATGTATCGTTGTGCTATTCGGGAGATACAAACTAAACTTGAGGTTTTGGATGATGAATTTTCAGTTGAGAACAATCGAAATCCTATTTCTTTTATAAAAACAAGAATTAAGAAGCCCAATAGTATTTACGATAAACTGCAGAAGATGGGATATGAATTTACAACAGAAAATATACAGACATATCTCAATGATGTAGCAGGCGTTCGAATAGTTTGTGCGTTTATTGACGATATTTATATGATATCAGATTTGATTACCCAACAGGATGATATTAAAGTTATTGAAATAAAAGATTATATAAAAAATCCAAAATCGAATGGTTATCGAAGCTATCATATGATTGTTGAAATACCAGTATTTTTTGCTAAGGGTAAAACACCTATGCGTGTAGAATTACAGATTCGAACCAATGGTATGGATTTCTGGGCAACATTGGAACATCAACTTCGCTATAAAAAAGGAATTGAAGAAATGCCTGGCTATGATGAGATAAGTGAAGAATTACTTCATTCTGCAAGAGCTATCATTGAAGCAGATAATGAAATGCAGAGAATAAAAGACAAAATTGGTATGTTCCACGAAATTTAGGGAGAAAACTGAGCAAGTAGGAAGGTGGAATATATATGAAACAAGATACTTTAGAGGGCAAAGCAAAAACAAAAAATGGGGTAAAACGGCTGTGTTTTTCCATAATCTGCATTCTTCTGGAAGTGATTTTTATTATTACTATCGTAACACGCTTGAATGAATATGCAGAAATCATAAATTTATTTACAAGGATTTTGAGTGGGATCTTGGTTTTGGGATTGTACGCATCAAATAAGACATCCTCTATGAAAATGCCTTGGGTCATCTTAATTCTAATTTTCCCAATTATGGGTGTAGGCCTGTATTTGTTGATTGGTTTGAATGGTGGCACACATAAAATGCGTGAGCGATATGCAGAAATTGATAGCAAATTGTTACCAATGCTTCCGGACAGTCAGGAGTGTTTGAGCAAAATAAAAGAAACAATTCCGAAAGCAGGAAATATAGCAAGTTACATACAAAGAAATTCGCAGTATCCAATCTATCAGAATACGGATATTGTGTATTTTGATGAAGCAGTGAAAGGATTAGAGGCACAGCTTAAGGATTTGGAGAAAGCACAGAAGTTTATCTTTATGGAATATCATGCGATAGAAGACGCTGAAGCATGGCATAAGATTCAAGATGTTCTGGAAGAGCGAGTAAAAGCAGGTGTGGAAGTTAGAGTATTCTACGATGATATGGGTTCTATAGGCTTTATTAACACAGATTTTGTGAAAAAGATGGAGGCAATAGGAATTCATTGCCGTGTATTCAATCCGTTTATGCCAGGTTTAAATCTGTTTTTGAACAATCGTGATCATAGAAAAATAACAGTTATTGATGGAAAAGTCGGATTTACAGGTGGATATAATCTAGCAAACGAATATTTTAATTACACACACCCGTATGGACAGTGGAAAGATACAGGTATTCGTTTAGAAGGAGATGCTGTTCAGTCGCTTACGGTGACATTTTTGGAAATGTGGAATGCAGTAAGTGATAAGGATGCTAATGATTCTGATTTTAGTAAATACCTTTTCCACTATGATTATGCGGCACAGCAAACTGGGTTTGTTCAACCTTATGCAGACAGCCCTATGGATAATGAGCAAGTCGGAGAAGAAGTTTATATCAGTATGATAAATAAAGCTGAAAAATATTGTTGGTTTATGACTCCATATCTAATCATAACAGATGAAATGACGCATGCGTTATGTCTGGCTGCTAAGCGAGGGGTAGACGTAAGAATTATCACACCTGGTATCCCTGATAAAAAATTCATTTATAATATAACTCGTTCTTTTTATCATGGATTAGTTAAACATGGTGTTCGTGTTTATGAGTGGACTCCTGGTTTCTGTCATGCAAAAATGAGTGTGGCAGATGACTGTATGGCAACTTGTGGAACAATTAATCTGGATTATCGAAGTTTATATCACCATTTTGAAAACGGCTGTTTTATGGCAGATTGTCAGGCAGTTGTGGAAATAAAAAATGATCTGATAAGAACGATGGGAGAATGTCGTGATGTGACAGACCAATATCAAACCGGACGAAGTGCATATTTGCGACTGGGACAATTATTTATGAGATTATTTGCTGGATTGCTATAAGAATCTGATGAAACGACCTTTCAAAAAACAGTTGATTTAGAAGTTAACTGTTTTTGAAAGGCCGTTTTTGCTATATCTAACAGTCTGTTGTACAAAGAAGATTTTGCATGGATGAAAAAACAAACCTTGTTGAGGTTAAATTGAGTTTTCCATTGTATTGTATTGCTAATGAATAAGAATAAGAAAAAGAACAGACAATGCTGAATGCACTGGAAACAAGAATATCTGAGTATAGTATGTAAGTTCGTAACAGAATGAAAGGAGCGATTCAAATGAGCAATTTGGAAAATTATATGAAACAGCAAGCAATTTTTTGTGAACAAAATGATAGCATTAGTAAGAATCTGTATTCAGAGTATGGTGTAAAAAGAGGCTTACGAGATGAAAAAGGACAAGGTGTGTTGACGGGGCTTACAAATATTTCTGATATAAAAGCTTTTGAATATCGTGATGGAGTAAAGAGTCCATGTGATGGCGAGTTATCTTATCGTGGTTATAATATAAAAGATTTAGTAACAGGAAGTAAAGGAAAAAGGTTTGTCTTTGAAGAAGGAGCATATCTTCTTTTATTCGGAGAATTGCCAACTGATACACAGTTAATGGAATTTCAGGGAAGACTATCTGATTGTATGGAACTACCGACTAACTTTACCAGAGATGTCATTATGAAAGCACCTACATCAGATATTATGGGTTCTATGACTCGAAGTATTCTTACATTGGGCTCTTACGATAAGGAAAAAGAAAGTCTTGAAATTCCGAATGTGCTAAGGCAGAGTATGCAGTTGATCGCAGCATTTCCTATGTTAGCAGTATATGCATACCATGCTTATTGTCATTATGAAAAAAACGAAAGTATGTATATTCATAGACCTGAAAAAGATTTATCTATTGCTGAAAATTTCCTGCGCCTATTAAGACCAGATACAAAATTCACAGAACTGGAAGCAAGAGTACTGGATATAGCATTATTGTTACATATGGAACATGGTGGTGGTAACAATTCTACATTCACTACACGGGTAGTAACATCTTCAGGTTCAGATACTTATTCTGTTATTTCAGCAGCAATGTCATCCTTAAAAGGAAAAAAACATGGCGGTGCAAATCTGATGGTAATGAATATGATGGATGATATTAAAAGTCATGTGAAAGATTATGAAGACGAAGAGGAAATTGCATCATATCTGAGTAAGATTTTGAAGAAAGAGGCGTTTGATCAGAAAGGACTTATTTATGGAATGGGACATGCTGTATATTCTATTTCAGATCCGAGAGAAAGGGTGTTCAAAGGCTTTGTAGAACAACTCGCAAGGGATAAAGGACGTGAGAAAGATATGACCCTTTATAACAATATTGAGAAGATTGCACCTAAGTTGATTGCAAAGCAGCGTCAGATATTCAAAGGAGTAAGTCCTAATATAGATTTCTATAGTGGTTTTGTGTATGACATGTTGAATATTCCAAGAGAATTGTACACGCCATTATTTGCGATAGCAAGAATTGCTGGTTGGAGTGCACATCGCCTGGAAGAATTGATAACTACAGATAAGATCATTCGCCCGGCATATAAGAGTCTAGTCAGCAAAAAAGAATATATAGAAAGAGAGGAACGATAATATGGGAGCAGGAACCAGTGCAGAGGAGTTTTTTTTAAAGAGCATCAATGTTGAAAGTATATTTGAATTTGTCGAAAGAACAGATTATTTGTTTCTTTATAGTATAAAGGAATGTGTTGAAAAATCAGACTGTCATGAAGGAGTATATCTTTCAGAAGTGGCAGAATACATGAAATTATCGATTCCAGAAACATCTAAGATGGTAAAAAGTCTTGAAAATAAAGGATATATTATCTGGAAATTAGATGAAAAAAAAGAAAGAACATACCTTGTTTTGACGAACAAGGCAATTGAATTAAGTAATTGTCAGAAAGAAAAAATGATAGAAGCTTATGAAAAAATCATATCGAATATACAAGAAGATGACCTGGCAGTTACACGGTGTACATTGAGAAAAATCCGACAGCTTATGGAAGAAATAAAATAGTGATTAATACAACGGAGTAAGAAAAGCTCCTTCATATATTAGAATAAAAATATGACTGTTTCTTTAAAAAGAAGCCGGTCATATTTTTTTATGAAAAATAAATTTTGTTGAGGTTAAATTGAGATTGACTTTGTATTGTATAAGTATGAAATAAAAAGGAATCAGGTGATGTACAATGAAAAAGCATAAAATATGTAAAATCCTTCTTGTTATACTGGCAATTTTTTTATGTGTGGCTTTTTATGAATTGCTCGGAATCTGCGTTGCATATAAAAAGCAGCCGGAAGTGTCCAATACAACCAAAAAAGAAACAAAAAATGGGTCATGGAACGAATGCAGTGAAAATACAGAACGGGCAGTAATCATAGAAAAGAATCCAGAAGCGCTTTTACAAAGAGTGCGTTTGATCAAGAATGCAAAAAAGGAAATTATTCTTTCTACTTTTGCATTTCAATCCGATGAAAGTGGAAAATTGATTTTAGGAGCACTGCATGATGCGGCAGACAGAGGTGTACATATTCGTCTGTTAGTAGATGGAATGGAGAGCTGGATTGATATGGAAGGAAATCCGTA
>OINI01000094.1_pt1 | contig 21244 bp, 36 predicted proteins | sample 1585121 | NCBI WGS metagenome assembly OINI01 (sample SAMN02674698, study PRJEB24791) | human gut metagenome, SKBSTL036 | isolation source: stool | host: Homo sapiens | place: USA | reverse complement strand
TATCTGCCGATTCCGGTAATCCGGCAGATTCCCACAGCCACTCCTTTTATCATCGTGAAAACAGCCACCAGCAACCGCCATACCATAATCACACTGCCGATTACTCCGCCGGCCATCAGGTTGAAAGCTGCCACCCCGACAGTTCCACTGCCTTCCCCATCAACGCCCCTTCTGCGTATGTGACCGTACTTCCTGTATTGCTGTATTTCGCAAAATAAGGTTTGCTCAAACCGATCTTTGCCATCTATATCACTCCTTCATTTTTTCCTCAATTGCTCCTTCAATGGTTTCTTTCATGATTTTCTTTGCTCTGTTTCTCGTCAGCCTTATGGCATTGTCAAAAAAAGGCTGCTTACTGCTGAAAGAAGTCCCGCTGTTGAATATCCTTGCCACCATCACATTTGGCTGTCCATTGGGGTATTTTGGCGTTCTGACGGCGTTATAACCATCAAAGCCAAGTTTGACATTGCGGAATCCTCCATCTGTTTCCATGGGAGAAATACCAAAGCTTTCCAAAAGTCCCTGCTTCTGCTTTGCCCGTCGTTGGGATTCTTCCGGTGTTTCGTTGCCGCTCAGACTTCCGGTGTTCAGCCAGTGGATACCAGCTTTCACTTCGTCTGCCACTTCTTTTGCCGCAAGGTAAATGGCTTCATTTTCAATACGTTCTATATCTTTGGACAAATCCTGTAATTTTTTCTCGTAGCTTTCAAAGCCATAAAATGTAATTTTTGCCATCAGCCCACCACCTCCCACCGCCATTCGTAATGAATATACCTTGTTTCTTCTTCGTATTGTACGGAATTGAGGTAATAGGAGATTTCCGCGTTTTCCAGTGCCGTTTGGATTTCCACAATGGCTGGATCGTTTTCTGTTCTGGTAAAAAAATCAATGGTGCCGGAAAGTACCTGCCCGACCTTTTGATTATCTGCCGCAAGTTCTTCTCCCTCTCCGTCCTCTGCCCATACCACATATCTGTCCGCCTTATGAAACGCGTAGAAGTGAAACACCGGTACATGAACTTGTCGTAATGCCTGTTCAATCATAGCTGTTTGGAACATCAGCACTCTCCAACCTTTCTAATGTCAGCTTTGTGATTTGCAAACCATTGTCATCTTTCATTTTCTGTGCCAATAAAACACGAAAACCACTGCCATCATCCAATTTTACAATATCTGTCATTCGAATATCCTGCCACAAAGGTATATTTACGACCGCATCGGCTTTTTGCTGGGCTTGCAATGCCGTATAATACCGCTGAAATCCCAAGGTATCATAACCAAAGTAATGCCGACCCTTTAAGATCGGCGTTTCCTTCGGCATAGCACCGGGCGGCGCTGTATTTTCCATGCGGTAAACTTCCAAAATACCATCATCAAATGTCATAAAGCACCGCCCTTCTGTTTGAACAGGATGTTATTCAATTGGTACCGTAAAAATCTTGGCATGGTTGTTTCAGCAGAAGCACGTTTTCGGAATAAGTAAGCCGCGTAACTGATCACAGCCATATCACACGAAATATCATTTTTTATCAAGGTAATGCCTTCCGTTTTGATGGCTTCCTCTGCCTGACTGAGCAGTTTTTTCAAAAGTACGTCATTGGCAGAGGTCAGTAATTGCAAATCACATTTCAATACTTCCAGTTTTTCCTCTGCTGTCATCCTGATTCCCCCTATGCGGTTACGCCCCTTGCTTTCAATTGTGTAATGATTTCATTGACCTTATTGGCAATGGTTGCCGCATCCGCAGATTCCGGTGTCGCAATGGCTTCAATGGCTGTCGCTGAGCCTGTCAGTCCTGCGCCCGCGGGACCTTGGTCACCTTTTTCGCCTTTTTCTCCCGGATCACCCTTGGGACCTTGTGGTCCTGTTTTTCCGGTGTCACCTTTTGGTCCCTGAGGTCCTACCTGTTCATTCGCGACACCCTGTTCCAATTTATTCATTTTTTCAGCGGTGATCACATCGCCTTTGTTCCATGTTGTCGGTTCATATGCCATATTCATGCCTCCTTATACAGTTTCGTTTTCCGCAATGGTTGCCGTTCCAATCATTCCCGTCCCAATTACGGCATCTGTGGACGGGGGCGTTACTCCCCCTTTGTGATCTGAACAGTATATACTTTCACGGCGTTTCCATTTTTCACAGTAACGGTCAGAGGATGTGCGGTACTGTCTGCCAGGAATGTGACTGTGCCGCCGTTTTTCACATTCTTACCGTTATAGGAAATTGCAACAGAAGCCTTTGCCTGTGCTGTGGTTGCTTCTACCTTTGCGCTTGCCGCAGAAGCCGCAGCAATGGTATAGGTCAATGTATCTGGATCAAATGCCGGATTCAGGCTTTCTGACCCAATGACCAACTCATTCAGATCCGCGTCATTGGCAGTATCTGCCGCGAAATCCATTTCTGTAGTAACTTCCTGATTATTGATGTTGATAGCGACAAACGCCCCTGGAATGACAGGCTGTCCATCGGCACGTTCTTTTCCACGGAATACAGTGTTGTCCTGAATGAACTGTACTTCTGTAGACAGATCAATCTGCATTGCTCCTCGTTCAATCCACAGATACAGATCGCCGTATCCACCGATAATATCTCCATCAGGAATAAACTCCAGAATATCCACATTGCCATCTGTAATTGGCATCACACCTGCGATTCTGGATACGAATTCACCGGTTGCGGTGGCGCTGATGAGTTTTGCCTGAATCTGTGCATATGTTTTTGAGTTCATCGTCCAGAATTTATCACCACGGGCATATCTGGTGTATGTATTGCCCGCAGCCAACGCAAAAGCGGACAGGAATGGAATAGGTTCCATACTTGCGCCATCAATCTTGATCATATTGGTATCGCTCAAATCGACCCATTCCGGCGCGTTTGCGGGATATCCTGCCGGTTTAGAATCCTGTGCCAGTCTTGTCACAATCCCCAGAGGCATTTTGGATGTCGCACCTTTGCCGTAAAGAATGGCTTTATCGATGGCATAACCAATAGATTCAGACAGCATTTCCACAATCCAAGAAGCCAAGTCCAGATTGCTGGTGGTGTCCTCTAGCAAAGAGTTACATACTGGCACATAACCTGCCACCTTATAGCCATCCAATGTAATCTGGTGGAATACAAAGGAAAGTTCATTGATCGCACCGCACATTTCTGTCCAAATCGCTTCCGGTACCGTGCCTGCAATGGTCTGTCTGGCTTCACCCGCAACCTGTCTTACACGCACACGGTTCAGCAATTTGGAATAGCGGTACATATTTTCGGAAATCAGTTCCATGAAAACAATTGGAATTTCCAGATCACCGCCGGAAATTGCCCGTTTACTGCCTTTCTGTTCTCTCATTCTGCTCAGGAACGCTTTCACATCTTCCCTCTCCACAATGGCAGTTCTCTGTTCCATTGACAAAGAATCAAATGCTCTCACATTCATGGGAAGGCTTCTGATCTCAAATTTGCCCATCATTCTCTCCATCCTTTCTGTTGTTCCATTTTTTCCCGCTGTTCTCTGCTTAGGTTCTTCCGGTTCCTTTTCTGTTTTTTCCAGTTCCGACTCCAAATCGTCAATTTCATTCTGCAAACTTGTCTTTGCCGCTTCATGCGCCTCTTTTTCCGTTTCAAACTGATCGACCGCATCCGAAACAGTCTGCTGTTCCTCCTCTGTCTGGGCTTCCGCAATGGCAGCCTCCAGTTCTGACTCACGCTTGGTAAAATCAGCGTCTTTTTCTCTTAGTGCGTCCAGTTCTTTGTTTTTCTTATCCAACTTTGCTCTCAGCATAATTGCTTTCAATGCCATTTTTTACACTCCTTTCAAACGGTTTCGCATCATTTCCCGCCATTGTTCCGTTTTCTGTTCCTGTATCTGTTCATATCTGTGCTTTACCTCCGCAAAACTTTCCTGATTCCTTGCGGAAATGCTGGTTGCCTTATATGCCGGGAAAGTACATGGGGAAACCTCAAACAACGGGTCAACTTCTGTGATCTTCGTATGATAAATGCCCTCGTCGTCCCACCATTCTTCCTGACGTGCAATGTCAAATCCGAAAGAACAGCCGTCCACATCCCCTCTGGCAACTCTGGCATAACCATTTACCGCTTCCTGATCCTTTTCGTTGATTTCTACGCTGCCCCACAAACCAACCTCATCTTCCCGCAAAACCGCGGTTCCGTTTGCGGTAGAACCCATCACGATATTGCTGTCATGGTTCCACAGGACTTTGACGTCCTCACCAGAAGCAAGATAGCGCGCAAACGCGCCCCGCTCAATGGTTTCTATCCATCCGGACCAAACCTCATACGTCTGACCAAATACAGCAAAATACCCTTCCAGATATTTTTTTCCGCCTTCTTCTCTGGTTTTCATATCCTGCATTTTTAAAATCCTTTGTTCCACTTACTCACCCCCTTCATTAGATGGAATCAGCTTGCTCTGTTCTCCGATCATCCCTCTTGGAATATAGTTTTCCAGGATCACCAATTCATCCAGACCTTCTCTTGGCGATAAGCCCAGCCAATCCCTAACCTCGTTTCCGCTCATAATCCCTCGTACAAACTGATCATCCGCAATGGCTGCCATATCTCTAAGTTCGTAGTTATACAGGCTGCGGGGATTAAAACGAAAATACCACTCCGGTTTTATCAAAAGTTTCCTGCTCAATTCCTGCTCCATCATTTGTGCTATAGGCATGATGGTGGAAGAAATGAAATTGTTCCATGCCTCCCTTTGGAATTCCCCTACGCCCAAAACAAAAGACGGCACACCCAAAATAGAAGCTACCGTCTTTTTATCAAGCTGCACCATATCCGCCAGAGCCAAATCCGAAAGAGATAATGGTTTTACCTGTTCAATTTCAAATTGTTCCGCCGGGATCATCCAAGGTTCTCCCGCCTGTGTCGTATCGATGTAGCTGTTCAGCAATTCCCTTCTGCCTTCCGGGCTTGCGAATTCTTCCGTCAAAGCATCCACTTTCACTATGATGCTTGGTTTCCACTTGGACTGCATGAATCCTTTTTCTGTTGCGGCTGCCTGTTTCAGATTATTTGCCACATCCCGCAGAGCAATCGAAATGCCTTCGCCTTTCCATGGGTAGCTTGTGCCTGGATGCAGAACAAAATGCAGGATTTCATCCGGCTCAAAGGACATACCATTGATGTCCACCCTGTAATCCCATGTGGTTTTCGGCACAAAACTGACCATTCTTGCCGGAACAGGGTTCAAATCTTCCAAAAGTCCCCTTTTCAATTTAGGCAAAACAACCGCATTTCCGTCACCCTCCAAAAGCATCGTCCGAACAATCCATTGAATAAAGGCAGAACGTGTCATGTTTGTATTTGGATAAATATCCAGTTTACGGCTCAGTTCATTTCTGACACGAATATCCCCGTCCTCTGTGTTTTCCATCAGATGAATGGTCATGCTGCCGATCAGCTTTGCAATGCTGTTGACCGCAGTAATGATTTCCGGATTATGAGAAAGGCTCGTATAGCCATGACACGTCAGTACATCAAAAGCATCGGTACTGCAAAACCATGCCGTTGTCCGCTTTTTCATTGGCTCCGCTCTCACTTTGTTCTTTGATCGTCTTCTTTTGTTACTCATGTTTATCATCCCTTCCAAACCACGCATTTGCTTTTCTGCTACGTTCCATGTTTTCTAAATATCGAACACACGCAAAAACCGAAGCATCAAACAAGTCAATACGATGCTCCGGCTGTACCTTTTCATATTGAATCATATCATCCGTTTTTTCCACTGCCATTACATTCTCCACGCAATACTCGTATGCATCAGAATGCAGATAATAAAGTTTGCCGTCTTTCGCGCTTTTTTCAATATGGCGAAACCCCTCGGATTTTTTGTAATAATATTGGGGCTGGTCAATGATGTTGAAATGCGCTTGCTTCATACCAATGAAATATTCTCTGCAAAACTTTCGGTCATGTCCGACCTGTTTGATTTTGAATCCTTTCTTCCGCATATCCTGAAACCACCGGATCACGTCCGCCTGATTTACGGTAGGGCTGTTGCATAATGTAAGCCATCCATCCTCTGCCCACCCAAACAAAGGAATGTTATCCTGATCCGCTTTCAGATGTGCCGCTACCACTGGGAAAAACGCATGGGGGATAATAATATCCACTCCCTGATAATTGCCGAACAACGCTACGGCGGTCAAGTCATGCAGCTTAGACAGATCGGCGCCCCCATACCAGTCAATGGGAAGTTTCGCAAGCTGGTCCAATGTCCAGTGATATGTTCTGTCACTCTTTCGGAATTCATCAATGTCAAAGTATGCTTTCAAAGAATTGGTATAGACATTCAAAGACTTTGCGAAAAAATCTTTTCTTTGCTGCGGGTCATTCTGTGCCTGCAAAGCGTCATTCATGATCTCATTCGGTCTGATGGATACACCGTAAGCAGGATTTGCCATTTCATGTATTTTGGCATCTGTAAAGTCCACACTGCCATCTTTGATGCCTTCCGGCGCGCAGCACATGAAAATAAAATACTGCTCATCCTGAACCGTTCCATCTAATACCTTTCTGCAGTACTTCAGCCTTTGTCCCAAAAATAACTGCTCATCATCCCCTGCAGTGGAGATACCGATGATCAGTTTATTGGTATATGCTTTTTGCGCCTCTTTGAAAAGATTGTATTGTTTTGGTTTTTTGAGAGCATGTACTTCATCTACAATACAAATGTTGGCATTTAAACTGTCTTGCGCGTCTGGATTCGCTGCCAATGCTCTGATAAAAAAAGAACCATCCGGCAGCGATGATTCCATACTATGTTCGTTGTTGTTATCAATTACCTTGACGGATCCACCATCTTTGCTGTTTTCTCCCATCCTGTTGATGTTGTACTTTAAAAAATTGAAACTCTCCAATGACTGCATCAACGCCGCGGAAGCAATATAACACTTTGATCCGCTTTTTCTGTACAGCAAGGAGAGTGCCCATGCCAAAGCTGCTGCAAAGCTGGTTTTGATATTTTTTCTTGGGATGAAAATCAGGGCTTCATGAAATCTTACAATCTCTGTTCCTTTTAATTTGAACCCCACCAGATTGTAAATAATAAATTTGTGGAACGGTTCCAACAAAAATGGTGTTCCTCGAAGCGGCGTCCCATCCAGTCTTTCTCCTTGCTGGTGGCAGATCGTTTTTTCTATGATCTGGATACAAAACTCAGCAGCTTTGTAATCCATCCAATACTCCTCATTCTCCAAATCCGCAAAAAACCGTTCCACAGCCTGTTTTAATTCTACACAAGCGATTTTTCTTCCCTCTTTGATACTTTCGGCGTACTCCATAACAACCGCCCAGTTTTTAGCTTTCGATTTCCGCAAGTGCCGCTGCCAAGCCTTTCTGTCTAGTATCTTTCTTTACCCCATCCCCCGTCAGCTTTTTGTAAGATGATGGGGTAAGCCCTAACTCCCGCCAGTACGCCAATGCGGTTTTATTCAGTTCATCCCAAATGACCAGAATCGGATTTTTCGTCATATTTGTTGAGCCGCCTTTGTTGGTATATTCAATAACAGATTTTCCTCCGTTTTCTTCGAATTCCTTTCTCGTCTCATCTCTCTGAACCAATATGAGGGCAAGGGAGTCTATGACACTGTCGTAGTTTTTCCCTTCAATTCCAAGTGCAGAGAGCTGCTTTTGTATTAAGTTTTTATACTTTGCTTTTGTCATCGCTGCCATTCCTGCACCCCTTTCATCATTTTTTCGCTCAGAGTTGGAAAAGTCTATACCCAAGCCACCAGATCACTTTCATTCTCATCCGCCATATAGGGGCGGGGTCACTTACGCCAGTCAATGCCTGGAATCGTCCTTCTCTGCAATGCGATTCCCATTTCTGTCAATGCTCCTGTACTTCTATTCTCCAGCTTATTGTGTGTTGCCATGCTCACAGAAATTAAATTCCAATCACAATAAGCATATTCAGGATATTCAGCCGCAGGATAGATATGATGCACGATTGTTGCCTGTACTCTCCTGCCGTATCTGAGTTCTATACGATCAAGGTATTGATCCATGCGAAGGATGTGTGCCCTCTTTCTTTTCCATTTCTTGCGGGTATAATCCATAACTTTCCCCCCTATGCAAAAGGGACACCAACCAAATGTTGATGTCCCCACAAGAATTCTTTTATTTAAGATTCCATGATATCATCATATCATAAAATCATAGGACATTCTAGGACATCTTTATAGAAGTTCAAAGTGCTTCAAAGCATATCCATGAACTCTGGTGATGTTTCGGTAACTATACCCCATCTCCACTGCGATCTTCTCCCAGCTTTGTCCAATAAGATAGCGTCTGGACAGGATTTCCTGTTCTGTTGGATCCGGAACCATACCGATCTGCTGACGGATTTCCCGGTACGTCACCATCTGCATTTCTTTTTCTGCTTCCAACTCCCGCAGCAGTTCATCTAAACGGGCAGCATACCCAGACAAATCAGATGTACCACTTCCGTGGGGCATCCCATCCCCTAAACCAACAGGGCTTGTCTTGCTGGAACGCAGTTCCTCGATTTCTTCCTGGATCATTCCCACTCTGCGCTTTGCCGTCTGATATCTGCGAAGGTACTGCTTCTTTTCTTCATTGTTCATCGGTATTCCCTCCCTGTTGGTTTATGCCTAATCTGGATACGCTCAATAAGCTCAAAATCACAGATTCGCAATAAATCTTTGATTAGTCTGATGATGCGGTTGGCGTTCTCGTCGGCTTCCTGTTCCCGTTTATGTATGGCATGTAAAACTGGCGATGCAGTCTGGTCATAGTATCCGCTGCCATTGCGGCTGAGTTCGTCCATAGTTATTCCCTCCAAATCATAGGTGTACCATCTGGATTTACAAGAACGGTAAATACATCACCATATTTAACATCACCAGCTACATACATCACTTTTGTTTCTGCATGATATACTACGCTGTAACTACGACCTTCATACACTTCCACAAACATTTCCTCTTGCCCTGCTTCCGCCTCACTCACCCCACAACATGCAAGGGATACGGCAATAACTGCCGCCGCGAGGGTGCAAATTAAAAATCGTTTCATTTTATCACCATCCCGTTTTATTGAATACTTCAAACCTTGCTTTTACCATAGGTTGTTCCATAGCTGCAGCAATACTCATACCATGGTTCCGGGCAAACGTAACAGCATACTCCCCGGCTGGATTAAGCATTTTATCAGGTGCTTCACTACCTGCAAGGACTTTTGCTTTTTTAGGCTTTCCCTTGTCGTTGCATGCCTCATCGCAAGGCTTATCAAACTTCGAACAATAATTACAAGGTGTCATATACACACAAAAAAATGAATTTTTATTTACCATCATAGTTATTCCTCCTTATCGTGAATGTTTCCGATGACTTCAAAATCTTTTTCTGGGGTAAAGTCGTTCATCCAAATAGGGTTGTACGCACCTCTAACAATTACAAATTGACATTTCTCAGAAAGATATTTTACAGCAGCAGGGATTCCAGGTTTTTTGCTGCCAATTATTGAAATAATATCCCCATCGAAAATTTTGACGCCATTTTTATCTTTCAATCCTACGTACTGGCAAACCGTGGATGGGTCTATCTTATAAGTATTTACAACAGTTCCACCCGGAAATGGTTCAAAAACAGTCATTCGGTTCAATTCTTCTCCTGTAATGCTAGGGAACGGGAATCCCTCTACCCATTCTCCATTATCCAACCGTTTCGCCTTAAACAAAATCTCTCTCATAGCATCCTCTCCTAATTTTCCAAATCAATCGCTTCACCCATGCTATAACTCGCTCTATTTTCCGCTGCTTTGTTGAATGCTTCCACAAATGCCTTTGTTTCTTTTTCTTCGATCAGTTCATAAAACATATCCTCTGCCCAATCTTCGTACTGGTCATCACCAAGCATTTCCGTCAACGTGGTTATCAATTCTCTTTCATTGATCTGTACGGCATCTTTTACAGCTGTAAAAAATTCAAGATTATATCCCTCGTTATATGCAATACAGCTTGCGATTTCCCCTGCTTCAATGACTTCAGTCATTCCTTCTTTATATTTGACAATGATCAATTCACTCTCTGGTATCTGTGATAAATTTTTCATTTTTCCTCACCTCACGAATATTCTCTACAACTCACAGCGGTTCACCCGTTACAAAATAATACACAAGCTTGATAAACGGCGTAAAAACAAAGAAAATTGATAATACAACAACAAATAAAGTAGCTGCTGCGGTTTGCAAATGCGACTTTGTTCCAACTTTAAACGAAGCGTATATAATCACAAAAGCCAGAAACATCAGGGTCAGTTTATCCAACACATAAAATACAGCTTCAAAAAATGTCTGGATATTCATACTGTTCTCCTTATCCAACCATAATTTTTTTCAACATTTCCATACTTCCAATTTTCTCCCCGCACATTTCTGGAAGATTTGCCCGGACAAGGGCTTCCGCAAACGGCGGCGGTACTGCATTGCCGCATCTTGCCACCTGCTTTGTCTTTCCATAGGTTTTTCCGTCACAATCCTTATCGATGATGTAATCAGCAGGAAATCCATTTGCCGCATATAACTCTTTCGGTGTGAGCATACGCAGTCCAATATCACTGATAAAGTATTTTTGATTTTTTATGAAAATCAGCAGGATTTCATCACATCCGATTTTGTAGTCAGCATATCGATTGAGTAATTCTCTGATTTCATTCCAATGCCACAAATCTGTATTTTCTCTCTCCAATTTGACAATGGTTAAACCGAAATGTCCTGGGGACGTTGTAACAGTATGAAGTGGATCTGATATTTCTTGTCCTATTCCAGTTTTATAGAACTTTGATAAAAATGTTGCTGATATTCCATTATGATCTACCGCTGTAATTGTTCCCAGCGGCTCTTTTGCAGAACTTCCACAGCCAGTGTATCCACCGCTATAAAATTTTTCCATGTGAACCGCTGTCACCGCTTCCCTATCTTTCGCCGTTACCGTATGCAATGGATCAGCAGCAGAAATACCGCCTCTTTCGTTTCCATAGTATTTTGTAAGATATGCCGCCGAAACTCCATAACGGTTGGATGCATCCAGTGTCATCAGCGGTTCTGTTATTTTTTGCCCTCTGGCTTTTTCTGACTGTTCTGTGTGATACTGTACCAGTGAAGGCATCATCAAGCATTGCTCTGCTTTGGAAACCGTTGTCCTGACAGGTTCTTCCACGCTATAAGAACGATCTTTTGAAAAACCCGTTTGTCCTATGGCTGTCATTGCCGCAGAAAGAAGCATCTGTCCACCACCTCCTCCTGTTCGAATGGTATCTATGGGAGAATCTGCGGCATGTCCTGTCGCATTACTGGTATTGGAAACCGTCCAAATCGAATATGGTTCCAAAATCGGTGATACCAATCCATATCCGTTCTTTGCTGTGACAGTCTGCACTGGATCTGTTGTTTTCTGTCCCCTGAACTCTCCCGTATGATTTACCATAACCAAAAATGGCGCAGAAGTATTTAATACGAACTTGTCCAGCCCTCTGATAATTCTTTTTATGGTATTCTCTGCCAGCGGACGCACCGCACGAATTCCGTATTTTTCTTTGATTTCTGCTGATGTATCAAAAATAGAAGGACATGGCAGGGACCAATCTATGATTTCAGCCGCACTTCTCCATGGTTTTTTCCTGCCTTCTTTCACTTCTTCGCTACCTGCCGGCGCATGCGTCTTTTCTGGAAATACAATTGGCTTTCCGTCACATCGTGCAATCAGAAAGAAACGCTTCCGTATGGTAGGCGCTCCATAATCTGCCGCTACCAGTTCCCTATGTTCTATGCAGTACCCAAGGCTTTCCAGTTGTTCTTTCCATTTTCGAAATGTTTCTCCCGCTCTTCTTTTGACTGGTTTTCCTTTTCTCACAGGTCCCCATGTCTGGAATTCCTCCACATTTTCCAGAATGATCACTCTGGGACGCACCGTACCAGCCCATTTCAGTACAATCCACGCCAACCCTCGAATATTTTTGTCAACAGGCTTACCGCCTTTTGCTTTTGAAAAATGCTTGCAGTCCGGTGAAAACCAGGCAAGCCCTACCTTTCTTCCTCTGCACACTTTCTTCGGGTCCACATCCCAAACCGATTCACAATAATGTGTGGTGTAAGGGTGGTTCGCCTTGTGCATAGCAATGGCATCTGGGTCATGGTTTATGGCAATATCCACTGGGCGTCCAGTGGCAAGTTCAATGCCGGTAGATGCGCCGCCTCCGCCTGCAAAATTATCAACAATCAGTTCTTCTAATAAGTTGATCTGTTTCATTTCTTGCCCACCTCCTTCTTCAACACCTCATCCGCCACTTCTCTGATTTTCTGACAAATGATTTCAAACCATTCTCGATCACCGTTAAGGATTGTCCGTGCCAAATCCCGCATCAATCCTTTTTCCTCTACCCGCAGCCAGATGGCAATGAGATTGGGTTCATTGGGCATCTGGTTATCAAATATCCGATAAAACATGTACGCCAGCAGATGTTTCCGAATCTGCAAATTGATTTCATCAAATGTTTTCTGATAATTGACGATTGCATCTCGTCCCTGCTTTAACGCTTTTCCTCTGCGTCCAATGAGCGTCAGATACTTTTCTGCCTGTTCTTTCGTTTCTATCTGTGCCATATTGTCCTCCATTCATGGAATTGTGTGACATTTTGTTTTTTGTGTGAATTTGTGTGACAAAAAGTCACACCGCTGAAACCATTGATTTTACTGGATTTTCTAACTGTTTTTTCCTATTGTGTGAAATGTGTGAAGGTTTTTGCATACCTCGCATACGTAGAAACGTGTATATAACCATCTTGTATATATACTCCTATATATAAGGTGTGTGTAAAACGTCACACAAGTCACACATTCACACATCCGCAAAATCAAAATGGGTAAAAACGTTGATTTTACAAGGAAAACGCCACTTTTTCATTTTTCACACACTGCCTGTCTTTCATTCTGAAAAGTCACACATTTTCAAAAGGGGCATTCCTCACTGTCTGGAATATCCTCCAACTGCATCTGCCCGTTGGGGTCTTTGATGATCCAAACGCAGGAAACCGCCTCGCCATTGATTCGTTTTGTCTTGGTATATCCCTTGCTGACCTCGATTTTCCCTGTCTGTTTCATCCAGCTGAGCAAGGATTTTGCGCTGTATCCAGCTTCCACGCAGATTTTCTCAAAACGGCTCTTGATAACATAAAAATATGTATCATCCACCATGCCCCAGCATTCTATGACATCGTCATTATCATCGAATTTCTTTTTGTTTGCTGCCAAGGTTTCACGGATGTATTCATAAGCTCGTTCGTTCACGGACACGTCTTTTTTGGATTTCAGGAAGGGTTTCACGTCCTGTGGCTTCAGTGCCAGCCCGTCATGGAATATGGCTTGTTCCGCCAGAAAATCCGCTGCCAGTATCAGCGCCATTGCCATGGACTGTTTCCCTGTGGTGTCCATCTGTTCCAGCTCTTTGGAATAGATTTTGTAAAGCTGTGCTGCTGTTGTAAAGCTAGGGTCATTCCGTTCCAGCCATTCCACAAAAAACCTTCCGGCAAAGCCAAAATTCTGCAGACAGGTATCTGCCACATGCTTGGGGTCAGCAAACAGCGCTGTGGTACATTCCACCTCAATGATACGGTTCACTGCCCCACCACCACTGGAAACCCCTGTGATGGGCATTTCCCCGTTGGTGAGGATGCAGTTACACCATGTAGGCGTTTCGTCCACGCCGCCGGCTTTATTCCCGCGGGTCTTGCCAACACCTTCTGACAGCTTGTATATCTCTTGGTCGAAACTTTCCCGACTGGAAGCAATCTGCAATTCATCCATGATCAGTGGCATATTGTAAACAAACGCCGCAGAACGTTCTTTCCCTACGGCAGTGCTGTTGAATGTCTGGATATATCGTCCCGGTCTTGGGTCTGCCCAAACGGAAGCAGCAAGCATCAAGCCAACAGTCTTCCCTGCCTCCGTACCACCCCAGAAATGGACGAAAAAAGGCAGGCAGTTCAATGGCTGCACTAACACTGAGGAAAGACTCGCCGCAATGAGAAGACGCCCATAGAGGCTATTTTTGCGAACATCCAGAGCCATTTCAAACCACTGGGTAAAATCTCCTACCTGTTTCACGCTGTCAAAAAAGTTCTTGCAGGACACATCCCCGTCAAACTCCAAATGCTCCACATAAGGCGAAAAACCATAGTCTTTTACCCAGCCCAAACGACCAATGCTGCTGACCTCCTCAATGCGCTCATAGTTCAGATTTTCCGCATCATGAAGATACCGCACCAGAAGTCTGGCGTTCTCACTGTTCACAGCCACACCACGTTCCGCCAGATCCAGAATCTGTGACGCACTGGCGAGGGTTCGTTTGCTTTCTACCAACGACCGCCAGAAATTGCCTTTTTTATATTCGATCTTCAGCTTTTCCGTATTGTTGTCGATATTGACCAGCCGCTTGGTGGGCAAGATGGGGTGGATGCACGCCAGCATCTCCCCCATTTCTGTTTCCACCCGGATGCCGTCATCATCGGCGATCCAGTTGCCACAGTCCAGTTCTATGGGCTGCCCGGAAAAATTGGTGGCGTTTTTGATGGTATTGCCCCTACCTCGAACACCCATCGCCTTACAATATTCCTTGAATAATGTCTTAAAGTTACGAACACCAACGGATTGGGCAACACAAGCCATTTGCTCGATTGCCTGCGTAAACTCAAACCCATTATCACGGTGGCGGTAAACAACCTCAAAAGGTTCTGGGGATGTCAGAAAATCTTCTTTGGTATATTCTCTGAATTCCAAGCTTACTGCCTCCTTTCTCCAAGCAATTCTGCAATGATTCTGCCAGTACTATTTTTATGGCAGAAGATGTATTTCAGGTTATGGCGCTTCTGATAGCTAACCATATAACGGTAAAGTGTAGCCCCAAACAGTTTCGAATGCTTACTCGACCAATTCTGTACATCTTCCAGACAACTGATTTTTTCTTCAATCAAAACATATACTGTAGATTCTGGCGGAACTCTTTCGAATTCCGCCTTGATTCTTCTGCCATTTTCTTTTGTAATGTTTCCTGCCAATTCCAAGAGATTTTGTTTTCGTTCAATCCATACACCTGTTCCAGATGTATAATCACATACATCAAGTTTCTTTCTTTCATAGCAAATGCCATTTTTTTCAAAATACCTGATAATATGCTCATTTTTCTTTTCTCTTGTGTCTACATAAATCACGGTTCATTCCCCCAATCAGAATGGAAGATCCTCATCCTCCAAACTTTCATTGATTGGATAGAATCCGTTATTCGACTGTCCTTCAGCAGAAGGATGAGTTTCCCCAGTGTCAGATTTACTTCCAACAAAATGTTGTTCTTCTATGATGACTTCAGCAGCTTTTCTTTTATTGCCTTCTTTATCGTCATACAGTCGAATCTGTAAATTTCCAACAACCAGCATCTGCTTTCCTTTTGTAAGCCATTTTTCCGCAAGTTCCGCGCTTTTCCCAAAAGCCACACAATCAATGAAGTCTGTATCTTGCTGACCTTCCTTCGCATATTTGCGTTTAACTGCCAGTGTATATCTGGCAATCGCAGTTGGCTGTGCGCTATTGGAATACCTGATTTCAGGATCACGAACCAAACGCCCTAATAATGTGATTTTGTTCATACTCAGTCCTCCATGTCATAATAAAGATCGGCGGCATCCACCACATGGAATTTTTTCGTAGACTTACAGTAGTCACAATGCTCACATCGTGTTGGTTCAATCTCTCCCCTCTTGATGGCTACATATCTAGGCAACATTCCACGGAAATATTCCATACGTTCATCCAGATACTCTTGAGGGATATGTAAACCCTGTATATCTGTTACAGGCTCTTTAGATGCAGCCGCCAGATAGAAGGGAAGCTTATTTCCTTCAATTTCCTGATAAATAGCTCCCTGAAGATCGTATCCCCATGCGGCAAACCAAGGCATTTTTTGACCGTCTTTCCAAATTGGAGAAAAATCTTTCATGATTTTCAAATCAACAATCTTTTCTCCGGGAAAATACGCATCAATTTTGATTTTTACAGGAATTCCATCAATAATGCCTGTTTTAATAACCTGTTTTTCACCAGAGAGCATATCCATAAATGCTGGATCACTCTCAATTCGGTTGATGATTTCTTCTGCCCTGCGATAGTCTGATTTCAATGTACCGGATTTGGTAAAAATATCTGGATGTTGTGCTTTGAATACATCCAACGTTCCCTCAAAGTGTGCATCTACATATTTGCCAACCAGCAGAGAAGTAGTTTCCTCTCTTTGGTACTCGCCTTTTGCTTCTGCCAAGGCTGCTGCCTCACAGCTTTCAAATGCTTTGAACTGGGATACGCTCATATACTCCATATTTGCTTCTGTGGAAAAATAGTTTTCATTTGTTAAAATCACAGTGCAGTCACCTCCAAACAATCATCATCAGTGGTTCTAGTCGCAATAAACTGCAGACCTTTTTCTTTACACTTTTCGTACAATGCTTTTCTGTTGTCTTCTGAAAGCTTTTCTGCCCCATCAATCAGAATAATCTGCAGTGCATTGGGTTTGCTAATTGCAACGTCAACGCAGAGGGAAAGTTTTTCGCCTTCAGACAGATTTGATACCGGCAGACCATGAATCAAAGGAATTCCATCCTTGACTGTCAAACCTTCCACAGGGATATGTGCTTCTTTCAAAATTTCTCCAGGAAGTGTTCTTGCAAGCTCGATCTGATTAGTAAACCACTCTGATTTTTCCTTCAAATCTTTCACTTCTTCCTGCATGCGCTTCATACGATCATACTCATTCAGATGCTTGATCATTTCAGAAGCAATCTGCAGTTCTTCTTCCCGTCCACGTGTATCAATTTCTTCCATGGCAGCATATTTTTCAGCAAGCTCCATATCACTGCCAAGTTTTGCTTTTTTCGTTTCAAACGTCTGGTCTGCAAGTTTTCTTTTATCTTCCAAACCTGCATCTACCCTAGAAAGCTTTTCTTCAGCAGAAACCAATTCAGCTTTCAGACGTTCTACTTCCCCTGTCAAACGCTCTCTTTCAACAGAAACCATACGTTCTGCCTCAGAAATTTCGATTTCACGTTCTGCCTCAAATCCCCTGATTTTGTTATCATAAGAATCTTTGAAAGCCCGCGCTCTTTGAATCTTGCTGTTATGCTCCTTGTCTTTTGCCAGTTCTGTATATCCAGCAGAGAGATCAAAAGTTCTCCACTTATCAGCTGCATAGTTCTCTGGAAGCTCCTTACCGATTTCTTCAATCATTGAATTTTTGTTGCGAATATCCCTGTTTGTATCCTGACGGCGCTGAAAATAAACACCCTTTTCAGACTGAATATCATTCAACACCTGCAAAATATTTTGCTGGTAATCAACACCTGCTGGAATCTCTCCAAATTTCTCACGAATCCAGTTCAAGTCCCAGTCAAATTGAATCAAATCCAGAATGATTCTGTTTTGTTCTTCTTTTTTCATAGAAGCAAATTCCACTGGATTCAACTGCAAGGGTGTAAAAATTTCATGAAGAAAGCTTTCAGGTTTTGGCACTGTGTAGCCATTTTCCTTGACCATCTTATAGTCAGCCTGCGCCATGCGTTTTTTTCGATTGATGGATAACCCTGTATCTGTTTCAATCAGGATTTCACCTTCTTCTGAGCCGTCTTTGATGATATAGTCACGGTCAGAAGAATTGGTCAATGCGTAGCGGATTGCATCCAGTACAGATGTTTTTCCGCTCCCGTTTTTCCCAGTGATTTCAACACTCTTTCCATCCAGCTGCTTTTCTGTAATACCAAACAAATTCTTGATGTAAATTTTTGTTGTTTTCATTCTTCAGTTACCTCCTGTTTTTTCGCTGCAAATTCGGTTGCACAGTCTGAACATAATGCTTTCCCATACTTCGCTTTAGTATGAGCTGCTACTTGTTCTGTAGACATTTTTCCAAATGGTTTGATATTTGCTCCGCAGTTTTCACATGGAACAGGTTTACCTGAAACAGTTCCAATACCTTCGCGTGGTGGATATGGGCGAACACGGACACCACCGACCATATCTCCCGCAAATTTAACCTTTGGATCGTAATAAATCTGTATTCTGGTGCCTTTCCATCCCTCTACCATAGGAGTTCCAGCAAGTTTGGAAATAATCTTAGAATTCGTAGCGTTCAAAACCAACGGTTTAATATTTTCTACAAAATGTAAAACTGTTTTTTCAGCTTTTCCGCTAGCGTTTTGTACCATTTCTTTTGCTGTAGCAGCAATAGTTCCAGCAATCTCAGGCATACCTTCCAAATCGGCAGCACCCAAATATTTCGGATCTGAAACAAGTTTTTTCCAATGCCCACTTACTTCATTTTTCATGCAAGATCACCATCCTGATTCTCATCAAACCAATTCTCATCTTTGTCATCGGATTCTAATTTTACAATCTGTTCTTCTGGCAATTCAAACCCCAGAATAGATGCACACATTTCCTTGCTGATGCTGTATTCCTCCTGTACCACATAGGCAGCAAAGGCTTCAAAACGACCTACCAACATGGCATGTTCTTCACCTGCTGTCTCTGGTGTAAAATCAATAAATTTATTCATATTGCAATTCCTCCTGTTTTCTGATACGATAATAGTGATTTTTATTTTTCTTTTCCTCCCACACTGCGCGCCAACGCAAGGGAGGATTTTTTCTGTCTAGATTTTTGGTTATACTCCTTCCATTTTTCTTTGTTTTCCTCGTAGTACTTCTTACTGTAAGCAGCTACCTTTTCTTTGTTTTCCTCGCGGTACTTCTTACTGTAAGCAGCTGCCTTTTCTTTGTTTTCCTCCCGGTATTTCTTCTGAGCGGCTCTATGTGATTCCGAAGTGTTGTATTCCTTCGCCCCAGAAATTAACTCTAGCTTCTTTCCTTCCTGATAATCTTCGAGCCTCATTTCATCATTGATGCAGTCCTCATACGGGCAGTGAAAGCAATCATAGTCACATACTGGTTTCATTTTTCACTGACACCACCTCTAGACCTGATCTGTGCCGCTGCGTAATAGCGGTTTTTCCAGTCACGCTTGTCCTGTTGCAGGGCTTTGATTTCCTCCCAAGCAATGCACAAAAGCAACGCTTCAAACCCGATCACAATCAACAGAACGATTATGTATTTTTCTATCATGCTTTTTCCTCCTCTCCATGCGACGCTTGTATGTACATTTCGGGCAAAGATAGCCACGTCTGGTGTCCTGCTCTTTCGCAATGTTCCAGATTCGACCACAGTCGCCGCAAACTACATATCTGCAACCTTCTTTCATACTTCGTTATCATCCGTTCCTGCTTGCAAAATCGTAACATTGTATGGATCCGACACATCATAGCCCTCATATTTTTCCAGAAAAGCAATTAAAGTTTCTCTGCGGCATTTCAGCTGACCAAGCTTCAGGAATGGCAGCAAGCCGGCTTTGTTCAAGTCATAAACCCTGTTAGGATTGCACCGTAGTATTTTGGCAACCTCCGGCACTGTGTATAACAGTTGATCTTTCATCCGCTTTACCTCCTTTCTGAACTATTTCAGTTGGTTTTTCTGCTTTTATTAAGCCATATAGCTGATTAAATTTTTCCTGTAGCATTTCATGAACTTCGCCAGCTTCTCTTTCAATGATATTAGTGGTGGTTTTATAAACCTGGCTATTACTAGCGAAACATGTTCCTTCTACAAAAGAATCGTATTGTAATAGTGTAATCGCATGTAATTCTTCTGCTTTATTCACCACTTCTTCTAAAGCTAGGATTGCAGCGATTATTTTTTTTCGTCCATTTGTTTTATCACCTCACCATTCCACAATTGGCAGATACCCAAGTCCTTTTAGGAATTCATAGAGAAACAGTCTCCCTTTCTGAGTCCAGTAGGTATGTGGTTTGGTATGCTGGATACCCTTTGCGTCAATGAAAGGCTCTTTCTTTGTGCTTGTATAACCTTTTTCAGCATATTTCTGATACAGCAGCCATACACCACGCTGTTTATACTGAACCTTGTTTTCAGATAAAATCTTATTTAACCACTTTGCACTCTTACCATAATCTTTCGCAATTTCCGTTACAGAAATCAAATCAGGACACTGCAGTACTAAATCATAATACGTTGCCTTTGGATTCAACTCTGCAATCTGTTGCTGCTGGACTGCATTTAGCATCTTGAGGGATTTGACTTCTTCCGTTCTGGCTTCAATAGTTTTTTGAGCCACCATCAGAGCCTTTGCCATCAATTCAGCATCTGTAAGTTGTTCCTGTCCTACGATATATCCACCTGTCTTTCTGATGGAAGGAAGTACCTCTGCTGTTACCCAATGCTTAAATTTTTTGGCATTTGGCATCTTGCTTGAGAGGATAAGACTGTAAAGTCCTGATTCGTTGATAAGGATTGTTTCTTTATCCTGATTACCATCAAAAAGCATTTCCTTGCGTCTGTCATCTTCATCCACATGGCGGTTAATATCTCGACTACCGTTTTGGTACCCGAGGATATCTGCTACATCTTTACCCACAAAATACGGGGCATCATTTATCATCAGTGTTCTCACAGAGCCAAAGTCTGCATTTTCAAAAATCTGTAATTCATTCATTTACATCATCCTTTCTTTTCTTGACAAATTTCATGCTTGTTCTCTTTTTATGCCCCTGTTATACTGAAGTCAAAAGGAGTACGATACTATGACATGGCAATCACTTATTTTCTTAAAACAGTTAAAAACCGTACAGAAAACAGACCACGGTATGATCTGGATCGATAATGAAAATCGAAAACTGATGACCATTATACATGCAAAGGAAGAACAGAAATCCCTCGACTTTTCACAGGTTCATGGTGATGTCTGGTTAATGGTCAATTATCTGCAAGACCGCAACATGGTTGAAAAACTCAACTATAGCACTATTCGATTGACGCATTCTGGTTTTCATTTTTCTCAAGTCATATTTTCTGAACTATGTTCTTTTTTGGTGCGCTCTATTTTTGTCCCTATCGGTGTTTCAGTAGTAACGACACTCTGCATGTTCTTTTTAGAACGCTTTATGCAGTAGTACATACATGATCATCGTAGTGATCATACTAATTCCTATGCTTGTAAATAGTTCGACAATCAAACGGTCGAACTTTTTTACTCTTTGTTCCAATTCCTTTTCTCGATTGGTCATTTTTATCGCCTCCCTCTAGATCGGAAGAGCG
>OINI01000083.1_pt1 | contig 21939 bp, 19 predicted proteins | sample 1585121 | NCBI WGS metagenome assembly OINI01 (sample SAMN02674698, study PRJEB24791) | human gut metagenome, SKBSTL036 | isolation source: stool | host: Homo sapiens | place: USA | reverse complement strand
GGCTTGCCCTCTCCGTCATTGCTTGCGCAATGCCACCTCTCCCAAAGGGAGAGGCTTAAAGCTGACCGATACGTTTCAGGCTCTCCCTCTGGGAGAGCTGGACGCGAAGCGGCCTGAGAGGGCAAGGACGCTGACAAAGAGCATTCCATTAAAAGAGAAGGAGTTGTAGCCTATGTCCGAAAAACACATCGGCAAGGTGATCCAAGTCATCGGCCCGGTGCTGGACATCCAGTTCAAGGATGGAGAGCTGCCGGACCTGCTCAACGCCATCGAGATCGACAACCACGGCCAGAAGCTGGTGGTCGAGGTGGCGCAGCTGACCGGTGACAACGTCGCCCGCTGCATCGCCATGAGCAGCACCGACGGCCTGGTGCGCGGCACCGAGGCCGTGGACACCGGCGAGTCCATCAAGGTCCCCGTCGGCGACCAGTGCCTGGGCCGCGTGTTCAACCTGCTGGGTGAGCCGGTGGACAATAAGCCCGCCCCCACCCCGGAGGCTTACTGGCCCATCCATCGCCCCGCTCCCAGCTATGAGGAGCAGCAGTCCACCACCGAAATTCTGGAGACCGGCATCAAGGTCGTTGACCTCATCTGCCCCTACGCCAAGGGCGGCAAGATCGGCCTGTTCGGCGGCGCCGGTGTCGGCAAGACCGTCCTGATCCAGGAGCTGATCTACAACATCGCCACCGAGCACAACGGCTACTCGGTGTTCACCGGTGTCGGCGAGCGCACCCGTGAGGGCAACGACCTTTACGGCGAAATGACCGAGAGCGGCGTCATCAACAAGACGGCGCTGGTCTACGGCCAGATGAACGAGCCCCCAGGAGCCCGTATGCGCGTGGCACTGTCCGGCCTGACTATGGCGGAGTATTTCCGCGACGTCAAGAATCAGGACGTGCTGCTCTTCATCGACAACATCTTCCGCTTCACTCAGGCAGGCTCTGAGGTGTCGGCTCTGCTGGGCCGTATGCCCTCCGCCGTCGGCTACCAGCCTACGCTGGCTACCGAGATGGGCGCTCTGCAGGAGCGCATCACCTCCACCCGCAAGGGCTCCATCACCTCGGTGCAGGCTGTCTACGTCCCCGCCGACGACCTGACCGACCCGGCCCCCGCAACGACGTTCACCCATCTGGACGCTACCACGGTCCTGAGCCGTGACATCGCCTCTCAGGGCATTTACCCCGCTGTGGACCCGCTGGACTCCACCAGCCGTATCCTCAGCCCGGAGGTCGTGGGTCAGGAGCATTATGAGATCGCCCGTGCCGTCCAGAAGGTGCTGCAGCGCTACAAGGAGCTGCAGGACATCATCGCCATCATGGGCATGGACGAGCTGAGCGAGGATGACAAGCGCACCGTCAGCCGCGCCCGCAAGGTGCAGCGCTTCCTGAGCCAGAGCTTCCACGTTGCAGAGCAGTTCACCGGTATGCCCGGCCAGTACGTCCCGCTGAAAGAGACGCTGCGCGGCTTCCGTATGATCCTGAACGGCGAGTGCGACGACCTGCCCGAGAGCGCCTTCCTGTTCGCAGGCACCATCGACGATGTGTTCGCTAAGGCGAAGAAGGGGTAAACCATGACGACCTTTCATCTGACGGTGGTCACACCGGACGGCTGCGCCTTTGAGGGGCAGGCCGAGCGTGTGGTCTGCCGCGCCATCGACGGTGACCTTGCCATTCTGGCCAAGCACGGCGACTACTGCACCGCGCTGGGCATGGGCGAGGCCCACATCGTTGATGCCGAGGGCAGCCGCCGCCGTGCCGCCTGCATGGGCGGGATGCTCACCGTGCTGGACGGTGAGGTGCGTCTGGTAGCCACCACATGGGAGTGGGCTGAGCAGATCGACCACACCCGCGCCGAGGCCGCAAAAAAGCGCGCCGAAGAGATCCTGGCCCGCAAAGACCTCGACCGCCGCGAGTACGAGATGGCACAGGCCCGCCTCAAGCGCGCACTGGTGCGCACTTCCATCAAAGAATGATGCAAAACCTGCTGTTTTCCACGAACAGCAGGTTTTTTGTTGAAAAACGGGCAGACATATCGACAATCCGGACAAAAAAGCGTATGATATAGAAAACAGGGCAGAAAAAGAACTGCCGCAAAGAGGAGGAACTTAAAATGGGTGTTTTTATGCACAGACCCTTTGGCCGCGCTGCAGCGCTGACACTGGCGGCGGCAATGCTTCTGGGGGCGCCGTCCGCACTGGCGGCGCAGGTGCCGGCAGCATTTCTGGAACAGGAAAATTCCATCTTAGCGCCCGGCGTGGCGCTCGTCCGCTCCGGCAAGTGCGGCGAGGCCGTCAACTGGGGCCTCGGCGCTGACAACGTGCTCTACATCTATGGCAGCGGCCCGATGAACGATTTCTCTACGAACGAGGGCAGCCGCGCCCCGTGGGCCGAGGAGCTGCTGGCAGCTTCGCCCGACGGGCTGAGCACCATTCAGGCGGTACAGGTCTGCGAGGGTGTGACCAAGCTGGGCGCATTTGCATTCAATAACGTCGGCAGCGCCTACTACACCGGCCTCACCAGCATCACCCTGCCCGACAGCCTGCAGGAAGTGGGGCGCCGCGCTCTCTATGGCTGCAAGGCCCTTTCCAGCATCGAGGTGAGCGCAGCCAACCCCTGTCTCACCGTGCAGGACGGCATCCTCTACAATAAGGCCATGACCCAGCTCATCCGCTGCCCTGCCGCAGGCGGTCTGACGGCCTATACCGTTCCGGCCAGCGTGACCGAGCTGGCCGAAGGCGCCTTTGCATCCTGCACCTCGCTGGAGAGCATCGTGCTCCCGGAGGGGATGACCAGCATTGCAGACAATGCCTTTGAAGGCTGCTCTGCCCTGCGGGAAGTCACCCTGCCCAGCACCCTGAAGACCCTGAACTACGCCTGCTTCGGCTGGTGCAGCAGCCTGACGAACATCGTCCTGCCGGAAGGCACCGAGAAGCTGGACTGGTCGGTCTTTGCCAGCTGCACCAGCCTGTCGTCCGTGACCATCCCCAGCAGTGTGAAAACGATCGACGTTTACGCATTCAACAAGTGCCCGCTGAAGGAAGTCAAGGTCAGCAAGGATTGTGTCCTCGGCAGCCAGGCCTTCGGCAAGGACGTCAAGATCAAGTATTATCACTGAGCCTGATACAACAAAACCGGAGTCCCCGCAGGGACTCCGGTTTTGCTGTATCAGAAGCTTTTAGAGCATATTTGCCTTCTCGATGAGGCTGCGGATGTGGTGGGCCAGCATCTCGATGGCGGTGGTGTTCTCGCCGCCGTTGGGGACGATGATGTCCGCGTTCCGCTTGCTGGGCTCAACGAAAGCCTCGTGCATGGGCTTGACGGTGGTGAGGTACTGGTTGATAACGCTGTCGAGGGAGCGGCCGCGCTCCTTGACGTCCCGCACCAGACGGCGCAGGATGCGCTCGTCAGCGTCGGTGTCCACGAAGATCTTGTAGTCGAACATGGCGCACAGCTCCGGCTCCACGAAGGGAAGGATGCCTTCCACGATGAGGACAGGGGCCGGTTCGATGTGCTGCACCTCGTTGCTGCGGTTGTGGTCGGCGTAGTCGTACACCGGGCAGTCGATGGCGCGGCCAGCCTTCAGCTCCTGTAAGTGGTAGATGAGCAGGGCGTTGTCGAAGGCGTCCGGGTGGTCGTAGTTCAGCTTGCAGCGTTCTTCAAAGGGCAGCTCGTCGTGGCGCTTGTAGTAGCTGTCGTGGGAGATGAGGCGCACCTCGTCCTCCCCGAAAAGTGCCTTGAGCCGACAGGCCAGTGTGGTCTTGCCGCTGCCGGAGCCGCCTGCGATGCCGATGATCAGATTGTTCATGTTCCAAAAACCTCCGCGTGCCGATTGTTGTAGAAAAAATCCCCAGAATAGGGTATAATATTCTTATCCTACATAAGAACACACTTCGCTCTGTTTTGACAGAGCCGAATCTCCGCTGGGAGGCATTTTGATGAAAAAAATCGTTCCTGCCCCGTACATCGACCAGACTGAGCGCTGGGTCAACGGCTGCGAGAGCATCAGCAGCGTCATGCTGCTCCAGGCCGTGGGCATCGACATCGACCCGGATACCTTTATCGCCCGCGACCTGCCCCACGCCCCTTACTGGGAGCAGGACGGAAAACTCTACGGCCCTGACCCGTGGCAGGTCTACCCCGGCGACCCCCACGACCACACCGGCTACGGCTGCTATTCGCCCTGCATCGTCAAGGCCCTGAACAGCGCTCTGGAGCACGAGGGCGCAGCCGACAAGTTCGAAGTCGTGGACGAGAGCGGCAAGACGGCGGCAGAGCTTTGCTCTTATATCGACGCCGGGATGCCGGTGGTGTTCTGGGCGACGCTGGATTTCCAGCCCGTGCCGGAAAAGCGTGACCACTGGCTGCTGGCCGATGGCACCGACTTTGCATGGAAGTGCAACGAGCACTGCCTGCTGCTGGTGGGCTACGATGACGAAAACTACTGGTTCAACGACCCGTGGCATGACCACGGCGTCTGTCCGCAGCCGAAACAGCTGGTGGAGGACTGCCACGCGGCCCAGGGGCTGTTCGCAGTCACCCTCCGCCCGAAAGGAAAAGTATGAAAAAAGAAGAATTTCAGCAGAACATGAAAGACAGGATGCAGCAGTTCGAGGACGGCGGCCTCCGGCTCCTGAAAAAGGGCCAGAAGGGCATCGTCCACGCGATCTTCAGCCGCTTCGGGCTGGTGCTGCTGCTCATGCTGTTGCAGGTCGGTGTGCTGTGGAGCGTGTTCCGGTGGTTCGGCGGACTGCTGCCCCATTACTTCGGCGGCAGCGTGGCCATGTCGGCTTTCATGGTGGTCTACATCCTCAACAGCGAGATGGACAACAGCGCTAAGATCACATGGATGGTCACCATCGCCATCCTGCCGGTCGTGGGCGTACCGCTGTTTTTCTACGTCAAGAGCAACATCGGCCACAACGCCCTGAAAAAGCGGGTGACCCACCTCACGGAGGAGGCCCGGGGCTTACAGCCCCAGCCGCTGGCTGCGGCCCAGGAGCTGGCCGAAGCCGACCCCGGCGCGGCCTCGCTGGCGCGGTATCTCCACGGAAAGGGCGGCGGCTTCTCGGTCTACAGGAACACGGAAGTTACCTACTTCCCCGGCGGCGAGGCCAAGTTCGAAGAGCTGCTTCGCCAACTGGAAAAGGCCGAGAAGTATATCTTCCTCGAGTACTTCATCATCGACGAGGGCCTCATGTGGGGCAAGATCCTCGAGGTGCTGGCCCGCAAGGCCGCCGAGGGCGTGGACGTCCGGGTGATGTACGACGGCACCTGTGAGTTCGCCACCCTGCCCCGGGATTACCCCAGCCGCCTCGAAAAGCTGGGCATCCAGTGCCAGGTGTTCTCGCCGGTGCAGCCCTTTGTCTCGACCCATTATAATTACCGTGACCACCGGAAAATTCTCGTCATTGACGGCAAGGTGGGTTTTACCGGCGGCGTGAACCTCGCCGACGAGTACATCAACCATATCGAGAAGTATGGCCGCTGGAAGGACGCCGCCGTCATGCTGGAAGGCGAGGCTGTCCGACCGCTGACCATCCTCTTCCTCGAGATGTGGAGCATCCTCCGGGAGCCGGAGTTCGAGAAGTTCCTTTCCGTGCCGCCCCACTCCGTCCCGGCGAAGGGGTTCGCGGCCCCTTACGGCGACTGCCCGCTGGACGGTGAGCGGGTGGGAGAGATGGTCTATATCGACCTGCTCAACCGTGCCAAGCGCTACATCCACATCATGACGCCCTACCTCATCCTCGACGGCGAGCTGGAAACGGCCCTCAAGTTCGCGGCAGAGCGGGGTGTGGACGTCCACCTCATCCTGCCCCATGTGCCGGACAAGAAGTTCGCCTATGCGCTGGCGAAGACGCACTACAAGTCTCTGTTGGACTCGGGCGTGAAGATCAGCGAGTGGCTGCCCGGCTTTGTCCACGCGAAGGTCTTTGTGGTGGACGACAGCGAGGCCGTGGTGGGTACCATAAACCTCGACTACCGCAGCCTCTACCACCACTTCGAGAATGCGGTCTGGATGAAGGATACCGCCTGCATCCCCGCCATCGAGAAGGATTTCCAGAAGACGCTGGAATTCTGCCGCGATGTCGAGCCCACCCGGGAGAGCATCTGGGAGGGCAACGTGCTGCTCCATCTGGCAGGAATTTTACTGAAAGTTATTGCACCATTACTGTAAAACAAAGGGGAATGCCATTCGGCATTCCCCTTTGTTTTACAAATAATCCTTATCCATCGAGAAGCCCCGGCCGCTGACCTCGGTGACATGGCTCACGATGAGGAAGCAGGTGGGGTCGATGCTATGAGCCAGCTTTTCCAGCCGGGGCAGTTCCCGGTTGGACACGATGCTCAGCAGCACGGCGCTGGACTCGTGGGTGTAGCCGCCCTCGCCGTGGAGGATGGTCACGCCCCGGTCCAGCTGCTCGAGGATGGCGGCACAGATGGCGTCAGACTGGCTGCTGATGATCTTTACCTCGGTGCGGCTGGCACCCATCATCAGCATCTTATCCATGACGATGGTGTGGATGAGCACCATCACAATGCCGTACAGCACCTGCGGCATCGGGCTGAACACAGCCTGCATCAGCAGGACCATGATGTCGAAGGCCAGCATGGTGGCCGACACCGGCAGCTTGAACCATTTGTTGAGCACCAGCGGCGGGATGTCGAGGCCACCGGTGGATGCACCGGAGCGGATGACGATGCCCAGCGAGACGCCGATGCCGAGGCCCGCAAAGACGGTGCAGAGGAAGATGTCTTCTGTCAGCACCCGGCCATTCGCCATCCCCTCGAACAGGGCGAGGAAGGCGGGGCTGAGAACACTGCTGGCCAGCGTATTGAGGGCGAAGGCCCGGCCCAGGACCACCCAGCCCCAGACCAGCATGGCGAGGTTGATGAAGAACAGCAGCCCCGAGACGGACAGGCCCGTCAATCGCCCGATGGCCAGTGCGATGCCGGTCGCGCCGCCGGTGATGAGGCCCGCCGGCTCGAGGAACAGCGCAACGGCCAGCGAGTAGAGCGCGTTGCCGAAGATGATGGAAGCCCAGTTCCAGATAAGCTGCTTCCAGTGCGGATTCTGATTCATAGCGTTTCCTCCCGTATCTCTCTTCTATCATACCGGAAAACGGCAAAAAAATCCACGCCCGGCGGCCTGCCGCAGCGTGGATTTTTGTTCATTTGACAGATGAAAGTTTGATTTTTTACTCTTCGTCCAGCAGGCGCAGGCCGGCGGTATCGGTGACGGGCAGCGAGAAGACGATGGAGCCGGCCTTTTTGTCGGCGTTGTCCATGATGGCTTTCATGATGGCGTTCTTCTCGGAAGTGCGGCTGACGATGAGCACCAGCTCTTTTTCGTTCACGAGGTCGATGCCCATGAACTTGGCTGCGCCCTCCATGCCGGTGCCTTTGGCGTGGATGACGGTGCCGCCGCCGGCTCCTGCGGCCCGGGCCGCGTCCATGATAGAGCCGGTGTAGCCCTGATTGGCGATGACCAGCAGCAGGTCGTAACGGGTATCTTTCAAGGTGCTTTCCTCCTTCAGCTCAAGGGTCTGGTGTTCGGTGAGGAACAGCAGGGCGCGCTTGCCGCCGATGCTGCTTACCGGGACGATGAATGCGATGCCGGTACCCGGCACATCAATGCGCATCTGGCGGCGCAGGGCTTTCTGGATGCGGGGCCAGCTGTCCGCTGTGATGATGGCAAAGAGCACGGCTTTTTCGGTCTTTTCCAGCCCGAGGGTGGAAAGCGTCTCCTGAACGGCAGTGCCGGCACCCACGGTGCGGAGGCTGACATCGACGCCGAAGCTCTTATACAGCTTCAGAAAGGCGTCTGTCGTGGGGCGGTCGGTGATGGTGACCAGCCAGTAAAGCGTATTCACGGCAAAGCCTCCTTACAGCTCGATGATGGCGTCGTCCGGCAGTTCGGCCAGCAGGGCGGCAGGATCCAGCAGAGGCTGGGCGCTGCGGGCCTTGCGGGTCTTGAGCTGGGCCACAAGGCCCATGAGCTGGACGGTGATGAGGGGCGTCATGGCGACCATGGCCACCACGCCGAAGGCGTCGGTGACGATGTTGCCGCCTACGGCGATGCAGGCACCCTGCGCCAGCGGCAGCAGGAAGGTGGCCGTCATGGGGCCGGAGGCCACGCCGCCGGCGTCAAAGGCGATGGCGGTGTAGAGCTTCGGCACCACAAAGGAGATGCTGATGGCGAAGAGGTAGCCCGGGATGAGGAACCACAGGATCGAGATGCCGGTGAGGACGCGCACCATCGCAAGGCCCACCGAGAGGGCGACGCCGGCCGAGAGGGCCGCGCCCATCGTCCCGGCGGAGATGGCACCGTCGGTGACTTCTTCGACCTGTTTGTTGAGGACATAGACCGCAGGCTCGGCCCGGACGATAAAGTAGCCGATGAGCATCCCGATGGGGATGAGCAGCCACCGGCTGCTCTGGCCGCCCAGGACCTGACCGAGGTAGTTGCCGGCGGGCATGAAGCCGATGTTCGCGCCGGTGAGGAAGAGCACGAGGCCGATGTAAGTATAGACGAGGCCTACGCCGATGCGGCCCAGCGTCCGCCGGTCGATGTGAAGGGCGGCGAGCTGGAAGATGCCGAACATCACGACGATGGGCAGCAGGGAAGTGGCGATCTCGTGCAGATAGGTGGGCAGGCCCTCGCTGAACAGCTGCCACAGCTCCACCGAGTCGCCCACTTCGGGGATGACCGGCGGCAGGTAGCTGCTCTCGCTGGCATTGAAGACGATGCCGAGGATGAGGACGGCGAGGATGGGACCTACGGAGCAGAGGGCCACGAGGCCGAAGCTGTCGTCCGCTGCATGGCGGTCGGAACGGATGGCCGACACACCGACGCCCAGCGCCATGATGAAGGGGACGGTCATGGGGCCGGTGGTGACGCCGCCGGAGTCGAAGGCTACGGCCAGAAACTCTTTCGGCACAAATGCAGCCAGAAGGAAGATGGCAGCGTAAAAGATGACCAGCAACCGGGGCAGCGGGATGCCCAGCAGCATACGCAGGAAGGCCATGACGAGGAAGATGCCCACGCCCACAGCCACCGAGAGGATGAGGGTCATGTTGGGGATGGAGGGTACCTGATTGGCAAGCACCTGTAAGTCAGGCTCTGAGATGGTGATAAGGAAGCCCAGCAGGAAACCCACGCCGATGATGAGAAAGAGGTTCTGGCTTCGGGTGAGCATGGAGCCGACCCGCTCGCCCATGGGGGTCATGCTCATCTCGGCACCCAGGGTGAAGAACATGATGCCGACGATGATCATGGCAGCGCCCAGCAGAAAGCAGAGCAGGATGCTCGGGGAAACGGGGGCGATGCTGAAACAGAGGATCAGCACGATGGCCGCGATGGGCAGGACGGCCTGAAGCGCCTCCAACAGCTTTTCCCGGAGCTTGGGGAGGGATGATCTGATAATGATGTCCACCAGCCTTTCCCGCCCGGAAGCAGTGCCGCCGGGCGTTGGAATTGAGAGATATTTCCTTATTAAGTATACAAAAACAGACAAAAGTCCGTCAACAGAAGAGCGGCTAAGATTGGCAAAGAAACAGAAATGTTACAAAAAGAAAAGGCTGCCGCGCTTTTGCACAGCAGCCTTGAAGATCAGAATTTAGACGCCCTGCTTTGCCAGAACGTCAGAAGTCGGGGTGGAGAACACCGGAATACCGGCGTAGGGGTCGGGAGTGTTGTCGGCGGGCAGGGACTTCATGTAGGCGTCCATGGACTCGGCCACCTTCTTGGCGATGGCCACGGCCTCCACGACGGTGCGCGCGCCCATGACGGCGTCGCCGCCGGCGAACACGCCCTCGCGGGTGGTGCTGCCATCCTCGTTGACGGTGAGCAGACCGCGCTGGTTGGTCTCGATGCCGGTGGTGGTCTTGACGAGAGAGTTCTCAGAACCCTGGCTCACCGAGACGATGACGCCGGTGTGGGGGTAGAAGGTCTCGCTGCCCTCTACCTGGGTGAACTTGCCGTCCTCGCCCTTCACGGTGTCGCGGCAGATGATGCCGTTCTCACGGATCTCCACCGGAGCCTTGCAGAAGCGGAAGCCCACGCCCTCGAGCTTGGCGTACCGCACTTCATGCTCGGAAGCGCTGATGCACTCCTCATCGCGGCGGGCGTAGCAGGTGACGTGGCGTGCGCCGTTGCGGATGGCAGTGCGGGCGCAGTCCATGGCGGAGTTGCCCACGCCGATGACGGCGATGTCGTCGCCCAACTGGAAGGCCTTGGAGTTGGCCAGATAGTCGATGCCGAAGGCCGCGTTGCCCAGCGTCTCGCCCTTGATGTGCATGGCGTTGGCCTTCCACAGACCGGCGCCGATAAAGACGCTCTTGTAGCCGTCCCGGAAGAGGTCGTCGATGGTGATGGTCTTGCCGATGGCGGTATTGGGGCGGGCGTGGATGCCCTTCAGCTCGAGGTGGCGGTACTGGAAGTCGTCCAGCACGCTGTCGGGCAGGCGGTAGTTGGGGATGCCGTACCGCATGACGCCGCCGATCTTGTCGCGGGCGTCGAAGATGGTGACATCGTAACCCCAGCGTGCCAGCAGGACGGCGACGGTCAGGCCCGCAGGGCCGGAGCCGACGACAGCGGCCTTCATGCCGTTTTTGGGGGCGGGGCCGGAAGTCATCTTGTTGGCGTAGGTGGTGGAGATGTAGTCCTCGATGATGGAGAAGTGGACGGGGTCGTGGCTGGGCATCCGGTTGCGGATGCAGTGGCCCTCGCACTGGTTCTCGTGGTTGCACACGAGGCTGCACACAGTGGTCAGGGGATTGTTTTCAAACAGCATCCGGCCGGCGTCGTCGAGGTGATTGTCCTTGAGCAGGCGGATGACCTCGGGGATGTTGGTGTGGATGGGGCAGCCCTGCTGGCACATCGGCTTTTTGCAGCCGAGGCAGCGGTTGGCTTCGTCCAGAACGTGAAGTGCCATGGTTCCTCCTTGTACCTGTCGAACAGGCGGCGTTGTATCCAAGTATCCTTACTATAATACACCGAAACTGCTTTGGCATACAAGTGCCGAAATGACAAAATTTGCAGAAAAATTTCTGTCATTACGTCAAAAAGATATTTTTTTGACGAAGTAGACCGCCCATGGCCTCCGGCGAAACGCGGCAGAGCGTACCAAAATCGGCGGCGGCAAGCTGCGCCTCGGCCATCCGAGCGGAGGCACCGCCTGATCCCCGCAGACGGGCCAGCGAGTGGGAGACAGGGAGGGTGCAATTTTTTAAGAAAGGAAGGGCATCCTTCTTTCCTCCCAGCAGGTGGAGATAGGGCGGAAGGGCGGGGAGACTGTCGGCGGTGCAGCCCAGCGCGGCGTCCATGGCGAGGCGGCGCATCCGCGCCCGGGGGTAGCGGACGGTGGTGAGAGCGTCCAGAAGTTCGTCGTAGGTGGTGCTGGTACGGACGGCGGCTTCCAGACGGTGCTCCAGTCCCTCGGAGACGCCGCGGATGTCTGCAAAGGGCGCTTTGCCCCGGCAGGCAGACCGGAGAAGGGCCAGCTCGCACCGCCCGGCGGCGGAAAAATCGGTGTACTGCCCGGCGGCGTAAGCCTCCTGATAAAGCGGGAAGACCGCCTCGGGAACGTAAGGTGCGACGGCGTCCGCTCCGCCCTCGGCCCAGAGCTTGCGAAGTGCGCTGGCGCTGGCGAACTGCCCGTGGGCAGAGTGGAGCGCCTCACCGTGGTTCGCGCCTTGCCGGGGCAGGGGATAAGCCTCCATCCGAGGCGCAAGGCTGCGGATGGCCCGGCAGTATTCGACAGCGAGGTTGTTGTTGGGCTTGTCCAGCAGGGCGGCGACCCGCTCGTCAGATGCAAGCTGAGCCGCGGCGGACTGCCGCGCGGCGGCGAAGCTCCGTGCGCCGCCCGCAAGCTGGGCTTTCAGGGCGGCGCGGTAGGAGCCGCTGTCAAGAAGCTCGGCGGCCTCCATCAGAAGGGCCGCGTCGGGCGTCTCGGCGCCGAACACCAGACCGTCGCACCCGGCGGCGGCAAGCAGCGCCACCCCCGCCCGGGCGAACGCCTCTGCCCCCGCGCAGGCACAGGGAGCAGGCAGGGCGAACACAAGGTCAGCCCCGCAGGTGAGGGCGGACCGGGTGCGGACAGCTTCCGGCAGGAGGGGCAGCGCCCCCCGCTGCACCAGCGAACAGCTCATGGCGACGGCGACGCGCTCTGCACCCAGCGCTTTTGCCTGCGCCAGCTGCCATGCGTGGCCGTTGTGGAAGGGGTCGTATTCGGCGATGATACCGGCAAATTTCATGGCGTGACCTCAAAAGTTTGTGAAATATCTGTCATACTGCATGGAGAACTGGGGCAGAATGACGGGATTCTGGGCAGGATGTACAAAAAAGCCCGGGGACTTCGTGGCAGGCTTTGCCGCCATTGCGGCTTGAAAACCGGCCGACCCTATTATATAATAATTCTAGGAATCTGTAAAATTCTGCCCTCTCGGGGGTGGACAAAAACATATCTGGAGGAAACAAGAAGATGAAAATTCTGGTTATCAACTGTGGTTCTTCTTCCCTGAAATATCAGCTCATCGATATGGACGGTGAGAAGGTGCTGTGCAAGGGCCTGTGCGAGCGCATCGGCATGGAGAGCAGCATGATCACCCATGAAGCTAACGGCCACAAGGCTACCACTCCCGCTATCTTCCCCACCCACACCGAGGCTTTTGCTGAGGTCGTGAAGAAGATGACCACCGGCGAGGGCAAGTGCATCGACGATGTCAGCGAGATCACCGCCATCGGCCACCGCGTCGTCCACGGCGGTGAGAAGTTCAAGGCCAGCTGCCTGATCACCGACGAGGTCATCAACACCATCCGTGAGCTGAGCCCCCTGGCTCCTCTGCACAACCCCGCAGGCATCCTCGGCATCGAGGCAGCCCGCAAGGTCTTCGGCAACGTCCCGATGGTCGCTGTCTTCGACACCGCTTTCCACAGCACCATGCCCCCGAAGGCTTATATGTACGCCATCCCCTATGAGTACTATGAGAAGTACGGCGTCCGCCGCTACGGCTTCCACGGCACCAGCCACAAGTACGTTGCTCACAAGGCTGCTGAGTACCTCGAGGAGCCCATTGAGCGCCTGAAGCTCATCACCTGCCATCTGGGCAACGGCTCCTCCATCGCCGCTGTCGATCAGGGCAAGGTCGTTGATACCTCCATGGGCATGACCCCGCTGGCCGGCCTGATGATGGGTACCCGTTGCGGCGACCTGGACCCCTCTGTGGTCAACTACCTGAAGTACACCCTGAACATCACCGGCCACGAGCTGGACGAGATCCTGAACAAGAAGTCCGGCCTGCTGGGCATCTCCGGTGTTTCCAGCGACAAGCGTGACGTCGAGGAGGCTGCTCTCCACGGCAACAAGCGCGCTCAGCTGGCTTCTGACATGCTGAACTACCAGATCAAGAAGGTCGTCGGCAGCTACATCGCAGCTATGGGCGGCGTGGACGCCATCGTCTTCACCGGCGGCATCGGCGAGCACGACGAGATCGCCCGTGCAAAGGTCTGCCACCACATGGATTGGCTGGGCATCCGCATCGATACCGAGAAGAACGAGCATCCCGTGGGCGATGTCTGCGACATCACCGCCTGGGGCGCCAAGGTCCGCACTCTGGTCATCGCTACCGACGAGGAGCTGATGATCGCCCGCGACACCAAGGAAGTCCTCGAGAAGTAATCTCTGCATTTAAGGCATCCAAGGCCGCACCGCTCCCCCAAAGGGCGGTGTGGACTTTTTGCTGTTTTGCACGAGCAAAGACCGTCTTATTATGCCGAATGCACAAAAAAGCGGACGAGGGGTTGTTTTTTGGTTGACAAATCAAAAAAAGAACGGTACAATAGGGGAGTCCTCAGCTAGAGGACGTTTACTCATTCAAGCCCCTGGTAAGCTTACGATCAGCGCTATGGTCCCTAAAAACCAAAGGTATGGTTACAATCCTTCCGTGGGCAAGAACTAAACAAAGAGGAGATACTACTATGTTCGAAGACAAGACTTTAGTTTGCAAGGACTGCGGCAAGGAGTTTGTTTGGACTGCTGGTGAGCAGGAGTTCTACGCATCTCGCGGCTTTGAGAACCAGCCCCAGCGCTGCAAGCCCTGCCGTGATGCCCGCAAGAACGGCGGCGCACGCAGCAACGGCGGTGAGCGCCAGATGTTCGACGCTGTCTGCGCAGCTTGCGGCAAGGCTTGCAAGGTTCCCTTCCAGCCCCGTGAGGACCGTCCGGTCTACTGCTCTGACTGCTTCGCTCGCATGAAGCAGAACTAAGCGCTGATTCTATAATCTGAAGCTTAACGGCCCCCGCACTGCTTGCAGTGCGGGGGCTTTTTTCAATTACTACTTGAAATATAGGATATGATTGGGGTATATTATAGCTGAGCGCCGCAAAGGCGCATCGTAAGAGACAGAAAGGACAACTACCATGTTTGATATTTTCAATATGCTCAAGAAGGACGAAGCCAAGGCTGTGAAGCAGGTCACCCGTGAGACCATCATCGGCGACATTCTGGATATGGACCAGAGCACCGCTCCCTACTTCATGGAGATCGGGATGCACTGCCTGGGCTGCCCCGCCTCCCGCGGCGAGAGCATCGAGGAAGCCTGCGAGGTCCACGGTGTGGATTGCGACGAGCTGCTGGAGAAGCTGAACGCTCATCTGGCCTCCAAGAAGTCCTGAGTGCTGCCGACACTGGATGCGCGTCTGAGCGCTGCCGCTGAGCTGGTGCGCCCCGGTGAGCCGGTGGCCGACATCGGCTGCGACCACGGCAAGCTGACGGCGGTGCTGGCCGCTTCGGGGAAGTACCCCAAAGTCATCGGGGCCGACCTGCGCCCCGGCCCGCTGGCAAAGGCAGAACAGACGCTGGAATATGCCGGATGCAAAGACCGCGCTGAGCTGAGGCTCGGCGACGGTCTTTCTGTGTTGTCTCCGGGCGAGGTGAGCACCATCGTGCTGGCGGGCGTCTCGGCCCAGACAACGTGGGAGATCATCGAGAAAGCCCCGTGGGTATCTGCGCCGGGCGGGCCTCGCCTTGTGATGGTGCCAGCCACCCGCCACAGCGATCTGCGCCGCTGGCTGTGGGAACATGGTTTTTCCCTCGCGGCCGACCGGCCGGTGCAGGCGGCGGGCCGCTGGTATGCGGTCATGGCCGCCGAGTACACCGGCGAGGTGAAAACGCCCACTTTCAGGGAGTGCCTGTTCGGCCTCACCGGCCAGTGGCCGGAGGGGGAAGGCTACGCCGCATGGCAGAAAGCCAAGCTGCCTCGCCTCCGCCTCGGTGTGCCGGACGGCACAGAGCTGGCGAAAGAGATGGATGAACTGATAAAAGGGGAGAGCAAAGCATGACGACGGTACAGCAGATATACGAAGAGATGCAGCGCATCGCGCCGCTGGCTCTGGCCGAAAGCTGGGACAATCCCGGCCTGCTGGTAGACTGCGGCGGCAAGGTGTCCCGTGTGCTGGTGACGCTGGACATCACCCCCGAGGTGGTGGAAGAGGCCGCCCGGAAGGGCTGCGGGCTCATCGTGTCCCACCACCCGGTCATCTTCTCGCCCCTCAAAAAGCTGAGTGGGCAGGACGTGGCTTTCCGGCTGGTGAAAAGCGGCATCTCGGCGATTTGTATGCATACGAATCTTGATGCCGCCGAGGGCGGCGTCAATGAGGTGCTGGCCGGGTTCTTTGGGATGCGGGAGATGGAAGCCTTCGCCGAGGGCTGCGGCCGTGTGGGCAGCATCGAGCCCCTCACAGTCCCCGAGCTGGCAAAAAAGGCGCAGAAAGAGCTTGCCGCCCGCTGCAACCAGCCGTTCAACGGCCCTGCGGTGCAGGTCAAGTTCGCCGACAGCGGCAAAACAGTGCGGCGGCTGGCCGTCATCAGCGGCGCAGGCGGAAGCCTCTTCGAGGACGCCATTGCACGGGGTGCGGACTGCCTGCTGACCGGCGAGGCCAACCACCACCACGCCATCGACGCAAAGCGTCTGGGGCTCTCGCTCATCGCAGCAGGCCACTACGCTACGGAGTTCCCGGTGACCGCGGCGGTGGCGGAGAAGCTGCGCAGGGCCTTTCCGGAGTTGGAAGTCCTTGTGAGCGAGGACGCCCGGGACCCCTATACTTATTTATAATAGAACGAGGTAATACAAATGGCATTGGATGCCGCGACACTGGCACTGACGGCGGCGGAATTGAAGACCACGCTGGCTGACGCCAAAATCGCAAAACTGTTTGAGCCGACCCGCGACGAGCTGGTCATCACCCTGCGCACCCGCACGGAGACTGACAGCCTGCTGCTGTCGGCCCGGAGCGGTTCGGCGCGAGTCTGCCTGACCGAGGAGAGCTTCGAAAACCCCGAGACGCCGCCCTCTTTCTGTATGCTGATGCGGAAGCATCTCACCGGCGGGCGTCTGCTGGACGTCCGGATGGAGCCGGGCGACCGGATCGTCTACTTCGAGTTCCAGTGTACCAACGAGATGGGCGACCTTGTGCGCAACATCCTCTGCGCCGAGCTGATGGGCCGTTACTCCAATCTGGTGCTGGTGCAGAACGGCAAGATCATCGATGCCCTCAAGCGGGTGGACTTCGAGGACAGCGATGTCCGTCAGCTCCTGCCCGGCCTGCCCTACACGACGCCCCCCAAGCCTGCCCGGCCTGATTTTCTGGCCGTCAGTTCGGCGTCCATCGTGGCGGCGGCCTGCCAGCGCGACCTGCCGGTGGCAGACGCCCTGAACAAAACGGTGGCCGGTGTCGGCCCGGTGGTCTGCCGCGAGGCCGCATGGCGCGCCTTTGACGGAGAACATCTGCTGGCCAATGAGCTGACGGAGGCCCAGAAGGTCCGGCTGATGGCGGCCATCGACGAGCTGAAAGAGATCTACGACGCGGGCGGCTGCCCCTGCAGCGTCACCGCTCCGGACGGCAAGCCGGTGGAGTACACCTTCTTCCGCCCCCAGCAGTACGGCGAGAAATATCTCATCAAGGAGTGGCCCTCCTTCAACGCGATGCTGGAAGGCTATTACGCCGAGAAAGACCGCGCCGAGCGCCTGCGCACCAAGAGCAAGGAACTCCACAAAGCCGTCCACAATATGTACGAGCGTGCCGTCCGCAAGCAGGCGGCCCGTCAGGAAGAGCTTGCCGCCAGCGGCAAGAGCGAAAAGCTCCGCCTCTACGGCGAACTGCTGTCGGCCAACCTCTACCTCGCCGAAAAGGGCATGAAGAGCATCACTGTGCCGAACTGGTACGATGAGGGCAAAGAAGTCACCATCCCGCTCGATCTGCGGTTCAGTCCCAGCCAGAACGCCCAGAACTTCTTCAAGAACTACAAGAAGAAGCAGACCGCCGCCCGGATGCTGGTGGACCTGCTGGCCGAGGGCGAGAAGGAGATCGCCTATCTGGAAACGGTGCTCTACGAGGTGGAGACGGCTTCCGGCGAGGCGGCGCTGAACGAGATTCGCGCCGAGCTCAAGAGCCAGGGCTATCTGAAATACTACAAACAGCGCGACAAGCGCCAGAAGCCCGCCGACTTCCTCCGCTTCACGTCCAGCGACGGCTTCGAGATCCTGGTAGGCCGCAACAACGCCCAGAACGACAGGCTCACTCTCCACACCGCCCGGGGCAAGGACCTGTGGTTCCATGTTCAGAAGGCCCCCGGCAGCCACGTCGTGGTCATGAGCCGGGGCGAGGACATCCCCGACACCACGAAGCAGGAGGCCGCAGAGCTGGCTGTCGTGTATTCCAGCACCTTCAAGGCCGGTGCCGCCGCCAAGGTGGCCGTGGACACCACCGAGGTGAAGAACATCTGGAAAGCCAACGGCGCAAAGCCCGGCATGGTGCTCTACGAGGTGTACACCACCGTCTACGTCACCCCCCGGGAGGGGCTGGAGAAGGCACTGAAAACAAAATGATCCAAGGGGGGCTCCCCCGGGAGGCTGCTGCATCAGAGCGGATGCGGCGGCCTCTTTTTTTGTGCCTGGGGGCGGAACCTGCCGGGGCAGGGAGGAGGTTTGTTGTGTTTTATTGCACATTGCCGCAAAATTGAGGATTTTGAGTAAAAACTTTGTTATTTTCCCCTATTGAAAATATGGGGGGGGGGTACAATTTGAAAAAATGCGCCCTCCACAAAAAGAGCGCAAAAAGCACAAGAAAGTGTAGAAAAAGAAAGGAGACCTCTACCATGAGGAAGACCGACGCATTTCGCCGGGCAGCAGCTCTGATGGCAGCGTTGAGCATCACGGTGTCTCTGGCGGCTCCGGCCTTTGCAGGGACCTACTATATCGACGACGGCGATATTACCATCACCAAAGATACGGATGGCAAACAGACCGTCCAACAGAACGGAACGACCAAGGATGACAGTGGTGAGATCATCATCACCACCCGTGACCAGACCCCCGCCACGCAGGAGAGCGACCTGGAAGGCCCCGCAGCAGAGGATTCCGGCTTTGGCCCTGTGGTAGAGGACAACTACCAGCCTGCTGCCCCGGCCCAGCCGGAGGATGCTGAGGAGCCGAAGGATGCTGACCAGCCGGAGGGCGCTGACCAGCCGGAAAGCGCCGACCAGCCGGAAAGCGCCGACCAGCAGAAGGATGCCGACCAGCCGGAGGGCGCTGACCAGCCGGAAAGCACTGATCAGCCGAAGGATGCCGACCAGCAGGAAAGCGCTGACCAGCCGGAAAGCGCCGACCGACAGGCCCAGCCCCAGCAGGCAGCCCCGGCTGCTGCTGCCGCCCCTGCCCGCAACATCATTACGGTGATCAACAACTTTGCCAATACGGTGCTGAACCTCACCCTGAGAGACGTGAAGATCGATGTGAGCGACACCGGAAGCTATTGGGTAGAAGGAAAAGCCGCCCTGAGCGTTCAGGGAAAGGGCAATGTGGAGATCGAGCTGGACGGCAATAACGAGCTGAAAAGCGGCGTTCAGAGGGCGGGCCTTGAAAAAAACACCTCCACCTCCACAGGCACGCTGACCCTGAAGGACGATAAAGAAGCCGGCAGCGGCAGCCTGAAGGCCACCGGAGGCAAATATGGTGCTGGCATCGGCGGCGGCAACTACGGCAGCGGCGAAAACATCACCATCACCGGCGGCAGGGTGAATGCTACCGGTGGTTGGGGTAGTGCCGGCATCGGCGGCGGCAACTACGGCAGCGGCAACTACGGCAGCGGCAAAACCATCACCATCAAGGGCGGCACGGTGACTGCTAAGGGTGGCGACTGTGGTGCCGGCATCGGCGGCGGTAATGGTGGCATCGGCGAAAACATCAAGATCACCGACGGCACGGTGAACGCTACCGGTGGTTGGGGTGGTGCCGGCATCGGCGGCGGCGGCGGCGGCGGCAACGGCGGCGGCGGCAACGGCAAAAACATCACCATCATCGGCGGCACAGTGACTGCTGGCGGAGGTTACCGAGGTGCCGGCATCGGCGGCGGCATCAGCGGCAGCGGAAAAAACATCACCATCACCGGCGGCACGGTGAACGCTGACGGTGGCACGAATGCTGCCGGCATCGGCGGCGGTGCCACGGGCAGCGGCAGCAATGTCACCGTGAGCGGAGCCGCTCAGGTGACAGCGATCGCCGGCAAGAGCAATGGCTACTACGGTGCCGGTGCTACCATCGGTAACGGCGGCGATTTCACGGGTAGTGAAAATGTCGACGGCAAGGAGATCCAGGCGGACATCAGCCGCGTGACCACCGGCTACATCCACCACATCATCTACGACCCGGCCCTGGTCTCGGAGGACAACCCGCTCGGCATCGTGAGGGAATGGTGGGAGCCGGAGCGCCCCCAGCCCAACCCGGACGGCCCGAATGCCCCGGCAGAGGAGAGCAATGAGGTGAGCCTGGGTACCCCCGGCCTCCATGTGGAGACGCTGGAGGGCAGCCTCCTGCCTTTTGACGCCCAGCAGCAGGGCAGCACCCTGCAGGTAACGTCCAACACTCTGGCCGCCCGGCTCCACGGCACCCGGCAGGCGCTGGAGGCCCTGCGGGAGCAGGGGGTGGAGCAGATCCAGTTTGTCACCAGCTTCAAAACGACCACCCTGTCGGTGGAAGACCTGCTGGCAGAGGGGGGCAGCCGGTTTGCTCTGGAGCACAACGGCCTTGTGAGCCGGCAGCTGAGCGCAGCTCAGGCCGAGAGCCTGAAGTGCCGGATGCGCTAAAAAAATACAGACCCCTTACAGGGGCCGCCTTGGGGAACCACCCGGGGCGGCTCCTTTTTGTTATATAACAGGTATAAGGCCCTGCCTCCGGGGGCATACTGGTGCCGGCGGGGTTTTCCACAGCAAAAACTGCCACCCGATTGTGCATTCTGCACAGAAAATATCCCGGGAGATGAAACAGAGCAAATAAAAAAGAAAATCTGCGTTTTTTCGAAAAAACACTTGCCAAATGCACGAAGATGTGATAGAATATCTCTCGGCTGCAAAGGGCTTGTGCGATACAAGTCGTGCAGGCCAGCGATATGCGTAGATGCGGGAGGTTGTCATCCGGCGATAGCTGAGATGGGTTATTTCCGCGGAGTATGTCCGATCTTAGAACCGGGCGAAAGAATTACTGACAGCGATGGAATACGTTCCCTCGGCAGGGCGACCTGCGAAACGGGCGGAACCAATGTTCGGATTTGATTTGCTAATATATTTCCGGGAGAACTGCCGAGCGGTTCACCGGTTTTTCTAGTGCCAAATCGAGGAACACCCGGAACTGTGTAGAGCAATTTATCGGCTCGCCTAGGGCAAAACAATTTTTCAGGAGGCGTAAGCAATGGCAGTCAAAGAGAAAATCAGAATCCGTCTGCAGAGCTATGATGCTCAGCTGATCGATGCCGCAGCAGAGAAGATCGTGGAGACCGCAAAGCACACTGGTGCCCGCGTGTCCGGCCCCATCCCCCTGCCCACCGATCGTGAGATCGTCACCGTTCTGCGCGCTACCCACAAGTACAAGGATAGCCGCGAGCAGTTCGAGAGCCGCACTCATAAGCGTCTGATCGACATTCTGAAGCCGTCCAACAAGACGGTCGAGGCTCTGATGAGCCTCCAGCTCCCCGCTGGCGTGGACATCGAGATCAAGCTGTAAAAGACACTCGATCAAATTCGATGCCCTCGTTTCCCGAGGGGTCATGTTGGCAGTGACGTGCGCTGCCAACCAATAACCTTTACAGGAGGAAAAGAAAATGGTTAAAGGCATTATCGGCAAGAAAGTCGGTATGACTCAGCTGTTCGATGAGAGCGGCAAGGTCATTCCCGTGACCGTCATCGAGGCTGGTCCCTGCACCGTCGTGCAGAAGAAGACCGTCGAGAGCGATGGTTATCAGGCTGTCCAGCTGGGCTTCGGCGAGGTTTCCGCCAAGAAGGTCAACAAGGCAGCTGCAGGCCACTTCAAGAAGGCAAATGTTGCCCCCAAGAAGACCCTGCGCGAGTTCCGTCTGGAAGATGTCTCCGCAATGAACGTCGGCGATGTGCTGAAGGCTGATGTCTTCGCAGCTGGCGACAAGGTTGACGTCGTGGGCGTCTCCAAGGGCAAGGGCTACCAGGGCGTTATCAAGCGCTACGGTCAGCACCGTCTGCGTGAGAGCCACGGCACCGGTCCTGTTGCTCGTCATGCAGGTTCCAACGGCGCTTGCTCCGATCCGAGCAAGGTTTTCAAAGGAAAACATATGCCAGGTCACATGGGTGCAGTAAGAGTTACAGTTCAGAACCTTGAGGTTGTAAGCGTTGACGCTGAGAAGAACCTTATCCTGGTTAAGGGCGCAGTACCTGGACCAAAGAAATCTTTAGTAATGCTGAAAGAATCAGTAAAAGCTTAATTGGTTTGAGAAAGGAGGACATTACAGATGGCAAAGTTATCTGTTTACAATATTGAAGGTAATCAGGTTGGAGAAATCGAACTGAATGATGCCGTATTTGGTGTAGAAGTTAATGAAAATCTCATGCACAAGGCAGTAGTTGCTCAGCTTGCAGC
>OINI01000081.1_pt1 | contig 22250 bp, 17 predicted proteins | sample 1585121 | NCBI WGS metagenome assembly OINI01 (sample SAMN02674698, study PRJEB24791) | human gut metagenome, SKBSTL036 | isolation source: stool | host: Homo sapiens | place: USA | reverse complement strand
AGCTGGTAGAACTTCCGAAAGAGGTGCATATCAGTGAGAGTGAGGAGCTGGATCCGTTCGCAGAGGATGGATTCGAGGTGCTGATGAAGGATGTGAATTTCGCATACGTAGAAGGGACAAGAGTTATTACGGATTCGTATTTTAAAGCGTGTCCGGGTGAGATCGTGGCACTTGTGGGACCTTCGGGAGAAGGAAAGACGACGATGATCCGTCTGATCCTTGGACTGATCCGTCCGCAGGAAGGAGAGGCTGTGATCGTTGCATCCAACGGAAGAGAGATCGTCCTGAATGCGGAGACGAGACATTTCTTCGCCTATGTACCTCAGGGAAATACGATCCTTTCCGGTACGATCGCTGAGAATATGCGGATGGTCAAAGAGGATGCCACGGATGAAGAGATCATCGAGGCTTTGAAGATTGCCTGTGCATGGGAATTTGTAGAGAAGCTTCCGGATACGATCAACAGTGCGCTCGGAGAACGTGGACGCGGTCTTTCGGAAGGACAGGCGCAGCGTATCTCTATCGCACGTGCAGTTCTTCGTAATGCACCGATCCTTCTGTTAGACGAGGCGACGTCGGCACTGGATGTAACAACGGAGCGAAAGGTACTGCGTAATATCATCGAGCAGAAACCGAACAAGACCTGTATCGTGACGACACACAGACCAAGTGTACTGAATATGTGCCAGCGTGTGTACCGTGTTATGGAGACGAAGGTGACGGAACTGGATGAGGAAGAATCGAGCCGGATGGCGATGGATTTCTGAAAAGGATGGAAAGTGCGCTGTTTGCAGGGATGAAATGTAATAAAAAGACGTAAAATTCAAACGATAAGTATTGAATTTGAATATGGAATCCTTTATAATAATATAGTATAGATAGGCAACTAATGAACGATAAGAAGTAATGTAATTATAAAAGGAGTGCATAGTTATGAAGAGGGCGTATGTAAGACCTACTATGGTAGGCGAAAGATTTGTGGCAAATGAGTATGTGGCAGCTTGTGGTGAGAGCAGAAAAGTGTATAAGTTTAATTGTGATGCTCCAGGCGGACCGTTATATTATTATCCGAATTTTGATGGAACGGTTGATGGAGTGCACAATGAAAACGATACAGTTAAATTTTTAGGTGCTTTTTATCATCCATGTGGTAAAAAACATGAGGCAAGTACTACGGAAGATTTCTATGATGGATTTGTAGATTATAATTGGAACGGAAAGCAGGATCGGGGTGAAGGAGTTATTGTTTGGCGTGGACCAAGAAATAATAATGGTCATGCAACAACAAAAATTAATATGAGAGAATGGGAGACAGCAAAGTCATAAAAAATAAATCTATATACATATCGAAAAAGAACCGGATTCCCGGTTCTTTTTTAAAATCTACAGGAATTGTTGAGGGTGTAATATGGAATTAATGGAAGATGGAACGACAATAGAGCAACAGATGTTTGCAATGGCGACAGAGAAGAAAGTGCCGCTATATGGAGTGCTGGAGTTGCTGCCGCTTTGTAATCTGAACTGTGATATGTGTTACGTGCGTATGAGCAGAGAAGAGATGGAAGAGGTGGGAAGGCTGCGCACGATGGAAGAATGGACGAAAACGGCAGAAGATATGATGAGAGCCGGGACGCTGTTTGTTCTTTTGACGGGTGGAGAGCCGCTGCTGTATCCACATTTCCGCGAGTTATATCAAAAACTCCGTGAACTGGGGATGATTATTACGATTAACACGAATGGAACGCTGATCAATGAGGCGTGGGCAGATTTTTTTGCGGAAAATAAGCCAAGAAGAATCAATATTACATTATATGGTGCAAGCAATGAGACCTATGAGCGTTTGTGTCATTATCCGGGAGGATTCGATAAGGCGGTGAACGGCATCCGGCTTTTGCGTGAGAGGAACATTGATGTGAAAGTGAATGGAAGTCTTGCAAAGGCGAATGTGGATGACAGGATGAAGATCATAGAGCTTGGTGAATCACTGGATGCTCCGGTGAGGATCGATACTTATATGTATCCGTCTGTGAGAGAACGAAATCATGCGTATAATAATCAGGCCAGACTGGATCCGGAGATGGCGGCAAAAGCAAGAGTGGAAGTTTTGCAAAGAGAGATGGGAGAAGAAGTATTTGCCCAATACCGCAAGATCCAATTAGACGAAGCAGAGAATACTCCGGAAGGAGAGGCAGTTCCGGGACAGATGGCATGTCGTGCCGGTAAGAGTTCTTTTGTGGTGAATTGGCAGGGCGAGATGCGTTCCTGTGTGGTACTGGATAAGCCAAGCATACCGCTTCGGGATGTGGAGTTTGAGGAAGCGTGGAAGTTTACAAAAAAAGAAACAGAGAGTCTTAGAATTTCGGCCAGATGCAGTAGTTGTAAGCTTAGAAAGGTATGTAACACTTGTGTGGCAGCGGCAATTGCGGAGACCGGAAAGGCAGACGGCGTACCGGAATATTTGTGCAGATACACAGAAGCAACGGTCAGATATCTGAAGGAGACAAGTAAGAAATAGTAATGAAATAGTAAGTATCGTTTTCTTTACTCCATAATTTGAAAATGATATAATAAAAAAGACTATAAATTACAAAGGATGATGAGATGATAGATATACATGCGCATATACTCCCGGGGATTGATGACGGAGCCGAAGATATGTATGATACGCTGGAGATGGCACGTATGGCAGCAGACAGTGGAGTGGACAGGATCATAGCGACCCCGCATTGCAATATCCCGGGAATGTATGGGAACTATTTCGGAAGAGAATATATTGACAGATATGAAAGTGTGGTCAGAGCGGTCAGGGAAGAGAAGATCCCGATAGAGATCCTGCCGGGAATGGAAGTGTTTTCGACAGAAGACCTTCCGGAGCTGATCGTGAATCATAAGATCATGCCGCTTAACCAGAGCCGGTACATACTGATGGAATTTGCATTTGATGAAGATCCTGAATTTGCGGATTCTATTCTGAAGAGAGTTGAAGAAGTCGGAGCAAGACCGGTGATCGCCCATGCGGAAAGGTATGAATTTATACAGGATTATCCGCAGATCGCGTACCGCTGGTTCAGAAAAGAATATGTGATTCAGGCGAATAAGGGAAGCTTCCTCGGAAGATTCGGAGGAGGACCGAAGCGTGCGGCCGACAGTCTTTTGCGGCATAATCTGATTTCTGTGATCGCAAGTGATGCACACAGTCCACTTCAGAGGACACCGTATATGCTGGATGCGTATGAAGAACTGAGCCGGGAGTATTCCGAGAACCATCTGGATGTGCTGTTTCAGTATAATCCGGCAAGACTCTGTGACAACAGAGAGATCCTGAGATTAGAACCGGTTCCGTATTCTGGACGGTAACAGTTATATTAACGATGAAGGAGAATGACTATGAGAAGACTAAAAATAGCAGTGTGTCTGATATTCGTGGCATCCTGTGCTATATTTGCCGGGTATACTGTGAAGTCCAAGATGTTAGAAGACCATACACCGCCGGTGATCACCTGTAAGGATAAGACGGTGACACTGAGTGTGCAGACCGATCAGAAGAAGCAGAAGAAAGCACTTCTGAAAGGTGTCAAAGCAGAAGACAACCGTGACGGTGACCTGACATCGTCTGTACGTATCGCTTCGATGTCGCATTTTATTGCGCCGGGCAAGCGTACCATTACGTATGTGGTATTCGATAAGGCGAATCAGGTAGGGACACTGGAAAGAACCATACAGTACAAAGATTACACGCCGCCGAAGATCCATCTGAAGGCACCGCTTAGATATTCGACAACAGAGGTGGGAAAGGCGAACCTTACGGAGAATATGAAGGCAGAGGATTGTCTTGACGGTGACCTGACCAGTCAGATACGTACCAGTCTGGATGATGGTATGTATAATGCAGCTGCAGGAATTTACAAAGTGACCGTACAGGTAAGCAACAGTGCGGGTGATGTGTGTTCTGTGCCTCTCGAAGTGACCGTAACAGAATCCGGTGACAGACAGGAGCAGATGAAAGAATATCCGGCATTATCGGATTATATCGCGTATACGACAGTAGGACATGAAATCGATCCGATGTCTTATGTCAAAGGTATGGAGATGAATGGTGCAACATATACGTATGCGGATGACGGAGAAGCTCTTGCAGGTACAAGAGAAGCGATCAGTGTGAAATCAGAAGTGGATTATTCCAAAGCAGGGGTTTATCCGGTGGAATATTCTTATACGGCAGAGGGAGCACCGACTGCGGTGACAAAGTTATTCGTTGTGGTACAGGATCAGGAGGTAACACAGGATGGAAAGTAATAATAGAAATGACATGCCGGCATTTATGGATACTGACCTGGATCCGTATACTCTTGTGCATGATATAGTGTCCAACTGGTGGGTGATCATCCTGGGGGCAATTGCGGGAGCGTTGTTAACTTATGTAGTTGTAAGCAGCAGGTATGTTCCGGAGTATACAACGCAGGCGACATTTGTGGTGGCATCCAGAGGCGATGCGAATGCGTACAGTAATCTGAGCTCGGCCAACACAATGGCGAAGACATTTGAGAAGATATTAAAAAGTAACATTATGGAGAAGAAGATCTGTGAGAAGCTGAAGGTGGAAGAGCTGGATGCAGACATTCATGCAAAGGTGCTGGAAGGTACCAATATGCTGGTCTTAAGTGTGACGGCAGATACGCCGAAGGATTCCATAGATATTATCCGTACGGTCATGGATAACTATAGCAGCGTATCGCTGTATACGGTGGGCAGTGCGGTTATGGATGTGCTGGAGGAGCCGAAAGTCCCGTATACACCGGATAATCCGCTGGATGCAGGCGGACAGGCTAAGAAGGGCGGACTTGTGGCAGGAGCACTGGTGCTCATCCTCCTCGGACTGTTCTCTTATATGAAGAATACTATTAAACAGGAGAATGAGATCGAGAAGAAGCTGGATGCCAGAAGTCTCGGAGCCATCAGTTATGAATGGAAATATAAGACGATCCGGGATATATTCCGGCGTAAGAAAAAAGCGATCCTGGTTGATGATCCGGTAGCAAGCTTCCGGTTCGTGGAAAGTTATAAGAAACTGGCGGCCAAGGTAGAATACCGGATGGCAAAGAATGAACAGAAAGTCCTCGTGGTAACCAGTGTATCTGAAAATGAAGGAAAATCTATGGTTGCCGCCAATCTGGCGATCACGCTGGCAGAACAGTCCAAGAGGGTACTGCTGGTAGATGGTGATATCCGAAGACCGTCGCAGTTCCTGATCTTTGGTATGGAGCCAAAAGAGGAGAATGAACTGGGAGAGTATCTGAGAGGAAACGGATCTCTTGCGGATGTCATGGTTCCGTGTACCAGAAAGCATATGTTGTTCATGGGTGGAAAGAACTGCTATTCCTCATCGACGGAGATGCTTAACTCGGAGTCATTTTTTAAGCTAATGACTGCATGCAGGAAATTTGTGGATTATGTGATCATTGATACACCACCGGCAGGAATCATCGGAGATGCGCAGATATTTGCACATTGTGCAGATGCGGTTATGATCGTGTCAAGGCAGAATTATATGCTGGCTGAAGACATCAATGAAGTAATGGACGCTTTCCGTGACAAGGAAGGTAAGGTACTGGGAGTTGTACTGAACGGTGTAAGATCGTTCTCCGGCCTGGTGGACAGTCCGGTGGGACATTATTATGGTAAATACAGCAAATACGGACGTTACGGCAATTATGGAAGAAGTAAAGGAATGTAGAGTATATGGGCGATTATAGAGACAAATCAGGAAGTGAACGTGTAGATGCGCCTGAGAAGATTGATCTGACGAATATTATGTTGGATGTTTATCATGGTGTGAAGAGGCTGTGGTGGCTGTTCATCGGGCTTATAATTATTTGCGCAGTACAGTCTTATTTCTCGGTGAGTACCAGTTATCAGTCAAAATATGTGGCATCGGCAACAGTGTCGGTGACATCTGTCGGCGGCATGGACTATGTGGATGCACAGTCTGCCCAGCAGATGGCGGAAGTGTTCCCGTATATTCTTACCAGTGGTGTACTGAAGGATGTAGTTGCTGAGGATATGGGGCTTGATTCCATGCCGGGATCGATCGATGTTAAAGCGGATGACGGAACGAATCTTCTGACAATATCCGTATCGGGAAATGATCCGCAGATGGCATATAAGACGTTAAAATCAGTCATAAAGAATTATCCGAAAGTTGCGGAATTCGTACTTGGAGAGACCAAGCTTACGATTCTGGATGAGACCGGTATCCCGACAGATACCAAACGTGTGGAGGTTATACGTGGATCTTACAAGCGTGGAGCTTTAAAAGGTGCGATCATAGGTTGTGTGATTCTTCTGCTGTATGTGCTTTCCAGAAGGACTGTGAAGTCAAGAAAGGATCTGAAGAAGAATATCAATCTGCAGGATCTGGGAAGTATCCCGTATGTCCGCACGAAAAAGCGTAAAAAAGAGACATTTTATAATTCAGTGAGCCTGTTAAATGAAAGAATCTCCATGAGTTATCTGGAAGCGATAAGAAAGCTTCGTATCCGTATTATGAAAGATGTGGAGAAAAAGGAATACCAGACCCTGCTTGTTACGAGTTCGATCCCGGGAGAAGGTAAGACGACACTTTCGGCGAATCTGGCAATTTCCATTGCACAGCAGGGAAAGAAAGTACTGCTGGTCGACTGTGATCTTAGAAATCCTTCGATTGCAGGAGTGATGAACGAGCAGGAACCACATCCGGGACTTGGCTCGGTTCTTAAGAAAGAAGTGCCGTTATCTGAAGCAATTACCAATGTAAAGCTTCCGAAGGAAAGAACGAATGAGAACGGAAGCCTTCATGTCATTTTCGGCGGCGCACCGGATGGAGAGAATTCGCTGTTGATAGGAAGCGGACGTATGAGAGCACTGATCGAAGCTCTGAAGTCCAAATATGACATTATCATCCTGGATACTGCGCCATCCGAACTTCTGGCAGATGCACCGCTTTTGGGCAAATATGTAGATGCGGCCCTTTATGTGATCCGCTATGATTATACGAAGCTTCGCGAGATCAGAGAAGGTGTAGAAAGCCTTGCATTAAGTGGAATCGATATGCTGGGATATGTGTTCAATGGTGATAATTCATCCGGCGGACAAGGATACGGCTATGGATACAGACGTTACGGCAATTACGGTAGTTATGGAAGCCACTACGGAAGTTATGGTAAATACGGAGCTTACGGTCACTATGGCAAGATGGAAAAAGGTTCGACGGACAAGTTTGGCCGTGTGATCAAGGACTAGGGGACACAGACAGATGAAGTTTTTTCGAAAACACAAAAAACGTAAGATTGCAGGAATTATAATATTATTGATCGTATTGCTGATTGGCGGTATCTACGGGTCGATCTGGTGGAAATTCTACGGGGACTCTGTAGGGGTTGTGTCGGCAGACAAAGTAGATCCGAAAGCAAAGAAAGTTAAGATCGCCAAAGAAAAGAGAAAAGACAAGGATGTATATAATGTCCTTCTGGTAGGTACGGATTCCAGAGATCCGGATGCGGACCGGGGACGTTCGGATAGTATGATGATGGTATCCTTTAACAAAAAAGAAGGAAAATCAACAGCAATCTCATTCCTGAGAGACTCGCTGGTTGATATTGACGGACATGGAAAGAGCCGTCTGGGCCATACTTATGCATACGGCGGAGTGGGACTTACGATCAACACGATCAATAAGACATATGATCTTGATATTCAGAATTATATTACGATCAGCTTTGATGATCTGGTAAATGTAATCGATGAGATTGGCGGTGTGACCGTATTCATCAGTGAAGAAGAGGCTGCTTATTACAGAGAGAATGGTATGCCGGATATTCAGGCCGGAGATGTGACACTGACCGGATCCCAGGCACTTGCGCATGCGAGAAACCGTACACTGGGCAATGATTTTGAAAGAACAAGACGTCAGAGAAGTGTAATGTATGGAATCTACCGTAAGATTATGGAGAAGAAGGATCCAAGTGCGTTACTGCCTCTGATCAATTACGCTGTAAATCATGTAAGGACGAATATGAGTGTATCGGAGATGTACTCTATGGCAAAAGATGTTCTGTCGGTAGACGATCTGAAGATGCAGCAGACATGCATTCCACAGGACGGAACGTATACAGATATCACTTATGAGGGTATGCAGGTACTGAAGGTTGATTTTGATGCGAATAAAAAGAAGATCGAGCAGTTGTTATATTAAAGTGATTTACAAAAGATGAATATAAGGGGACAGTAAACGGGCGAGTATAATGAAACAGAGCAAGAAAGTTGTGGCCAGGATTATAATATTGATCTTGGCCTTATTTACAGTAATACCGGGAACGGTAAGCCAGAAAGTATATGCGGAACCTGGCGGCAGTGAGAGCAGTCAGGCGGCAGACGCATCAAAAGATGATTCCAATAAGAAGGAAGAGAAAAAAGAAGAAGACATGACGCCGGAAGAGCGGGAAAAGAAGGCAGAAGAAGATGCCTATAAGATGGAGATCCAGTCGGACGGTTGGAAGAACTGGCCAAAAGGACCTGGCACATACGGTGAAGCTGCAATCGTGATGGATGCGGGAACAGGAAGCATCTTATATGCGAAAAATATTGATGAACATGAGTACCCGGCAAGTATCACAAAAGTCCTGACCAGTCTTATTGCTTTAAAATACGGCAATCTGTCAGACAAGGTAACATTTTCCAATGACTGCATATCTTTTATGCAGCCGGGAGATTCTTCGGTTGGATTAAAAGAAGGTAATGTGATCTCGCTGGAACAGGCATTATATGCGACGCTGCTTGCCTCAGCGAATGAAGCAGCTTATGCGGTGGCGGAAAATGTCGGGAAAAATGCCGGACATGATTACAACTGGTTCATCCAGCAGATGAACGAAGAATGTAAAAGTCTTGGCGGCAATAATTCCAATTTCGTCAATGCGAACGGACTTCATGATGACAATCATTATACATGTGCGCGCGATATGGCTTTGATCGGCAGAGAGATCTGGCGCTATCCGGAATTCCTGAAGATCTGCCAGGAGCAGAGTTATAAGATCCCGGCATCCGATACGACGGAAGAACATGTATTTCCACAGCATCATAAGATGCTGATCAAAGAAAATAAAAATTATTACCAGTATGCGGTTGCAGGAAAGACAGGATATACATCGAATGCATTATCTACGCTGATCACATTGGCCGATAATGGCAATATGAAACTGGTATGTGTCGTACTTCGGACACATGGTGTGAATATATATCCGGATACGAAGAATCTGTTCGAATATGCATTTAACAATTTCCAGAAGATCCAGGTGGCAGATGAGAAGAAACCGGATGAAGTAGAGAAATTTATATCGGCTGCGGATAGCCAGAGTGACGTATCGGCACAGTCAGATGGAAGTGAGGATACAGAATCCGTGCAGACAGGCGGAAATGAATATCAGCCGCTGGAGGACGGATATGTGATCCTGCCGAAGGATGTATCATACAAAGATATAGATTATGAAATTACGGATGTAGATGAAGATACCGGAGAGGGAACGATCCGGTATATATATGACGGCCATCAGGTTGGAAGTGCAACGGCAAAATTTACGGATAAGTATTTACAGAAAGTAAGCACCGGGAAAGAACGTGTGGACAATAAGCCGAAGGATGTGGATAATTCCGGTGATTCGAAGAAAAACGGTGGAAAATCAAGTGCAAAGAGTATCTGGAAGAATTTTCTGCAAAAAGTAAAAGCAGTATGGGATTTCGGACAGAAAAAATTTGCCGGAAAATCAAGTACAGAAAAATATATGATTGCCGGAGGATGCGTAGGACTGGTGATTCTGATCTTCAGTCTGATCGTGCTGCTTATACGCCGTAGAAGATAAAAAATAGAAAATATATGAAAAATACGGAGAAAAACCGATTAAAAAAGGTAAAAACCCTTGACGGATTTTAGGATTACTGCATATAATAAGGAATGTGAAAAACGCTGACGAAGACAGTAGGATATAACAGAACGCAATAGCGAGCCGGGGATGGTGGAAGTCCGGTACAAGTAAGATATATCTGAATATCACTTCTGAGTTGCAGATTTTGAACGGTTTCAGGGTGTGAACAAAAGCCTGACTGCCAAGTAAAAACTGACGGCATTCCTCCGTTACAGGGAAGACATATGATGGTATGTTAGGTGGTTTATAAACGTAAGTACAGCTTTCGTCCTATACAGGGCGGAAGCTTTTTTAATTCTATGTTTTAATTTTATGGAGGTAAATATGTATAAGAAAGTTTCTACGGATCTTAATTTTGTAGACAGAGAAAAACAGACAGAAAAATTCTGGGAAGACAATGACATCTTCAGAAAAAGTATGCGTGACCGTGAAGGCAACGAGATCTATATGTTCTACGATGGCCCTCCGACAGCCAACGGAAAACCGCACATCGGACACGTTCTGACACGTGTTATCAAGGATATGATTCCAAGATACCGTACAATGAAAGGATACGAAGTTCCAAGAAAGGCCGGATGGGATACACACGGACTTCCTGTAGAGCTCGAAGTTGAGAAGCTTCTCGGACTGGACGGAAAAGACCAGATCGAAAAATACGGTATGGAACCATTCATCAAGAAATGTAAAGAAAGCGTATGGAAATACAAAGGTATGTGGGAGGATTTCTCTAATACCGTAGGTTTCTGGGCTGACATGGATGACCCATATGTAACATACGATAACAATTTCATCGAGTCTGAGTGGTGGGCACTCAAGAGAATCTGGGACAAGAAGCTCCTGTATAAAGGATTCAAGATCGTGCCATACTGTCCTCGCTGCGGAACTCCGCTTTCTGCACAGGAAGTAGCACAGGGCTATAAAGATGTAAAAGAACGTTCTGCGATCGTTCGTTTCAAAGTAGTAGGAGAGGATGCATACTTCCTCGCATGGACAACTACACCATGGACACTTCCATCCAACATCGCACTCTGCGTAAACCCGGAAGAAGACTATGCGAAAGTAAAAGCTGCTGACGGATATACTTACTACATGGCAGTAGCTCTTCTTGATACAGTACTTGGAAAACTTGCAGAAGAAGGACAGAAAGCATACGAGATTCTTGAGACATACAAAGGTAAAGATCTCGAATACAAAGAATATGAGCCATTATACCAGTGTGCTTATGACTGCGCTTCTAAGCAGAACAAGAAAGCATTCTTCGTTACATGCGATACTTATGTAACACTGACAGATGGTACCGGTGTTGTTCATATCGCGCCTGCATTTGGTGAAGACGATGCCAAGGTTGGACGTAAGTATGACATGCCATTCGTACAGTTAGTAGACGAAAAAGGTAACATGGGAGAGACGACTCCGTTTGCCGGATTATTCGTTAAGAAGGCTGACCCGGAAGTATTAAAAGACCTCGACGGACGTGGACTTCTCTACGATGCACCGAAGTTCGAGCACAGCTATCCACACTGCTGGAGATGTGATACACCACTTATCTACTACGCTCGTGAATCATGGTTCATCAAGATGACAGAAGTAAAAGATGACCTGATCGCTAACAACAACACAATCAACTGGATCCCGGAAAGTATCGGTAAAGGACGTTTCGGCGACTGGATTGAGAATGTTCAGGACTGGGGTATCAGCCGTAACCGTTACTGGGGAACTCCACTGAATATCTGGGAATGTGAGTGCGGACACCAGCATTCGATCGGAAGCATCGAAGAGCTGAAAGAAATGTCTGACAACTGCCCGGATGATATCGAACTTCATCGTCCATACATCGACGATGTAACGATCAAGTGCCCATGCTGCGGCAAACAGATGCACAGAGTACCGGAAGTTATCGACTGCTGGTTCGACAGTGGATCTATGCCATTTGCACAGCACCACTATCCATTTGAGAATAAAGAAGTATTTGAAAAGCAGTTCCCTGCAGACTTCATTTCCGAGGCTGTTGACCAGACCCGTGGATGGTTCTACTCACTGCTTGCAATCTCAACACTGATCTTCAACAAAGCGCCATACAAGAACGTTATCGTACTTGGACACGTGCAGGATGAGAACGGTCAGAAGATGAGTAAGTCCAAAGGAAATGCAGTTGATCCATTCGACGCACTGGAGAAATACGGCGCAGATGCGATCCGCTGGTACTTCTATGTCAACAGTGCACCGTGGCTGCCGAACCGTTTCCACGGAAAAGCCGTTGTAGAAGGTCAGAGAAAGTTCATGGGAACATTGTGGAACACATATGCGTTCTTCGTACTGTATGCAAATATCGATGATTTCGATGCAACAAAATATACATTAGACTACGACAAACTGTCTGTTATGGATAAATGGCTTCTGTCTAAGCTGAATTCAGCAATCAAGGCAGTAGACTATGATCTGTCCAACTACAAGATTCCAGAGGCTGCAAAGGCACTTCAGAGCTTCGTAGACGACATGAGTAACTGGTATGTAAGACGAAGCCGTGAACGTTTCTGGGCTAAGGGAATGGAGCAGGATAAGATCAATGCTTACATGACTCTGTACACAGCACTGGTTGAGATCTGCAAGACAGCAGCTCCGATGATCCCGTTCATGACAGAAGAGATCTACCAGAACCTGGTAAGAAGCGTTGATGAAAGCGCACCGGAAAGTATCCACCTGTGTGACTTCCCTGTTGTAAATGAAGCACATATCGATACAGAGCTGGAAGCTAACATGGACAACGTTCTGAAACTGGTTGTTATGGGACGTGCATGCAGAAATACAGCCAACATCAAGAACCGTCAGCCAATCGGACAGATGTATGTAAAAGCTGATTTCGAAATTCCGGAATTTTACAAAGACATCGTAAAAGATGAATTAAATGTAAAGAATGTAACATTTACACAAGATGTTCGTGACTTTACTTCATATACTTTTAAACCTCAGTTAAAGACAGTCGGACCAAAATATGGTAAAATGTTAGGAGGTATTAAAGCAGCACTCGAAAACCTCGAAGGAAATGCAGCAATGGATGAGTTAAATGCTACAGATGCCCTGAAGCTTGATATCAATGGACAGGAAGTGACACTGTTCCGTGAGGACCTGCTGATCGAATCTGCTCAGATGCCGGGATATGTATCTGAGAATGACAACGGAATCACAGTTGTTATGGATACAAACCTTTCCGAAGAACTTCTGGAAGAAGGATTTGTTCGTGAGATCATCAGTAAAGTACAGACCATGCGTAAGGAAGCCGGATTCGAAGTTATGGATAAGATCGCGGTAACTTACGAAGGAACAGAGAAAGCAGAGAAAGTATTTGCAGACAATGCATCTACGATCGCAGATGAGACACTGGCACTGGAAGTTACAAAGGCAGCACCTGCCGGCTACACAAAAGAGTGGAAGATCAATGGTGAAGCCGTAACGATTGGTGTAGAGAAGAGATAATCAAAGCCCAGTTTTTAAGAAGGGAAGTAGAAAATGTATAATCCAAGATTTGAAAAAGACGTATTTAAAAGAGATGTGCGGAACAATGTGAAGACATTGTTCCGTAAGGAAGTAGAAGAGGCAACTCCACAGCAGTTGTTCCAGGCAGTTTCTTATGCTGTAAAGGAAGCCATCATCGATGACTGGCTTGCAACACAGAAACAGTATGAGAAAGACGATCCGAAGACCGTATATTACATGTCCATGGAATTCCTGCTCGGAAGAGCTCTCGGAAACAACCTGATCAACATGACGGCATATAAGGAAGTAAAAGAAGCTCTGGAAGAGATGGGAATCGACCTGAACGTGATCGAGGATCAGGAGCCGGATCCGGCACTTGGTAACGGTGGACTCGGACGTCTGGCAGCATGTTTCCTGGATTCTCTTGCAACACTGGGATATGCATCTTACGGATGCGGTATCCGTTACCGTTATGGTATGTTCAAGCAGAAGATCAGAGACGGCTATCAGGTAGAAGCACCGGATAACTGGCTGAAAGATGGTAACCCGTTTGAGCTTCGCAGACCGGAATATGCGAAAGAAGTACGTTTTGGCGGAAATATCCGTGTGGAATACGATGAGACAGGAAAGACACACTTCGTTCAGGAGAACTATGAATCTGTAATGGCGATCCCTTATGATTATCCGATCGTAGGATACGGCAACCATATCGTGAATACACTTCGTATCTGGGATGCAGAAGCGATCGTAGACTTCCAGTTAGATTCTTTTGACCGTGGAGATTATCACAAAGCCGTTGAGCAGGAGAACCTTGCGAAGAATATCGTAGAAGTTCTTTATCCAAATGATAAGCATTACGCAGGAAAAGAACTGAGACTGAAACAGCAGTATTTCTTCGTATCAGCAAGTATCCAGGCTGCAATTACAAAGTTTAAAAAGAAACATGGTGATATCAGTAAACTGCCGGAGAAAGTAACATTCCAGATGAATGATACACATCCGACAGTAGCAGTAGCAGAGCTGATGCGTATTCTTCTTGATGAGGAGAATCTCGGATGGAATGAAGCATGGGATATCACAACAAAATGCTGTGCATATACGAACCATACGATCATGGCAGAAGCACTTGAGAAATGGCCGATCGACCTGTTCTCAAGACTGCTTCCGCGTATTTACCAGATCATCCAGGAAATCGACCGCCGTTTCATCGCGCAGGTAAGAGCACAGTATCCTGGTAATGAAGAAAAGGTTAAGAAGATGGCAATCCTGATGGACGGCCAGGTGAAGATGGCACACCTTGCAATCGTTGCAGGTTATTCTGTCAATGGTGTTGCAAAGCTGCATACAGAGATTCTGAAGAATCAGGAACTGAAAGACTTCTATCAGATGATGCCGGAGAAGTTCAACAACAAGACAAATGGTATCACACAGAGACGTTTCCTCATGCATGCGAACCCGCTGCTTGCTGACTGGGTAACAGAAAAGCTCGGCACAAAAGAGTGGATTACAGACTTGTCCAAGATGAGCGGACTGAAGGAATGGCTGGATGACGAAGAGGCTCTGAAAGAATTCATGACGATCAAGTTCAAGAACAAAGAGCGTCTTGCAGCTTACATCAAAGAGCACAACGGTGTAGAAGTAGATCCAAGATCGATCTTCGACGTACAGGTAAAACGTCTGCACGAGTACAAACGTCAGTTACTGAACATCCTGCATGTAATGTATCTGTACAACCAGATCAAAGAACATCCGGAAATGTCCTTCTATCCTAAGACATATATCTTCGGAGCAAAGGCTTCTGCAGGATATATCCGTGCTAAAGAGATTATCAAACTGATCAACTCTGTTGCGGATGTGATCAACAATGACCGCAGCATCAACGGCAAACTGAAAGTTGTCTTCATCGAAGATTACCGCGTATCCAACGCAGAGCTTATCTTCGCGGCAGCAGACATCAGTGAGCAGATTTCTACAGCTTCCAAAGAAGCTTCCGGAACAGGTAACATGAAGTTCATGATGAACGGTGCACCGACTCTCGGAACAATGGACGGAGCAAACGTAGAGATCGTAGACGAAGTTGGAATCGACAATGCATTTATCTTCGGACTGAGTGCCGACGAAGTTATCAACTACGAGCAGAACGGCGGATATAATCCATATGACATTTACAACAATGATCCGGATATCCACAGAGTGGTAGACCAGCTGGTAGACGGAACATATTCTAACGGCGATACAGAGATGTATCGTGACCTTTACAACAGCCTTCTGAATAATCAGGGGGGTTCAAGAGCAGATATGTACTTTATCTTAAAGGACTTCCGTTCTTATGCAGATGCTCAGGCTCGTGCAATGGAAGCTTACAAAGATAAAGAAAAATGGGCTAAGATGGCTCTTAAGAACACTGCTTGTTGTGGTAAATTCTCTGCCGACAGAACAATCCAGGAATATGTAGATGATATCTGGCATCTGGATCATGTTGTGATCGATGAGGATGAATTAGAATATTAAGAGAAGTTGTCAGTGGCAAGTTCTTTTGTATATGAATAATAAGAGAAGCTCTCTCATACATTGAGGTATGGGAGGGCTTTTTTATGTGGAACAGAAGGTATTATTATAGAGAAAAAATAAAAAAGGCAGCCTGCTGGGCGCTTATCATAATATTATTACCGTATATTGTAACCGTATTTGTAAATGGTCCAAAGATTGTAACTGCATCGAAAGTGGATGAGATGACAATAGATGTAAAGGGCGGTGGGAAGATGCCGGTGGAAAAATATTGCATTGGAATATTGGCGAGGGACATGCCGGCAGAATATGAAGAAGAAGCATTGAAGGCCCAGGCAATCCTGGTGCGGACAGAAGTCTATCGGGCAATCCGGGATGCGGGGGAAGGACAGAAGCTTGAGAAAGAATTCTGGACCGAGAAACAGATGAAGTCGGCGTGGGGGATGCGATATGCAGAAAATTACCGCAAGTTAAAAAATGCGCTGGAATCCACGGCAGGACAAGTGCTATTCTATGAAGACGGTCTGGCGATGACACCATTTTTTAATCTGAGTAATGGATATACCAGGGATGCGAAAGAGGTTCTTGGAAAGGAGGAGTATCCTTATCTGAAGATTGTGGAATGCCCGGAGGATGTGAATGCAGAAGATGAGATACAGACGGTTGTATTGGAAGAAAAAGATATAGGGACGATGGATGTGGAGGTAGTGGAAACAGATTCTGTAGGATATGTATTAAAGATCCGTGTGGGAGATAATACCATCAGCGGGGAAGAATTCCGAAATAAATATAACCTGGCATCCAGCTGTTTTACCCTGCAGCGTTATAACGGCAAATTGCGGGTGACAACAAGAGGAATCGGACATGGGATCGGAATGAGCCAGTATACGGCAAATGAGATGGCGAAGAAGAAAAAAAGCTATAAAAATATTTTAAAATATTTTTTTAATGGAACGGAGATAAAAGAAGTGACAGAAATCGTAAAAGGTGTATAACTATATCACAATCTGGCAAAAATATGGTCAGAGGTGGTGATGAAATGAATAAAAATCAGAAACCGTCAATGTCAAAACGGCGTGCTACCGTAGCAGCAGTATTATGTTTTGTGGCAGCGATTGCAATAGCAGGAACATATACATTTAATGATTACAGAAAAACGCAGAAAAATGAATTGGCGAAGGCGGAAGAAAAGGCGAAACAAGACAGCGAAGCGGCAAAAGAAACCGGAACATCCAAGATTAAAAACGAAGATATGACAAATGATACGGATGAAAGTGACAGTAACGGAACCGGGAAAGACGGAACAACAACGGGCTCTGGGACAACAGATTCCGGGACAATAGATTCCGGGACAACCGGAACTTCAGGATCAAAAGAGACCGGAACATCCGGATCATCAGGTCAGACCGGAACCCAGGCAACGGCAGGAAAAAGTCACAATATCAACTTTACGGAAGACAGTTACATCCTGTGGCCGGTGAACGGAGCTGTGATCATGAGCTACAGCATGGATAAGACAGTATATTTCCAGACGCTGGATCAGTACAAGTATAATCCGGCTGTGATCATCGAAGGCGCAGAAGGCGACCAGGTACTCTGCGGTGCGCCCGGAATCGTCAAGTCGATCGATGTCAGTGCACAGACCGGAACAACGGTTAACGTAGATATCGGAAATGGATATGAGCTGTTATATGGACAGTTGAAAGAAGTCCCGGTGAAAGTTGGGGATTATGTGGAAGCAAAGAGTGTGCTTGGTTATGTGAGTCAGCCGACAAAGTATTACAGCAAAGAAGGCTGTAATGTGTATTTTGAGATGCGAAAAGACGGACAGCCGGTGAATCCGGTGGAGTATACGGCGGATCAGGATTAACAGAAAGGGACCGGAGATTCTTAAGAAATTTTCCGGTCTTTTTTAGCGTTCTGCCGATATCAAAGTATGCGGAAAAATCTATGAACAGGGGATAAAATTGACTTTCCGTGGGATAATGGATAAAATAAAGTGGATTATTACAGGAAAAATCGGACCGATTGTGGATAAGTGGGGACAACTACATGAATTATACATACATCGTAAAGTGTGCGGACAGCACGTTATACACAGGGTGGACAAATGATCTGGATAAGCGAATAAAAGCACATAACAGTGGAAAAGGCGCAAAGTATACAAAGACCAGAAGACCGGTGAAGCTTGTGTATTATGAAGAGCATGAGACAAAAAATGAGGCAATGAGCCGGGAATATGCGATCAAGCATTTGACCAGGAAAGAAAAAGAGATATTGATCAAGGGTAATGGAAACTTATGCGGAAGCTGGATGGTAAAGGGAGATATGATTAAAGCCGGTGAATTTGAGAAGATTAAGAAACTTACACGGGAAGCAAAAGAACTGGCAGAATAAATGAAAAAAGAGCTCGCATCAAGTCGGGAGAGATATTATTTAATATCCCGTGTGTGATGCGGGCTCTTTTTTATCGCCATGTGTTCGAAAGAAGCTGCTAAAGTATGCAAGAGATGTTGCCGGCAGCAAGTTCTCTGTATACCGGAAATATAAGGATAAATGAATATTACTTAAAGTACAAATGCATACATCACTACGAAGTGGCAGGCACTTCCGGCCATTACAAACAGATGAAAGATCTCATGGCTTCCGAAATATTTGTGCTTATTGTTAAAGATTGGAAGCTTCAAAGCATAGATCACGCCGCCAACGGTGTAGATGATACCACCGGCCAGCAGCCATCCGAAAGCTGCCGGGCTTAAGGAATTCAGTAACTGTGTAAATGCCAGGACACAGGTCCAGCCCATGCCGATATAGAGCACGGAAGAAACCCATTTCGGACAGAATACCCAGAATGCTTTGATCAGGATTCCGGCAATGGCAAATGCCCATACGATTGCCAGAAGGATGAGTCCGGTTCTGCCGCCAAGTACCAGCAGACAGATCGGAGTGTAACTTCCGGCAATGAGTACGCTGATCATCATGTGGTCGATTTTTTTAAGGATTGTATTTACTTTTCTGGATTTATCGAATGTATGGTAAGTTGTGCTTGCGGCGTACAGTAAGATCAGGCTTGCCGCATATACAGCAATTGCGATAATGTAAATTTTACTCGGTTCGCGCGCCGCTTTTAAAAGCAATGGAATTGCTGCGAAGATTGCCATCAACATTCCGATAAAATGTGTGATCGCGCTTCCCGGATCTTTAATGTGTTCTTTTAACTGCTCTGCCATAATCATGCACCTCCTGAATGTCGAAAATATGACATGTAGTTTTCAATACTATGTTTGCTATATGTGTATATTATACCCGAAACTGAAAAAAATCAAGTAGAAAAACAAAAATATTTTTAAAATCAAAGTATTATATAAACTGGCCTGTGCGAAAATAGAACAACTGGCTGTATGGACACATCCACTTTCGTGATAATATATTATGCGGTATTAAATTATGGCAGATGAGAGATTCATCTGTTATACACACGATGGAAGTGTGCAGGAAGGGAGAGTACAATGAGTACAAATATAACAGCAGGCAGGACAATGAATGATAATAAAGTAAAGAACCTTGTGATCACGGCATTCTTTACCGCAATTACATTTCTTGGAATTCAGTCGTTTAGGATTCCACTTCCGGCAGCAGTCGGAACACCATTTCTCCATTTTGGACATATATTTGTCGTAATGGGACTATTACTTCAGGGTGGCAAGAGAGGAGCTGTATCAGGGACACTTGGACTTACAATCTTTGATATGCTGAATGGTTACATGCAGGATGCGCCGAAGACATTTGTGGAGACAGCAGTAAAATGTCTGATCGTCGGAGCACTTTTCATGATGCTTAAGAAGAAAGCAGACGGAGACAAGAAGAAAGAATACGGAGCAGCAGTTGTCTGCGCATTTATCTATGGATGTATCAACGTAATCATGGAATTTACTATGAGCACGATCGCAATGATGATGGTAGGAAGTGGATTTGCAGCAGCTGCAGTGGCAGCATTCACATCACTTCCGGCGACTGTGATCAATGCAGTATTTATGGTGATCGCAATTGCGATTCTGTATCAGCCGGTGAAAAAGATCTATGTGCGCATGGCATAGAAGGGGATATCACAGACTTTTTCCTTTGGAAATTGGCAGATACTTATGAAGTATGGTGATATAAAAAGGCAGATATACCTTAAGTGGTGTATCTGCCTTTTGCGATTCTGAATCATTATTTCATCCGGAAGATATCGGAATAAAAATTCTTGTTATATCAGATCGTTCCTATCCAAAATATCTCTTAAGAAGTCCTTCGAATGCTCTTCCGTGACGTGCCTCATCTCTTGCCATCTCATGAACTGTGTCATGGATTGCATCCAGGTTAGCAGCTTTTGCACGTTTTGCAAGGTCGAACTTACCAGCTGTAGCGCCGTTCTCAGCGTCTACACGCATCTCAAGGTTCTTCTTTGTGCTGTCTGTAACAACTTCGCCAAGAAGTTCTGCGAATTTAGCAGCGTGCTCAGCTTCTTCCCATGCAGCTTTTTCATAGTATAATCCAACTTCAGGATATCCTTCTCTGTGAGCAACTCTTGCCATTGCAAGATACATTCCAACCTCTGAACATTCTCCTTCGAAGTTAGCTCTTAAGTCAGCTAAGATGTCTTCGCTTACACCTTTTGCCACACCTACAACGTGCTCAGCAGCCCATTCTCTTTCACCTGTCTGCTCTTTGAACTTGTCAGCGCCTACGCCACATACTGGACATTTCTCCGGTGCAGCTTCTCCTTCATAAACATATCCGCATACTGTACATACAAATTTTTTCATAGTGTTGTTCTCCTTTTCTTTTATAATAATTTTTTTGTTATTGATTGATAAGAGAGTAGTTATAATCTCTTAAGTTGCACTAAATTAATATTGGTAATTGTTACTGATATTAATTTAGCATAATCTTATGTGTTTGTCAATTAGTTTTTGATAAATTTTATTATTTATTCTCGTTTAATTTTTTGGCACATTCGCCACAGAGACCGTGGAAAAGTGTAGTGTGTGATTCGATGATTCCATCGAAACATTTATTCGCATCTTCATTAATCTTCTGGATATAGGAATCATCCATTTCCAGATCGAATACATTTCCGCAATTGGTGCATACTACATGATAATGAGGTTCGCAGCGTCCATCAAAACGATCGCCGCCATCCGGTGTCGGAATCCGAAGCGCTTCTCCGATATCTGCAAGCAGGTTCAGGTTGCGGTATACGGTTCCGAGGCTGATATTAGGAAATTCTTCTTTAATATGAAGATATACGGTATCAGCAGTCGGATGAGAAGTCGTGTGCATCAGGTAATCTTTTATAGAGGCCCTTTGCTTACTATATTTTAAACCGGCCATAAATCCTCCCTTCAATAATGATAATAATTACTATAATTGATATATCTTTAGTATAATTCGGATGATATATTTTGTCAATATAAAAGAATGAATGTAACAAAATGTAACAAATAATAAATATAAATCGAATATTAAATGTATTATAATCAAAGAAAACCTTGACAAAACGTGTTGTAATGTTATAATAACAAACGTAACATATGTAACAATTCTGTAACAATTACAAAAGATAAGAAAACATAAAGGAGGGAGTTTATGGATTCTATTCTTAAAAAAGGATTGTTCCTGGTTACTGTGACAGGAGCCATAACGGCGTTTCCGATTATGGCGCAGGCTGCAGATATAGATGATACGCAGGATATGCCGACAGCAGGAATTGAGCAGGTACTTGGAGAATGTTACACGTCAGAGAAGACAATTTCGGTAAAGGATTACCTTGTACCGACACAAAAGGGAGAGTATTTAGATATGGCATTCGCCAATGTACAGTCATTTCTTTATATAAGAAGTGAACCGACGACAGAAAGCGAATGGGTCGGAAAATTATATCCGGATTACGCGGCAAAAATCATAGGCCCGGTAGGAGAATGGACGAAAGTGCAGTCGGGTAATGTCACCGGATATGTATATTCCGAGTATATAACAGTAGGAAATGAAGCACAGAAAAAAGCAGAAGAACTTGTGCAGAAGAAGGATACGGAAAATGCTAAGGAAGCATTTACGTATGCAGAATCAAAAGAAGAAGAGGCCGCAAGGCTTCAAAAAGAGGCAGAACAAAAAGCCGAGGAGGAGAAAAAGGCAGCAGAAGAAGCGGCCAAACAACAGGAAGAACAACAGACGCAGGCGGCACAGACCGGACAGGCTATTGTAGATTATGCATGCCAGTTTATCGGTAATCCGTATGTATGGGGAGGTACAAGCCTGACAAACGGAGCGGAT
>OINI01000050.1_pt1 | contig 31426 bp, 31 predicted proteins | sample 1585121 | NCBI WGS metagenome assembly OINI01 (sample SAMN02674698, study PRJEB24791) | human gut metagenome, SKBSTL036 | isolation source: stool | host: Homo sapiens | place: USA | reverse complement strand
TGTTAGGCGCGCCGCCAGCGTTCGTCCTGAGCCAGGATCAAACTCTTTATAAATGATATTTATCACTTAAAAAGTGTTAAATCTCTCTTCGCTCAGCACGCAATCGCTTGCGTCCTGTGTGAATTACTTTGTTTGGAATTGTTTAACGTGTTTTTCCAACACGAAAATAGGTTCCGTTACAAGTTTTTCGATATTGTTCAATTTTCAAGGTCCTGTAGCGCCTCAGCCAAGTGGCTGACAGCTTACTTATTTTACCACCGAAGCACCAGATTGTCAAGCACTTTTTTGAAGATTTTTTGAAGTTCTTAGGAGAACCAATAGGCCTTCGTACTTTTCCTGTCGCTTTTTCGGAGGTTTTTGTGTCAGACGTCCGCCTGACAGTAATGTATTTTAGCACAGACCCCCTCAAAAAGCAAGTCCTTTTTTCACTTTTTTTGAATTATTTTGCGGTTCGTCCTTTTGCCCAGTTTTTTCTCTCAGATTTGGCCGCTCTGTCCATCATTCGTCCAACAGCCTGTCCCGCATCACCTTTAATATCTTGCGCTCCCGCCGTGAGATCTGTACCTGCGTGGTATGGAGCAGTTTTGCCGTATCGCTCTGGGTCTTGCCCCCATAGAAACGCAGCTGGATAATAAGCCTGTCCTCTTCGGGCAGGCTCTTCAATACCTCCGCCAGCCCTATCTTATCTGCAAGCTCTTCCTCCGGCGACTCTACCGGAATATCCATCTGACGGTCGCCCTCTTCCCGGTTCTCCGGCGTCAGACTCACCGCAGGCTGCGCTGCCTGGATAGCCAGCGTGATATTCTCCACGCTTTCCCCCAGCTCCTCTGCCAGCTGCGACAGAGTAGGCTCTGCTCCGCAAAGCTTGCTGTGATGCTCTCGGGCTGCATTGATGCGCAGGCTCAGCTCTTTGAGTGACCGGCTCACCTTTACAGTGCCGCCGTCCCGGAACAGCTTTTTGATCTCGCCCAGAATGACCGGCACAGCGTAGGTGGAAAAACAGACGCCACGCGACTCATCAAAGCCGTCATATGCTTTTACCAGCCCCATACAGCCGGCGCTGTAGAGGTCGTCGTATTCAATGCCTCTCCCCCGGAACCGTCCGGCGCAGGAATGCACCAGCCCCAGATTCTGCTCGATGAATGCGCTCCGCCGGGTCTTGTCCGTTACCATTGCGACGCCCTCTTTCTCTTTATTATGTAGAGCGCTCATCCAGACGCTTGGTCAGCACCACCCGCGTCCCCTTTCCGGGCTGAGAGGACACTTTGACCTTATCCATAAAGCTCTGCATCACCGCAAAGCCCAGACCGGAGCGCTCTTCCGGGTTGCCGGTGGTGAAAAGAGGCTCCATAGCCTTTTCGACGTCCGGGATGCCGATGCCCTTATCCGTTACTGTTATCTTCACCAGCCGCTCCGGGTAGACGGCGATGCTCAGGGTCACGGGACCGATGGCATCCGGGTAGGCGTGGACGATGCAGTTGGTCACCGCCTCGGACACCGCCGTCTTGATGTCGGCCAGCTGCGGCACGGTGGGGTCATACCGAGCCAGAAAGGCCGCCGCTGCGCCCCGGGCAAAAGCCTCGTTTGCACTGAGCGAATCAAATTGGATCTTTGCACTGTTTTCCGCTTTCATTTATATCCCTCCTGATACTTCCCCGCCCGGCTCGGTGCAGGGGATGCTTGCAAGCTGTAAGACCCGCCGGAGCTGTTCCGGCGCGTGCTGGATGCGCAGACTGCCGCCCAGCGTCCGGGCGCAGCGCTGCCGCCCCAGTATCAGCCCGATGCCCGACGAATCCATGAACCCCACTCCGCCGAGGTCCATCACCAGAATGCGCGGGCTGCGGGTGAGCAGGGCGTCGTCCAGCTGGATGCGAAGCCCCTGCGCCGCGTCGTGGTCGATCTCGCCGGCCAGATAGGCGTAGAGCACATCGTCCGCCGCGCTGAAGGTCACTGTCGCCATATCCTCATCTCCTTTTTTCTGGCATAAAGAAAAGACCTGTACACCTTTTCAGTGTACAGGTCTTTCGGGTTATTTTTTAGAGAACGGTGTCGCTCAGCAGCTTTTCCGCCTCGAGGGCGATGGCCTCACTGCCGCAGACCAGCAGGCCGCGGCGGCTGTTGGCTTTCGCCTGCTCCACGGCCTCGGCCAGCGTCGGGCAGAACACCGCGTCGAAGTGATACCGTGCCTTTTCGGTCAGGCGCTCTGCCAGCGCCGCTTCCGTTCCCGCCGGGGCGACAAGGAAGACTTTGTCGAAGGGGTTCTCGCCCATGCCGGGCATAGTGCTCTTGTCCTTTTTCTGCTCTTCTGAAGTCAGGCCGGTCTCCAGTGCGGCAAGGAACGACTCCGCGCCTTCCTCCTCCGTCAGGCCGATCACGGCGCTCATGTGGCGCACCTTGGCCATATTGAGGACGCGCAGAAGGGCTGCAGCCTGCTGCGGAGTACGGCAGGCGTCAAGGATGATGAGGGGCTTCTGGGACAGGACGCGGATGCTGCTGCGGTTCTCCACAGCGGCAAGGCCCGCCAGAATGGCCTCATCGGGGATCTCAAAGCCCTTGCGCCAGAGGGCCAGCGCCAGCTCAACCGCGACGGCGGCATTGCCCGCCGCGTGACGGCCCAGGAAGGCCAGAGGGGCGGTGTATCCGCCGTAGTCCACCTTACTGGTGAACTTTTCCGCCTCAAGGAAGGTGATGTCCTCGGCGTCGGGGACGACGAGCTCGCACTCGGCCTTAGCCGCCGCCACCACCAGCTCACTCAGAACAGCCTTCGGCTGCTCCGGCGCGGTGACGCAGACGGCGTCCTTCCGCATGACGCCTGCGGCCAGTGCGGCCAGACGCTCCACTGAGCGGCTCACACCGTCCGGGCCGATGGCCGTGACGGCGCAGACCGGCATATTGGGCAGGGCCGATGCCAGACCGGCATCCGGCAGCTCCACCACTGCCAGCTTGCAGCCTGCCGCACCAAAGCAGCGGGCCGCAGCCGCCAGCTCTGCCGCCTCACGGGGCAAAGGCTTTGCGGCACTGAGAGCCTCTGCAGCCTGACAGAGCAGCACCGGGTCCACCGACACGCCGCCGATGGCGATGCGGGCCGACAGCGGCTCACAGCCGGCGCGGTAGAAGCCGACGTGGAACGCCGCCTCCCGCAGGATGGCCGCCAGCAGACCGGCAGCAGCGGTCTTGCCCGCCGTGCCGGCCACACCGACGAACTGCACCTTCTGGACATCCGCCGTCAGGGCAGCGCGCAGCTCCTCCGCCGGGGCAAAGCCCTCGGGCAGAGAAGAAAAATATTCGTTTGCCTGTTCGATGGTCATTGCGTCAATCCTCGTTTCGATGTTTGTAGAGCAGCCAGCACATCCTGCACAGGGCCAGACAGAACAGGCCCACCAGAATGCCGGCCATCGCGCCCGAAAAATCCAGCCAGACGTCGGTGAGCTGGCTGCTCCGGCCATCGCTGAACATCTGGATGGTCTCGTCCGTCAGGGCCGTGAGCAGACCGCCCAGGATCGGCCACGAGATGTGAACGAAAAAGTGCCGGGTATAGACCCGCAGGCAGAGGGTGAGCAGGAAGCCTTCCAGCGCATACTCGCAGAAATGTGCCAGTTTGCGCACGATGTGGTCTGTCAGATGGTTCGCCGCGCCGGGCATTCCCAGACGGGTGAACACCTTTTTCATCAGGAGCAACACTCGTCCGCTTGCCGATTCCGAGACGTCACCGATCTGCATGGAGTTGGAAAAGATGAAGACGATGCAGGCGATAAGCGCAAAGGTAAAGATGACTCGTGCCGCAATGAGCCAGGGAGAAGTTTTTTGCATATCAGGATCCGTTTTCCGCATCAGCCCAGGGCCTTGATGCTCTGCTCAATGTTGGCAAGCTTATCCTGGCTCTTGGCGTGCTTATTGCGGATGTCCTCCACCAGAGCGGCGGGAGCGCGCTCGACGAACTTGGGGTTGTTGAGCTGGTTCTCGAACATGGCCAGTTCCTTCTCGGCCTTGGCCTTTTCCTTGTTCAGACGGGCCAGCTCCTTGTCGCGGTCGATGAGCTCCATCATGGGGATGAAGCCGCGGGCGGCGTGGGTGGACACCTGCACCATGCCGTCGGTGCTGCCCTCATACTTTCCGGTGAAGGTCACATCGGTGGCGAAGGCGAACTTTGCCAGATAGACCTCGGCGCTCTGGAAGGGAGCCGGGTCAGCCGTCTCGATGATCATGCTGGTCTTCTTGGCGGGGTGGACGTTCATCTCGGTGCGCATGGTACGCACAGCCTTGATGTAGTCCATCACCTTCTCGAAAGCTTCCTCTTCGTCGGCCCAGTTGTGAGCTTCATCGAAGGTGGGCCAGCTCTGGGTCATGATGGTCTCGGCAGAGCCGGGCAGAGCCTGATACAGCTCCTCGGTGATGAAGGGCATGAAGGGATGCAGCAGCTTGAGGGCCTTATCCAGCACATACACCAGCACGCGGCGGGCAGTGTCGGCCTGCTCGGCGTCGCCGGAGTTCAGGCGGGGCTTTGCGATCTCGATGAACCAGTCGCAGTAGACGTCCCAGATGAAGCTGTTGATCTTGGCAGCGGCCAGACCCATCTCGTAGTGGTCGAGATTGTCGCTCATGGCGCCAGCCACCTGATTCAGCTTGGTCAGCACCCACTTGTCGCTCATGTCCAGCTTATCCTCGCTGGGCAGGCCGGGCTGGAAGTCCTCGGGCAGGTTCATCAGCACGAAGCGGGTAGCGTTCCACAGCTTGTTTGCAAAGTTGCGGGCAGCCTCCACCTTCTTCTCGCTGTAGCGCATGTCATTGCCCGGGGTAGAGCCGTCCACCAGCATGAAGCGCAGTGCGTCAGCGCCGTACTGGGCGATGACTTCCAGCGGGTCGATGCCGTTGCCCAAGGATTTGGACATCTTGCGGCCCTGGCTGTCGCGGACGATGCCGTGGATGCAGACGGTGTCGAAGGGAGCCTTGCCGGTGTAAGCCAGACCGGAGAAGATCATGCGGCTGACCCAGAAGCCGATGATGTCGTAGCCGGTGACGAGGGTGTTGGTGGGATAGAAATACTTGAGGTCTTCGCTCTCCTCATTGGGCCAGCCCAGAGTGCTGAAGGGCCACAGAGCGGAAGAGAACCAGGTGTCGAGGGTATCGGGGTCCTGAGTGAGCCTGGTGCCACCGCACTTGGGGCAGGTGCAGGGTGCGCTCTTGGCGACCACAGTCTCGCCGCAGTCGTCGCAGTACCAGGCCGGGATCTGGTGGCCCCACCACAGCTGGCGGCTGATGCACCAGTCACGGGTGTTCTTCATCCAGTTCATATAGTTCTTGGTGAAGCGCTCCGGCACGAACTTGATGTCGCCCTTCTCCACGCTCTCGATGGCGGGCTTGGCCAGAGGCTCCATCTTGACGAACCACTGCTTGGACACCATGGGCTCGATGGTGGAGTGGCAGCGGTAGCAGGTGCCGACTTCGTGCTTCAGAGGCTCGATTTCCTTCAGGAAGCCGCCCTCCTTCAGGTCAGCGAGAATGGCCTTGCGGGCCTCGAGGGTGGTCATGCCGGCATACTTGCCGCAGTCCAGCACATGAGGCTCGTTGACGGTGTTCTTGCCTGCAGCAAACAGAGCGTCGGCAGCAGCCTTGTCGGCGGTGCCGGTCATGCGACCGTCGTAGGTGAAGACGCGGACGATGGGCAGGTCATGGCGCAGGCCGACCTCAAAGTCGTTGGGGTCGTGGGCCGGGGTGATCTTCACGACACCGGTACCCTTGGTCATGTCGGCGTGCTCGTCGCAGACGATGGGGATCTCCTTGTTCAGCAGGGGCAGGATGACATGGCAGCCGTGCAGATGAGCATAGCGGGGGTCATCGCCGTTGATGGCAACAGCGGTATCGCCCAGCATGGTCTCGGGACGGGTAGTAGCCAGTTCCAGCATCTCGCCGGTCTCCTTGACCGGGTAGAGCAGGTGCCAGAAGCTGCCGTCCTTTTCCTCATACTCCACCTCGGCGTCGGAAATGGAGGTATTGCAGTGGGGGCACCAGTTGACCATGCGGTTGCCGCGGTAGATGAGGCCCTTGTCGTACAGGCGGACAAAGACTTCCTTGACAGCCTCAGAGCAGCCCTCGTCCATGGTGAAGCGCTCGCGCTCCCAGTCGCAGCTGCTGCCCAGCTTCTTGAGCTGGCTGACGATGCGGTTGCCGTACTTGGTCTTCCAGGCCCAGGCGCGCTCCAGGAAGCCGTCGCGGCCCACCATTTCCTTGGTCAGGCCCTCAGCACGCATGGCCTCCACGACCTTGGCCTCCGTAGCGATGGAAGCGTGGTCTGTGCCAGGCACCCACAGGGCGGCATAGCCCTGCATCCGCTTGGTGCGGATGAGGATGTCCTGCATGGTGTTGTCCACGGCGTGGCCCATGTGGAGCTGGCCGGTGACGTTCGGAGGGGGCATCACGATGGTGTAGGGTTTCTTGTCGGGGTCGGCCTTGGTGTGGAAGTAGCCGCCATCCAGCCAGAACTGGTAGATGCGGTCTTCCACCTGGCTCGGATCATACTGTTTTGCGAGTTCTTTCATAGTATCCTCCCAGATGAATAAATAGAAGTTGTTTTCGTAAGCAGAGCGCGCCGGATGACGAGAATTTTTGTCCGCAGACAAGGCGATCTTCCGCAGCAATCCTGGGCGGATTGCAAGGGAAATCAACGCAGTATGCGGGCAAAAAGGCCGTTCAGACGATGTGCAATGCTTATGAAAACGGCTTCTTGTGCGTGGGACGAAAAAAGCCGCCCCACGGAGCGTTCCATGGGACGGCTGTAATATAACCGCGGTACCACCCAAATTGCACACGGCTTTCTGCCGTATGCCCCTTGATGCCCCGATAACGTGGGGCAGACCCGGAGGCGACTACTCCTGTTTCCCCGCCTCTGCTCAAAAGCGACAGCACGCCGCACCGCCATACCGGGTTTTCAGCAGCCCCCGGCTCTCTGGATGGCGAAAACGACGCACACTCTTTTTCCTTGCATTTATAAAAAGAATATAGCGTTTTTTGTGCGTTTTGTCAATCTCTTTTTCATCGGAACAAAATTTTCACATCCTTGTGCGGGGCCTTCGCTCCCTGCGTCAGGCAGATTTTTTCTTCTCACCCTTCCGCGTCCAGAAGCTCCGTTTTCAGCCGGGCAACGAGCCGCTCCATCAGGGCCACACGGTTGAAGGGGGTCATGAGATAGAAGCCGTCGGCGTAGGGCAGAGCCTCCCGGGCCATCTGCATCGACACCTCAAGGCCCAGCGCCTCGCCCTGCTCCCGGTCGAGGCCCGCGAAGCGCTGGATGATGTCCTCCTCCACATGGATGCCGTTGATCTCGTTCTCCATGAAGATGGCGTTCCGCTGGCTGACCACCGGCATGATGCCGGCCAGGATTTTAGCCCGTTCGCCCAGTGTCTGACGGGCCTTGCGGAGATTTTCCACCGCCTGTGCCGACAGCACCGGCTGGGTCAGGAAGCCCGACATCCCGTTTTCCAGCTTTTCCACAGCCCGGCGCAGCTCCACGTCAAAGTTCCGGGCGTTGAGGTCCAGCGCACCAAGGACGGTCATGGCCGAGGGCATCTCCCGGCCCTCCCCGGCCAGCGAGACGATGTACTGGGCCAGCTTGCGGGAGTTGAACTGGTAGACATTCTTCACCTCGTCCCGCTCTGCGGTGGGGATGGGGTCGCCGGTGATGGCCAGCACCTCCCGCACGCCCTCGGCGTAAAGGCCCAGCAGAAGGGCCTTGGTGGCGTTGAGGTTGCGGTCGCGGCAGGTCATGTGGGGCAAAGCACACATTCCCAGTTCCCGGTGTACCCGGCAGGCCACGAGGGAGGAATCCATCCGGGCCTGCGCGATGGGGCAGTCGGCGATGGTCAGCAGGTCAGCGCCTGCGGCCTGCAGCCGCCGTGCGCCGTCCAGATAGCCACTCAGGTCGGCCACCCGGGGCGAATCCAGTTCAATGGCGATGACCTTCTCGCCTGCGTTCAGTTTCCGCAGGAAAGCATCATCTTTTTCCACTGCCGGTGCAGTCCCAGTGGAAAGTTTCGCTGCCGGAGCGGCTTCGGTCTGCTGGGGCAGGGCATCCAGCTCTGCACACAGGGCCGCGATGTGGGCGGGCGTCGTACCGCAGCAGCCGCCCAAAATACGGACGCCCGCAGCGGCGATCTGCCCCATCTCCCGGGCAAAATACTCAGGCTTGCCCTGATACAGCACCCGCGCCCGGGTGACCACCGGATAGCCCGCGTTGGGCATCACCGACAGGGGCAGCAGCGTCTCGCCAAGGCCCTGCACCAGTTTCTTCATCGCGCCAGGGGCCGAGACGCAGTTCAGGCCCACGGCGTCCACCACGCCGCTCTGCTCCATCCGGCGCAGCAGGTCGCGGAACAGCAGGCCCTCGCGGGTGTAGCCGTCCGGCAGCACCGCGAAGGACACCATGACAAAGGCGTCCGGCACGGCCACACGCAGTGCCTTTACCGCCTCCACAATGCCCACATCGGAGCTGAGCGTCTCGAACAGAAAGTTCTTTGCTCCCAGTGCGGCGAACTGCTGCGCCACAAGGCCGTAGGCGCTGCTGGCCGGGGCAGCTTCGGTGTCCGGGGCCGGGCCGAGGTCCGCAAAGACGGCGGCGTCCTTCTCCGCGGCAGCGTCACAGGCCAGCTTCCAGCCCGCCTCGGCCAGCTCTTCCCAGCCCGGCATCTGGGCCGCTGCCATCCGGGGCAGACCGAAGGTGTTGGTCTTGATGGCCTGTGCGCCTGCGGCCAGATATTCCGCATGGACCTTCTTCACGCCCTCGGGGTCGGTGAGGTTGGCCATTTCGCAGTCCGCGCCCGGTGCCGCTTTATAATAGGTACCCATGCCGCCGTCGAACAAAAGCGGCTTGTGGGCAAGATGCTCTCGGATGTCCGTCATAGAAAGGTTCTCCTTTTTTATTTTCCTTGATTTTATAAAGAAATTCAGGTATAATTTTTGTATGAAAGTGAGGTGCTTTTGGATGCCCAAGATTCGTTCCAGCGCAGACCTGCGCAACAACTACAATGAGATCTCCACCTTCTGCCACGACTACGCCGAGCCGGTGTTCATCACCAAAAACGGCAAAGGTGACCTTGCTGTGATGAGCATCGAGACCTACGAGGCCCTGACCGCCCGGTTCGATTTGTACGCAAAATTGCAGGAAGGTCTGGATGACGTGGCGGCGGGAAGAACGCGCCCTCTGGATGAGTTCATGCAGGAGCTGCAAAACAGAAGGAATCTTCAATGAACTACTTTATCGATGTTGCCGCTTCTGCTCAGCGTGACCTTGCAGATGCCTTCGACTATATCGACCTGACCTTGAAAAATCCCTCTGCTGCCGACAAGTTGGTTGCCATCGCATGGAAGAAATTCCGTTCTCTCGACACCTTCCCACAGCGTTTTTCACTTGTGAATGACCCATTTCTTTCCTCTTTGGGAATCCGGCTCATTCCAGTTCAAAACTATCTTGCATTTTATAAAGTCGACTCTTCCACCCAGACCGTCCACATCCTCCGCTTCCTGTATGGTCACAGCGACTGGCAGGCTATCCTGCGGGCGGATGTTCTTCCAACCTGAGCATTCTCCCCGGCCCTTTGCCGGGGAGAATTTTTATGCAGTCATCTTCAGTTTAATGAAGTTTGCGCACTTGTCAAGCATTTTTGCCCCGAAGCAGCCCATTTTGCTTGCATCGAAGCCGGTTTTGTGCTATTCTATGCATATTTACAATGGTTGGGAGGAATGTATCATGCGCCACGCCGGCACACAGGAGATCGAAACGCCGCGGCTGCTTCTGCGCCGCCTTATGCCGTCGGATGCCCCGATGATGTACGCAAATTGGGCCAACGACCCGGAGGTCACCCGCTGGCTGCGCTGGACGCCGCACAAGGATGTGGCCGAGACGCAGGAGCTTCTGAGCGCATGGGCGCTGCTCTATCCCAACGAAGACTACTACCAGTGGGCCATCGTGGAAAAGGCCACCGGCCAGGTGTTTGGCAGCATCAGCATCTTTACCTCCTCCAGTGTAGAGCCGGAGCGGGACCCCTGGCCCGGCTTTGACCACAGCAACGGCGTGTGGGAGGTGGGCTACTGCATCGGCAGAGCATGGTGGGGCAAAGGCTGCACCACCGAGGCTCTGAACGCTCTGGTAGAATACTGGTTCAAGAATACAGACAGTAATTGGCTTGCCTGCTCCCACGCCGTGGAGAACCCCGCCAGCGGCAAGGTCATGATGAAAGCAGGCTTTGTTTACGACCACGAGGCCGTCTACCACAAATTCGACGGTACAGCGATCCCCTGCAAGTGCTATGCCCTGACGCTAGAACACTACGAATCGCTATATTCTCAAAACAAATGACAGAAAGGAATCATTTTGAGCGAACTTTACGATATTTTAGTCGAAACTCCCCCGACGAAGGTCATCCTTCTCGCCCTCGACCAGGGCCTGTGGGACTGCGAGCGCAGCCTTGCCGAGCTGGCTGCGCTGTGTGAGGCCAACCACATGGAGGCCGTGGCCGAAGTCACCCAGAAGCGCCAGACCCCCGAGACCGGCATCGTGCTGGGCAGCGGCAAGCTGGAAGAAGCCGCTGCCGCCGCAGCAGAGCTGGGGGCCGAGTGCGCCGTCTTCGACGGTGAGCTGACCGGCAGCCAGATCCGCAACATCACCACGGCCCTCGGCGGCCTCGAGGTCATCGACCGCACCATGCTCATCCTCGAGATCTTCCGCAGCCGTGCCGTGACCAACGAAGGCAAGCTGCAGACCGAGCTGGCCCTCCTGCGCTACCGTCTGCCCCGCCTGCAGGGCATGGGCGAAAGCCTGAGCCGTCAGGGCGGCGGCGGTGGCGGTGGCGGCGGCGCCCGCCGTGGTGCCGGTGAAACGAAGCTCGAGCTTGACCGCCGCCACGTCCACGCCCGCATCGACGCACTGGCTGAGAAACTGGCCGAGATGGAAAAGCGCCGGGGCGAGAGCCGGAAAGCCCGCGCCAAGACCGGAATGCCGGTGGTCAGCCTCGTGGGCTACACCAACGTGGGCAAATCCAGCCTGATGAACGCCCTCTGCGGCCCCAGCGTCGCCGAGGCCGATATGCTCTTTGCCACCCTCGACCCCACCAGCCGGAAGCTCGTCCTGCCCAGCGGCATGGCCGTGCTGCTGGTGGACACCGTCGGCTTCGTCTCCCGTCTGCCCCACAATCTAGTGGAAGCATTCAAATCCACGCTGGAAGAGGCTGCATGGTCGGACGTCATCGTCCGGGTGGCCGACGCCGGCGATGAGCAGCGGGAGGAGCAGCTGGCCGTCACCGACGAAGTGTTGGACGGCCTCGACTGCGCCGACATCCCCCGCCTGACCGTCTACAACAAGTGCGACAAGCCCGGCGTGCTGAGCTTCGACCCCGACATCCTGCTCACCAGCGCCAAGACCGGCTACGGCCTCGACAAGCTGCTGGCCAAGCTGGACGAGACCCTCAGCGACCGCGTCCACACCATCCGCATTCTCCTGCCCTACGATAAGCTGGGCCTCGCCGCCCCCATGCGGGAGCGCGGCAGCGTCCAGCTCGAGGAGTACCGTGAAGACGGCCTCTACCTCGAAGGCATCGTCAAGACCGAAGACCTCCACTGCTTCGAGGGCTATCTGGTCTGAGGACCCGCATGCGAAAAGAACCGGACTCCGCAGAGTCCGGTTCTTTTGCATTTCAAGGCATCAGCCTGCGGCAGAGGGCGCTTCCTCTTCGCCCATCAGCTGGTCGTACCGGCCGGTGAACACCCGTTCCGGCAGGGCCGCCGTCAGGGCGAGGGCGGCGGTGAACCGCTCCTCATCGGTCAGCTCTTCCTCCACCGGCGGGAAATGTGCAAGCACCTCATCCAGCTGATGTTTTACTTCCCGGGCCACGAAGATGCCCCGGTCGGTGAGGTAGATCTTGCCGTAATACTCCTTGACGATCATCCCCCGCTCCATCAGCAGGTTCAGCACCCGCACCACCGAGGGTTTGGTCACGCCCAGCTTCTCGGCGATGCTGCGGGAGCTGATGTCAAGATGGGTCTGCGAGACCTCATAAATAGCGAGCAGGTACCGCAGGTGTGCTGGCGTCAGTTCCATCTCGTATCACTCTCTTTTCGTTATATCACACGAACTCTTGGTTTGCAAAAGGGGCGCGGGCCAAAGCCTTGACCCGCGCCCCCTTCTCTTCCATGATTGCTCAGTGGCAGCCGCCCTTACAGCTGTTGCAGCTTCCGCCGCAGTCGCAGCCGCCGCTGCATCCACTGCAGCCGCCATGCTTATGAGAGTGCCAGGTGATCCAGCCTACACCGCCAAACACGATGGCTCCGACGATGATCGTCGGCAGATTGAAATTAGCAGCCAGGAACTCCATCATAACAATGCACTCCTTTCAGCGCGTTTTGAGAAGTTTTTTACTTGATCTTGGAAACGTCGATCTTGACTTCGTTGTCGTTCACATACTTGTTGGGACGAACCATCAGGTAGATGAAGGCCGCCAGGATGACAGCAGCCACGATGGTGAAGAAGTTGAAGCCGACCTCACCGGTGATGAGGCCGCCCAGCTGGTACACGACCAGAGCGGAGCAGTAGGCCGTCTCCCTGCCGGAACTGATGGAGATGGACGTCAACTCCGCCCTTGGGTTCTGCGGCGGGATGAAGACAGTGAGCCAGCGCCTGCAGACATTGCAGCAGCTGGGTCTGGGCTACCTGACGCTGGGCGAAGAGACGCCCAGCCTCTCCGGCGGCGAGGCCCAGCGCCTCAAGCTGGCCAGCGAGATTGGCCGCACCCAGACCGACTCGGTGTTCGTTTTCGATGAGCCCAGCATCGGCCTCCACCCGCTGGACGTGCAGGTGTTGCTGCGGGTGTTCCAGGCCCTGCTGGACAACGGCGCAACGGTCGTTGTCATTGAGCACGACCTCGACGTCATCCGCAACGCGGACTATGTCATCGACATGGGGCCGGGCGGCGGCGAGAGCGGCGGCCGCGTCGTGGCAGCAGGCACGCCGGAGGAGATCCGGGAAAATCCGGAGAGTATTACCGGAAGATATTTATAACAAAAAGGGGGCAGATGCTGCATGGCATCTGCCCCCTTCGTCGATATTCTTATTTGCTTTCCGGGACACCGCGCAGTTCGGCACGGATGGCACGGAAGTGCTCGGGAACATCTTCTTCCCGGATATTTTTGACGACTCCCAGAAGCTTTGCGGTCTCGCCTACGGGATAGACCATGATGCACTTCCGATGCTTCGCTGACGATCAAAACAAAAAGTTAATTCTCGGAAGAAATATCCTGACCGAAATATTTCTCGCTCAGCTCCTTGAGGGTGCCGTCAGCGCGCAGCTCGTCGATGGCGCTGTTGAGGGCGTCGAGGAAGGAAGAGTCTTCGCTCTTGACGATAGGGATCGCAACGTGAGAAGCATCTTCGGTCTGGGCGACCAGCTTGAAGTCGGCGTCCGGATGGACATTCAGGTAGTCGTAGAAGGAGACGTTGGCGTTCAGGGTGGCGTCGATGCGGCCAGCGGTCAGCAGCTGGATGGTCTCTTCCAGCGTGTCGATGCCCTGGACGGTCGCGCCGTAGCTCTCGGCCAGCTCCATGTAGGTGGAAGCGAGGCTGTTGGCCGTGGTCTTGCCGGCAAGGTCCTCGAAGCTCTTGATGTCGTCGTTATCCTTGCGGACGGCGAGGGCGGTGTGGATGTAGCCGTAGGGAGTGGTGAAGTCGTAGGTCTTGGCGCGCTCTTCGGTGACTTCGACGCCGTTGCAGACGAGGTCGTAGCGGCCAGCGTCCAGACCGGCGAACAGGCTGTCCCAGTCGCTCTCGACGTACTCGGGCTCGACGCCCAGCTTCTCGGCAATGGCACGGGAGACTTCGACGTCGTAGCCCACGAGGGTGTCGCTCTCATCGTGGAAGCTCCAGGGCTGCCATGCGCCTTCCAGCGCGATGACCAGCTTGCCGTTGGACTGGATGGTCTCCAGCTTGTTGGCGGCAGCAGCGGAAGCAGAAGCAGCGGTACTGGAAGCAGTGGAGGCGGAAGTGTTGGAAGAGCAGCCAGCCAGCGAGAGAACACCGGCAGCGGCCATGACGCTCATAAGAGAAATAAAGGTTCTGCGTTTCATAGGGGATGATCCTTTCTGTAGTAAAACAAACTTGGGAAAAGCAGGAGAAGGCTCTCCCTTTGGGAGAGCTGGCGCGTGAGCGCCTGAGAGGGCAAGGACGCTGATGTAGAAGCATAAGTGCGGCGATAGTATCGCTCTGACAAAGAGCCTGCATATCGCTGTGCGGTAACTCGGTCACAGGCGGCTTGCCCTCTCCGTCATTGCTTTGCAATGCCACCTCTCCCAAAGGGAGAGGCTTTAGGCTTCCGTATGGGAGATTTTCTGCAAAAACTCACGGGTCCTTGCCTCTTTGGGATGGGCGAAGAACTCCTGCGAGGGGGCTTCCTCGACCACGACGCCGTTTTCCATGAAGACGGTGCGGGACGAGACGTTGCGGGCAAAGCCCATCTCATGGGTGACGACCAGCATGGTCATGCCCTCCTGTGCCAGCTGCCGCATGACGGCCAGCACCTCGCCGGTCAATTCCGGGTCGAGGGCGCTGGTGGGCTCGTCGAAATAGATGATCTCGGGGCCGGAGGCAAGAGCGCGGGCGATGGCCACGCGCTGCTGCTGACCGCCCGACAGCTGACGGGGGTAGTAGTCGGCACGGTCGGCGAGGCCGACCTTTTCCAGCATCTTCATGCCGACGGCATCAGCCTCCGCTTTGGGCATCCTCCGGGCGACGATGAGGCCCTCGGTGACGTTCTGCAGGGCCGTTTTGTTGCGGAAGAGGTCGTAGTTCTGGAAGACGAATGCCGTCTTGCGGCGCAGCCGCGCGATGCTGGCGCGGTCGGCGTGGGCGAGGTCGAAGGTCTCGCCGTCGAAGGTGAGCTGGCCTGCGTCCGCCGTCTCAAGAAAGTTGAGACAACGCAGCAGGGTGGTCTTGCCTGAGCCGGAAGGGCCGAGGATGGCCACGACGTCGCCCTTTTCCACCGTCAAATCGACGCCGCGCAGCACGTCCAGACTGCTGGTCGGCTTGGGGGGGCGGCCAAAGATGCCGGGATGGACGCCGGGCTTTGCGTAAGTATGGAAGGATTTGTGGACGCCGCGTATCTCTAACATTGCCATAACAGCCGCACTCCTTTCTTACTGGAAGCCGTGGGCGTTGAGCTGGCGCTCCAGCAGCCCTTGCAGCTTGGTGATGACGGTACAGAACAGCAGATACACCACAGCCACCTCACAGTAGATGGGCAGGAAGATGTAGGTGCGGGCGGCGACGCGCTGGCCGGCCATGAACAGCTCCGCTACCGTGATGTTGGAGGCCAGAGAGGTGTCCTTGATCATGCCGATGAGGGAGTTGGAGAGGGCGGGCACGGCGGTGCGCAGGGCCTGCGGCAGCACGATGCGGCGCATGATCTGCCACCAGCTCATGCCGACGCAGCAGCCGGCTTCCAGCTGGCCCTGCGGCACGCTCTCGAGTGCGCCGCGCATGGTCTCGGCGCAGTATGCACCCTCGTTGAAGGCGAAGGCGATGACTGCCGCCGGGAAAGCGTCCAGCATGATGCCCACGCTGGGCAGGCCGTAAAAGATGATGAAAAGCTGCACCAGCAGCGGCGTGCCGCGGATGACCCAGATGTAGAACCGGGCCAGCTGGCTCAGCACCGGCACCCGGGCGTACTGCACCAGCGCCACCGCCACCGCCAGCACCATCGCCAGGGTGAACGAGACGAGGGTGAGGGGAATGGTCATGGTGAGGCCCGCCGAGAGGATGCGGGGAAGAGCCTCCCAGAGCACGCTGACGGTGCGGTTGGATAAGAGTGTTTCCAGCATGGATACTCCTTTTTCAAAATTTGAATAAACAGACAGGACAAGTGGGTGGACATATTATATACCTTAAAGCAGGGTCGAAGTCAAGAGGAAAAAATGAAAATCCTACAAAACCTACCAGAATACTATAACATGATTTGGAAATGAACGCAAATGGTTTCGAAAAATTGCATGGTATAGACGAAATGGACGAAAAACAGGTGCTGACTTTGTGCAGAACGGCAGAGTAGTTGACGCGGCAGAAGCTTTCGGGTACAATAGAGCTGTATAGACCTGTAAAGGTACAAACAGGCCGCACGCCCCGCCAGACGGGAGCGCGGCGGATACGGAGGACAAACGTGATGAAACGTATTGGTATTCTGGGCGCTGGCACCTGGGGCATGGCCCTTGCACGGATGCTGACTGTGAGCGGGAATGATGTGCTGGTGTGGTCGGCCATCGAGAAGGAGATCGACAGCCTTTCCACCACCCGCAAGCACCCCAACCTGCCGCAGATGAAGATCCCCGACGAGCTGCGGTTCACCAAGAGCATCGAGGAAGTCTGCAAGGACAAGGACATCCTGCTGTTCGCAGTGCCGTCGGTGTTCGTCCGCTCCACGGCGGCAAAGGCCCGGCCCTATGTGGCCGACGGCCAGATCATCGTGGACGTGGCAAAGGGCATCGAGCCCGACACCCTGTACACCATGACCGAGATCCTGGCCGATGAGCTGGGCAAGGAGGGCGGCCCGAAGGGCGTGCGCCTTGTGGCCCTGTCCGGCCCCACCCACGCCGAGGAAGTGGCCATCGACCTGCCCACCACCATCGTGTCGGCCAGCAAGGATATGGAGGCCGCTGCCTATGTGCAGGAGGTCTTCACCAACAATGTCATGCGCGTCTACACCAACGAGGACATCAAGGGTGTAGAGCTGAGCGGCGCCATGAAGAACGTCATCGCGCTGGGCGTCGGCATCTCCACCGGCCTCGGCTACGGCGATAATGCCCGCGCTGCCCTCATCACCCGCGGCATCGCCGAGATCGCCCGTCTGGGCGTGGCGATGGGCTGCAATGTCCACACTTTCGCAGGTCTGGCCGGCATCGGCGACCTCATCGTGACGGCTACCAGTATGCACAGCCGCAACAACCGCGCCGGCATCCTCATCGGCAAGGGAGAGACCCCGGAAAATGCCGTCAAGGAAGTCGGCATGGTGGTCGAGGGCATGAATGCCCTGCCCGCTGCGCTGGAACTGGCCGAGCGGTATCAGGTGGAAATGCCCATCGTCCAGACCGTCAACGCCATCGTCAACAAGGGCATGAGTGCGGCAGAGGCTGTCAGGTCCCTGATGGAGCGCGGCCTGAAGAACGAGCTGCCGCAGGGCTACGAAAAATAAACGAAAAGGGGCGGTATCATGCCTTCTACCTACGCACACCGCCGCTTTGGTGCGGATGTTCTGGCCCTGCTGCCGGACGGTCTGCGCGCGACGCTGGAACAGCACCGGGAGCTTTACGACATGGGTCTCCACGGGCCGGACCTGATGTTTTATTACAAGGCCCTGCAGTCGAACCCGGTGAACCGTCTGGGCAACGCCATGCACGAGCAGAAGGGCGAGGTGTTTTTCACCCGCGCCCGCACCGTGGTGGAAAATGCAGCGGATAAAAGCGCCGCACTGGCTTATGCGCTGGGCTTTGTCTGCCACTTCGCGCTGGACAGCACCTGTCACCCTTATGTGGAGGCCTATGTCCGGGAGAGCGGTGTGGGACACTGCGAGATCGAGACGGAGTTTGACAACGCCCTGATGCGGGAAGACGGCCTCGACCCCATAAAGTTCTTCACGGCCAGCCATATCAAGCCCAGCCGGGAGCGGGCCGAGGTCATCGCGCCCTTCTACGAGGGCGTCACGGTGGACGAGACGCTGGCGGCGATGAAGGGGATGATAACGGTGCATCATCTTTTGCAGGCGGCGAACCCCGTCAAGCGCTGGGTGGTGCTGACCGGGATGCGCGTCGCGGGCAAGTATGAGTTCATGCACGGCCTTGTAGCAAACCCGCAGCCGAACCCCAAATGCGTCCAGAGCAGCCAGAAGCTCGAAGAGCTGTATAAAACGGCTGTGCCGCTGGCGGTAAGGCTCATCGAAGAGTATGCAGAGAACAAGCCGCTTGGGGCGGAGTATCAGCATACGTTTGGGGAGAACTGAGAGGAGCACCGGATGGAAAAGAGCGGTAAATTCCGCCTGACGAGCTTGGAGCGGAACTGGATCCTGTACGACGTGGGCAACTCGGCCTTTGTGCTGATGGTGGCCACCCTTATCCCCATTTTCTTCAACGCGCTGGCAGAAGCCGGGGGCCTGAGCTCGGTGGAGTATCTGGCTTACTGGGGCTATGCCAGCTCGGCTGTGACCGTCATCACGGCTGTTTTGAGCCCCATTTTGGGAACAGTGGCCGATACGAAGGGCTTCAAGAAGCCTATCTTCATACTCTGCGTCTTCGTGGGCATCGTGGGCTGCTGCGCCATGGGCGCGGCGTCGGCGTGGCTGCCGTTTCTGGTCATCTTCGTCATCGCGAAGGTGGGCTTTTCGGGCAGCCTGGTGTTCTACGACTCGATGCTCAGCGACGTGACCACTCCCGAGCGGATGGACGAGGTGTCCAGCCGGGGCTATGCGTGGGGATACATCGGCAGCTGCGTACCCTTCGTGGTCTGTCTCGGCCTTGTGCTGGGGGCGGGGAGCATCGGCATCAGCCAGATGACGGCGCTGAACCTGGCACTCCTGCTGACGGCGGCGTGGTGGCTGCTCACGACCCTGCCGCTGCTGAAAAGTTATAAACAGCTCTACTATGTGGAGGTGGAAAAGCATGCTGTCCGGCAGAGTTTTGCCCGCATCGGCCATACCCTGCGGCATCTGCCGGAGGATAAGCAGGTGTTCTGGTTTTTGCTGGCGTTCTTCTGCTACATCGACGGCGTGTACACCATTATCGACATGGCGACGGCCTACGGCACGGCGCTGGGCCTGGACACCACCGGCCTTTTGCTGGCACTTCTTGTGACCCAGATCGTGGCGTTCCCGTCGGCCCTCGTCTTTGGGCGGCTGTCGAACAAGTACCCCTCGGCAAAGCTCATCCCGGTGTGCATCGCGGCCTACGCGGGCATCGCGGTGTTTGCGTTTTTCCTGACCCAGCAGTGGCAGTTCTGGGTGCTGGCTGTCATCGTGGGCATGTTCCAGGGCGGCGTGCAGGCGCTCAGCCGCTCCCACTTTGCAAAGATCATCCCGCCGGAAAAGTCGGGCGAATACTTTGGCCTCTTCGACATCTGCGGCAAGGGCGCGTCCTTCCTCGGCACCATGATCGTCAGCGTGGGAAGCCAGCTCACCGGAAGCGCCAATGTGGGTGTCGGCTCCCTCATCGTCCTGTTCATCGTGGGATTCGTGCTGTTCAGGGTGTCGTGCCGTCAGGGTGAGACAGTGTAAATCGTTTTGACCTCTGCTTTGTCTTCGGACAGGGCAGAGTTTTTTGTTTACCAGCGAGTTATGATTCACAAACCATTCATTGTGTTTTGGTGGGTAGGATGATACAATAGAATCAAAATCCAGAAAATACAAAGGAGCAAGACCATGAAACAATATCCCGGCTACACCCTCGTCAAGCGCGAGGACTGCCCCGAACAGCACGGGACGCTGACTGTGCTGACCCATGACGTCAGCGGGGCGGCTGTCCTGTTGGTGGAAAACGACGACGACAACAAGGCCTTCGGCATCGGCTTCGGCACCTTCCCCTCCGACGACACCGGCGTGTTCCACATCCTCGAGCACTCGGTGCTGGCAGGCAGCGAGAAGTACCCGGTGAAGTCGCCGTTTTTGCAGCTGCTCAAGAGCAGCATGGCGTCCTTCCTGAACGCCATGACCTTCCCGGACAAGACGGTGTATCCCTTCGCTACCCCCAACGAGACGGACTTCAAGAACCTGATGGACGTCTATCTCAACGCGGTGTTCTGCCCGCTGGCCATGGTGGACAAGGGCGTGTTCGAACAGGAGGGCTGGCATCGGGACGAAGACGGCACGGTGAGCGGCGTCGTCTACAACGAGATGCAGGGGGCGCTGGCGACGCCGGACGCACAGCTGCAGAACGCTCTGAGCCGGGCAATGTTCCCGGATACGGCTTACGGCTTTGTCTCCGGCGGCGACCCGGCGTCCATCCCGGCGCTGACCTATGAGAAGTATGTGCGGGTCTACCGCCGCCACTACAGCGCCGACAACTGCTGCATCACCCTCTACGGCAAGATGGACATGGCCGAGAAGCTGGCCTTCCTCGACGAGCAGTATCTGAGCCGGATGCCCAAGAGCGCCAGCCGCCCCCGCCTGACGGTGCAGGACGAGCAGGCCGGTGCGAAGCGGAATATCCCGTACTATACCGAGAAGCCGGAGCCGGACGAGGCTCAGTGTGCGCTGGCGTGGTACACCGGTGCGTTCAGCGACCGGGAGCGCCAGCTGGGCGTGGAGATCCTGCTGGACGCCCTGCTGGGGACGAACCAGGCGCCTCTGAAAGCCGCCCTGCTGGAAGAAAAACTGGGCGCGGACATCGACGTGGGCTTTGACGACAGCACGCTGCAGCCGACCTTGGAGCTTGTGCTGCGGGGCGCGACGGAAGAGTCGGCGGGCAAGTTTGCCGCCGCCGTGCGCAAGGCCGTGGACGGCATCCTCGAGAAGGGCATCCCCGAGGAGCTGCTGATGGCAAGCCTCAACTCCACCGAGTTCGCTTCCCTTGAGCGGCCGGGCAGCATCCCGGACGGCGTGCTGGACGCCATCAATGCATCTACAGGCTGGCTCCACACCGGCGACCCGGCCCTGCTGCTCCACACGAACGCTCTGTTCGCTTCCCTGCGGGAGAAGCTGGAACAGGGCTGGTTCAATGAGCTGCTGCGGGAGCTGTTCGCGCCTGCGCCGGTGGAGATCATCCAGGTGCCGACCCTGCCCAAGAAAGAGGAAGAGGGGCGCGCCGCCCGCACCGACGGTAAGCTGGTGCTGGACCATCCGCTGACAGCCGCCGACCTCGGCGAGGGCAAAAAGCAGACACCGGGCAGCAGGGAGCTGCTGGCGGGTGTAGAACTGCTGCACCACCCCTCGGCAGGCAATACCTACCTGTACCTTTACTATGATCTGGGCGGCATGGTACCGGAAGACATGTCCTGCCTGCAGCTGCTCACGGATGTCATGGATGAGCTGGACACCGAAAAGCACACGGCCCAGGAACTGAACACTCTGCGGAACACCTGGCTGGGAAGCAGTGGTGCGTGGATGGACTGCTGGACGGGACGGCAGGAAGGCAGGCCCTGCCACGCCAAGCTCATCGTGGGGATGAGCATGCTGGAACGCAGCCTCGAAAAGGCTGTGGAGCTGGGCAGTGAGTGGCTGTATGAGACAAAGTTCAGCGGCCCGCAGGCCGAAGCTGCGATGGAGCGGGTGGCAAGCCAGCAGAAGCTGCTCATGGAGCAGAAGTTCCTGCGGGAGGGCCACGCCTTCGCCGCCATGCGGGCGGCGGCACATTTCTCGGTGGAATCCGCACTGAGTGAGCGCTGCAACGGCGTGAGCTACTACCACTATCTCTGTGAGCTGCTGGAAAAGGCCGACTGGACCGCTCTGGGCAAAAAGATGGAAGAGCTGTGGAAGAGCGTGCTGAAAAAGAACGCCCTGACCGTCAGCCTCCACGGCAGCGACGCGGCGATGGATACTCTGAAAAAGCTTCTGCCGGGCAGTGCCTTCGCGGCAGAAAAGCGCGGCGAGGCAAAGCCCTGCACGGAGAAGCTGACAGCTCCGGTGAACGAGGCCTTCATCATCGACGGCGGCGTGAACTACGATGTGCTGGTCTGGCCCATGGAGCGGCGGTTGGAGCGGAAGGTGCTGGCCCGGGTGATGAGCTACGAGTATCTGTGGCACAACATCCGCGAGGTGGGCGGCGCGTATGGCACCGGCATGGTGACCCAGAACGACGGCACCGAATATCTCTACACCTACCGCGACCCGCACCTGAAAGAAAGCTATGAGACTTTCGCAAAGGGGCCGACAGAACTGGCAGGCCGCGACTACACCGAGAAGGACATGAACGAGTTCATCGTGGGCGCGGCAGCAAAGCTGGACACCCCGCGCAAGCCCCGGGAAGAGGCTGCGTCTACCGACTGCAAATATTTCTGCGGCATCACCGACGAGATGACTGCCGCCGAGCGCAAGAGCCTGTGCAGTGTGGATGCTGCCGCCCTCAAGGCCGAGGCGGCGGACCTGTCGGCCCGGATGGAGAAGGGCGTGAGGGTGGTCTTCGGCAGCAAGGAGGCTGTGGAGGCCGCAAAAGCGCTGTTCGACCGGGTGGAAACCCTGTAAAAATACGCAGTGAGTCTCCCGGAGACTTTGCGCAGAAAATTGAGTGAAAGATCCCCTGTCTGTGGAAAAGAACACAGGCAGGGGATTTTTGTCGTTTTGGAATATTACTTATAGGATAAAATGCGCAGCAAAATACAAATCTGAGGGCGAAAAGTATGTACTCCTGCGGCGGAGAAAAGCGTGGTATCCTTTTGCCAGCGACAGAACGAAAGGAAGTGAGAACACAGGATGGGGCAGGAAAAGCAGGCTGCGGCCAAGGGGCTGGAAAGTCTCCGGAAAGCCACCGACACCCTGAGCACCATGCTGGCGCAGGAGGTGAAAGATTTGAACGCCCGCCAGCGCGCGGCCCGCAGAGAGAACAGCACCGACCCCGGCATCATGAAGGGACTGAAAGAAGCGACTGCCGTGCTGAAAGATCTGGCGGGCGTGTCGAAGACCCTGAACGATCAGGGCGTGGACGCAGAAGGGCGGGAATGCGGTGTGGTGCTGCTGCCGCCGGTGGAGGATGTATGACGACAGAAAACAAGAATGCGGGCGTCGTGTGGAGGCCTCAGCCGAGGCAGAGGGAATTTATGCGGAGGCCGGAGCCGGAAGCGCTTTACGGCGGCGCGGCAGGCGGCGGTAAGAGCGACGCCCTCGTCATCGAGGCGCTGCGGCAGGTACACATCCCGCACTACCGGGCGCTCATCCTCCGCAAGACCTATCCGCAGCTTTCCGACCTCGTGGACAAGAGTCAAAGCTATTACCGCCGGGCCTTTCCGGAGGCGCAGTACAACGCCGCGAGCCATGTGTGGGTCTTCCCCAGCGGGGCGAAAATTTACTTCGGCTCGATGCAGTACACCAAGGACCGGACGAACTATCAGGGCAAAGCCTTCGATTTCATCGGGTTCGACGAGCTGACCCACTTCGAGTGGGAGGAGTACAGCTACATGATGAGCCGCAACCGCCCCACCGGCCCCGGCACACGGGTGTATCTGCGGGCCACCACCAACCCCGGCGGGGTGGGCCATGGCTGGGTGAAGGCGCGGTTCATCACGCCCGCCCCGCCCGGCACCCCCATCGTGGAGGAATACCCGGTGCGGATGCCGGACGGCACCGAAAAGGTGCTGCGGCGGGCGCGGGTGTTCATCCCGTCCAGCATCTTCGATAACCCAGCCCTTCTGGAAAATGACCCGGACTATCTGGCCAGCCTCGCGGCCATGCCGGAGGCCGAAAAGCAGGCGCTGCTCTACGGCAGCTGGGACAGCTTTTCGGGGCAGGTGTTCACCGAGTGGCGGAACGACCCGAACCACTACGAAGACCAGCGCTGGACCCACGTCATCGCGCCGTTCACCATCCCGAAGCACTGGAAGATCTACCGGGGCTACGATTTCGGTTTTTCGAAGCCCTTCTCGGTGGGGTGGTACGCGGCGGACGAGGAAGGGCGGCTCTACCGCATCAAGGAGCTGTACGGCTGCACCGGACGCCCCAACGAGGGTCTGCGCATCGACCCGGTGGAGCAGGCACGGCGCATCCGGGAGGCCGAGCAGAACGACCCGGTGCTCCGGGGCAGAGTCATTCAGGGCATCGCCGACCCGGCCATCTTCGACGAGAGCCGGGGCGAGAGCATCGCCGCCATGATGGAGCGGGGGCCGAACTTTCTGCACTGGATGCCCGGCGACCACACCCGTCTGGCGGGCAAGATGCAGATGCACTACCGGCTGAATTTTGACGGCGAGGGCAGGCCGATGCTGCAGGTGTTCAATACCTGCAAGCACTTCATCCGCACCATCCCGAACCTCGTGTACGACGAGAGCAATGTGGAGGACATCGACACCCGGCAGGAAGACCACATCTACGATGAGTGCCGCTATGTGCTGATGGAAAATCCCATCTCGCCGCCCCGGCATACATCGGCCCCGCCGGTGCTGGATGACCCGCTGGAGCTGCATCGGAAGGCGAAGTTTCTGAGGGTGTAAAGGCTCTCCCTTTGGGAGAGGCTGGGGGCGGAGAAAAACGATAGCGCCCTGCAACAGAGGGCAGGAAGGAGAAAAACGAATACTATGGATGAAGCAACAAAACTGCCCATCGGGCCGGAAGAGGTGGCTGAGGCTGCGCAGATCTTGCAGCGGTACAAGGCGGGCAAGGCCGCGCTGGACAAGCGCCTGGTGGACAACGAACTGTGGTTCCGGATGGGACACTGGAAGAACTACCAGAACCCCATGATGGAGAGCAAACCCCAGCCGTCCAGCGGCTGGCTGTTCAACTCCATCGCCAACAAGCATGCCGACGCGATGGACAACTACCCCAGCCCCAACGTCCTGCCCCGTGCCGAGGACGACGAGGCAGCGGCACAGGCGCTTTCCAGCGTGCTGCCCGTGGTGCTGGAGCAGGCGGACTATGAGCAGGTGTACAGCGACACCTGGTGGCGCAAGCTCAAGCAGGGGACCGGAGTCAAAGGCGTGTTCTGGGATCCGGAGCAGCGGGGCGGTGTGGGCGAGATCGCCATCCGGCCCATGAACCTGCTGATGCTCTACTGGGAGCCGGGCGTGGACGATATTCAGGCGTCGCCCCACTTTTTCTCGCTGAGTCTGGCCGACACAGCTCAGCTGGAAAGCCGCTGGCCCCAGCTGGCCGGACACACTGCCAGCGTGCTGGACGTGCCGCATTACATCCACGACGGCGGTCTCGATACCAGCGACAAGAGCGTCGTGGTGGACTGGTACTACAAAAAGCTTTCCCCCGAGGGCAGGAGCGTCCTGCACTACTGCAAGTTCTGCAATGGCGTGGTGCTCTACGCCAGCGAGAACGACCCGGCGCTGGCCGAAAGAGGCTTCTACGACCACGGCAGGTATCCCTTTGTATTCGACGCGCTGTTCATGGAGGAGGACAGCCCGGCGGGCTTCGGGTACATCGATGTGATGAAGGAGTGCCAGACCGCCATCGACAAGATGAACCACGCCATGGACGAGAACGTCCTGCTCTCGTCCCGCCAGCGGTATGTGCTGAGCGACACGGCGGGCGTCAACGAGGAAGAGCTGACCGACCTGTCGCGGGACATCATCCATGTGGTGGGGCGGCTGAACGACGACAGCTTCCGGCCGTTGCAGACGGCGGGCCTGCAGGGCAACAGCCTGAGCTACCGCAACAGCCGCATCGAGGAGCTGAAGGAGATCAGCGGAAACCGCGACATGACCCAGGGCGGCACCGCAGGCGGCGTGACGGCAGCTTCGGCCATCGCGGCCTTGCAGGAGGCGGGCTCGAAGCTCAGCCGGGATATGCTCAAGAGCGCTTACAGGGCATTTGCCAAAGAGTGCTGCCTTATCATCGAGCTGATGAGGCAGTTCTACGACGAGGAGCGCATCTTCCGCATCACCGGCAAGAGCGGCGAGAGCGAGTTCGTCCGCTTTTCGGGCCAGGTGCTCCGCGCCCAGCCTGCAAGAGTCGTGGGCGGCGTGGAGCTGGGCAGTCATGAGCCGGTGTTCGACATCGTGGTGAGTGCGGAGAAAAAGTCCACCTTCTCCCGCCTCTCCCAGAACGAGACGGCCAAGGAGTGCTATCAGCTGGGATTCTTTGCTCCGGCCAACGCCGATGCCGCGCTGGCGGCGCTGGAAATGATGGACTTTGAGGGCATCGAAAAGGTGCGCCAGCGGGTGCGTCAGAACGGCACCCTCGCCCAGCAGCTGGCGCAGATGCAGGCCCAGATGACTCAGCTGACGGGTCTGCTGGAAGTGCAGAAAAAGTCCGAAGCCCCCAAGCTCAGCGGCCCGGCACAGGAGCTGAGCACGGCTGCGATGGCGAGGGCGATGAAGACGCAGAAAGGAGAAATGAGATGATAAAAGTAAACTACACCGAGCTGGACGGCCCGGCAGGCCCCACCTGTCGGCTGGAAGCTTCGGGCCATGCGGGCTATGCCCCCGCCGGGCAGGACATCGTGTGTGCGGGGGCAAGCACCCTGATGCAGACCCTCTGCGCCCTGCTGGCGGGCGAGGAAGGCACCAGGAGCGGCGTGTGGGACGAGCCGGACGGCCCGCGTCTGGCCGTGACGGCGGCAGCACCCCAGAAGCCGTGGGTGGAGGGGGCATTTGAATTTGCCAAAGCGGGCTTTGCTCTGCTGGCAGAACGCTACCCGGACAATGTCCGCTTCGCCGATTTGAGCGGACGGGGAGAACAGTCGATGGTGGATCTGCAGATGTTTGCAGAGGGCGATGCCGCCGCCCCCTCCGCTCCTGCCCTCAGCCATGCACAGGCTCAGCAGGCCATCGCCTCCGGGACTATGAAGGCGGATGAGGGCCGGGAAGCTTCGGATGTGCCGACACCGGCAGCGGTGCAGGAGCCGGAAGAGCGTCCTGCACCGCTGCCGCTCCCGCCCATCCCGGGCCTGAGAGAGGGCGCGAACACCGTCCGCGCTCTCCACGCCCGCTGGGCGATGGAAGAGGCGATGCTTCGCCGGGATATGCCGGATTTTTCGCTCAAGCAGGAGCTGGCGAACCCCGAGATGCGCCGCCTGATGGAGCTGCCCGGGATGCGGATGGGCGACGCCTACCGTCTGGCCCACTACAACGACGCTCTGCGTCAGACCGCCCAGACCGTGGAGCAGGGCGTTGTGGAGCGCATCCGCCAGCGTTCGGCCCGCCCGGCGGAAAATGGCACCAGCCCCGGCGGTGCGGCCATCACCCGGGCCGATGTGGCCAGCATGACCCGCGCCCAGCGTGAGGCACTGGAACGCCGTGCGATGCACGGGGTGAAGATCAGTTTTTGAAAATTTTGATACAGAAAGGACAAATGACATGAAAAGCTACAACCTGAAGATGAACCTCCAGCTCTTTGCCGACCCTTCTGCCAGCCTGCAGAACACCACTGGCACCATGACCAACGAGATGAAGACCTTCTACGAGAAGCGCCTTATCGACCAGGCCGAGCCCCGTCTGGTGCATGACCAGTTCGCGGACTACTATCCCGTACCCCAGAACGGCGGCAAGACCATTGAGTTCCGCAAGTACGACAGCCTGCCCAAGGCCGATACCCCGCTGACCGAGGGCGTGACTCCCAACGGCCAGACCCTGAACGTGACCACCATCACCAGCGACCTGCACCAGTACGGCGGCTGGACCCCGCTCACCGATGTGCTGCAGATGACGGCCATCGACAACAATGTGGTACAGGCTACCCGCGTTCTGGCAAGCCAGGCGGGCCGCACCATGGACAGCATCACCCGCGATGTGCTGGCCGGCGGCACCAACGTCATCTATGCGCCGAAGCTTTCCGCAGACGGCACCGAGACTGCCGTCACCAGCCGCAAGGCGCTGGACAAGAGCTGCACCCTGACCCCGAAGCTGTTCTTCCAGGCCGCGGCACAGCTGGGCGCGATGAACGCTGACCCCATCGGCGACAGCTACATCGCCATCATCCATCCCTACGCCGCCTACGACCTCAAGACCTGCAAGGAGTTCATCGAGGCCCACAAGTACGCCGACCCCGACACCATGTACCGCGGCGAGATCGGCAAGCTGGGCAACATCCGCTTCATCGAGACCAGCGAGGCGAAGATCTGGAAGGACGCTACCTGTCCGGAGGGTCTGGCCGTCTTTGGTACCCTCGTGCTGGGCGCCCACGCCTACGGCGTCACCGAGCTGGAAGGCGGCGGCCTGGAGCACATCGTCAAGCAGCTGGGCTACGGCGACGATCCGCTGAACCAGCGCGCCTCTGTGGGCTGGAAGGGGATGCGCGCCGCCGAGCGTCTGGTGGAGCAGTACATGGTGCGCATCGAGAGCGTGTCCAGCTATTCCACCACTGCGGCGGCAAACTGAGCCAGCCGGAAAGGAGAAGCTATGGCAGAAAAGAAGAATGTCCGCATCCGGCTGTTCAAGGACAACAGCCGGTACAAGGGCGATCTGTTCGTGAGCGTCAACGGCGTGAACTACAAGATCCGCCGGGGCGTGGAGGTGGAAGTGCCGCCTGAGGTGGCCGAGGTGCTGGAACACAGCCAGCAGCAGGACGAGTACACCGCCGCCCGCATCGCTGCGGCAGAGACTGCGGCCCAGTAAAATAAGACAACGCGGCCCGGCAGAAACGGCGGAGAAGGCCGCTTCTGCCGGGCCTTTTTGGAAAAAGCGAAAGGAGGCTTTTTATGACGGTAGGAGAAGCGATGGAGCGGGCCGAAGAGCTGCGCCCGGGCAGCCGTGTCGCGGCCCGCACCCGGCAGCGCTGGCTGTGCGAGGTGGACGGGATGCTGCGGGAGAAATTTTTCCGGCCCAGCAGCGCCGACAGCCGGGAGGGCGTGGGCGCGGACATTGCGTGGGACAACGGTCTGCGGGACGACGACATGCTGCTGGTGCCGCCGCCCTTCGACAGCCTGTACCCGCACTATCTGTGCGCCATGACGGACGCCGCGCTGGGCGAGAACGACCGGTACGCCGGTGAGCAGGCCCAGTACAACAGCATCTTAGCCGAACTGGCCGCGTGGCTGCGGCGGAAGAATCTGCCCGCCCGGGGCTGCAGCTGGCGCTGGTAAGGAGGGAGAAAGATGATACTTTCGAACCGGAACGGCCTGAAAAACACCCGGAACATGCTGCGAGTGTTCGGCGGGCTGAACGAGACGTACAGCTGCACCGAGGCAGAGTACAGCGCAGGCATCAACTTTTCGGCCCGGAATTTCCCGGCCCTGAGCACCCGTCTGCCCCGGCGGAAGCTGCGGGAGGAAGCAGACCTGAACGGGATGTATCACCTGAATGGCCTGTTGACCGTCTGCGGCAGAGACCTCGTCTACACGCCGGATGACAGGGATGAGATGGAAGTGACCCTGAAAGACGCCGTGGAGGACGGCAGGAAAACGCTGGTGGGCATCGGGACGAGGATCCTGATCTTCCCGGACAAGCTGGCTTTCGACACTGCCAGCCGGAAGGTGAGCGCTCTGGGCGCGGTGTGGTCGGGCAAAAACACCAGCGTGGAGTTTGCACCCTGCGACGCGGAGGGCAAGGTCTACGAGGTGAGCGGCTGCGGCCCTTCTGAACCCGACAAGCCGACGGACGGCCAGCTTTTCCTGCGGGTGGAAGACCCGGAAAAGCCATGGAGCAGCGAGAGCACGCTGGAAGTATATAGTGAGGCGTCCGGCAACTGGTCGGCGGTGGTGCTGGACTACTGCCGCATCTCGGCAAAGGGGGTGGGGACAGACTTTGCGGCAGAGGACACCGTGACCCTCACCGGCTCGGCAGCGGAACAGGCCGGGCAGTGGAACGAGCTGGACGGCGACCGCATCGTCTACGACGCCGGCACAGATGCTCTGCGCGTCAAAGCCGACCCGGGCGGCGAGTGGTTCTATGGCCGTCTGACCCGCACCGGCGCAGCGGTAAGATGGGTGAGTCTGGACGGCAGCGTCAGCCGGGAGTTCGTCTCGGCAGAGGTGGTGGAGCTGGAACGCCGGGTGCCGGATATGGACTACCTGACCGAGTGCGACAACCGGGTGTGGGGATGCTCCAACAAGGAGAACGTCATCTACGCCTGCAAGCTGGGCGACCCCACCAACTGGTTCTCCTACCGGGGCATTGCCGCCGACAGCTATGCCGTGACCGTGGGCAGCGACGGGGCATTTACCGGCGCGGCTACCTGTATGGGATACGCGCTTTTCTTCAAGGAAAACACCCTTCACAAACTTTACGGCTCCAAGCCCTCGGATTTCCAGCTCAGCAGCCTGCGCTGCCGGGGCGTGGCAAAGGGCGCGGCCCGGAGCCTCTGCGTCATCAACGAGACGCTTTATTATCTCTCGCCCGACGGCGTGATGGCCTGGGACGGCAGCATCCCCACCAAAGTTTCGACGGCCCTCGACCCGGCCCGGCTGCGGAACGTGAAGTCGGCGCTGGGCGGCGCGCTGGACGGGCGGTATTATCTGCACCTCGTGCGGGGCAGCGGCGAAGCCCAGGCCGTGCGGCTGCTGGTCTACGACACCGAACGGGGGCTCTGGCAGGAGGAAGATGTCTGCTCCTACGAGATGGCCGGAAGCGGCGGGCAGCTCTATCTCTGGGACGGAAAGGCCATCTGGGCCGCAGATGCGGACCGGGAGGAGAACTGGCAGCAGGCGGGCGGCATCGAGGACGGCGTGAGCTTCGAGCTCGTCAGCGGGGACATCGGGCTGGACGGCCCGGAAGAGCTGTATCTCTCCCGGCTGACGCTCCGGCTCGAGGCCGAGGTGAAGAGCCGCATCGAGGTGGCTGTGAGTTACGACAGCGGAGCGTGGGAGACACTGGCCCAGCTGACCGCCGATGGACGGCGCTGCTTCGATGTTCCGTTTGTGCCGAGGCGGTGCGGGAGCCTGCGGCTCCGGCTGAAGGGCAGAGGTCAGCTCACCCTGCGCAGCCTGACCCGGACGAGCGCCGCCGCGAAGGGCGGCATTCTGGCACAGGAGGTGAACTGAACATGGCAAGTGTCACGGGACTTTCGAAGATCGGACTGCCCCATCTGAGCGAGAACATGGACGCGGAGGATGCCCGCGCCATCCGCAACTACTTATACCAGATGCAGGAGCAATTACAATATGTGCTCTGCAATCTGGACGTGGAAAATATGTCGGAGCCGCTGCGCGCCCGGCTGAACAGCATCCAGTGAGAAAGGAGAATTTATGAGCACCGAGAAAAAGAAAGAACAGCAGCTGCTGGAAGATGTGACTGCCCAGCCTGCAGTCCAGTCCTCCTACAGCACGGCGGGACTGAACAGCCGCAAAGAGGTGGAGAATGCACTGACAAATGCGGTGTACACCCCCGGCCAGAGCGTCACCGACGCAGCAGCGGACCTGAGAAACTGGCAGCAGAACCGGCCGGGCAAGTATGAGAGCGCCTATCAGGGCCGCATCGAAGACCTCATCGGTCAGCTGCTGGAGCGGAACAGCTTCCAGTACAGCTATGCACAGGACCCGCTCTACCGCCAGTATGCCCAGCAGTACACCCAGAACGCCCGCAACGCCAGCGCGGACGCCGCCGCACAGGCTGCAGCCCTCACCGGCGGCTACGGCTCCAGCTATGCGGCCAGTGTGGCCCAGCAGGCGTACCAGCAGCAGATGGGCGCGCTGAACGACGCCCTGCCGTCCCTCTATCGGCTGGCGTTGGACACCTACAACAGTGAGGGCGACGATGTCGTGACCCGGATCGACCAGCTCAACACGCAGGAGCAGAACGCACAGGCGCAGTATAACGCGGAGCTGTCGGACTATTACAGTCAGCTCGACCGGAAGGGCAGCGCCTACAATGCTGCCTACGAGCAGGACTATG